>JAABUO010001718.1_pt1 | contig 27905 bp, 31 predicted proteins | sample 5559291 | NCBI WGS metagenome assembly JAABUO01 (sample SAMN10711878, study PRJNA513372) | rock metagenome | isolation source: Antarctica rocks | place: Antarctica: Victoria Land, Finger Mt sud | reverse complement strand
TTTGGTGTTGTCAGCAGCGCTGATGAGCCAGGTTAGCAAGCCCTTGCGGCCTGTGCCTAAAGGGCCCTGCTGCACCAGGGCTGCTGACAGCCTAGCAGCCTCACCTGCACACACATCATGTGGCTTAGCATGCAACAGTTATTGACAGCTCACGCTGTTTGATGTTAGTTTTTGACACAAGGCTGGTATGGTCTGATGCAAGCAGCTGCAGATATTCTGGAAGGAGCTGATAATTGTGATGCACAAGGTGATCTGATGAGCTATGTGGATCAGCTTCCAGGAGTGGCCAGTGCTTGCAGGGTGGCCTGAGTTGTGAACATTGTTGGCATTGTGCATAGGATGGTTGCACAGCTAATTGAGATACAAGCAAAAGGGAGCTGCCTTGCCCCGCAAAACGGGAATGCAAAGTGATACTTGCCAACCCACCTGCATTAAGATCACACACCAGGCCTTTCTCAAGCTGTTCGCTGGTGTTTTGATATTTCACAAGCAGCTGAGCCTGCTGCTGCTGGGTGAGTGCAGCAGCGGCACGCAGGCTTGTCAGCTCATCAGCAAACAGGCGGCAGGTCAGGAATGTCCTGGCAGATAAGGAAAGGGCTGTGTCCTTGTGTTGATGCCTGTCAGCCAGGAAGTCCAGCAGCAGGTGCTGAGCTACCATGTGTGCCTCACTGCCTGCATCATCACCTGCATTGCATGAATCACTGTAAGTGCAAGCGTGCAAAGCTCAAAACGCAGAAGCCCTGGCCCTGCGCACTGTCTTACCAATGATCAACTGAGCTGACATGTTTGGGAAGCAACAATGATTACCTGGGATGCTGAGCAGTCCAATAAAGAAGGATATGTGCAGCACATGTAAGATGCGTTCTGCATAAGATGGGTGCTCAGTACCCACCACATGCAGCACAGACCATGAACTGGTGCAGCCAAGCTTGCAGACACCTATAATGGCATCAGCAGCTGCATCAGCAAACTTGCGATGGTATGACAAATTGCAAGGGCTCACCGTCTGATGCAGCAAACTGCGTAAGCCAGGCCTGGTTCTCCTCTGCTGTGAGGGCATCTTTGTATAACTGAGCAGCAATGAGACCCAGCAAGTCCACACTGATCTGCCTGACACTGGCATCTGGATGTTGCAAGCCCTTAGGACCCCCCAGGGTGTTGATGCACCTGATCAACACCGTTCCTGCTGCTGGCCAAGCTGGCAAGCTTTGTATACGCAGCAGATCTGCAAGTTGGAATAGACAAGTGTAATCATGTGGCACAGTCTGTACATGCCTGATGCTCAGGGCATCCTGAATTGTTGTCTGTGGAGCAGCCACTGATGCTGCCAAAGACTGACAAGGACTTGATTCAACACAAGATGATCAAGCATGATGCCAAATGCCTGGCATGACTTGCAACTGCTTGCTGATTGTCATGGAGCTAAGGCAGCAGCTGATGTCGGCACATGTGGTTGCAGCACATCTTACCTAAGATGATCTGTTCCACCAGCTGCTTAACATCCAGATCTGAGTCAGACTTCTGTGCCTTTGCAGACGGGAACCTGCAGAGCAAGAATCATAAAGCTTGCTGTGTCATCCAGCAGCAGTCTGGAGGCTCCAGCACAATGTAGCGTGCAGCATCAACACGGCTGCACAGAGACTTTGAAGTCGACAGAACGGCCTAGAAGCGCTCCTAACCTTCATGTGCTAGAGCAACAAGAGAGTGGGTATGTGTTGCAATAGCAGGCATAGGCAGCAGCCACACGATGAAGCAATTGGGCAGAAAGCAACGCTGCGAGCATCATAAACAGGCAATTGCAGTCTGATGAGTACCTGTCAAAGCAGCCATGCCAGAACATATCAGAGTGGGCTACAGCAGGCGCAAAACAGTCCCGCAAGTCTGTGACTTCACTGCTGTTGTCCTGCCCACTGCTCATTGGCAATTGCGCACAAGCCTGCAGCAATTCATGTTGTGTGTAGGCGTAGGCGTGCAACCACTTCAGAATACTACTTCAGATCTCAGACAGATTTTGAGCTCAAAGCATTTTCAAAAGCAAATCAGCAAGTGATATTTGGTATGCAGCATTGAGAATTAAACATTGTGTTTTTGCAGGGCTTCCCTTGCTGCCAGTGCGGCAATCAAGAGTAGACATTGACACCCAGCAAGATGCAAGTATTGCAGACTGCATACGCACCTGTATCATCTGAACCAGCATGGCAACGATGACCTGGATGGAAGCAGATTTCTCATCCCCAACTAGGTAGGCCCGGGGACAGCGCTTGCCCACAGGCACACACGGCAGAACTTGCGTCAGGATGTCTTCTATCAGGGTGTTTTGCAATGGAGGGCAGTGCTGAAAGATGGCAACCAGGAGGCCTGCACAGCACACGCTGCATTTGGCAGGGCAACACTCAGATATAACAAAAATATTAATGACAATAACAATAACAATAACAATAACAATAACAATAACAATAACAATAACAATAACAATAACAATAACAGTAACAGTAACAGTAACAATAACAATAACAATAACAATAGCAATAACAATAACAACAACAACAATAATGATAATGATAACGATGTGATCATGATGATAACCATAATCACAATCATTACAATGATAATGATTTTAAGCATTGCGGCTCATGATGAGCTAGGTACATGCAGGGCAAGCCTTGTCTGTCCAGAGCAGTCTGTTCTGAGCATCCCTATAAGGTCTATTGATACAACAGTTTTGACGGTCATGTAATGCAACATCATTGATACGCTGCTCTCAAGTTCACACTGGTGGGGACCTTGCTCAACTCCCATAGAGCAGCAACCAAACAACCTTGCAGCAGATATACTTAGCGATATGCATGGGAAATACTGACACATTGCAGTGCAGACAATGTGTAACAGGGCAAGTCTGCCAACGATTTCATTTCTGATCTAGCGGTGTCCTGACCTGCAGCCTTGATTTGTAGCAGATCTACGCCTTCCACTGTCAAGGTTTGACAGGCTACTCTTGACAGTGTAAGCAAGGTGCTGTGCTGCAGCTGCACAGTTGTCATGAGCTGTCCCATCAGTTGCAAGACAACTTCCAGCCTGCTCTGAACAGCTTTGGCTGAGGATGGCACTCTGCAGCAAGCAGTCAGCGACCAGCAGCAGTGAATCGCAACCTAGAGATGGCAAGTATCAATGTAGTTGGAAGGTACTCAAAGTCTTGCTGTTGAACACCAGCAAGCTTGGGTTGACATGGAACAAGCAGTTCTGACGTGATTTGCATGGGACCTTGAGGTCATATGCTCTGTGCTGGAGCACAACAGAATGCCTGGATTTGAGAAACACTTTGTGACACAGCACTGACATGCTTGAACCAGTGACAAACAGAACACATGGCTGTCCTAGTCACTACATGGTCTTGGTAAAATTCTGTGATCATCATCCAACCAAAGTTGGCATCAGGATCCTTACAGCAAGACTGGCAAAGCCATGCATGCACAGACATTCATGCCAGCCAAAATCAAAGACGGTAAGCATTGATGAATGGAGCTCATTTACAGTATCTGGCTACTTGCCTGAGCATTGGGACTGACTTCTTTGCTGACTTTGGAGTCTTTTTCTTGGACCCAGGCTGCGCCTCCTGGGCGTCATAATCATCTTCATCTGCAATGACAGACCATAAGCTTGATTTAGCAGAAGATGAGTGATGGAGGATGTGCACAGCAAACAGCTCAGAAGAGGCTTGCTCACACATCCATGAGCCTGATTCTACAAATGGCACACTAAAAGCCTGGCATGAAAGCCTTCAGCAGAAACATGTATGTACCAACATGCCTACCAATCATGCAGAGAGCTGGGATTGACTGAATGATACAGTAAGCGACAGGGAGAGCAGAATGCCATTACTGCGAGTTTGTGCTGCCCAACAGCTGCCCATGCATCTGACTGAGCTTAGGACAGTGTGGGACTCGTGCATGACTAACTGGTCAAAGACCAAGGGGCACCTGGCTTCAGCAGCTCTGGCCTTTGTGCCTGACACAAGGCTGCATCATAGAACACCAGCACATTGTGTAGCAAGTGGAAGCGCACAAGACCCACAAGCCTGTCTATCAGCTCCTCCTTGTACACTTGCTTGGGCATGCCAGGAGCAGCAAGTATTTGCAGGCAAGCCATGCAGGCCTCCACTGATAGCAGGATTTGCGCCTGTTCTTGAACATCGTCCTGCATACAAGTTCAGCATGTGACAGCAAGCATGCACATAGACACAGCATTGGGGTGCATCATGAACACATCAAAGGTGCAAAATGCGTCAGCAACTGATGTGCAGCCTCAATACTCACTGTTGACGGTGGCTTGTGATGCAATGCAAATCCAGGCACCACTGGGATGATAGTGACCGTAGACCAAATCGAGAGGCATATATGCTAGGTAAACTTACATCTAGAAAATGCATCTCTTTGTCAGCTTCTTTGGCGTGTGAATGCATGAGACATCTCACCTGTGCGCATGTGCCAACAAGCAAAGAGTCCCCCTGCTGCATCGTAGAGTCCAAAGCATCAAGAAGAAGCAAGAGCTGGTCTGACTGGACAAGGTGAACGCTGTGTGCTAGAGCCAGCTTTGTAAGCCTATTGTTCAGTGCCCTGATGTCCTGAATGCTAGTCTTCGGCATACTCTCTTTCATGCCATCAATATCTACATCTGAGTCAGTCTCCTGTGGACCATCTTCCTGACTACTATCCTGATGGGACTGCTGCTTGGCCAAGATACTTTGCATGCTTTGATTGAAACCAGCTGCAGGCAGCATGACTGTGACTCAGCAGCATTGTACAAGACTCTTTTTGCAGCCCAGCAAAAGGTTCCTACCAACAAGGTCGGCTTCCGATGACTCTGGCTTGGTTTGCACAACTGACCTTGTCCTTTTAGGCTTGCGCTGCTCAACAGGGGACACAGTGGACTGCAGAAGCAAGAGAGCTGCATGTGCTGCAACAGGAAGCAAAGCTGGTACAATGATCTTTGGACTCACTTGACCAATGCTGTCTGATGTAGCAGCATTCAGGCTCACAGTGGCAAGTGTTGGGCGGTTAGAACTAACAGTCTCTCCTGCTGCAGAGGACTCAACAGGAAGCCTTGGTCGTCCTGCAACAGATCCAGCGGACTTTTGACTGAATTGTCATCGCTAGAGCCCTGACTTCGCTTCCTCCAGCTTTACCGGCCATATGGGTTTCAAAAGCTCCTGGATCAAGCCTTCGAATGGCCTGATGCAACTTGCTGACTGGGGCCCTGACATTCGGCGCTGATGCGCCTGCTTGCTTTGGAACTCTGCAATGCACCACAGCATTATGATCACTCTGCTTTGCATCTACTTGCGAAGCTCAGGAGGAACTCACATGTAGGAGGTGTCGCAAGACTGCAAGAGCGCCAAGACGTGCTGAGCAACGGCAGGTTCATAGCTGGTTTCCAGTGAGGAAAGGTCGGTTGCTGGCGAAGCAGAAATCGGCTCATATACAACGGGCAGAGGCAGCAGAGGTGCGATGTCCGTCTGGCTCAAGTTGGATAAACGCTGTGGCAGCATAGTGTGGATCACTTGACCCGCAGCTGTGTCATTTGACAGCTGATTGTCCTGTTGCATGACCTTTCAGACTCGGAAAGCCTGCGAGGCATCGGGCAGTCCCGCATCTAACGACACTCCTCGGTCAAGCACTAAGTCTCAGCACCAAGTCTCAGCATGCTCCCGAGACGGAGCACGAGACAGCAGGGTATGAATGAGCATTTTATGCCAAAGCTCATTCGACATGCATGTGTATGCATATGCATGCATGTGCAATGTTTCCACCCTGACATCAGAAGCCACTGTCCGGCAGGCTTGCACCTTGCATCTGCCTCTGTATTTCCCTCTGTCTGTGACAAGGGTGCATGCAGTCTCAACAACACTTGCGACAATCGACAAGCTTGCTTAAGGCCTAGCTAGGCTGCATGTTGTGCTCAGCACATACACAGGACGATCCTGTATGCAACGTTACAACTGACTCGCAGACCGACGCATGCCATATTCATGCAGGCTTTATGATTGATTGACACATGACATGTGACGGGGCAGAACCCTAAATGCCGCCCTGCCCTTGAGAGAGCTCAGCCTTGAGTCTGGCTTCGCGCTAAAGCAACGTCTCTTGCTGCAAGCGATGCGTCAAATGCAAGGTTACAGCAATGCCACCGGCTGCGACAACTGCAAAGAGGTTGTCTTTGTTTATCTCTTGGACGGTGAACTTTCCCTTTCTTGGCTGACCTGCGTGAAGTGATCACCAGTTGTTCAGCGGTGTGTACAGACCGTTGATAGCCTGCTCTGTATCATTGATACCAACGATAGAATTCGCAAGCGCAAACTTCACTAGTATGGTAAGCGCACCTTCTATCTGCTATCAAGACCCAGGAGCGATAAGCGAGAAGGAGAAGGAAAATGATCAGTTTGGAAAACAGTTTGCGACCAAGTTTGTAAAAAGGCATCTGAAAGCCGGTAGGGATACGAGCTTGGATATCAAATCATATGCTTGCGATGCTGCTGATGTTGTTCAATGATGCAACGTTTTCGACTGGCCGCTTGTCAAAGTTGGCATGCACTGCGTCAGCTATAAGCATGTAAAAGTTGGGCCTCAGGTGATTCTGTCCAGCTGCAATGTTGTCAAAATGCACAGGTCTGTGCGAAGACGTTGCCGGAAGACCTCCATTGCTTGGTCTGTTTCCAACCAGTCAGGTGAGAAAATACAAAATCCTATGTCAGGTGTTGTGCTGAGCAGCATGCTCAGCATACAACCTGTTGGGCGCAGCTTTGCTTTCTGCTGACACTTCCTGATGATTCCAACCCGCTTTCCAGCCTGCTGCTCTGACAAGTTGTGATGCATTCCAGCGTGTCCTCCTGAGATGTTGGGAGGAATCTAGGCTGCAGCCACATTTGTCACTTGCATTGCCAGGTTCATCAGCTTTCCACTGAATTGCAGGAGGTGACAGGGTCAAGGCTTGGGTTGCAAGCAAGAAATTCTCCATACTTGGAGACACCTGATCTCCTGCAGCAAACTCCTAGTCCAGCTTTGCTGGCACCCAAAGGCGCTTCCACGGTGTGTTTGCAAGCCAGACTTCCTTGCTAGTACACATATCGAGGTGCAGGGTCTGCAAGTGGACTGTGTGCTGCAGCCTGTCATCGAGCCCTTTCTCAAGGAGCTGAGCTCAAGCCCTGCTAGCGTTCAACTGTCACCTTTTCTTAGCACTAAGCCCAGGTGTGTCTGTCCATATCCTCCCAATTGTGGTGCTCATCTTCAAACACCTGTCTTCCTCAAGAGTCAGGCATACACATATCCCTTCCATGCTTTCTGCAGCTAGACATGCCTGACCTGGATGAGCTGTCAATCATTTGTGCATTGGAGCAGTTGCGGTGGAGCGTGTACATGTCAAGAGCTGTTGTGTTGCAAATCTTTGACTTGTCCATTTGGTGCAGAAGTGTGGAAGATGCAAATGGACCTTTCAGGGGTTTGAGGGAGTGTGCATCAGCGTCACCAGAGGGCTCTGCAGCCGGCATGGACGACATGCAAGTCAACATCATGTCAGCACAACCTGTAGTGCCAATATGCTCTACGCCAGGCACAAGAACATTGGTGAAAGTCAGGTACGTACTTGTGGATGCCGTATGCCAATGATCTGGCCAGGCCTTGTGCTGCAGTGTATCATGATAGCGACAGACTTGATACTTACAATGATGAGGATAGCAGCTTCATGCATGCACGGCGTGCGCAGTAGCAATGCTGTGAATGCTCAACCTCATCAATGCTTTGCACAGATCTCTTGGTGCTCACACACTCTCACATCATGTCTGAGAGCGCTTCATCAAGAAAATGGCAAAGCAACATTGATCTTGTATGCTACCACCTGTGCAGGGTGCGTCGTGCACTGACGCTGCAGACAGGCCTTCAAAGCTCCATCTGCCCCAAGGCTCAAGCACCAAAGAGGCGTAGTGGGTGCAGCCGGTCTGTGGGGGATCTCAACCTGAGTGGAGCATGTCTGCAGAGCGCAGCCCGTGCCAACCTCAGTCGCTCTGCTGACTGGCCAGCCAGCTCACCTGCATGCATCCGCAAGCGCACGGTAAGTCCTGGCATGACCAACTGTTCTCAATCAGCTGGTGCAGCCTGTGTGCTGTAGTGTCTTAGAGTGTCCTGCTTGTGTCATGCACCACATGACACAGGCTCTACCAAGCATTGTAGCTCAGGGACTATGTCTCTAAACGGACGTCCCAGGAAACACAATGTAGTGTGTCCAAGTAGTACTTAGTACACATGCACAATCTGGGACGATTGTGTAGGCCTCTGTGCCTGATCAGTTCATGACCATCATTTTCACTGATACTATGCACAGCCTGCATTTGCTGCCTTGAATGAATGACCTGTAGCTGCTTGGGCCTCTGAAATGCAACACATAGAAGGCTCTTGTCTCTGCTCTGGGCATTGTAAGGTAGCGGCAAAAGGGCGCACAGCGTCCCTGTGTAAAAACTTACATGAGACAGCAGGCCCAGCAACTGGTATGTTTCAGGAGGAAGGCACAGGGTATGAGGTTCCAAGGAAAAGCTCAAAGCTGGAGGCCCAGAGCCAGAAGTGGGACTTTGCTGCAGATTGTCTAGCACAGATGAGCCTGCAAGACAAGGCACACCATGTTTGCTTTGGAGACATAACTGTCATGGCTGGGGTTAAACACGTCTGATGCCAACACAGGATGGCATGATGTACTCACAGATTCTGATTTTTCTAGTTGATGAGTCTCTATCCTGGCAGGCACAGACTTCATGTTGCTGACTACTGAGATCCGCAATAAAGAAGTGTACTGCTTTGTGGGTCCTACTGATTGTCCTCTGTTGATTCGGCAGACTGACTGTTTGATCCGTTGTATTTTAGATAGGGGTTGCATCTTGACATAGTGGTGATCTTTTCCTGATAATCCCTGATTTGAGCACTGCTGCTTTGGTTGCGTATGCTTTGGCTAAGGAAACATGTTGGCTTTGCCTGCTAGACAATTTGTGCCATCTTCCTCTCAGAGGACCTGCTTTTGCTCAAGTCCTGTATTACTCACCTTGCACCCTCCTACCTACAGGAGACTTCGCTATCACTGCCCCCAATTTTGCCTAATGATGTGTCTGCTTTTATGGTGACATGCTATATTAATATGTGCAAAGCATATGGATCAAGTTTGTAATAATAAAATCTGTGAGGTGTAACGCAGCTCTATGTCAATAATAATGATCTTATACAGACGACTGTTCTGGCAGCAGTGGCTACAGCAGCATGCAATCAAGTTACTTGCTAGTCTTGCAAGCTACTGTGATTCAGCACTGCGATGTAGAGATAAGTTTTGGTGCTGATGGTTTCAGTACACATCGGGTTAAGATCAGCGTTTAGGCAAGAAAGACAGCACCATTAGGGGAGAAACAGCAAATCATATTGGGGACATATTATTGTACCAATGCTGCAGTAAATAAAAGTATGTCAGGTTCAGGTCATGGTACTTCAGCAATGCATGACAGCCGTCACATTCTCAGGTTCCTCTCACATGGGTTGACATGTTTGGTAGGGGAGCTTACACAGACCTATGCAAGTGCAAAAACAAAGCAACCACAGCTGGTAACATACACTTAGAGCCTTCACTGCAGAGCTTCTTTTGGCTGGCGAGCTTTTTGTATCAAAGGTTCCAATTGCTTCTTGTCCGCAAGAATCTTCAAGAAATTGAAAAGAAACGGTATGTAGTTGTGCTTGCGGCGAATGTTCTCATTGTGCCAGTCTTGCCGCTTCTCGAATTCCTGCTCTAGCTGCTGCCGCACCCTGCAGTCAGCAACACCACAGTGAGCACTTGATGCCCTGCCGTGAATCATGTGAGCAAACTGCCTGTCATCTGGTGAAGCAGAAGAAACACAGCATCCTGTCAGTGTCTGAACTGCATGGCCACAACGTCAGCAAACATGGCACAGCATAACAGACAGACCTGCTGAGTTCTTCCTGAACTTGGTGCAGCTTCTGTTGCAGCGCATCTTGGCCAGCAGGCAAGTCATCAGTGTCCATGCTGCCAGCGCCTTTGCTGTCTGCACAACAGTAGATGTTACTCGCCTCAGTTGTGCCAGCAGATGCCAGGAGCACAGTTGCTGTTTTAAGCTGCTGTGCTGTCTGCATTGACATGAGCTTCTTGAAGGCATGTGCATGTACCTGCTTCTTCAGACATCCTGAGCTGTATCTTATCTTGCAACTTCTGTAGAGCTTCCATATCTTGATTGTAGGCATCTTTGCGGTTTTTTATGACTGCCATCAGATTGAAGCGTATCTCAGATTTAGAGTAACGCTCTGTCCGCTCTGTGATTGCTGGAACTGCCTTATCAAGCCAATCATCCTGTGCATGCAACCAGATCATACCCTCAGCTATGAAAACTGTGTCGTGCATACCATGCGCATCATAACAATACAGTGGCAGACACGTATGATCAGCTGTATACCTCTGTACAGTCTGCTACTTTGATGGGTCCAGGTTTTAGACCATCTAGCTCATACAGAGTTCCATCAACAGGTACATATGAGATAAAGTGGTATGCTTCATCATCTTTGTCAGCAGCTCTGGCTTCATCAGGCACTATAGGCTGGGGAGGTGAGAAGCTGTTGTGAGCTTGTCGAATGCTTTCGCTGTTGCCTATGGCCAGGCCTGCATGGACAGTTAAGTCAAATGTTTGTTGGCTGATCAGATCGCTGGCACAAAACATGTGATGCAGTGTAAACAGGTTAAGCAAAACTCGCTGGTGTGTACCTTTCATATCAGGTGGGAAATCTGCTGTGAAGCTTTTGAAATCTGTCAGTTGTTGACCAAGCTCAATATGAGGGCAATTCAGCAAGACTGAGAGGATAGCTTGTGTGGCGCAAGCATTGTTGATGACCTGATTGGCAAAAAAAACCTTGCCATGATAGTCAGACTCTGGAGGACGAGGGTCCTTTTCTTGCTTCCACTTAAACAAGAAAATGAGCCCATACACTGGTCTGCAGAACATCCACCATCGCTCAGCACTATGCTCCGACCTGCACAGGAGTACAGCATCCACAGTCATGCAGGCAGTACCTAAGGACCGATAGTGTCTCCCTGTCCAAGGAATATAGCTCCTCCATCTGCGAAGCACAGGAGCATCACGACCATTCATTGTCACTGTACGATTCGGTGGTGCAGAGAAGAGGTCACCTGCACGCCTTGCACCCCCATGTTTTCTATAAGCTCGGTGAAAACACCAGGATCAGACTCTGAACAAACAACAGACTCGTCAGAAGAAGCACAAGCAGCTCAATGGCAGCGAAGAGATCGCATGCAGCTGACTCTACCGATTGTTGTCCATGACTCGCCCTGGCCTGCCATCTCCGTAGGTGTGCACAGATGCAACTGTGATGTCACTGCAATTGCAATTCAAAACGGAACTTGCCAACTGAGACAGGAAGAAGAACACCGGCTTTCGAAGCCAATTCTAGGGTTTCGCCGCCGATTGACCTTTAGCAGTTTCTACAGCACTGTCCGACATCAAATCATATACTTGCACAGTTCACCCGCACAAGTCGGGCTCATCGTACCCAGACAGGGAGACAGAGCTTTCTGTCGAGGACCAATATGTCTGACACGTGAGTCTGGCTGTGATCAGTTCTACGGCAGCATTTTTTGTTCTTTAGAGCTTGTTGGGGTCACAAGAGTGAATGACCGACCGTCGTTGTTCATCTGTGTAGCGAAGAAACTCCCGATGCCCCTGTGGCCACCGAGACTGCGGCCCCCGCCCCTGGCGAGCCAATGGACGTCAACTCAGCTGTGAAGCTTGTGCTTAAGAAGGCTCTGGCCCACGATGGTCTTTGCCGTGGTCTGCGAGAGACAACTCGCGCCATCGAGAAGCATCAAGCTCAGCTTTGCATTCTAGCAGAGGACTGTGACCAGCCTGATTACAAGAAGCTAGTGGAGGCTCTATGTGCTGAGAACAACGTCAACCTGTTGTCAGTGCCAGAGGCAAAGCAGCTTGGTCAGTGGGCAGGGGTAAGTGCGGTGCTCACCAGCAGCAAACCTCGTCTGTACGCTGTTCAGGATGAAGAAACTGTTGTTCCGTTCATGCAGCTCTGCAAGATTGACCAGGAGGGTGAGGCACGCAAGGTTGTGGGGTGCTCGTCTGTGGTTGTCACTGTAAGTTATGCAGTGCTACAGCTGCTCAATTGTGCTGTGATCATTGTTGGGTGGATGGACCTGAAGCTTGGTGATTTGCAGGACTACGGCGAGGAGACAGAGGGACACTCTGTCCTTCAGGAGTACCTCAAGAACAAGAATTAGAAGCTATAGCTTTGTAACATCTGAGCATGACACTGTTGCAAAGCAAGCTGGTTCTTGGCTATGGATGCCCACCATGTGCTTGTTGGCATGATACAAGCTGCAGCCTGCCCACAAAGGACTTGTCAGTTGTCGACACTGCTCACAGCATCACTTGACCAGCTGCAATTAGGCTACAGCTGCTGTGGCGCATATACTTTGGCAATCGGCTTAAAGCGGTCGCAAATAGTACGAGAGGAAGAGTATTCCATGCGTAAATCCAACGCCCAGGCTGCACAGGATCATCACAACCAGGCACCAATATAGTAACATGGTAGATTTAACGACAGGTTTGGTACATGTCATATCTGTTTGTGCAACAGCGACAAAACACTACATTCGCAGACAATTTTGTACTTCCTTGCATATGTGATAAGGACACAACTCAAGAGCATGCAGCAGCATACGGATTCCGACTATGATCGATAGCAGGCACGAACACTATGTCGGGATCACGTTACATTCTCACTCAGAATTCCTCCAAAAGGCAACGTCACAATGGTACAGCATCACTATAGACGTCTGCAAACGTCTGCAAACATCAACATACACCAACACTTGGACCTCAACAGCTCTTACTGTTCTCTCACACCAGCACGCATTCATTTGAGTTTCAATTGAGTTCAGAAGTCAATGTCTGCCAAAGAAGCCATCAAGCACAAGTCACATTTTGGGAACATAGTGTACAGTCAAAAGCTCTCAAAGTTGAAGGTCTTCACAGCAGGTGCCAGTCGCCATCAGCCTCGCCGCAAGCTTGTTTGAGCTTGGTGGGCGTGTTGCGAGCCACACCAGCAACAGAAGGAGCATCTGACTTGGAAACCAGGATGGCACTGGCAGCAAGACCATCCAGGCCAGTACTGGCCTGAGGGGACAGCAGATCCAGCAAGATCCCAGAACTGCAATCCGACAGACCAGCTCAGCATGAATGGAGAAACTGCTTTTATGCTTGAGGCTTCTGTTGTACAATGGTGCACAAGCTGAAATATTGCTGAACATACAGCTTGACAAGACCTGCCTCCTGACACAGGCACCTTACTGATTCATCTTGATGGCACATGTACATTGGTTTTGCCTGGATAGGCAGCAGAAATTTGCAAGTACACCCTTCTAGACTGTGAAAGTGTCATGCACACCTGGCCAGAGAGGATGCTTCTGGTGACACAACGCCATTTGCATCAGCCATTGCAGTCTGATCACTAGCCTCAGATGACAAAGACTGCTCATTGGCAGCTTTGCATCCGTTCTGCGCCCGCTCCTTCTGGCTTGGTGGTGAAGGGGAAGGTGACCTGCAAGCAAAACGTGCATGTCATGGCAGTGACCACATGGGACATAGTGACCACCACGATGGTGTGATATGCTAGAGCATGTCAAAGGGCCTCTCCCATCAACAAACTTGATCTGGAACATGTTTGCAATAGACACAGGACAAAACGAAAGATAAATTGGTGCACAAGCAGGCCGTACAAGCAGTGCACAGATGCTCAGGACTGGCTGCTGCTCCGGGCTCTTGTGTGGACAGATTTATCGCAGTACAACTTCTGTGTTGTTTAGTGGGCTGAAACATGCTCTGCTGCAGGAGCACATGTAAGTGATCTGCAGTCCAGTGCATAGCAGGCTCCAACACTGTCTAGGCTGTTTGCAGGTGGCATAGGCGTCTTGAGGAGTCACAGAAGCAGAAATTTACTCTCAACAACAAAGCTGACTGCTGGCTGTATCCGAATGGCATCACGTTGACTGTCTGTCAGGCAGAGTCTTCAACAGGCATCCAAACCCTCTGCCCCTCACATTTTAGCTTCTCTTGGCACTGTTCCAGGCGTGCATCTTCCATGTGAGGGCATTTGCCTTTGTGACCGCACTCTTCATTGCCAGACTCTTCTATGCAAGCTTGCACTAGCAGGGGTGACTGAGATGGCTGTGCTTGATGGCTTCTTGGCAGATCATTGACTCCTTGAGCAATTCAATAGCGATGTCTGCAGACACGGGCATGCCAGGGACCAGTGTTGATGGCACTGCTTGGAAACAGCCCAGCAGTTGTGTCGAACTGAAGCTGAGGACACTGATGACAACCCAATCAGCACAACAGGTCTGTGCCTTGTCAGCCTGACAAGCTGCATGCTGGACATGATGACTACCTAGAACGCTTGGCAGCATATGCTGACGCCGAGCGTGAGTGGGAGGACTTGCGCCGGTGCGGCTTGTCACTGGCTGCCTCTCTGTTCAGGTCCAAGGCTGCTATCTTGGGTAGGCAGCCTTGCAACCAGGGGTGGCGCAGCATGTCAGCAGCTGTGGCCCTCTTGTCGGGAGCATACTCCAGCATGGGCAGCAGAAAGCTGCTCAAGCCTTGGGCCTGCACAGCAGCAAACGCCTTGTCATTCTCTGCAGTGAAATTGATGCATGACACATGCCTCATTAGCAGGGATGCAAGATTGAGCTGACTGTCTTCTACACTGCCACACGGTTTGCAAATTCAATGACTACACAGGCTGTCACTGTTACGGTTACAATAACATTGCAAGAGTGACAGGCCTTTATTTTACTGTGGAAGACAAAACGTTGCACGCAAATGCAGAATGTATAATGACGTCAGCAGGGTTGTACCTCATCCACAGGCAGGTGATACTTCTCGCTCAAGACCTTGTCAAGAGGCCAGAAGCGCATCTTCTTGATGTGGCGCAGCTCGCCATGGCGATTGAAGTAGTCCTTGGCATACTTGCCGGTACTACTAAGGCGCCTGGGCATTCGCCCCAACAGCTCAATGAACAGTGCCAGATGATCCTCGTCCCTGCACAAATGCAGTACATGCTGAAAGAGGCAAGCTGAGAGACTTTACATGGATGAGCTTGACACATGACTTGCACTGCTGCACATTATGTTTGGCCTGGCCCCCAATGCTCATGAGATGCTGTGCATGGGGCTGTTAGAATTGTACCTGTCATAGTCCCTGCCGCTTCTCGGATCAAACAGCAGATCTCCAGTGATGAGCTCAAAGACCATGCACGCTAGTGACCACATGTCTGCTGCAGTGTCATACTTGGCACCTAACAGCACCTGCACAATGCACAGGACATGGGTCAATGGAGATTATGGTTTTAAAGCCTGCAATTGACAACATCACCGCTTGCATATGCTGGTAACATGAAAACAACAGCATGCATGCTTCTTGGTGAGGAGAGCAGCATTCAAGCAGAAGCTGCAGGCAACATTATACACATACAGGCGTTGAGTGCAGAGGAGCTTAGACCCACCTCAGGACAGCGGTACTGTCTTGTCTGTATGTCATCTGTGAAATGCTTACTCGTCCAGCACCCATTGCCAAAGTCTACAATCTTGCACTGAGCAGCTAGTAATCTCTCCTCCAGGGACAAGGACACTGCTTCTTGATCCCTGGCAACCTGCCTGTCTGCCGGCTTCTCTACCTCTGCTGTTCCTACATGATGCAAACCGTGTAAGCAGATGATGGCGATCTAAGAAAGCTACTGTTTTGTGCACATGGGCATGCTGCTTGTGCCTTGCCAGCAAAATTGCACACAACAAATCAACATGTACCACGATGCAACCAGGCATACCTGTGGCAGGAGCACCCTCTGCGTGGGTCGTAGCTGAGTCAGCATTGTCCTGCGTGTCTGTCTTCAACACACTGGTTGTGCAGGAGTCACCACTGGGCGTGGGCCCCTGTGACGCACTGTCGCCGCTGACTGCTGTGCCTGCTTTCTTCTGCTTCTTCTTGATCTTCTTCTTCTGATTCTTAGTCAGGCCAGAAGAACTGATCGGAGCAGCACCATTTGTCAGAGGGGGGCCGAAAGCAAGCTGCAGCCTGGGAGGGGGAGGCTGGGTGATTTCTGGCTGCTGCTCTCGCATCTTGCGCTCTTTGACAGACTCTGTCAGCATCACGTTCTCAGGCTTGAGATCAGTGTGAATGATCTTCCTGTCCGTGTGGAGATAATGCAAGCCTGTGAGGATCTGCTTGGCAAGGCGTTGGACAACAGGAATGGGTATGCCCCGATAGTCATACTGCTTGATGAGTGACAGCAGATTGTCTCCCAGCACCTCAAAGACCATGCAAATATGCCGGCCATGAGGGCCTGTATGCTCAAACCAGTCATACAGCCTACAACAATGCGCGTTGTCATCTGGGTCCCCATCACGGATCTCAGACAGCAGTTTGATCTCATCCTGAGCAGCCTCTGAGTAGTGCTGTGCGCTCTTTTGCACCTACAGCATGATGCACAGATGAGTGCGGAAGCTGCCTTTGCCTGCCAAAAGCAGTTCACCAGCAAAGAGAGATGTGGTGTAATGACTTTGGCAGCTTACTTTCATGGCTCCCTCTCTACCAGAGACTGTGTCTCGCACCAACCATACAGTGGAAAAATGGCCCCACCCTAGTTTGCGTACAACAACATAGCGCCCTGTGTTGTACAGCTCCCCTATCTTGACAGGGTGGTAACCACCTGCAATGAGCTCAAACCCCAGTTGGATATGGTGTCCCACTTGTGAGAATTAACACTATGCTGAATAGAGCTTCATGCCGGCATATTGTGCTAACATGTACCTTTTTTGTAACCGTCTGTTCCTTCGTCATCACTGTCAGAGAAGTCCTCTTCACTATCACTGCCAGGATCCTCAGAGGCTTGTTCCCTTGCTTTCATGGGAGCGTGATCAGGACGGGGAACTGCATTGAACAACTATGTTAGCAACTTGATTTTGCAGCGAATATTCCAGGCATTGGTTAGGCCTACCGACCTTTCTTATGCGGCTTTGTTCGCCTCTTGGCTTTTGCTCCGCCAGGTCTGGTCCGAGGGCCTGCAGTAAGGATATATTGACCATTGTGCATCGGCGTAGTCGTCGTAAGCCATTCCAACACAAAGACCACAACGCACCAGCCCCACTGAGCTTGTTCATGATGTTCAACAAGTCTTGCTAGGTCTTCCTAAGCAATGCTCGCCTGTTGCCACCAAATCTCCAATCCAAAACCCTGAAAGTGATTGATACCTTGCGGAGGGTCCAAGCGCACATCAGCACTAGGAAGCGGCGCAAACAAGGCTAGTCTAGACGCTACCTGGGGATGCAACCAGCCATTAGGGACTACCGAATCCCCATTGAAATGCCTGAGGGCTGAAGCAGTACATGGACTGAATCCCTTGCATCTCACAGGACAGCATGGCTCCAGCATGCAAGCCGACTTAGCAACGTTGCGCATGATGTCTATCATGTGCAGTCATGTGATAGAATCGGCTCAGACTGTAATCTCATCTCATGTTACATGTACAGCAGCAAGCTTGCTCCTGAATGTCAAGCAAGCAATGTCTTGTACAGTACCTCCTATCCCGGTCCAGCGCTGTTCTGTATTGAGGGCATTCATCTGAGCAGATTGTCCAGAGCAAAGTGTAATGGCACTTGCAAAACTGCATGAAGCTCCTTTGACCGTGTGCATGTCTAGACTTGTAGGTTCACATGTGCAAAGTACAGCTGGCAGCACATCTGGCTGTGCAGAAACGGTGGTGTGTCCGGCGAGAAAGCTCTGCAACGTGATGGAGGGCTAACGCAAGGTAAGCACAAGTGAAGCACAGGATAGGCCAAGTACAGGTAAGTACTCCCACTCTGTAACCAACCACAGCATTACAGAGACAACAAGATGGACAGGCCCATCTCCAACAGTTATCCCTTTGGCAGAAGGCAGTGTGAATATCAGCATCAAACAGACCAAACTTTGTGTGCGCAGCTCAGCAAACTGGAACTTTGGTCTTGCCACAGCAAAGGCTGTCGGCTGAAGAAGCCCTGGTCCAATGGGCCATCTGCTGAGCCAGCATTTGTCCTGCTGAGTTTTCTCTCAAGTGCTGCTGTTGCTGTTGCTGCTGCTGCCGCTGCTGGTGCTTGACAGCTGCCACTCAGAGTATGTATGGGATGCAGTGTGTTTGTGCAGTCTCTCACTGGAGAGTCTTGTCTACCAAGCCATACAAGTCAAACCTCTTCTGCTTGAACAATGGCATGTTTTGCCGTCTTTCATCAACTTGCGCAAAGTCAAGCTCAGCATGCACTATGGTAGCTTTCTCCTCTGTTTGGGCAATGATGGCAGCAAATGGGTCGATGATCATAGAGTGACCCCAAGCTGTATAGCCTGCCCCTGCGTCCCTGGCTGGTGAGCAGGTGGCTATGAACAGTTGATTATCAACTGCCCTAGCTTTCTGCAGCAGCTCCCAATGCGCTGGACCTGTTGTCATGTTGAAGGCGCCTGCATGCAATACGGACATCTCAGTTGACGCACCTGAAAGTTGCCATGGGTTGCTTTATGCTGAAATGAAATATTCAAGGCATGGCCTGTATGACAGAGAAAGGCTGTAATCTGCAGCTACAGCCCCTGTGCAGCGTCAGCACTGGGCAACAGAACAATGCGTGTTGGCCAGCAATTCAGCTGGGATGTTGCCAGGGAGTAGTGGTGATCATGCAAAGGCTTACTGCGTGACATCAGCTGATCAATGAGCTGACTGACGTCATTGGTGCTGGCTGACACACAGCAGCACTGCCAGCTTGTCAGCGGCCATACCTGGATACACAATGAGCTGCACACCTCGCTGTGCATAGACCATTGCTAACTCTGGGAAGCGTAAGTCGTAACAGATGCCGATGCCCATGCGGCAGGCCGGCGTATCCACAACAGTGAAGCTTTTGCCCTGAGTCAATGTTTCTGACTCCTTGAATGTGATCTTCCCAGGTATATCAATGTCAAAAAGGTGCACCTGCACAAGTTCTCAAACTTGGCACTGTCCAGAGAGCACATGAGGCATTGGCAGTGACAGTCTGTAATCAGTGAGTTGGGTCGCCGTTTATATTGACAAGCTTTGCAGCAGCTGCAGCGCCACAGAGTCTACCTTGCGGTGCTTTGCAAGTAGCTTCCCTTGGTCATCAAAGATGCAGCAGGTGTTGTATAGCTTGCCGCTGCTGCTTTCTGGTATTGATCCGGCAACAAGCGTGATGCCAGCCTCCTTTGCAGATTCTGACATTGCAGAGACTGAAGGAGACTTCCCGGCTTCAATGTCCTCTGCATACTTTGGGAAGCTTTCATTGGAGTATGGGCAGTTCCACATCTCTGGAAGGATGACCAACTTAGCACCTGCCTGAGCAGCTTCCTGTAAGGGCATTCACGCGCACTGCAGAAGATGCTGATTTTAGATCTGACTTCGGCTTCAGACAGGCACAAAAGTGTGTGATGTTGCTGGCCAACATTGCAAGGCTTGTGAAATGCATGCGAACCTTGATGGCCTGCTGTGCCTTCTGAATGTTCATTTCTTTGTCTGGAGAGACTGCAAGTTGGCAGAGGGCAATCTTCACCTGGGCACAGGTGGCCAACTCAGCAGGAGCCTTGGACCAGGCCAAATTGCGTTTGTCGTGAATACACGCATTTTCTAAAGTACCTTCTGCGCCTTAGGCGTCGGAATTTGCTTTGGAGCCTCTGCTGACATTGCTCTGACAGCGGCAGCGGATAGCTGTACACGGGTGGTGATGCCTTGTCGAGAGACGTCAAACACTCTGGACGGCACCAACGAGCGATTCGCTTGGTATGCGCACCCTACAATAGACAAATTGGCCGTGAGGTGATAGGACACTTGGGCCGCAGTGTCAGATCCTGACTCCTGCAGACGTCATCAAGACTAACCAGAAGCTTGTACACAGTTGGTTGACCACGCACGAGGGCCGGAGACGACAAATTTGCCAGCTAAGAGCTTGGCGACTTGCAAACGGATCAATAGCATGCCTTGACCAGAGTAAAAATGACTTGTACGAACGATTGCTATATGTTCGATCCAGCGGTATGCATGGAGATCAAGAACGAAACGAGATCAGAACGAAACGAGCGTGCGTTACAGATGAGCGTTACCCTTCTTCCTTCCTGGAGAAGAGCCAGCTTCGAGAGTGCGCTTCGCCGCAGCTCGCAGAAATACACTAGCAAGCAGGCAGCGATGGCCTGGGCGCCCAAGCCTGACGTCGACCCTTACGGCACATTGCGCAGCCTGGTATGTCACGTATCCAGGCTCTTACACTGTGTCCCTGACGGTTGACTTCCAGTTTTCAACGCCAGCTGAGGTGCAGGTACCAGTGCACAGAGGCAAAGCGTATGGGGGCAAAGTTCTGCACAACTTGAAAGACACACTCAAGGCGCGGCGTGGTTCTTATGCAGTTTTTTCATTTCTCGACGTCAATATGAATACAGTCAGAAGGTGTGCATTTGTGCAGACCCTGCAGCTGCAGTTAAAAGGCGTTGCTGATTTTGAGTCAATACAGGCAGTCCAATATCTATCAGTACAGGTGCATACTCCTGTCCTTGCCTGTCTCTGTTGTAGTTTCTTCGCGATGATGCAGCACCACCTTGTATTGTGCAGGTCAATGCTTTGCAGAAAGGCTTTCTGACACTGTCAGATGCACTTCTGGAGGAGCTGGGTGAGTCATCTTGATTACAGATGCTTTTGCCTTTCTGTCTTTGCATGCAATGAGTTTCAGAGACAGAGGATGCATTGCTGCATGCTGCAGAGTCTGTGAAGCAAGAGAGGGACTCCCTGGCTGCCACTCTGAATGAGATCCGCCATGATACCTCACGAAAGATGGCAGACATGCAGCAGCGCTTCGATCATATGTATGCCCTCATGCAAGATTGTCAGGTACAATGCATGGGCCAGGGTTGCCTGTCATCACACTGCACACACTGAGACTCAGTCCTAAACGTATCCGCACATTGCAAAAGATTTGGTAAATGGTGGCTTGCCATGTCTCCTAGAATACCCTTTGTTGTATAGATTGCTTGTAGATGCTAACCTGAGGACAGACATGTTGCTCATTTGAATTGGACTGCTGCAACGTTTTTGTTTTATGCAGAACAACACTCAGAGTTGTACTCGTGATGAGTGTGCTCGTGTTAGTGCCAAGATTGAGATCTTGGAGCAGCGTCAGGCAGCAGCTGCACAGCAAGCCTCAGAGGCCGCTCACACACAAAGCCTGCAGACCAAGCAGCTGGAGCGATCTGTCAAGGATCATCAGCAACGCCTTGCAACATCTGTCAACAAAGCTGAGTCCAGAGGCCGGGAAGCAGCTGAGCAGATAGCACAGCGTGCTGTTGCTGACTCTCAGACCAGCATGCAGGTACCCACTTTGACTGAAATGTGCTGAATGCAACCCTGAGAACCATGGCATCCTCGACGGTGTCTCAGCCGATTTCAGCACATTGCAGCATTGTAATCATACAGCAGGTCTTGTCGTAGGTGATTAACTTTGCCCTTCAGTGGTGATGAGTGTAAAGCTTGGTTTGTTTGGTGAAGATAGGAAGCCTTGTAGTGTGTATCTCCCTGTATGTTGCCTGATAGATAAAGCTGCAACACTAGTGCCTTGACTGTAGGAGGCGTGTGAGTGCATGGCCAGGGATATGATAGATAATCTAGTGCCTCCCATGATCGAGCGCATTGTGGCTCAGCGGCTGCGGGAGAGCGTGAAAGAGCAAGGGGGCCTGATATACAAGGACATGCTGTCTCTACGGGCTGATCTGGCCCACCTGAGACAAGGTCTGCCTAGCTCAATGGGGTCATCCACCATCCATGCATGGACAACAAGCAATATCCCTTTAGACACATGTCTTAAACTTAAGCCTCTTTGCTTTGAACTTGCAGCAGTTCCATGATTGCGCCCATCACCAACAAAGTCCTCTCACTAACTGCATGGTTACAGCAGATTATCTCAAATGCAATCACAATCTGCGTGCTTCTACTGTTGGGTCGCAACACACTGAGCACCATGAAGCCAACAGCTGAAGCGGCCGATCCATTACACAGAGGCAGTACTCCCTTGATAGCAGCCAGCTGCATTCGAATGCAAGATGAAAGTGGTTTGTTGCTGTTCTTAGGAGCTTTTGGAGTCACAGCCACAATATCAATGTCTTGTGTTTGTGCCCCATCAGCAAAGTCACCTGTGCTCTGGCATCACCTGAGTCAAGCATCAGCAACACCTTTGCATCTGTAAGCGCTCTTTGCTGCAGAGGGTGAGTCAGCATCCAGCTTGACATCAGCAGTGGCAGTGAGCGCCAGCACCCTGGCAGAAGATGTACGCCAGCTGGCCCACTGGTGCAGGAGTGCTGACAAGGCAAGGGAGCAGCAGGAGGGTCGCCTGGATCAGCTGGAGCGCGTGCCTCCCTTGCAGGCCCAGCTCAAGGCACTGCAAGACAGGGTAAGCTCACTGCTGCATGTCACACCACTTACTGCAGCACAACAGCATGGGCGCAGCTTTGTTTGTTGGACTAGTGCGGTCGAAAGTTGTAGGACTGCATGGCAAGATGATCTCCTGGGTATGCTTGCATCTCCTGCTATGCTTGCATCTGGTCTGATATCCCTGATATCCCTGATACCTCCACCATTGGAACCAAGACCAAAGGTGATGCTGGCTGTGCCACACTGCTCTGTTGCAATGACACCTGCTGTGATGAAACAACATACAGATGCAGCCTGCTTCTAGTCAAGAGCATTTCAACGCACTGTAAGGCAAACCTGCTGCTCTAACTTGCTGTACACTTGTGCTTTGTTCCTGGTAGTGTAACACCCAAGTGAGACGCACAGCACAAATGCAACTTGACATAGCTGACAACACACACAATAGTCCACTTCCACTATTCACAGTACAGCGCATGCTACACTCAGAGCGCAAAGTCTCACTACAACAAGGAGGCAGAGCAGCATGCACACTTTGTGCGGTATGGCATGTGAGCGACACGAAGGCTCTTCCACAAAAACTGCCTTGTTTTCGTCAACACGGGGGTAAATAGAAGGCTTGCTGTGAAGGACATCTAGAGATGTATGCTAGCTATTTGATGTAACTGACAGTGTATGTGTAACTGATAGTGTATCCGTCACACTGTCAACTCATCACATCACCTCATGCAGGGAGCTAGCTATACACCAACAGACGTATTGTTGATATGCTGACTGCCAAAACAGGGCCTCATACAGGGAGCTTCTCAGGACTGTTCATACCTGACCCTCAGGAAGCAAATGCCCGTAGTGGATGACTGAGTGAATAAATGATGTGATATGCTGCTTGCAGGTGACCACAGCCTCAAAGAACCAAGGAAGGCATGCCCAGTCTGTGGAGGACATCATCAGGGTATGCATGCAGAGCACAATGTCTGAGCCCCTGCATTCAGCGTACATGCTTCCCAAAGACTGGCATGCCTCGTTTTGGCATGGAGATTGCAGCCTGCACTGCTTGCAAATCCACGTCACAGCCACTGCTGCTGTTGTTTGCCAGCATGCATTGCTTCCTGCCTTGTTGCTGGCTTCAAACGTTTCAAGACCAGCTGTTTTCAAGTCACATTTCACACCAGCAAATGGCTTGCCCACAGACTAGACAAGGCCTTGAGATCCCGTCCAGTCTGCAGATTGCATATGCCATCCAATGCCGCTGCATGTCAGTGCCGCTATGTTGGAATTCAACACAGCCCTGCCCTCCCCAGAAAAAGCTTACGTTTGGGTGCAGGCGCTCGTCATGGACACTGCAGCTCTTTCAAGGCAGAGCAAAAGCTTGGATGGGCAGCTTGCTAACATCAAACACCTCAGTGAGCGTACACAGGGGCAGCTGGTCAGGTCATCCTGGGTCTTCTCCAATGCCCTGGGCATCCCATCCCCGCTGGCAGACACATTGTCAGAACGCTGATTTGCCAAGCTCTTAGCTGTGTGTGTACTCAGAAGCGCACTGAGCTTGCTCACATGGTCCTGACCATCTTTCCTCCATGCATCATCAGTTGTGACAATGACATATGTGGTCTGTTTGCTAGATGGTCTAAGCAAGGTGTTTTGTGTGCTCAGAACCCGAGCTGTGGTCAAGCATGTTTACGATACCAGCCTGCCTGCAGGACGGCTTGGACTAACATGCAGCATGATTCCATGATTGCACACTGCAAAGCCTTGGAACACTTAAGTGTCAAGAGCTCGCAGCTGTTGTGCTCACCATGAGCATATTTTGCCACCTTTGTATCATACAAAATAGTACAGCAATGCTCTCGATAGAGCTACAGTTGCAACAAAATGCATATCGCCATTTTCTGCAGGTCAGGTGCTTCTTCAATCACTTTGCCGCCTGTGCTGCTGTGTGCTCAAGGCTCTGCTGTGTGCTCAGGGCTCTTGACATCTGCAAACAAGTCTACGGCAAGCAGCGCACTGGCTTGCGGTCAGTGTGCTATGGTGTCTAATTTGTAAAGTTAATCAGTCATGGGATCTAACAGGTCCAATCTGCTAGCCTGTGTCTGACGTTTAAACACTTTTTCAATAGCTCACCGGCAACTGCTCACCCCACCTCTGCTCAGCTGCATGGATGCCATGCAATTTAAACAGCAGAAATACAGGATGGTGGCATGTTACCTAGCAATGTATGGCAAATTGCAATATTGCATGCGCAGCCAATGCCAGTCAACTACGTAAATTGTTTACTATGGCGGGTCAGCTTCGTTGCAGTTTTGCATGTGCAGCAACTCAAGGCCTTGCCTACCTAGGTGCATAGTACGCCATCACACCTTTGTTGTAGTCAACATGGCCAATATGCCGCGAAGTTGTGCATGGCATTGCAGATCAAACCAAGCTTGAACAAATCATGGCATTGCTGTTCAGCTAACAATCATTCATCTCCTGCAACTTCTACAAACGCATTGTGGCTGCCGCAGCATGCAAGTCAAAGGAGAAGGGCAACTCAAAGACCGATTTCTTGTTTTAGAAGCTTTTATTGGGTGAAATACATAGGTATAGTGTCTAGCATCTGTGGGTTGAGAAATCGTGTTTACAGGGACCACTGAGTTTGTCTAAGACACCTGCATCAAGTTGGATAGCATACCCAACAGTATTTGCAAGAACTGTATTCAAGCAGGGCAACAGATGAAATATGTCAAGCAAAACACTGCAACAAAGGCGTGCACATGCAGATATCAAGTGCTTGTCCTGTAGTTCTGTTCACGCATGAGCAAGACCTGTGCTGCTGGCGTCTGCAGAAAGCATATCCGGGGATGCACTGAGTGACCGTGCGCAGCAGCCATCAACGCCTCCTAGCGTGTCGCAGACACTGATTGAAAAGCTGAGGCTCTAGCAGATGCTTGCTCGGGGCAAAACGGCGTGCTACTGCCTCACCGGAGAATGTATGCAGAGTCATTCTCATGTTTGGCACGTCATGAATAGTGGTTTCAAACCACAAACGTCGTAGTCAAATAGCAAGTGACAGATTCGTGAACACCCCCATCATAAGTAACAACGTGTACAACATGCCCGCAACGCCTAGACGTAAGGCGGCCAGTCAGCAGACGCAAAGCCCTGCTGTTTCGTTGGTGGGTCGTTCTGTTGCCATCCCTTTAGACATATTCAAGGAAAGCGACTCACAGTACACTGGCAAGGTCGTTGGCACGCCTAGGCGCAAGAAAAATGCCGTTTAAGTCAAGGTCGATCACATGATACAGAGTACTGGTTTCCCGCTGACGAGGTTGCAAAATGGGTTGTGAAGGACAACCCCACTGCAGATGTACTCTCCACCCCCAAGACTCCTAGGAGCAGAAAGACAGCGCTTCACCAGAATAGTTCCAACAATGCAAGTACTGCAGCATCCAATCAACCAACAAAGCACGCTGAAAGGTTTAAAAGGAAAGCAGTGCTGAACATGGAGGAAGCTGCACTTCTGGACACCCAAGTGCAGGATGCTGCCAGTTGCCATCCTGAGAGACCAGAGGACCTTGCTGAAACCATTGAAGGGCTGGTGAGCTCCAATTGCAAATCGTGTTCTTGCTGTACAATATCTTGCAGTCACAGCATATCTGACAAGATTGTTTGCAGGCGGCCACCAGCGCTGAGGAAATACAAGCTGTCACAGCCCCTGCTGTCTCCTTGAGATGTGAGTCTCTATGTAACTGTACACAACCCTCACTGATGGGCTTTCTTCAGCCCAATCCTGTGAGCTGACGCGTGAGTCTGTGCTGCAGGGCTATTTGCAACTGGATTGCTGGTGGTACTGCTTGCTGTATTGACTATGAAATGGGACCCAATAAAACACTGGCTTAGCAGCTAATTCAAGCCTTATCCTTACAAAGCTCTTAGACACATGAAGTGCTCAGGTGTCTAAGCAAGAACGAATCAGATTGAAGAGCTCAGACTCTGCAGAAAGGATGAACACTCAATCTGCTTGTGTGTCAAATGTCTCGCCATCTTACTCTTACGTGCTGCGTTCAATTATGTTGGAACTTGTTGCTTTTCCTGGTTCACAAGCTCCAGATTTATTGGCAGCTAGTGCTGCAACGCTGGCTGCCCTGTCAAGAGAGCAGTCTTGTGCTTTACAATGATGCTTTATTAAGGGCAGGCTTGGATGTTGCTGTGCCTGACTGGCCAACAGTGGACACTCGCTGGATACATGCTGAGCTGCTATATCTTTGATGACACATGTACCATACTGATCCGAATCTTGTACTCACTCAGCAGCTACCCTGGCATGCCAACTTTTTAGGCAGAGTATCTGCCACATGTCAGCAGTGATTCTCTCTGCACACTGCTGTAGCTGTGAGAACGGCATAAGTCCGAGCACTCTGCGTTGCTTAGCTCTTTAGGTATTTGCTTGTGGGTATGAGCATATGCGGCTGATGACAGATTCTGGGGAATACGGCTGTGCCCTCGGCAAGCCCTTCTATGTATGCTTCTGTACAGTACAGACATTGCGACAGTGTCTGCACTTACACTGTACAGATTACAAAACCCATTCTGGTCTGCCAAACACATGCATCAACATCGCCAGACTAAAATTGTGTAGCGTCACGGTAACAAACATTTAATCATTATACCTAAAATCAGACAGAGGTCTGTACTTGACACACACCCTATCATTGGTCTTTATTCCGGATAGCCAAACAGAATAGGCAAATCACGCAGATTCAGAGCCAGTAGATGAGAAGTTCCGTTCAGCACTTGCAGTTGACAGCTTAGCGGATTTGCTTTTCTTCTTGACCTTGTGACGTCCTGCAAACAATATGGAGGGGTTCAGCAAACTACAAATGACGTGTCACCACTGCAGATAATTTCAATGATTGAGCTTTACTGGTAAACTGCATGTTGACTGATTGTCAATGCGCGACACACAGGGCTGCATATGGACCAAGTCATCCCTGCATCGTGACGCGTATCAGCAGATGTGCATGTGCCATGCATCTTGTACCTGAGTGTTTCCGGTCCTTCTCTTTCTTATGCTTCTTCTTGTGCGGCTGGTCTTCGCCATCCTCTCTGTGCTTGCGCTTCTTCTTGGAGCTGCGATGACTGCCCAAGTCCTCAGACTGCCGTATCCTGCTGACTAGCTGCTCAGCTGCAGACTGATGTGCAGTCACTCCATCTGGCTGTACTGGGGCTGCTGGCTGCAGCTGCTGCTGTAGATGACTGCCTACCCTGCGACTTGATGGCAGCTGCTGCAGCAATTCCGTGTGTAGCTGAGAAACAGGCAGCTGACCATTTGTGTGCCGCTGGTTATCTTGAGCAGCAGGGGCAGAGCTGGCATTTAAT
>JAABUO010001715.1_pt1 | contig 27935 bp, 22 predicted proteins | sample 5559291 | NCBI WGS metagenome assembly JAABUO01 (sample SAMN10711878, study PRJNA513372) | rock metagenome | isolation source: Antarctica rocks | place: Antarctica: Victoria Land, Finger Mt sud | reverse complement strand
CGGGTGGCGCGACAGGGAGCCGTAGCGCCGGATCATCGGACCGTCCTCCTCTCGCGCTCTCCCTGTCACTATACCCGCTCATCCCTTATTGCTAAGATGAACTATTGATTGATGATAGCACAATTGTTTCGTGACGTATGGTACGTTGCTAGAAGATGACGGCATTTCTTACGCAAAAAGGCCTGAGCCTGTCCTGAGCCTGTAAGGAGTACACGGCGTGCGGGAGCGTTTCTACCAACGGCGCGCAATGCGCGGACATAGGCGCGTGGCGGCGCTAGCCACGTTCTGGACCCACTCTAGACGGGCGCGCCGTCGGACCCTCGGGCTCGTTCTATGCGCCCTGGTCGCGCCGCTTACGGGGTGCGCGGGAACACCGGGAACACCGGGAACATCGGGAGCACCGGGGACACCGGGCCAGCAGGCCGCCGCCCCCGTACAGCCGTCCACCAGCCCCCTCGCGCCCATGACGCCCTTACCCGGACACCACATCGGCCTGCCCACCCTCGGCCCCGTCACGATCGCCGCCCCGGCGCGGCCTCTGCCGGCCTGCGCGCGCGTGGCTCACCCCATCGCGCGGCCCCGCGACTTCCCGGCAACCTTCCCGCTCCCGGCCGGGACCGTTTTCACGTCGCTGCAACACCGCGCCGGCGGCATCGTCGTCGAGGGTATGACGCCGCTGGACTTCGCGCCAATGGTCAGATACTTCATTACCGCGCTGCTCCAGGCGGGGTACCGGCTCTTTCAATCCAAGTCGGAGCCGCCCTACGACGCCGAGTCGGAGTTCCAGGGACACGGCTACATCGGACGCTGGCGCACCCGCGCTGTCCTGAGTTGCCCGGGCGTCATCGACGTGACCATCTACGCCCTGACCTATCCACAGGCGCGCTAGCCGCGTCCGATGCGCAAGGTTCGTCACGTGCTATGGGGATCGCTGGCGCTCCCGGTGATATGCCGACTCTCTCGCCGAGGCGACAAACGACGGTTCGTGCGGCGAACAGTCTTCATCTCCATCGGCGCGCCGGCGCTCCTGGCGCTCCTGGCGCTCGGGGGGTGTGGCGGCGCGGCGTCGCCGGCCGGCGATCCCCTCCCGACGCCGGCGATACAGCCGACGCCCGGCGCGGCGGCTCAGCCGACGGCGCGGGCCGTCGCCCTCCAGGTGGCCGCCGTGCTCGTCCCCTACCGCGATCCACTCGGCACGTACGAACTGCGCCGGCCGCAGACCTGGGTGGCGCTCGATCGGCGCTCCAACCCGCGCTTCGCGGGCGCGCTTGGCGACGGCGTGCGTTTCTTCGAGCCCATCGTGGCGTCGGACCCCGACGCGGGCGCCTCGGGAAAGCTGTGGATCGACGTGCTGCCCGCACGCCCCGGGACGACGCCGCTCCGGGTGTTGCTGCAGCCCTTCGTCGACGCCGACTACCCACCCAGCCTGCTGCGCCGCATGACGCTGGCCCCGACGCGCCTCGGGGGCCTGCCGGGCTACAGGCTGGTGACGCTGGCCGGCCGCACCCAGGCGACGCTGCTGCTCGTCCGCGACGGCCCGCGCTACTACCGCGTGACCGTCTTCGGAGCCTCGGTCCCTCCTGAGGTCGCCCCCGCCTTGCGCACCTGGCGCTTCCTGCCCTTGCCGCGACGGTAGGGGCTGATAGTATATGGAATGTTCGCCTGTTGGTCATGGGTCTCGCGATCCGGGCCGCCGGCACGTGGGGGATAACACGTGGAGGATACAATGAAAGGCGCCATGGATACACGTCGTCGCCACGTTTTGAGCCGCCCCATCGTGGGCGCGCTCGTCGCCACGGTTATCGCGCTCTCGCTACCGGTCGACGTCGGACGCGGCGCGGCGGCGCCGGCTATCGTCTTGACGGGGACCGCCTTCCCGGCCGGCTTCGGCCTGGGGGTCGCGGCCGACCCGATCGGTTTGCAGCAGGCGCTGTGGACCCCGCTCGTGGGCTTCGATAACACGCTGAGGCCATACGCGGCGCTGGCGGCCAGTGTGCCCACCCCCGCTAACGGCGGCGCGCGCGTGGTCGGCGCCGGCTTGCGGGTGACGGTCCGCCTCAAACACGGCTTGCGCTTCTCGGACGGTTCGCCCCTGACAGCGCGCGACATCCTTTTCGGCTGGAGGATCAACCTCGCTCCGGCGCTCGGCAACAGCTTCGGCAACGACGAAATCTCCGGCATCGCCACCCCCGACCGGTACACGGTCGTCATCACCTTCGCCGACCTGTACGGCGCGTACCTCGCCTACGCCCTGCCCCCGGCCTTGCCGCGGGCCTACTTCGAGCGCAAGTATCACGCGACCACCATCGCCGCCCTGGCTTCGGCCTATGCCCATGACCCCTACAATAGCCCGGATGATGTATTCTCCAGGCCGTATAAAATAGCCCAGGTCGCGCCCGGCCAGCGCGTGACCCTGACACCCAACCCCTACTTCACCGCCTTGCCGCCAGCCCACGCGGGTGGGAAAACCCTGCCGCGTCCCGAGTTGCGCTACATCGTGCTCAGCAGCGATGAGTCGACGCTAGCTCAGGATCTCCATTCCGCGAAGGCGGGGGTTGACCTGGCCGTCGGTCTCGGACCGGCGGCGCTGCCCTTACTGGGCAGGCTACAAGGCTTGCGGGCGCGCGTGACGCCGTCGCTGGCCGTCGAGCACCTGGAACTGAACCAGGCGACCCCCGCGCTGCGCGACCTACGCGTGCGTGAGGCGCTGCGGGACGCCATCGACAAGCGCGCGCTGGTACGCGCCATCCTGCCGGCGTCGCTCGACCCCGACCGCCGAGTCGCAACCAGCCTCATCCCCTCGTCGTCGTCCTACCACGACGCCAACCTGCCAGTCAGCCCCGCCAACCCGGCGCGGGCGCGCGCCCTGCTGCGCGCGGCGGGCTACGCCACGTCCTTGGGCGGCGCGGGCGTCCATCTGACGTTGACCCTCGTGACCACGAACGACCCCACGCGTCAGCGCGAGGCCGACCTGCTGGCGCGCGATCTGGCGGACGTGGGGGTCCGCGTCGTCCCACGGCTCGTCAGCGCGTCCCCCTCGGATCGCGGCGGTCTCTACGCGCCGTACAGCCGGGGGGGAGCGTTGGCCACCCGCGACTTCGACCTGGCGCTCTTCGACCTGCGGCTGGGACCCGACCCCGCGACGATGGCCTCGCTCTTCGACCCCGCCCGCATCCCCGACCCTATCTCACACGGCGCCCTGCGCCGCAACTATACCGGCATCAACGTCGACGCCCTGGCCATGCTGCCGGAAACGGCCCAGGCCTCGCTCGACCCGGCGTCGCGCAAGGTCGGCTACGCCAAGGTACAGATCGAGGTCAATACGCTTCTTCCCTACATCGTGCTCTACGAGCCGGCGCGGATCACCGTCGACGACGGCCGCGTGGTGAACCTCACCCCCGCGCCGCAAGACGGCGGGACGTTCTGGAACGTCTGGGAGTGGGCCGCTCGGACCCTATAATCGTCTAATGACCGCCTACGCCTTGCGTCGCCTCGCCCAGGCCCTCATCACGGCCGCCGGACTCGCCCTCGCCGTCGCGCTGGTCACGACGTGGGGCGAGGCGCGCGGTCCCGTCGCCTGGTTAGGCGGCGCGCTGCGACTCGACCTCGGTCGGACGATCGACGACAGGCCGGTGGCGAGCGCTATCGCCGCCGCTCTGCCCCCGACGGCGTTGCTCGGCGCCCTTGCCCTGCTTTTCAGTTTTCTCATCGGCTGGGGTGGGGGCGTGTTGCTGACGTCGATCGACGCCGCGAACATGCGTACGGCACGCCCGACGGCCCGGCCGGCCCGCGTCGCCTGGGTCGGCCGTCGGCTGGTAGGCGCCGTCGCCGCGCCGGTCGAAGCGGCGCAGGGTCTCCCCATCTTCTGGATCGGCGCCCTCCTGATCGTCCTGTTCAGCCTGGGCCTCGGCTTACTCCCTCCTGGCGGGATCGCCGCCCCGAGCTTGCCGGCCTTCGGCACGACGCCCTATCTCCTAGCGCTGCGGGCGCGGCCGGACATCGTCGTGGGCGACCTCCTCGCGCACCTCGTCCTGCCGGCCCTGACCCTGGCTCTGGCCGGCGCCGCGACCGACCTGCGCCTCATCCGCGCCGCGCTACCGGTGGCGCTCCACGCGCCCCACGCGCGCGTCGCCCGCGCCGCCGGCCTATCTTCCCGACGCCTGTGGTGGCGGGCCGCGCGGCCCGCCCTACCGGTCATCCTCGGCGGCGCGGCCGCCGGCGTCCCTCTCGCCGCGAGCGCGCTGATCCTGGTCGAGTACCTGTTCGGCTGGCCGGGGTTGGGCCTGCTCGCCTACCAATCGGCCCGCGGCGGCGATGTCACGACGCTGGGGGCGTTGGCGCTGCTCTTCGGCCTGGCGGTCATCGTCGTGGGACTCGTCGCCGACCTCCTGGCGGCCTGGGCCGACCCAACGCTACGAGGAACGGGCTGATGCGTCACGGGGGAGGGATAGTCCAGGACGGCCCGCCGCGCACGCCACACGGATGGATCTGGAAGCGGCCGTCGTGAGCGGCAGGATCGTGGCGCGTGTGCTGGCGCAGCGCGGCGCTGTGGTCGGTCTCGTCACGCTGGCCGCCCTCGCCGCGCTGAGCCTGCTGGCGCCCCTGGTCGCGCCCCAAGACCCGTCCAACCCACTCGGCTTCGACCCTCTGGCCGCGAACCACCCACCGGATCTCTCGTGGACCTATCTGCTCGGGGCGGACGGCCGCGGGCGCAGCGTGCTGGCCCTGCTCCTGTGGGGCGGCCGCGTCAGCTTGCTCGTAGGGGCTGGCTCGGCCCTCCTCTCCGCCGCGATCGGCGTCCCCCTCGGCGCGCTCGCCTGCTGGCGCGATGGCCTGCTCGATCCCGTGCTCTCCCGCCTGATGGACGCATGCCTGGCCGCGCCACCGCTGCTCGTCCTGCTCGTCCTATCAGATCGGTTAGGGGGGCTATCGGCGCCGCTCATGGTGGCGCTCTTCGCCCTGACCGGCTGGGTCGCCCCGGCGCGCCTGACCCGCGCGGCGGTGTCGACGACCTCGCGCGCGCCGCATGTCGAGGCGGCCCGCGCGGCCGGCGTGACGGGGGCGCGCCTCTTCGCCGTCCATGTCCTCCCCGACGCCCTGGCCCCCGTCGCCGCCTGGGTGGGCGCGGGGGCCGCGGCCTACGTGGCCCTCGAGGCCGGTCTCGACTTCCTTGGCCTGGGGCTGCCGGCCTCGACGACGAGTTGGGGCACGATGCTGGCTGGGGCGCGCGACGCGCTGGGGGCGGGTAACTGGTGGTGGATGGTGTGCGGAGGAGCGGCGCTGGCGGCGTCGACCCTGGCGCTCGGCGCGGTCGCCCGCGGTGTCGCGTACGCGCGGGACCCGACGACCGTTCTGGCGGAGCGGCGCGCCATCGCGCCGGTCGAGACGATCGCCGCCAGTGACGAGACAGAGGCTATGGCCCCGGCCCTCGCGAGGCTTTGGGAAGCGCGGCGGGGCGACGCCCGATCGTCGGCGTCGCCCCAAGGGTGGGGTCGTCCCTGGGCGCGCGGCGGTCTCGTCCTGGCGGCGGCGCTCCTGCTTGGCGGCGCCGCTATAGGGACGCGGGCGGGGGGCCGGGCCGCCCCACGGGTCCCGTCAGGCCCGGCGCTGCTCCGCCAGGCTAACGCCTACCCGCTGCGCACGGGTCAGCGCTGGGCCTACATCGCGACAGCGCTGTACACCGCCAACGAGGCGGCCCTTGGCGTCCACGCCGCGGCGTTGCCGTGGGCGGCGTGGGGCGCCTGTCCCGCGGGGATACGCGGCCGGCGCTGCGCCCAGAGCAGCGCGCAACTATTCTTCAGTGGGGAGAGAGGGCGGGTCGCGGCCGAGGGCGTTACCTACGTCTGTACGCGGCAGCGCACGTGGGGCGTCAACCCAATGGCCGGCCTCGCCCAAACGACGTGGCGCGGGTGTGGCGCACGCGGCCCCGCTTCAGGCGGACTCGGCACGACCGCCGGCGCCGTGGGCGCGCTCCTCCCCCCTCTCGACGATCACCCCGACGCCGTCCATCTACGCGGCTCGGACATCGTGGCCGGACGGCCGTGCTGGATGTTAGCGCTCCGCGCGGACGGCCAGGCCTGCGTCGACGCGACGATGGGAACGGTCCTGCGCGTCGAGAGAGACGACAGCGCCGGCCGGCCGGTAGCCGTGTTCCAGGTGACGAACATCTACTACGGCCTCGACCTCGCGCCGGAACTCTTCGCCAACCCCATCCCTGGCGGACGCGGTCCCCTGATCAGCGGGCTTACCCAACCCCTCCTCAACATTCAGGCGGCCGACGACCAGGCCTCGTTCTTCGTGCTCGTCCCGACAACGCTGCCGCCCGGCCTGACCGCGCGGACGCCGACCTTCGACTCTTTCAACGACGAGACGCGCGGCTACGCCCTCGAGCAGCGCGTGCGCCAGACCTACGCCGACCGGGCAGGCCGCACGGCGCTCGTCCTCGTCGAGACGCTGGCGGGGAGCGCGTGGGATATCACACCGCCCCAAAGCCAGGCGCGCCACGTCGTCGTCGAGGGGCAATCCCTGCTCGTGTGGCCGCACGGGCCGGGGCGGCCGGCGCTCGTGCGCGGCGACATCGGCGGCGCCGCGACGCTCATCTCCAGCCGCACGCTCCCGCTTCGACTACTGGAACGGGTGACCGTCGGGCTGCGTTAAGCTTCCCGACGGCCGCCCGTCTCGCCCTGGCGAGGCACGGCCACCCGTCTTGCCATGGCGAGGCTACGCCGAGGGATGGGATAGGTACTCCAGGAGCAACTGCGCGGTGGACAGCAAGCCGTCGACGTGCGCGCGCTCGTGCGTATGCGAAGCGTCGATGCCGGGTCCGACCAGGGCCGCCCTTACTTCCGCGCCGGCCCGCAGCGCGGCGCTGGCATCGGAGCTATAGTGCGTGTAGATGTCGACCTTGTAGGGGATACCGGCGCGATCCCCGGCGCGACGCAGGGCCGTGCTGAGGGCATGGTCATAGGGACCGCTGGCATCCTTGACACAGATCGTGGCCGCGTACTCGCTGGACGTCTGGTCCTCGCCGACCGCGGCCATATCGACCGCCACCAACTCCTCCGTGTCGGCCGGGATACCGGCGCCGGCGCCGTGGCCGGTCTCCTCATAATTACTGATGAACAGGTGTGTCGTGGCGGCGAGCCGTAGGTCCGCCGCGCGCACGGCCTTGGCCACGCCGAGCAGGATGGCGACGCAGGCCTTGTCGTCGAGATGGCGCGACTTGATGAAACCGCTCTCGACGATGGACACGCGTGGGTCGAGCGATATAAAGTCGCCCACCTCGATGCCCAGCGCGCGCGCGTCGTCGGGTCCCGCGACGCGCGCGTCGAGCCGTACCTCTAGCGTCTTCTCGCTCCGCTCGGCCTTATCCTGCTCCGCGCCATGAACGTGATGCGACGCCTTCACGTTGACGATCGTGCCGGTGATACGCGTGCCGCCGTTGGTATGAACGACGCACGTCTCGCCTTCGATCGCCGCCCACGGGAAGCTCCCGACCTGCGTCATGGTCAGCCTGCCGCTGGGCTTGATCCACTTGACCATGGCGCCGAGCGTATCGACGTGCGCGGACAGCGTGCGGACGGGCGCGGACGCGCCCTCCAGGGTCGCGACCAGCGCGCCCTTGCGTGTGTAGACGTAAGGCACGCCGAGCGCATCCAACTCGCGCGCCACGTAGGCCACGGCCTCGGCGGCGAGACCGGTCGGGCTAGGGATCGCGCACAACTCCGCCGTGAGGCGGGTCACATAGTCGACGTCAACGGGCGGCACAAAAACCTCCTGCTCCGGGCTAGACGTTGGCCACTCATTCAGGAGATGTGGCGCCCAGACGACGCAAAGGCTGCTCCTGGAAAAGAGGGTATCATACTTACTTACTTAACGAACATGCCGGCGATGGCGGCGTTGAAGAGGTTGGCCAGCGTGCCGGCCAGGAGCGCGCGCAGCCCGTAGCGCGCCACGTCGCCGCGCCGGTCCGGCGCGAGGCTGCCCAGCGTGCCGAGTTGAATGGCGATCGAGGTGAAGTTCGCGAATCCGCATAGAGCAAACGTGACGATGATGACCGTCTTTGGCGACAGTTGATGGATGTGCGGCGCGAACGCGACGTAGGCCACGAACTCGTTCAGCACCGTCTTCTGGCCGAAAAACCCGCCCGCGGTCACGGACTCCGACCACGGCACGCCGACGGCGAACGCGACCGGCGCGAAGATATAGCCCAGGATCTTCTGCAGCGTCACGTCGGGATGTCCAACCAGGGCGCCGAGGCCGCTCAAGAGACCGTTGCCCAGGGCGATCAGGGAGATGAAGGCCAGCAGCAGAGCGCCGACGTTGACGGCCAGCCGCAATCCGTCCAGCGTGCCGTTGGCGGCCGCGTCGATGACGTTGGCCGACCTGCTATCCGTCACCACCTGAATGTCCTTCCCGCCCCGCGGCTTTTCCGTCTCCGGAAACATCAACTTGGCCATAACCAGACCGGCCGGCGCCGTCATCACGCTGGCGGTGAGCAGATAGGGGAGCGGCACGCCCAGCAGGGCGTAGCCGACCAGGGTCGAGCCCGCCACCGAGGTGAACCCCGAGGTCATGACCTGAAAAAGCTCGGCCTTAGTCAGATTCGACACGTAGGGGCGTATGAGCAGCGGCGCTTCCGACTGCCCCAGGAAAACCGTCGCGGCGGCGGACAGCGACTCGAGCTGGCTCGTGTGCAACGCCCAGGCTATCGCGCCGCCCAGGATGCGGATGACCCATTGGACCACGCGCAGGTAATAGAGGATGCCGATCAACGAGCCCAGGAAAATGATGACCGGCAGGACCTGCAGGGCGAAGATCGACGACGACCCGTGTGTCTTGACCAGCCCGTCGAACAGGAACGTAATGCCCTGGTTCGTATACCCGATGAGCGCCTCCACCTTGCCGCTGAACAGGTTCAAAGCGGCCCGGCCAGGCGCCCATTGCAGCACCAAGAAGGCGAAGATGACCTGCGCGGCGACGCCGCCGAGGACAGGTCTGTAGCGTACCCGCTTCCTGTTATTGGAGCACAGGAACGCGACCAGCCCCAGGACGACGACGCCTATAACCCCACGCACGATATTCATGCGCCCTCTCCCCTCTTCCCCCCTTACAAGGGTAGGTTTTTTGTGTGGGGGGTGAGCAGCGTTGCTGCTCACCCCCCACACCAGAGATAACACGGAGGGCGATGCCCTCCGCACCTCCCTCTCGCGTGACAAACCTACCCCTAAAAGTCCCCACGCCCCCGCCGTTTATCGGCGCCCTCACGCCGCGCCCTCACGCCACGTCCTCGACGGTGATCGAGCCCACGCGCGCGAGGGCGGCGGGGTTGCGCGCCCTCGTCACGAACGTCCACGCGACCCCGATCACGAGCAGGGCCAGGATGTAGATCCAGAACGTGTTGCCCGGGGCCGGCTGATTCGGCTGCACGAACTCGTAGACGCCGTAGGCGAGCACGGCGATCCCGATGACCGGGACCACCAGGTGCGTCAGTGGGTTGAACAGGTCGCGGCGCGCGCGCGTCATGTAGATAGGCAGGGCGATGTTGGCGCACAGGTAGACCAGCAGGATCGGTACCGTGCCCACCCCCGCCTCGTCGGAGAAGATGGAGACCGGGTTGCTGTTGGGCCAGAAATAGGGGATCACCACGAGCAGGACGGTGAGCCCCACGTAGATGGCGACGGCCACGTAGGGGACGCCCGTCGAGCGCCCGACGCGGCCCACGACCCCCGGGAGGAGCCCCTCGCGTGCCCCGTTGAAGATGATGCGCGTCTGCGAGTTGGCGGCCGCCAGGAAGCAGGCCAGCGCGCTGGTGAAGCCGATCAGCCCGATCGCCCAGGTAAACCAGGGCATGTAGTGCTTGGCCAGGTCCAGGTACGGCGCCGCCTCGTTAAAGCTGCCCAGTGCGTTGACGCCCTTGAGGGGGCCTTGCCAGGCGGCGAAGCCCGCGACCGCCGCCCATGTGCTGAGCAGGTAGATCGCCGCGATGATGAGGATCGACGAGAAGATGGTGATGGGGATGTAGCGTCGCGGGTTGGCCGACTCCTCGGCCAGCGGGCCGGAGTTCTCCCACCCGATGTAACCGGAGACGGCCAGGGCGAAGGTGATGCCGATGAGGCCGTTGAAGCCCCCCGGCGCGCCCCCAATGTCGTGGAACGGGGCGCTCACGTGCGCGCCGGACAACAGCAGCACACCGACGGAGAGAACGACCAGCCCGATCACCTCGGTCACGAACAGGGCGAACGAGGCCATGGTCGAGATGACGACGCCGCGCAGAAGCAGCGGCGTCACGGCGGCGATAGAGACCAGGGTCACCACGAGCCACGCGTACCCGGCCGTCCAGTTCAACACCTGCGTGACCCAGGAACCCAGGAAGACCACCACCGCGCCCAGGGTGATGGGGTAGCACAGCATCAGCAGGTAGAAGGCCACGCCGCCGAGGAACGTGCCGGCGCCGCGCGACGAGGCGCCGATGCCGTTGCTGATGAAGGTGACGAACGAGCCCGCGCTGGGCATGACCTTGGCGAACTCGGCCATCGTGTTCCCCGCGCACAGGATGGCGACGGCCGCGATGACGAAGGCCCACGGCGCGCGCGCGCCCATCGCCCCCACGACGACCGTAATGCTCAGGAAGATGCCCTCGGCCGGCGCCAGGTTAGCCAGTGTGCTGACGATGGTCTCGCGCAGGCTCAGCGCACCGCGGCGCAAACCGGGGACGGGCGTCTCGGCGGGCGTAACGCGCGTCGCCGGGCTGGTGCGGTCGGGGATCGACGACATCGAACGGGCTCCTCTGCTTTAGAGCGGCATAGCGGCGGCGCCTAGCGCCGGGCGCGCCCGGCGCTCGCCGCTCACGGTATGGTAGGATGGCGCCGACAGTATAGCGCGCGGGGTACGACCGTGACAAACCGCCCCGGCGGCGCAACACGACCGGGGCGCGTCGTGTGCGGGAACTCTATTCAGTGAGCGTTAGGCCTGCTTGATCCGTAAGAGCGGTATGCGCGGTTGCGTCCGACGGTCACACCTATCGGTCGGGCCGAAAGGCGACACGACAGTGCGCTGTCGCCGATCGTCACGCGTCGCGCCGGCCGGGGAGTCGGATAGTAGCGCGGGCGGAGACGCGGCTGGCCGCGCGGGTCACGAGGCCGGCGATACCCCCTGGGAAGAACATCACGAGGAGCACGAACAGAGAGCCGAGGATGAAGAGGGGCTGCGAGAACGGCACGCGCAGCACGTTCGGGAGGCCCTGGAGCGCCGACGAGCCGGAGAACGACACCAGGCGCGTGTCTAGGTATTGGTAAAGAACCCCACCAAGGACGACGCCCCACAGCGTGCCCACTCCGCCGAGCACGACCATTACCAGCAGGACGAGCGTAAAGTTCGCGGAGATGACCCCGGGGTTCGCTCCGCCAAGCAGGAGCAGGTAGACGACGCCCCCCAGCGTGGCGAGGAACGAGGAGAGCATGAAGACGAGCAGCTTATAGGCGTAGGGCCGCAAGCCGATGACCTCGACGCGGCGCTCGTTCTCGCGGATGGCCTGCCAGACGCGTCCCGGCGGCGACTGGGTTGCCCACCAGCCCACGGCATAAGCCACGACGAGGAAGGCCAGGGCCAGCCAGTACAGGTTCTTGGTGTTGGCGACGCCTATCAGGAGGTCCGGCAGCTTGCCAGCGTCGAGGCTCAGCCCTTCCTCCCCCCCGGTCAGGCCGCCCGGGTTCATGGACACGAGGATCGAGCCGGCCTGCGCGAAGGCGAGCGTGACCATGGCGAACGGGATGCCGCCGACACGCAGGCTGACCGCGCCGAGGACGGCCGGCAGGGCGAGGGCTACGACGGCCGTGAGGCCGAGGGCGGCCGGAAGCCCCCAGTGCCACTGCGTCATGGCGATGTCAGGGACGTAGACGCCGAGCGCGAAATACAGGGCGTGGCCGAACGAGAGCAGGCCGGTGTAGCCGAACAGTAGGTCGTAGGTGAGGGCGAGGCCGCCGAAGACGAGGCACAGGGCCAGCAGCTGTAGCGTGCCCGGGCTATCGAGCGTGTCGTCGAAGACGCCGGGGATGTTCACGGAGAGGAGGGGCACGGCGGCCAGCGCCGCGACGAGCGCCAGCACACCTACCGTGGCCAGGACAGGACGCGCACGCATCAGGCAACCCTCCCGAACAGCCCGCGCGGGCGGACGAGCAGCACGGCGGCGAGCAGCAGGACGACGGCCACGTCCCCGGTCTCCGCCGCCGTGTAGTAGTTGAGATATTGCTGGAGCAGGCCGACGATCACCGCCGCGACGGCCGAGCCTTCGATGGAGCCGAGTCCCCCGATAACGACGACGATGAAGGCGAAGATGAGCAGGTTGGTGCCGTGCCCCGGGTCGACCGTGCCGAAGTAGAGGTTGCCCAGGACGCCGCCGAGGGCCGCGGCGAGGCCGCCGAGGGCGAACACGAGCGTGAAGCTGCGCTGCACGTCGATGCCCAGCGCCGTCACCATCGCCCTGTTCTCGACCCCTGCCCGGATGATGAGGCCGTAGCGGGTAAAGCGCAGGAACCCGATGAGGAGGGCCAGCACGGCGATCGCCGCGACGATGACGACGAAGCGATTGTTGGGGACGCTCACGCCGAGCACGGTCGTGGCCTCGCCGACCCACGCCGGGGCGGGGACCGGCAGCGGATCGGCCCCGAAGATCCCCTGGGCCAGGGCCGTGAGCGCGAGGGCGAAGCCGAGCGTGGCGAGCACCTGCTCGATGTGCCGCTGGTACAGCGGGCGGATCAGCACGAGCTCGACCAGTGTGGCGACGAGCGCCCCCACGACCAATCCGCAGGGGATGGCCAGCGCCAGGCGCAGGCCGAGCGACGTGACGGAGACCATGTGTTGCATGACCCACCACATCGCGTAGGCGCCGACGGTGAAGAACGCTCCGTGGGCGAAGTTGAGCACGCCCATGAGCCCGTAGATCAGCGACAGTCCCGCGGCGATGAGAAAGTAGAGGGCGCCGAGCCCCAGCCCGGTGATCGTGAGCAGGAGCAGAGTGCTCATCATCGCTCCCCCGCCGCCGTGGCCGCCGGCCCCGCGACCCCTAGGTAGTGGTGAAGCAACGCCTCGTCGTCGAGCAGCGCCCCGACCGTCCCGGTGTAGACGACGCACCCCTGGTCGAGCACGATCGCGTCGTGGGCGAGGCGCCGGGCGACGGCCAGATTTTGCTCGACCAGGAGTATCGTCGTGGCCTCGCCGGCCCGCTCCAGCGCGCGCGTGGCCTCCACGACGACGCGCGGGGACAGGCCTTTGGTCGGCTCGTCGATGAGCAGGATGGTATTGTCGTTGAGGAGCGCCCGCGCGATGGCGACCATTTGCTGCTGCCCCCCCGATAGACTGCCGGCGCGCTGGGCGCCGCGCGTCCGCAGTTCGGGGAACAGGTCGTAGACGAGGTCGTAGTGGCGCCGACCGCCCGCGCGCTCGGCCAGCCGCAGGTTCTCCGCGACCGTCAGGCCGGCGAACACCTCGCGGTCTTCGGGAACGTAGCCCACCCTCCGCCGCACGATAGCGTGAGTGGGCAGCGCGGAGAGGTCGGCGCCGTCGAGCGCGATCCGTCCCCGTCGCGGGACAAGCCCCAGGATCCCGCGCAGCGTCGTGGTCTTGCCGACACCGTTGCGCCCTAGCAGAGCCGTCACGCCGCCCCGCCGGACCGCGAACGAGATCCCCTGGAGAATGTGTGACTCGCCGAGGTACACGTGCAGATCCTCCACCTCGAGCAGGGGCGGCGCGCCCGCCGCGCCCCCGGCATCCCCGCTCCCGGCGTCCCCTGTCACGCTCACAGCGACTCCCCGAGGTAGGCGGCCTGCACCGTCGGGTTGGCCATGACGCGCGGGGGGGTATCGTAGGCCAGCAGCGCCCCCTGGTGCATCACGGCCATGCGATCGGAGAGGCCGACGACCACGTCCATGCGGTGCTCGACCATCAGCACGGTCTTCCCCTCCTCGCGGTGGATGGCCCTGATCACGCCCATCATCTCCGGCACGTCCTCCACGCTCACGCCAGCCGTCGGCTCGTCGAGCAACACGACGCGGGGCTCGCCGCAGAGCAGGATGGCGAGCTCGAGCTTGCGCTTGTCACCGTGGGAGAGCGAGCGCGCCGCGCTCGCCTCGCGGGCGGACAGGCCAACCACCCCGAGCGCGCGGTGTGCCCGCTCCAGCGGGGCGCGTAGCGTCGCCGCGCGTCGCCAGAGCCGCATGCTGCCACCCTGGTGCGCTTGGGCGGCCAGGCGCGCGTTCTCGAGCACGGAGAGCGCCGGAAAGATGCTCGACGTCTGGAAGGTCCGCCCGAGCCCTGCCCGCGCCCGCCGGAACGGCGGGTCGCGGGTGATGTCGCGGCCGGCGAGTTCGACGCGCCCGCTGCTCGCCCGGTACAGCCCGGAGAGCAGGTTGAAGAGTGACGTCTTGCCGGCCCCGTTCGGGCCGATGATCGTCACGAACTCGCCGTCCCGCACGTCGAGGGACACGTCGTCGATGATGCGCGCGCCGCCGATGTGGAAGCCGAGCCCCACGGTGCGCAGGATGGGCCCCTGCCCGATCGCCGCGTCGACCACCGCGCGCCTACTTCTTGACCGGGGGCGCGACCTGGCTCGGCGACAGCGCCTTGATGAGCTTGGGTTCGAAGAGGGTCTTCGTGCCCACCAGCCGGGCCTGGAACATCGGCTGGAGCAGCGCATGGTCGGAGGCGCGCACCGTCTCCTGCCCCTTGGGCGCCGCGAAGCTATACCCCTCCAGGGACTTCACCATGGCGTCGACGTCGCTCCCGCCCGTCCTCTGCACGGCGCGCACGATCATCTGCGCGGCGACGAACCCATCAGGATCGAACAGGTCGGGGGTCGCGCCTTTCTTCTTGAGCGCGCTCACGAGGTACGAGTTCACCTTGTTGTCCGGCGCCTGGTAGAAGTAGTGCGACAGGAATTGGATCTTCGTCGTCGCCGAGCCATAGGTCCCGTACGTGACGCTGTTGGCGAGGCCAGTGACGACCTTCGTCGTCTTGAGGACACCTTGCTGGTCAAGGGCCTGCCACATGGCGGCGGCGTTGGCGCCGGCCCAGGCCACGAACAGCAGGCTTGGCTTGGCCTGCTTGGCCCGCAGCGCGAACGGGATAAAGTCCTCCGAGGTGGGCGGGACCAGCACGCTACTCACGGTCGCGCCCTGGCCCCCGATCACGCCCTTGACGGCCGCTACGTTGGCCTGGCCGAAGGCCGAGTCCTGCGCGAAGACGGTGACCTTCTGCCCCTTCGCGCTGCCCAGGAAGAGGCTTGCCGTACGCACGTCCTGGTAGCTCTGGCGACCGGAGCGGAAGGTGTACTTGTTGATGCCCGTGATCTCGTCGGCAGCCGCGGGTCCCGAGATGAACAGAACCCGGTTCTGCGCGGCCACGGACGCCAACTGCAGCGCGACGCCCGACGACGCCGATCCGGCGATGATCTTATAGCCCTTGCCAATGAGGCCCTTAGCCGTGGAAACCGCCGTGGCCGGAGTGCCCGCGTCGTCATACTCAGAGATCTGGATCTTGTGCCCGCCGACGGACCCCGTGCCGCCCGTGGCGTAGGAGAGGCCGGCGTAGAAGCCGCGGAGGTACTCCGCGCCGTATTCGGCGAGCAGACCCGTCTTTGAGGTGATGAGCCCGACGCTAATCGGGTCCCCGCCCGCCAGCACGTGCCCCCGCGCCTGCGCCGCCGGCGCGTTCGGCGCCCCCAGCATCCCGAGCGCCACCCCGCCGGCCAGCGCCCCCGTCAGCACCCGTTGTCGCATGGCGTCTTCCCTCCATCCATAGACTATCCCCGATGATGTGGCAAAAGAGACCTGGTGCGAATACTACGGTACCCTACGCATCCGGGCCGTGTCAAGCGCGGATGTATGCGGCTGGCGGATGTATGCGGATGTATATTGTATGCGTCCGCGCGAAAGTGATACTATGCACACGCTACCACGCGATGGAGCGTCGATGTAGCGCGGGTATCATAGAGGAGGCCTTTGATCATGACGCGTATCCCTTTCTCGCGTAGGCTCACGCTGGGGGCTCGCATTGGCGTCGCCGCCCTCTTGCCGCTGGCGGCGGCGGGGACGTGGACCGGCGCGCACGCCGCGGCTCCGCGCGTCCCCAGCGACCCCGGTGTGACCGGCAACGCGATCCTGTTCGGACAGAGCGTCCCACAGTCCGGGTCGGCCGCGCAGTACGGCCAATCGACGGCCGGCATTCAGGCGTACTTCGACGCCGTCAACGCGCACGGTGGCGTCAAAGGTCACAAGCTGCAACTCAAGATGTACGACGACCAGTACCTGCCGGCGATCGCCAGGCAGAATACCGTCAAACTCGTCGACCAGGATCACGTCTTTGCCACCGTCGGCATGAACGGATCGGCCGCGATCAAGGCCGATCTGACCGTGCTGGAGCCGGCCGGCGTCCCGCTTATATCGCCGCACAGCGGGGCGACCTACCTACAGAGCCCGTTCGCCAAGACGGTCTACCTGAGTTGGCCCGCATACAAGTCCGAGGGCCAGGCGCTCGCCACGTACGCGATGAAGAGCTTGCGCGCCAAGAAGATGGGCGTTATCTATCAAAACGACGACTATGGGAAGAGCTTGCGATCGGGTGTGATCGCGGCGGGCGTGTCGCCGGCGGCGGACATATCGTATGACCTCTCGCAAGACGACTTTAGCGCGCAGGCCGAGCAGATGAAGAGCAAGGGCGTCGACACCGTCTTCGTCCTGGCCAGCCCCGGCAAGGCCGTGTCTTTTCTCAACGCCATGGCCAACATCAACTATCATCCCCGGAAGCTGATGAGCCAGGCTTCGGCGCTCCCAACCTTCTACTCCTCGTCGCCCAAGGAGTTCCCCGGCAGCTACATCGCGTCCTTCATCCCGCCGTTGCTGGCCAACTCGTCGAACGCGCAGGTAAAAGCGTTCCTGTCGGACATGTCTACATACCAGCCCGGCAAGCCGGCCTCGATCTTTGCCGCCTGGGGCTACATGGACGCGCAGATCGCGGTGGCCGGCCTGCGGCGCATCGGCGGCGGCATCACGAGGTCCGCGTACATGACGGCGCTCGACGGCCTCAAAAACCTGCCGACTATCGGCGGTTCGATCAGCTATAGCTCGACCGACCACCATGGCCTACGGAGTACGTCGATCGTGAAGGCCGGGCCGAGCGCCTTCCAGCCGGTAAACGGCTAGTGACGAGTGGGTAGTACGTAGTGGAGGCGTCTCGTGTGGGCGTGTTGGGTAGGCGTAAGGCGTATCCCTGCCACTAAGTACTACCCACTACACACTCTTATGACAGTCTAATGACAGAGTTTCTTCAAGACGTCGTGAGCGGGCTGGGGTTCGGCGCGATCTACGCGCTGGCCGCGCTCGGGCTGGTCTTTATCTTCAAGACGACCGCTGTCGTGAACTTCGCATCGGGCGTGATGGGCATGGCGGTGGCTATGATCCTGTGGTCCGCGCTGAACCAGGCCGGTCTACCGCTGGTCGGGGCATGGTTGCTGGCGCTCGTCGGAGCGTTACTCATCGGCATCGTCACGGAAACAGTTTTCCTACGGCGCATCGAAGGCTCACCCCTGCTTATCCAGATCGTGCTCACACTGGGGCTACTGCTCTTTATACGCGGTGTGGCGGGGCGCATTTGGGGGTACGACCAGAAGACGACGCCCAAGCTATCCAACGCCGACCCGGCGCCGCTGGGACCGCTCTATATCAATGCCAATGACCTTGTGATCGTGGCCCTGACGGTCGCGCTCGCCATCGTTTTTTACGTCGTGTTCGAGCGCACGCGGGTGGGGTTGGCCATGCGGGCGGTCTCGCAGGACCGCGAGGTAGCCGCCCTGATGGGTATCCGCGTGTTCCGCTTCGTGACGGCGTCTTGGGCCATCGGCGTGCTGGTCACGGGGGTCGCCGCTATTCTTGTCGCGCCAACGGTGAGCTTGAGCCCGACCATGATGGACAACATCGCGGTCTACGCTTTCGCGGCGGCCGTGCTCGGCGGCTTCGGATCGCTAGCCGGCGCCGTCGTCGGGGGCTTCCTGGTCGGCATCGTCTCATCGCTGGTGGGGGCGTACCTGAGCACGAACTACGAACTCAGCATTATTTTCCTACTCATCGTGGTCTTGCTGTACGTACGGCCACAGGGACTGTTCGGCGTGGAGGCCAAAACGCGGCAATGACGACAGTGAAAAGAAGCAAGGTGAAGCCCCTTGGCGTCGCGCTCCTCGTCGTGGTCGCGGCCGTCTTCCCGGTTATCGTCGGCGATGACGCGTTCACGATGTCGGTGGCGACGCGCTGCCTCGTCTACGGGCTCGTCGCGGTGACGCTCAACCTCCTCGTGGGCTATGGCGGCCAGATTTCACTCGGCCACGCCGGGCTGCTCGCCGTGGGCTCCTACACGGGCGCCATCATCGCCAACAACGGCCTCATCCCGTCGGGCGTGGTGGACCATGTGCCGGGCGGCCTGCACGGGCTGGCCGTCGGCGCCAACGGACAGCCCGTGCCCATCCCACTGGAACTGCTGGCGGCGGCGGTCGTCACCGCCGTGGTCGGTTTCCTGCTCGGCTTGCCCACGGGGCGTCTACGCGGGCATTACCTCGCCATCGCGACGCTGGGGTTCGGCGTCGCCATCCCGCAAATCGCGCTCAATCTAGACACCATCACCCAGGGCGAAACGGGCCTGACCGTGCCCGCGGCCACGCTGGGTCCACTCTCGTTCGGCGCGCAGCCGGCTCCACAACCCTCGCTCTATTACTTCGTGCTCGTCGTGGTCGCGCTCTGTCTCGCGGCGATCCTGAGTATGCTAGGGACACGCACGGGCCGCGCCTTCATGGCGGTGCGAGACAGCGAAGCCGCGGCGACGGCGATGGGCGTCAACACACGTCGGACAAAGGTTATCCTCTTCACGACCAGCGCCTTCTTCTGCGGCATCGCCGGCGATCTGTTCGCGCACAGTGAGGGCTTGGTAGCCCCGGCCAGTTTCGACTTCTCGCTCTCGTTGTTGTTTCTGGCTATGGTCATCGTCGGTGGCCTGGCCTCCGTGTGGGGGTCGCTGGCCGGCGCTATCATCCTCGAGATCGTCAGAGAACAGTCCGCCAACTCCGGCGGGTTGTCGGATGCCATTATCGGCGCCGTGGTGGTGCTGATGCTGTTGCTGGCGCCGACCGGGCTGGCCGCGCTGCCGCGTCGTCTCGCGCGCTTTATCCCCGGTCGGCGCCCGGTCGCGGAACCCGTGACGGGCAAGGCGAGCGTATGACGCCGCGTCACTCACTTAGCTTGACGAACATATTGCTCTCGTTCGGCGGCGTACAGGCGATCCGCGATCTGTCGTTCGAGGTGGACGGGGGCACGATATGCGGCCTGATCGGCCCCAACGGCGCGGGGAAGACCTCGGTGCTCAACGTCATCAGCCGCTTCTATCGCCCGCAGCAGGGCGGCGTGCGCTACGGCGACAGCGACCTGCTGCGGCTGCCGCCGTACACGATCATCCGGCACAACATCACGCGCAGTTTCCAGAACGTGGCTCTGTTCAAGGAGTTGACCGTGCTCGACAATCTGCTGCTCGGCTACGACCATCGGTCGCGCGCCGGTCTGCTCCAGGATACGCTGCGGCTGCCGGCGTCACGTCGGCACGAGCGCGAGGCGCGCGACCACGCCGAACGCGCGCTGGCCTTTCTCGATATCGAACACTTACGTGGCCGCCACGCCGGAGATCTGTCGTTCGGCGATCAGAAGATCGTCGACATGGGCCGCGCGCTCGTTGGCAATCCCACGCTGCTCCTCCTCGACGAGCCGGCGGCCGGCTTGCAGGATACGCAGAAAGTGTGGCTGACCGAGGTGATCCGACGCATCCCGCGCGAGTATGGCGCGACGGTGCTCCTGATCGACCACGATATGGGCCTTGTGATGGGCGTCTCGTCGCACGTCGTGGTCATGGAGTTCGGGGCCAAGATCGGCGAGGGCGCCCCGGCGGAGGTGCGCGCCGATCCGCGCGTCATCGCCGCCTATCTTGGGTCGGAGTAGGCTATGTTGACGGTCGAGGCTATCACCTGCGCGTACGGCCCCATCGTGGCCGTGCGCGCGCTCTCGCTCGAGGCCGCCGGCGGCGCGCTGGTCTGCATCCTGGGCGCCAATGGCGCGGGGAAAAGCACCACGCTCAAGACGATCGCGGGCTCGATGCGCCCGCGGCAGGGCCGCATTATCTTCGATGGTATGGACATCACGCGGCTGGACGCGGCGCAACGCGTCGCGCGCGGCATTGCTCTGTGCCCCGAGGGCCGGCGCGTCTTCACCGATTTCACCGTCGAGCAAAACCTGTTAGCCGGGGGACATTTGCTGTCACGTCAGGAGACGCGTCGGCGCATCGCCGACGCGTGCGACCTTTTCCCGGTGCTCGCGGAGCGCATGACGCAGGGGGCCGCCTCGCTCTCGGGGGGTGAGCAGCAGATGCTGGCCATCGGGCGCGCGTTGATGACGCGCCCCAAGCTCCTGCTGCTCGATGAGCCCAGCCTGGGCCTGGCGCCGCTGGTCATCCAGCAGGTCTTCGCCGTTATCCAGGAGATCCGCGCGCGCGGGGCCAGCGTCATAGTGGTGGAGCAAAACGCCAAGATGGCGCTCAAGATCGCCGACTACGCCTACGTCCTCTCGAATGGGCGCATCGATGTCGCGGGCAGCGCCGCCGAGATCGCGGCCGGCGGCGAGATCGAGCGCTCGTATTTAGGGGGTAGGTAGCGCACAGGGGGTGAACCAAGATACTGTTCGAGAGTGCGACAGCGCTCGCCTGTGCTCTGATCCTTACCTCCATCTTTTCCATTTACTGTAGTTCGGCGATGACGACCACACGATGGCTGTCGACCCAATAGGGCGTGCAGGAGATGAGCGCCAATGTCGGCCTCGTGCGCGGCGCATTGAGCAGGCTGACGTCGTCGGGCGTCACTACGCTGACCGAGCGCACGACGTAGCGGTAGACGTGTCCGCCCCGCGCCGCCGCGATCGTGTCGCCGACGCGCATCGTGCCGAGGTAGCGGAAGATGCTGCCGTGGATGTCGTCGTGTCCCGAGAGGAGCGTCAGACCGGGCTGGCCGAAGTGCGCGGAGTCGGCGAAGCGCGTCGCGCCGTAGGCCGGCACGATGTCGTAATTGAACGAGCCGTCCGCGTTGGACAGGAAGTCGCGCGCCCAAACCGGCGCGTCGACGATGCCCAGCCGCGCCACGCTGAGGCGGGCTTCCGCGGCCGGGAGCGCGCCGTGCCACTGTCGAATGGGGCCGGCGAAGCGCCCGGTCTTGGGCTGATGGGCGTACCTGTAGCCCAAGACGGTCGAGACGACGACCTTGTGCCGCACCACGACGCGGGTACGGTAGCGCACGACGGTGACGACATGGCGGGCGACGACCGTGTGGACTCGCGTGATCCGCGTAACCCGCGTCACGTCGCGATAGCGGACGATCGTGCGGACGACGGTGTAGGTACGTGTTTGCACGCGCACGCGGGTCATGTCATGGTAGCGTGTGACGACCCGAACGCGCGGGGAGGCGGGGCGCGGATGCGCCGCGACGCTGTGGCGTGGACGCGCCGGGGTGGCGCGGCGCAGACCGAGAACCTTGCCGATGAGAGCCTGGGGCGTCGTCGGCGCAACTCGGGTGGCTGAGACTCCGGCGTCGCCCGCCGTATTCGTCGGCGTATTCGTGGCCGTGTTCACCGGCGTGTTGGTGGTCGTCGGGGGCACGGTCGTCGGTGTGTTCGTCGCCGTAGCAGTGTTGGTCGGAGCCGAAGTCGCCGTCGCCGTATTGGTGGGCGTGTTCGTGCTCGTCGCGGTGGCGGTATTGGCGGGCGTGCTCGTCGAAGTACTCGTGGCGGTATTCACGGGGGTGTTCGTCGCCGTGGCCGTGCTGGTCGGAGCCGACGTATCAGTCGCCGTGGCCGTGCTGGTCGGCGTGCGCGTGGGCGTGCGCGTGGGCGTGCTCGTGCTCGTGGCTGTGCTGGTCGGCGTCGCGGTCGGGCTCGCGCACGATGTCGCGCCGCCGTTGGCGCTATCGATAAGCCGATTCTGATCGGCGTAGTAGTTCCCGGTATTGGCCGGACCAAAATGCTCGATCACCGATCCCGTGACGACGTCGACCTGGAAGAAGCAGGAGGGAACGGTCACCGTTAGGGCATACGGGCCGGGGCCGACGATGCCGGTCGTGTCCGACATGAAGACGGTTTGCGACGCGGCCGTCGTGCGGCTGTAGACGTCCGAGGGCGCGCTGTACGACACGAGCGACACCTGTTCGGTCGAACAGCCTCCGGCGATCGTGACGTGCGCGACGACCCGGTCGCCCGCATGCACATGCCCCGAGAGGGACGTGACGGTCCGCGCGATCCCATCCGAACTCGTGATAACGTAGAACGTGTCCCGCGAGACGAGGGCGGCGCTGCCGGCGACGCAGGTCGGAACCGACATTTTCGTGAGTTGAGACGCGTCCGTTCCATACAGGATATTGCCGTTCCGCACGGCCCCGCTGTCGAAGTTTAATGTGCCGCCGACGACGAGAGCGTCGGGCTTGGCGTTGGAGCCATGCAACAGGCCCCCGGAATTCGAGGGGGTAAGGTTTGCGCCAACGCCAAAATACCGCAGGCGCGCGTTTCCGCCCACGGCGAGCGATCCCTCCACGTCGGAATAAGACTGCGTCGTGTCGTCGAGGATAAACTCGCTGTACGGGGTCGCGGGGCCAAGCGGCGTCTGGGAGCATGCGCCCAGATACGTGCATGCGCTGGCCTGTTGCGTCACACCTGCCAGTGGGACGACCTGGCCAAGCGCGACGAGGCCTAATAGTAGCATCGCCAAAGATCGGCGTATGGCGAGATGTCTGAACATTTTGGTCGGTCCTTCTCTACTACACAAGGCGCCTGTCAGGCCGCCGGGATATATCGACGGAGTACGCGGCGTTACGGCCGCTGTCGCGCCCGCTCAACCCACGGAGCTGCCTCCCTTAGCCCAGGCGCCTTAGTACTTTTATCGGCCACTTGGGCTAGGACCTTTAGGAGCATGGGCTGCCCGGCCGGGGCAAGAATATCGCTGCTACCGTCGGCGCGCCAGCACATGTGTACACTGCGATAGGCGCTGATGTGTGAGCACGGAGCAGCGCGACCGATCAAAGCGGTCGCGCTGCTCTCCTATGTAGAATGGTAGAGGGACCTATGCGGCAGGGACAGATAGCATGGTGGCAGTCGGGTGTCGTGTATCAGATCTATCCGCGCAGCTTTCGCGATAGCAACGGGGATGGGACCGGTGACCTCGTCGGCGTGCGCGAGAAAATAGAGTACCTGAGCGAGACGCTCGGCGTGGATGCTATGTGGCTCTCGCCATTCTACCCGTCGCCGATGGCCGACTTCGGCTACGACGTCGCCGACTACACAGGCGTCGATCCCCTCTTCGGGACGCTAGCCGATATCGATGCCCTCATTGCGGCGGCGCACGAGCGGGGCATCGCGGTCATCATCGACTTCGTGCCCAACCACTCGTCGGACCAGCACCCGTGGTTCCGCGCGTCCCGCTCTTCGCGCGCGGACCCCAAACGCGACTGGTACGTCTGGCGTGATCCCAAGCAGGACGGCTCCCCGCCGAACAACTGGCTTGCGAACTTCGGCGGCTCCGCGTGGCAGTGGGACGACGCGACGGGCCAGTACTATCTCCACTCGTTCCTGCCCGAACAGCCCGACCTCAACTGGCGCAACCCGGAGCTCAAGGCGGCGATGTTCGACACGCTGCGCTTCTGGCTCGACCGTGGCGTGGACGGGTTTCGCATCGATGTGGCGCACGCCATCATGAAGGACCCTGACCTGCGGGACAACCCGCCGAACCCGGACGCGGGTCATGGCCTCCACAAGTCGCTCGGGGCGTACGACGCGCAACTACACATCCACGACAAGGGCCACCCGGACGTGCATGGGGTGTATCGCGAGGTGCGCGCCCTGCTCGACGCCTACAGCGCGGAGCGGCCGCGGGTGGCCATCGGCGAGATCCACATCTTCGACTGGGCGGAGTGGGCGCGCTACTACGGCGCCGCGCTCGACGAGATGCATCTACCCTTCAACTTCGGTCTCCTGGGCGTCCATTGGAGCGCCCAGACAGTGCGCCGCGTCGTCGACGGGTTGGAAGCGGCCCTGCCCGCGGGGGCGTGGCCGAACTATGTGCTCGGCAACCACGACGAGCCACGTATCGCCAGCCGCATCGGGCGGGACAACGCCCCCCTGGCGATGATGCTCCTGTTGACGCTGCGCGGGACGCCGACCATCTACTACGGGGACGAGTTGGGCATGCGCGACGTGCCGATCCCGCCCGAACGCGAGCAGGATCCATGGGGTAAGCGCGTGCCTGGGCTGGGCCTCGGCCGGGACCCCGAGCGCACGCCGATGCAATGGGACACAAGCTCCCACGCGGGGTTCTGCGCCCCGGACGTCGAGCCGTGGCTTCCCGTGTCCGACGACGCCGCGCGCGTCAACGTCGCCGTCGAACTCGCCGACCCGGGCTCGATGCTCGCGCTTACCCGCCGACTTCTCGCGCTCCGCCGCGCGACCCCGGCGCTCGCTCACGGCGGCTATCGGCCGATCGACGAGGCACCCGCCGACTGCTTCGTCTATCTGCGCGAAAGCGACGGACAACGCGTCCTGATCGCCCTCAACTTCGCGGCCGACGAGCGCGTCCTGGCCCTACCGTCCCTCGGACATGGCGCCGTCGTCGTCTCGACCCGACCAGAACGCGGCGGACGAATCTCTTTGGATAATTTCTCCTTGCAAGGCGGCGAGGGCTGCGTGATCGTGCTCGAGGACTAGCGCCGCGCCATCTAGCGTCCGAACGCGCATTGTCCGGACGCTAGATGGCGCGGCCGAGCGCGCGCCGTTGCATCGCAACCCGCTGTACTGCCTCTGTCCCGTCTCGTCGTCGGAGGTGTTCCGCTTAGGACTCACTCCTAAATAACATATTCACTTAAAGGAGTCGTGTGGTAGGCTGCAGGGCTGGAGAAGCATGAGGCGCCGGTGAGACTGACCGCCGGCGGGAGATATGGCGTCCAACGGGTCGGGAGCCTCGTCTTCCCAAAAACGTCAACGGGCTCTTGCGCATATAACGTGAATTGGGTCCGGGCTACGCGCTCGCGACGTAGCGGGAGGACGTCAACGTTCCCGAGAATGCTACGGATCGGCCGCGCCCCTCTTGTCGGGTCAAACCAGTTTCACGTTATGTGCGCAAGAGCCACGGTCATGAGGCGCGGTCTATCCGCCCCGCGATCACGCTTCATGCACAACATACGGATCGCGCGACGGTTGATAACCTTTCCGTTCGATGATGTAGTACACCTGCTCGGCGCCGTAGTGATGCGCGTTGCGCTTATACGCCATACCAAGCTTGCCCAACACCCTCCTCTCACCAGCGGCGGTCGCCGGCGTCGTCACGGCGCGCCGCCGCACGGGACCGCCGAGGACAACGGGACCCGCGCCTCGGCGCCGTTAAGCGCGGCCACGGCGCCTATCGCCTGCGTATCGGCGACGACCAGCACGGCGCGGCCGCTCACGCAGCTCACCGTTACATGCACCGCGGTCGGGTCGAGCCCCGCGGACAGCAGGGCGGCGCGCGCTTGGGTGAGCGGGGTGCGCGCCGTCGGCGCCGTCGTCGGAGACAGGACGGCCGTCCCCGCGCCCGGAGCTAGGTGCATCTGGCCGACGAGCTGCCGGGCCGCCGACTGCAACGCGGCCGCATGGGTATAGTGGGTGTAGCCCCACACCACCAGCGCCGCCACGAGCGCCACGACCACGAGGTGAACGATGGCGCGCGCGACGCGGATCGCCAGCCACAGCAGCAACAGAGTGGCCAGCGCCGGCACGATCAGCGTGCCAGACGGGCCGAGCGCCCCCGTCAGAGCGGTCATTGGTTGTCCCCTCCCATCCTAGCGGCCGTGGCCGCCACGGCCCTCTCGATTATGGGGTGGCGTGAGGCGCGCGCTGTCGAAAGGCGCGGTCCGCCGTGCGCGCGATGGAGGCCGCCCGCTCCTCATCGTGCCCCGTCCCGGCCTTCCCACCGGCGCCGCCGCGCGCGCGCGCGGCCCCCACCTCCGCGCGGGTCAACGCGGGGTTCTCGCGGGCGAGTTGGAGCGCCGCCTTGTCGTCGACCTCGCGGCTGTCGCGCACGCCCAGACGTTGGAACGTGGCGCGCACGTCACCGAAGCGGTCCGCGGCGCTGGCCACCCGCCAGGCCGCGTGCAGCGCCGCGGCGTCCCGGCGGATGCTCTCTAGCCGGGCGGCGTGGCGCGCGCTCAGGGGCGGTGGCCAGTCCTGCCCGGTCTGACCCAACGCATCAGCGCGGCCCGACCCCGCTCGCTCATCCCGCCCCGGCGCGGCCGAACCATGCGCGGGGACGGGGTGGCCGCACCGCGCGCGCTCCTGGTCGAGAAACCCCGGACGCAACACCCTGTTGTCGCGCACGTATCCGTGCAACGCCCGCGCGGCGGGGGCCGCCTGGCGCGCGGGCCGGTCGTGCCGGGCCGCGACGACCGCGCGCGGCGCCCCGTCCCGGCCGGCGACGCCGTCCAGCGCGCCCGCCTCGTCGCGGCCCCCGGTCCCCAGGGCGCCATAGCGCGCAGCGAGCGTCCGCGCCATCGCGTCGCGCAGTCCGGGGGTCAGGGGCGGCAGGCGCACCCAGGCGTCGAGGGCGTCCCCGGCCTCCCGCGGCACGGTGACCGTAAGCGCCGGGGGGAACCCGTCGCGGGCCAGGGCCGCGCCCTGGGCTGGCTCCAGGCTACGCAACAGGACCAGGCCGGGATCGTCGAGGGGCCGGATCGACACCTCCGTGCCCGCCCGGTTCTCGCTGCGCAGGTCGGCGACGCGGCCGCGCAGTTCGCCGGGAGCGAGGTGGCGGTAGGCCACCCCGTCGTCGCGCGTCCGCGGCGCCACCTCGTACAGCGGCGCCCCCAGGGCGCGGAGCTGGTCGTCGACCGTCCCGCGCAGGTCCGCGAGCGCGCCCGTGTCGTCGGGGTCCTCCCGTCTGTCCCGATCATCCAGACCCATCGCGCCTACCCGGCGCCCACGGCATCAGGGAACAGATCGGGCAGCACGACCTGCGCGGCCGGGGGGACGGCGAAGGCCGTCCGGCCGTGGGGTCCGAGCAGGGAGACGACCCGCGCCAGATCCCAGGGCTCACTGGGCGCCGTGACGGCGGGGGAGATAGCGACGAAGCGGTGCCCCTCGTCGCGCACGATCCGCGCCCAGTCCCGCACCGGGAGCGGGTCCGCGAGCGGGACGATCTCCCCCGCGCGTTCGTGGACGTCGGGATCGATCCACAGGACCGTGGCCGTGGTCCACCCGTCGGCGCCCGCCGTGGGGCGCTCCGGCAGCGCGTCCGTGTCCGCCACAGTATGTGGCGCCGCGTCGGGATCGGAGCCGGCGCGTCCCGCGCTCTCGTCGGCCAGGTCATAGGCCAGCCCGTAGGCCGCGCGCGGCGTGGCGAAGTAGCCGCGGCCGGCCGCGTCGTCGACCGTCACGACCTGGCCGGCCGGGTACAGGCCATCCACGGGCAACGCGTTACCGACCGGCGGCGCCACGCGCATGTGATGCGTGCGGACGACCGCGGCCCATGTCTCGGTCGAGATCGGCGCGGCGTTGGGGACGACCTGGCGGCGCTGCTCCCACGCGGCGGAATCGATACGCGTGACCGTGTACCCGCGAGCCTCCGGGTTGTCGATAGTGGCGACGTCCTCGCGCACCATCGCGTAATCCCGTGCGGGCATAATCTCCCGCAGGCGGTCCAGGGCCTCCGACGGGACGGCGAAGTAGGTGCGCCCCGCATCGCCGGGCACGTCGCTGTCCACCTCAACCACGGCCCCTCCGGCGTACGGCCCGGCGGCCAGCGCCCCCTCGGGCGTCCAGGCCACCGCGTAGCCCTTGTGACGCGTCGCCGCGATC
>JAABUO010001714.1_pt1 | contig 27937 bp, 42 predicted proteins | sample 5559291 | NCBI WGS metagenome assembly JAABUO01 (sample SAMN10711878, study PRJNA513372) | rock metagenome | isolation source: Antarctica rocks | place: Antarctica: Victoria Land, Finger Mt sud | reverse complement strand
TGGGCTCCTTTGTGGTCGCCCTGATCCAGTTTGTGAGATTCCTGCTGGAGTACCTGGAGAAGAAGAGTAAGATTGCCCAAGCTAAGGCAGGGGTGGCAGGGGCGTTTGTGAAGTACCTCATGTGCTGTGTCAACTGCTGCATGTGGTACCTGGAGAAGGTGGTCAAATTCATCAACAGGTGATCTTGCACAATCAAGCTGCTGAGGGTGTCGCAAGCTGCATGCGTCTGCGGCTCTTTTCCATATCTCTCTCTTGCTCCACTTTCTCGTGACTTGATCCTGAGGGTCAGATACATCGATAGAATTTCGAAATATTGGAGCCTGCGCATTACCCATGCATGCCCGTATCCACTGCTCCTTGACATGACCGGTTCATGCATGCTGATGATGCACTTTGTTCACAAATGTGAAGCTAGTATTAAGGGGTGGCAAGACATGACAGCATCTGCAGGGTGTTGCTGAGATGCACCAGGCGCCTCCAGGCAGTGCACGCATGCTTTGGGTTAAACCTGCTGTCATTGTCTTCTTGATAGGTTGAATTGCAGATACACGTTCCCAACACTGCACTGATTTGCAGAACTTGGTGGAATGCTGCTGTCATTGTCGCGTCTGCCTTTCCTCACATGTTTCAGCTTATGTAACGTTGTAAAGTGCAGCAATGGTGCCTGTAGTCTGCTGTATGGCAGCGCAAGCTTACAAGCAGCCTTTTATGCAGGAACGCTTACATCATGGTGGCTGTTCATGGCAGTGGCTACTGCTCATCAGCTCTCCATGCCGCTAAGCTCATTCTGAGCAACATTCTGCGCATTGCTGCGGTCAACACCATAGGAGACGCCCTTTTGTGGCTTGGCAAGGTACGTTCGAGCGCTTGCCTATTGGCATGCACATGTTTAGCTCATCATATGTGAGCCACAGCCTGTGCCGACAACGATTGTGTATAACAGGACAAAGGCTACAGCTGACCCAAAATTTCTGTGCTACTGCAGATCTCGGTTTGTGCAGGATGTGGAGTCATTGCCTTCTTGATGAGTGACCTGACATACTACACCAATGCCACCAAGTATCCTGCCACCTACCTGTCCAGTCCCCTGCTGCCAATCCTCATATCTCTGCTTGTGGGCTACACTGTGGCGCAGTGCTTCTTCAACGTAAGCAATACACCTCGTGGACATGCATCGAGTGACTGTTCTATACTCTCTCTCTGGCAAGAAGCAAATTGCAAGATGTCCATCAACAAAAGAATGCACACTGGTTGCAGGTGTACGAGATGGCAATTGATACCATCCTCTTGTCTTTCTGTGAAGACTGTGAGTCACACAATGGAGACCCACAGTATGCACCACTGCTGCTGCTTGGAGCCATTGGCAAACAGGTGCTGGTAAAAGAGCGAAAGCTCACCAAAAAAGAGACTGAAGCACAAGCGAAGCGAACCAAAGAGTTGAGCAGGAACAAGGAATTGTACAGCATCAAGGCTCACTCAGCTTCTGGTCCAGCAGTTTGAACGCACTGACAGCTTTTTGAAGACCATGACTCAACTGTCTGACTGACTAAATTGATGCAGTCTGTGCTTTTTCCTTTGGCTGAACATTGTGGAAGCTTTGCACTTTATCCTTGTGTATAGATCATTGCTGTCAGAGCAAGCTCCATCTTTTGCAGTCCTAGGCAACAGTGATGATCTGAATAGCTGAGCTGCAGGCATTTGCATCATTTCTGGATGGGCTGGATCTTGAAATGGGCGCTCATCAAGGAGAACACCATGCATTTCAGGTCCTGCAAATGTGCCGACACAAGCAGCTTAGATGACGTAGTTGACATTAATGCTAGGGCAGCAGCATAGCTCGTAAACACTGACCTGCACAAGGTAGTAAAAGACCCTCAAGCCATCAGGGTCTTTGCTTTGTTGTACTTGCATAAGGGACCCCAACTTCGTGGTGCAGAAAGAAATATGCTGATCTCCAAGAACGACCTCGAGCTCCTGCCTGCCTACTCTGTCTGGTGCAGGCCATTCATTGTCATCCTCCTTCAGGATCTATAGCCAGACAGCTTTCCTGTCAAGCAATTGATGCATTGACCGTTATAGCCACAGCACAATAGAGGGTCTACCTCGCTATCCAGCAGGATTCTCCTGAGCTCGTCAACAACTGTCTTGCTGACATGTGCTTCCTTTCTGATCATAGTGTCGTTTTTGTAGTTCGAGTTGTTTGCATAACGCATCTGTATAAACAGCTTGCGTTGGTGCCAGGCAAAATACAAGAGACAGTGTCGCAAATGAAGTCAAACAGCAAGGATACCTGACCCCCGGCTGTGAACTCGAACTCAAGAAATTCGTGACCAAACTTGCCCTTGTGCCCAACATAATATCTGCAGTAAAACTCGCCCTTGGGAGCAGCCATGCCGCCCTTGCTGTCAGCAAGAGGCTTAGCCAACAGACAGCTCGGCCAGAGCCTTTAGGACTTGCACTTTAGTATGATTTGCTGCTGTCAGAGATCCTTGCAACGACACAGGGCTTTTTGGGATATGTTCGTGTCTCTGGGTCTACAGTCTGTCGATCCCAATCACACAGCACCTGTTGGTACAGAAGTCGTTTGACCACCGTTTGCGCACTCACGACCAAGCCAGCTGCAAACTGACCATAGCAGGGTTTCCGAACTGTGTTCCAGGGTTAGTACCGTGACAACGTGCGAAGCTTTTAAATGAAGACTAAAATGGCGAAGTCTATGGTAAAGGCCGAATCTAAGATAAGAATAAATTGGCAGCCAATCAGCGACGCCATCGAGGTTCATTACGAACCCAAAACCGAGTTACAGCCGTGTTACAACCGTATTACCGCCGAACTCATGGCGTAAGCTGCTGTACATTCGTGACATAGCGTGGCCAGGATTGTGGATTGGCACTGGGATCTTGATACCTTTGCTGCAATTAGAGACGTGCGCCTCGCGCCTTACGCATCGCAGCTGCGTTTGCCGGCTGTTGCATGATAGCCTAATTCTCTGCGTCGACCTTCGGCTATGGTTCACACCAGCGGTTTGCAAGGTCGATTGCCTGGCTGCGGGTGTCACGGAACACCCGTCGGATGTAAAACCTTCCGAGGAACGCAGTTGCATTATCGCAAGACGCCAGCCAGCAGTCGGGTAGACGTGCAAACCCACTGCGCTACCTCAGTCTCTAACGTGTCCAATGTCAAGTTGCCAGCGACGCATAAAGAAGCTAGTCAGCGAGCGCTTGATCAACTCAGAGCCTCTAGTAGTATAGTAAACAGTGAGCTCTCTGGACCAGCTTGTTGAGAGATACCGCGACCTGTCTGGCAATTTGCATATGCATATCAGGACACACAGTAGTGCTTTGCTGTTGCCTGGCACATTTCCTATTGGTTGCATTTTGATGCTGACACATTTTGATGCTGACACACAAATCTTTTGCAGGATATGCAATGGAGAAGAAAAGCAGCATTATAGCTATAGGTCTTACCATCCACAACACCCCTGTAGAGATTAGAGAAAAGCTGGCCATACCAGAGGCAAGTCTTGTTCAAATCAAGCATGCCTGCATTCTTCTTTCTTTCCTTGCATTACAATAGTCACACTGGCTGACTTGTGTCCTATTCCAGGCTGAATGGCCTCGAGCTATTGAGGAGCTGTGTGCCTTCCCCCATATTGAAGAAGCAGCTGTACTCTCCACTTGCAACAGGATGGAGCTGTACGTTGTTGCGGTTTCATGGCATCGGGTATGTTTCTGACAGTGCTGGCAGGAAAGCATATGACCCAAGCCCTGAGCGCTGGCCAGGCTGATGATCTTGACAGCCCCAACCATGTGTTCACATCTAGACACTGGGTTCGCAATGAGACACCGTGTTCGCAATGAGACACGACATGTTTGCTGGCTGTACAGGGAGTGCGTGAGATTGAGGAGTGGATGTCTCACAGCAGTGGCTTGTCTTTGGCAGAGCTGCGACCACACATGTTTTTGTTGCGGGATAGAGATGCCACTGGCCATCTGCTCAAGTAAGCACTTTGCTGATCTGGTGTGGCTGCTGCATTTATGCATCCAGATGCAGGCACTACATCTCTCTATTCCAAAGCAGAAGTGCTGTGGGCTTCATCCAGAACATGTGTGCAGTCAAAGTCATCTGCATGCCTATGCCATCTCAGCTCTGTGCATCTCTGAACTTGTATGTAAGCGGCTTGACCCTCACATCTCATATCATGTGTGCAGGGTGGCAGGTGGTCTAGATTCACTGGTCATGGGTGAGGGTCAGATCCTAGCGCAAGTCAAGCAGGTGTACAAAGTTGGTCAGAACTCAACAGGCTTTGGCCGGCATCTGAACGGCCTCTTCAAGCAAGCCATCACAGCTGGCAAGCGAGTCCGTGCAGAAACATCCATTTCATCAGGCGCAGTCTCAGTCAGCTCAGCTGCAGCAGAACTAGCGCAGCTCAAACTCCCCTCTCGGAGCTTCTCAGATGCCAAGGTCTGCATCATAGGGGCTGGCAAGATGTCTCGCCTCCTGGTCAAGCACTTAGCTAGCAAAGGCTGCACTGATGTGATGGTACTCAACAGGAGCAGACCCAGAGCAGAGGCACTGGCCGAGGAGTTTCCCGAAGTCAGCTTTGACATCAGGCTTATGGATCAGCTGATGCCCTCAGTACAACAGTGTGACACCATCTTCGCAGCTTCAGGCTCTGAGGCAATATTGCTACACGCAGCTGACATTGCAAACATGCCAGCAGCATCAGAGGCAGTGGGCGGCATGCGCAGATTCTTCGACATATCAGTGCCCAGGAATGTCGCCAGTGATGTCAACACTCTGGAGACCTCAGCGCATGTGTACAATGTAGACGACCTCAAGGAAGTTGTCAGTGCAAACAAGGAGGCGCGGCAGCAAGCAGCTCAAGAGGCAGAAGTGCTACTCAAGGACGAGCAGCTAGCCTTTGAGGCGTGGAGGGATAGTTTAGCGACTGTTCCCACCATCAAGGCACTCAGAGGGAAAGCTGAGTCAATCAGATCTTCTGAGCTTGAAAAGGCTTTTAGCAAGCTTGGTGACGGTCTGACCAAGAAACAAATGAGAGCTGTTGAGGATCTCAGCAGAAACATTGTGAACAAGCTGTTGCATGGCCCCATGACAGCGCTGAGATGTGATGGCAATGATGCTGCAGCTGTTGGTGAGACATTAGCCAATATGGAGGCCCTTGAGCGCATGTTTGAGCTTTCCAGGCTTGAGATCGCTGCCAGTGCTGCATTACGGAAGTAAACACTGTCTGCAGGAAACATGCCGGGTATCCTCTTTTGTGGGTCCACTCTACATCTGTTATGTGACCGTTGAGTGCTCAACAGTGCAACTGTACTGTTCTGAGTTGCAACATTTTTGTATCTTTTGTACCTTCATGTTTTAGATGCTATAGCTGATGCTTTATTTGAAAACATTGCAGCACCATTTCAGACCGACAAGAGCACTGCTGTACTGACAAAAGGGTTGGCCTGACCGTATTAAAATTTAATTTATGCTGCATTGCTGCCTGAGGTGTTGTATGCTTCTGCTGGGCCGCACTTGCATTGTTCATATTATTATTGTGCACTCAATGCTCATTGCTTGCACAACTCGTACCATGTGTTGACTATCCATACCCATGTCTTGACAGGGCAAAAAGTGCATTACGCAGTCGAAGCTTTACTGCTCGTTGCAAGCTGTGATTATCTCGATGCCCACTCTCACCTGCTGTGCAAAAATAATTATGAACTGCTTAACGACTTTTACATCTCATGATTTTTCTACAGCTACACGCATCAGATATGCGGGTCAGTAACGTCGTGGTACAAGCTAGTGCTATTGAACCTGCTCATTTGCCTGAAAGCCTTGAGACAAGGTGACACACAGCATCATTTGTACCATAGACAGCTAAGTCTTGACATGCATTGAATCAGAGGCTTCAAGACTAAATCACGACAAAGCAGCACACCGTTGTACTGACTGAAAGTGGCTCAGAGCAATGTGCTCTGCACAGTTCTTGGACTGCCGTGGTCTACATAGTTCTGTGGCGCAGCTGAACTCAATCAATGGGCTCTATCAGGACTGTCTCCTGCTTGGCTTGTGCTAGACCAACATCACGCAAGCTGCCAGGGGTGCCTTCAGTGAACACTCGCCGTGGGTACTGTGCTACACAGCGGTAACTTCCTGGAGGAAGGTTCTGGCCTTGTGTGTGTACGTCAATTGCATCAAACAAGCTGTCGAGCTGGTCTGTAAATCTGAACCTGCAGTTGACACCACTCTGGTCAGAATGCCATCTGAAGGTTCCTTGACTTGGCTGTGTCCAGCTGTAAAAACGCAGACCAATCCAGATTTCATGCAGTGGTTGATTGTGCATCTCAGCAATAAGATAGCGTGCCTGCACCACAGGTTGTCATTCCTGCATGCATGCTGTGCATCAAACTCTCAGTGCTGGACAATGCACGAAACACCCTGGTCACCTTTCTGTCACACTGAATCATGCGGCACAAAGCTTAAGATATACTAACATAACAAGACGCAGCAGGGGCAATTCTCTAATGGACCAGACAGGCCAAGAGTAGCAGCACTGCAGCTGTGGTACTGACCTGCGAAGGAATCTGGTGCCGCCAGGCATGCGCACTGCCACTTGCACAACATCCTCTCCGCCTGCACCAGGCTCTGCTGGCAGCGCCTGTCATTGCACCACCATACTCAGATGCACAACCACTGAGTGCAGACACAGAACTGGAAAGGGAGCGCCAGATGCCATGTATGTCACTGGTCATTGATAGGGTTAGGACCTGTGGAAAACTTGGATTTATTCTTGAGGAAACTCAAGGGGACATCACAGAGGAAACTCAAGGGGACATCATGTTGAGGTGCAGGGGGTGACCGTGCCCTGGCCGCATGGACATATGCGGCACACACCAAAGTTAATGCTCCTGGTCAAGCGCTCTGTGCAGCAGATGCTAAAACGCAAGCAATGCGGGGTAAGAGTGTGCCAACCTGCTGTTTCCTTTGCAGAGTCTGCTTCAGATTGGCTTCCTTGGCGTCGGCAGCTGCCTGCTGTTCTGCCACCTGCCGAGCAGATGCCTCTTCAGCTTCTCTCTTCTCCCGCTCGACCCGCTCTGTTGCCATCCTCTTATCTCTATCTGCCTGCACACCCAGTGAAACACTTTGAATGCTAGACATTGCTACCCTCCCTCACTGAGCACTTGCACTTTAGTTGCAAAGCAGGATTTGACTGTCACCTGGGTCACTCTCAAGGGCTTACAGTGTTGTCTGAGTACCGCCAAGCAGGAATCATGTTGCAAAAGCCAGCTTGCCTGTTTTGCTGTTGGAATTCCTGCTAGCAAGTCTGTGCAATGTCCTCAATGCAACAAAGCAGTCAATACTACAACAAACTACAACACCTTCAATCAGGAGCGCAAGTTTCCATACACTCAAAGTTCAGGACCTGCATGAACCAGTCGCCATCTCAAGAACATTGTTGTAACTGCTGACCTGTAACGACTGCTCGTAAGCGTAGTCCTGCTCTTGTCTGACAGCCCGGCCAGCCACAGCTGTGGGGGACATGGGCTGATCGGGCCTGGCGGGCTGTGCACTGAAGTCTGGAATGCGACCCTCATAGGGGATGCCCAGCATGGCAGCCTCCAACATCCTGTCATCAGTCAACACCCACGTCAGACAGCATGAAACTAAAAGTTGCTGTTGTAACTAGGTAATGAAAGCTATCATTTTGATGGACCAGCCTGAAGCATGAATGTGCAGCAGTCAAAGGTCATGGCATCCTGCCAGCTGTTCATCCAGTAAACAGCAGCTACCTTCAGCACAACACGCAAAAGCTTCTGTCGAATTTGACAATTGCAATGCTGCTAACTGCTAGTGTTTCGAAGTCCTGATAGAGCACAGCTGAAGTCACATCCTCCTTGCATACACTTTGCACATCAGGCTTAAAACTTTGCTGTACCAAGACCATGTGCAAGATGAGACCAGTGAGTCACAGTGTGCATGGGTACCTGGCTACACAAGAGCCAATGGCCCCTCATGGGGTAGGGCCTTAGTCTCGGCAGAATTTGTAAATTTATGCGGACGACCATTGGGTTATGCCTTGTACAATAGGCCTATCACAACTAAATAATAATAAATGGGTACCTGGCTTCCTCCACGTTGATGTCAGATGGCATGTCAGGCATTGCAGCAGATGAATGGGCTGCTGGACCATTGGCAGAGGGCACAGGTGGAGGCAAGAAAGGGGCAGATGGGCCGAATGGCCCCATTGAGCTGGTGCCAGTGCTGGCAGAGGGCATGGCTGGCGGTATGGGCAGACCCAAACGGCGACCTGCATCACAATCAAAAGTCATGTGAAGCTAGAGTGCACTTTTACTTACTTCACTCAACGGCCAGGCTCAACAACACCTTACAGACAGTCTGAAAACCTTCATTGCAACACTTTGCTCTGTGGATTGCAGCCAAGCAAAAGCTGGGGTGAAGGATGTGGGGTTTACACAGGGAGTGGTGATTTGCAAATGTGGCTAAATGTGCATGTGACACTTCAGGCACACATCCAGACATGACAGAATGTACCCTCTCCACAGCATCAAAAGTGTCACAAATGTCCTCAAATGCAGCAAAGCATGTCACAGTTTAGGGCGTTGACAACACATCAGGCACAGGACTTTAGCTGTAATGGACATGTCTGCTTGAAGCAGAAAATTTGAAAGCTGGAGACAAATGTCTAGACATACCAATTGCCTGCAATGCCGCATCATTTTCCTCCAATGGCACTGGGGCTCTGAGTGGTCTGGCTTGTGTTCTTTGTACACCGGTACCTCCACCATCTAGGAAGCCTCTGTTGAAGCCTGCAGACATTCGCTGCCGTGAGAAGTGCATGTCCAGGTCTGTACGCTGCTTCTTCTCCTTACAGCTTTGCAAATGTGCGATTGTGAGCTTCACTTGCATTGTGAAGCACCTGCTTTGATGGTTGGCATTGCAGAACCTTATAAATTTCTGTTGTGGCAATGCAGGAAGATGCATTGCGTGCCAGCAAGCTTGTGCATCAGCAGGTGCATGTCATAAGGTGACAGGCTCTGGGGGTCTGCTGTGCAGCTGACCCTGAGCTGCTAATGCAACACGTCAAAAGTGAGTGATTTAAGCTTTGTTTGGAACTCAGGCTTGATGTTGCTGTGTAGATGACACACCTGCAAAAGAGTCATCAGCATCATCTAGTGGTCGTGCGCGATGTTGGAAATTCTGATTGTGAGTGGCCAGCATGCGACCAAATGCTGCGCTTTCATTGTCCTCAGGCTCTTCTTCCTGAAAGGTGCAAGCCTCAGCGTCACATCACAATGATCTCTGTAAGCATTGTAGCGCACAAGTGCTGTTGTACTCTGATGCATGTAGGCACAAAGAGCCAAGATTGAATGTGGTGAAATAGGGTGGCACCAACATACCATTGGACTGCTACTGGCTGGTCCTGCTTCTGCATCAGCAGCTGCGTTTCAAACCAAAGTCAGTTGGGCATGTCATCAGGGTGACCGTAAGTCAGAACCTTGATGACACAAACCTGAGGGCTGCATGGAAGCCTGCAGGGCTCGTTGTAAGTTCTGCTCATCTTCGTCCATCTCCCAAAGCTGTAAATGTAGACATACAAGTCAGGAAAGGCAATTGTGCTGGGGCAGCAGCAATAACAGGTAGCTTCAGGTTGTGTCTGACCTCGTGCTCGCTCGGGGGTGCAAAACCAGTGGCATGCGCAGGCTGTGGCTGCGCAGGCACGGACACTTCGTCATCTAGATCGATCGGCTCCTGCGCCGAGTGAAATGCTGCTCTGGGCGCTGCTGGTGCTGCAGGTGCTGGCTGGTTCTGTCGAGGAGCTGAGGCGCCGCCCTCCAGGAAAAACATCACTGATCGATCCATGTCCCAGTTGTGTGCCTCGAGGACATGCAGAGCTGAATCTGCGTCCGCACCGGTCACTGAACAGAACGTCTTGATCTGTGCTCTTTGAGCTGGGTCAGCCGAGGAAGCTGCTGAGTTGAACTCCATATCTGCCTCTGTCCCAAGATCGTCATGGTCTGACATTGTGCGGACGTGCGACAGACAGGAGTGAACGATGCTGCTTGGAGTTGCAACTTGGAAGTGCCTAGGCAAGTGTATACACGCAATGCGTCTCGAGGCACACGCACTGCGTATATCCTATACCACTCACAGATCCCCTGAAAGCGCAATCGCGAGGGGCCGTGTGTGAGCAAACGCTCAGTGACCACGCTTGAGTGTGCAATGCTGCATGTAACATTGCCTGGACTCTGCCCATAAACGCGGTCTTCCTGATCCGCAGACCCCTCAGTCCAAAAATCTTGCAGCTCTTCGCCGTGACTGGACAGAAGCAGTAGCTCAGACAAATGGCTTTTGGGGCAGTCAACCAGGCGATCATAGCTTGGCTTCGCAGCGTTTCTGACGCACTTTTCTGACGCACTTTTCTGACGCACTTCATCGTTGCGCTGCTTATCCGTTTGATCAGCTTCTCAGACTCGTAAAATCTTCCTCTTCTGTGGAGACGGCTGTGGAGACGACAACACTGGCGGCGAAGACTATGCAAGGGTAGGTTCTTCAGAGGGTCAATCTGCCGCATTGTTGCGGCTGAGGTCTTTGAAGCACTGCAGGGCTTTGTGTTGCACGCTTTTGCAAACCTGCTGTCAAATAAAGCTGACTTGAGCTTATTTTGCTGTTTGCAGGCCGCATTCAAAATGTGTGCTGATGACCTCATCCACCAGGTCCCAAGGTTGCTGGAGCTGATGCCTTCAGAGTGCCTTGCAGCCTTGATAGCAACCAGCACAACTCACCGCAGTCAGGTTCATGACTGTGTCACAAGCATCACAATCAGTGACTCCACTCATGCCAGTGATCTTATCAGCTGTAGTTGGCCTCGGCTGGTGAAGTGGACATTAGCAGACCAGGACAGCCACAAGGTGCAAACTATATGTGTCACCTGTGACGTGACAGTTGCTGCTGCTTCAGTGCTTGCAAAGGTCAGCATGCTGAGAAATTGGCAGTTACATCTGGAGTGCATAGAGCTCAGTGCTGCTGTCGCGGCAGAGATTGCCAAGGGGGACTGGCTTTTCCTAGCGGCACTTTACTTTGGGCGTGCCAAGCTGACAAGGGCAGTTGTGCAGGAGTTGGTGGCAGCCAATTGGCCAGCATTGACCTTTTTGTCATCTGTTGACATGCCAGTGGACATGGGAGTACTTGCACTGTTGTCCCATGCACGCTGGCCTCAGCTTGCTTTCTTGAACTTGTTCAATGTGACGCTGCCATCAACACAAGAAGGGAAGGGACCAGAGATAGAAATTTTGTCTGCATTGAGCATTTTTTTCAGCCAGGTGGTCCTGGAAGCTGATCTAAAACAGACTTCATCCAGCAGCGCTGCGACAAGCGCAACATTAGAGTGGTTTTCACTTATTGCACTGAACCTGACATTCCAGCAAGTTGACACACAGATGATGACAAAGCTCCTGCACACAGGCGTGAACCGGCTTCAGATTCTTGTGCTTCATTGCGTGCAGCTGGATGCTGCAGTCATGTTGCAGCTGACTAAGTCAGAGTGCCCGCGACTGCGGTCATTGGCTTTGAGCTATAATGGGTTAGGCAGCACGGCCGTGTCGTATCTGGCACAGGGCAAGTGGCCTCTGCTAAAGCTGTTGAGTCTTCAAGGCAACGAGCTCGACACAGTTCTTGATGAATTGTTCAAAGGGGATTGGCCATTACTTGAGGAGCTAAAGCTGACTGTGAGGTCACTGCGTGGCAAGGCCATTACAAAGTGGCTGGGTCTGTCTTCTGATAGTGTGCAAGAGGCACTCAGACAATCTGAGCAAGATTTGCAGGTTGGTGAATTGAAGGTCAAGTTCAGTGCCAGCAATGCTGACATGCAACCACCACTGCAACACATTAGACATGTGTACCCTTGCCTTGCCACCGTGACCCTGTATCCGCCAAGGCCATGGCCTGCTGTGAGCTAAGTTGTGAGCAGCAATTTAGGCTAGATCTTCAAACCCTTTTTATCAAGCGTCAGAGTGTACTATTTTGTGCCAATTGCCAACCAAAACAGAATGCCTGCTGTTTAGTTTGCCTGCTGTTTATGTTGCCTGCTGTTCATGTTGCCTGATGCTGAAGATTGCTAAAGAAGTGTGTGCTTGAGTACAAGGTGAATCAAGTTTACAGAGCAGCAGCAATAGATTTGTTTCTTCTACGACAGCTTGAAGATTTTATTGGCTTTTCACATTTGCGGTGTTAGCACTCGCCAGATTGTCTGTGTTACTGCAAGACAGTTTGCCATTCTGAACACAAATGCGTGTACTCATTTGTGCTGTGTGGACACTTGCTTGTGTCTACACTTGAGTACAGAGCCCGCTTGTGTCTACAGTTGAGTACAATGCCCACTTGTGAAAGTTACATGGAATTGTCCAACACACACAGTCCATGCACAGACTTGTAGTAGGTCATGGTATTTATACCACATCGTATTCAGCTAGATGCGTCAAGCAGCATCTCAGGTTGCAAGAGCTAACATACCTGACCATGACACCTGATAAGAGAGATCGCTTGTATTGTTGATCTGCATGGGCCACTGGCCCTTAAGTGCTTGAATCTGCTTTGCTGACATTATAAGGGCATATATGTATACACACAGGGCAAGAATGGCCTCAGATTGATGATCCCATGCAGCTTCGTGCATCAGACGTATGTTTCAGGCAAGACCGCACTCCAATGTTGTCCAAACAGCAATTGTTTGCTGAAGAGAGTCACAGTACTGAACTGGTATATCCAAAGAGCTCGGCTGGCTAGTTTTTGAGACCAATGACTGATGATAGGCTCCTAAGAGACTTTTGTTGTTTTGAGTTGAAGGCTATACACGCCCTGATGACATTTGCAAAGTGCGGCATGTAGTGGTGCGGTCTGATTTAGAGCACTTTATTACACTAAATTGACTGCCAAAACAGGCCCTGACACAGGGAGCTACTCAGGACTGTATAGACATAGACCATATAGTGCCTGACCCTAGGGGACAAGACGATATAGTGCCTGACCCTAGGGGAAGATATGTTTTCAATGAATGACATACTGAATCCCAACCAGCTGCATCAAACAGGTGAAAACTTGATGACTTCGGGCTGGTCTTGATACTGCGTACCAAAGCTTTATGACTGGACCCGCAGGGACTGCACCACGTATGATTGCAGCTTGTAGGACTGCCTGTATGTATCTGGACCCAGGAAAAGACCTATGTTCAAACAATGAATGTATGTAGCTTGTATGCACTGCCTGTGCAGTATTGTGCCATTTGCATCAGCACCAAATCTAGTCAAAGCCTCGTCAGTGGCATTGCCCTATAGTTTGCAGTGAATGCAAAACCCTCTTTCGCCAGCCTTGAGAGAAGAGTGACTGTGGCAATTAGGCACTGCATCCAACAGACATCTGTGTGAAAGCACAAAAGGGTTTGAGTGGTGTCCATGCTGTCCCACAGCTGAGTCCCGGACTTTGTTTGTCTGCTCACTGTGTGTTCTCTTCACTGTTTGCATTGCTGACAGTTTCAAACAGCTGGAATAGTATCAAAGGAAAATCCAGGATGCCCCTTGTACGCATAGTAGGATATGCGGGAGTAGTAGAAACCAGGTATGAAGATGACCAGCCCCAAGATAAATAAGACAAAGCCTGCAGGTGACAGCAATAAGTGCAGTTGTGCACATATCTGTGCTCCAAAAGGCAAGCTTTTACACGTAAATTGAACATGGCAACCACGTCATACCATGAGCATCAGGGTCTGTTGCCCACAGGCCAATGCCAGTGAAAAGCAGAATTGTTCCTGCAATCAGCAAGCCCACTGCCAGGTAGACCGCTTTCCACGGGACATCAGCTTCGTTGGTGTACGAGCGAAACCCTTCAGGAATATCAAACTCCCGCTGATTTAATGGCTGTCTCTCCATTGCATCTGCGCTTGCTGCTCACCAGCATCACAGCCCGCAAGTCAAAGTGCTCAGGGCTTGGTAGATTCATATTTTGCAGCAATTGACCACTTTGAGAGTTTGACCACGAATAACACTTGTCCTAAGCGTGTGTGGCGAACACAATTCCCATACAGCAACACTGAGAGGCAGCGAATGCTTGCGTGAGCTCAAACTGTCATTGCCATCTTCAGCACCGCTGCTGATAACAAGGTTTCTGGCACCACGCTTTGATAGCACTGTCGGCAGGCTTGCCTGTGTCTGGTCTGCACTAGAGAGTGCAGTAAGCGGATAACGACACCAGAGATTGAAGCTACGGTTACGTTCAGCTGTGCTGCCATGACTCTACCAGCAGCAGAGGCAGCTTTGCACACAGCCCGGATGAAGAGTCCTGACAAAGCTACGCCACGTCACAAGGCTCTTCACAAGGTTTGCCAATGTTTCATTTGGCATCTACATCCCACGGCCACCCTCACGCTTTGCCCTGCTGACTTCTGGCTACTTGCAATAGGCTAGCAGCCCTCGCAAGGACCAGCTTGAACATCAGCTTTCAGGCAACAGCGACCCAGAAATACAAGAAGTGCAGAACCTGCCTTTTGAGTCTGCAAGGGTGAAAGCAGGGCACTATTACTGGTCTGACAAATGCTCACATGGGATTCAGCAGATGTTGGCTGGACGGCAGCAAAGGCATGATGCGTCTCTCCAGGCATTTTTTGCTGTCAGGTGCGCAAGCCAACAGCACTGAACCCTGTGCTGGCAACATCAACTTCTCAGGACACTCAGCATCACAAGATCATTGCATAGGATGAACATCCTTACTGTGCTGGAGGTTCACTCAGCAACACCGCTGCTCTGGTCAAGACCTTATGCTGTGCAGTCTTAGCCTCTGAACTATACCATCTGCAGGAACAAAGCTGATGCAGAACTTCATGCCACTGTCGCCGAGCACGCATCTGATTGCAAACAGCAGCTGGGTGTCAGCACTGCGAAAATTGAGGCAATGCTCAGCAACATTTCAGATGACAACGTCATGCAACTTGAGGAAACTGATGTCCACAAGGTACAGCAGCATTCTGTACCATGCCCTGTTTCTTTTCCTACATATATCATTTTCTTGACTGTCTCTATGCATGGTGCTACGAGTGCAGCAACTAATACTGTACAGTTGTGTCCTTTGACCCCTCAATTCAGCCTGCATTGTCAGAGACAAAAAAACATCTGCAAGCAAAGATGCATTTGTTCACTGCAGGTGTGGGAGGATGTGCTGCAACAGATGCCTGCGAGAGCTGAGATTGTGTCCCAGCTGGGTCAGTCTGCTGAGGTGCAAATCACTATTCAGCGTCAAGGCTTTTGGCCAACATGTCTGTGTCTGCTTGTGGACCATGCTTCTCACGTGACAGCGTCTCTTTGCAACGTGGCTTATTTGCTGGGTGTCAATGCACAAAGCTCAAGCACCAGGCTGGGCCTAGTTTTCCCTCTGGAACATGGGGCTTCATGCACAACCCTGTAAATGTGGTACATGTGCCTGTTCTGAAACATAGTGTGGTCCATATTTCATGAAGTTGGGGTGGATGTGCAGGCTGCTGAGCAGCTTCGGAAGGGCACAATCGACAGGGCACTGCTGGTGATGACTCATGCCATGAATGACATAGCACACCTGAGCCCTGGGGAGGTGGAACGGCTCATAGAACAGCAAGCAATCGAGCTCAATTTGAGCATGCTGGACAACAGGTGAGGCCACGTTCCTCATTTTCCCACAATTGTCCTGGGTGAATCGCATTTGTGTTGTGTGGTCCTGTTGATAGGACAGCTTTGAGCAGACAGATGCGCTAGCTGGTGACTGGCCATAGCAAATCATTGCTTCAGGGAAAGGTGTGAGCTTGTGGCACGTTTGCCTGTCCTGCTGAGCACTTGTCTAGAAAGAAATGCCACCACATCTGTGTGCAGTTGCAGCACTGTGGCTGTGCGCCTGATTTAGAGACTCATGCTGAATCAACAGCCTTCTGAGGCTATCTGACCAAGCACATATGATGCCTTCAACATTGCCGTCAGGATCAACAAGCTGTATCAGAACAGATGTAGTTGATCCATTTCAGGAAGGTGTACGCAACCTTGACGCAGCAGCTGATGATAGCTGAAGTTAAGGCTGAAGAGGCATGGCATGCACGCTTTGAAGCTGGCCTTGCCAGCTGGCGCACACTGCGCACTCAGCATGCTGTGCGTCTCTTCAATGAGCGCTTGGCTGGTGAGCTGGCAGAGCCAGAGCCCTGCCTGGCAATCTTCAGGCAGCTCACTCATGATCAGACTTTAGCTTACCAGGTACATGCGGCTACCCTATAGGCACATCTTTGACTCAGCTGTGCATGAGGAACAGGAACAGCTTGTTTCAGCCCAGCTTGGGTGAAGTTGCTATTAGGACACACTGGCTGCGCCAATGATCAAAATTTATCTTGCTGTTTGGGAATTGCAGATCTGGTTGCTGCTTAGCACTGTCAGCTGGTGTCATCTTTGCCTCAAAGTGTTGTAGCGCAGGTCATGTTTTCATGTGGTCTTGCATTGTCCTGAGATGACCTGTTGCTACGTGACGACTGCAGAGCCTTACTGCCCACTTTGCAAGTGCTGCTGAGCTTGCGCCGCCAAGAGCATCATCAGCAGCTGCCCAAAAATGGGTTGCAGCAGCTGATGAGCTCACGGAGCAGTCAGATGCCTTCAGGGCCAAGCATATAGCAGCGCTGCAGCAGTGTGAGCAGCAGGTGGAAGAAACTGTTCAGACTGCTTTTGCTGACCTGCAGCAGCAGGTAAGATGTCTGACCAGCACCTCAGGTGCCAAGTAAAAGCAGCATAGAATGTACTTTGTGCGTCAGCATCAACAGCATGATAGTGCTCAAGCTGATGAAGACACATGCCGATCATCATCAACTCTGCGTGATGCACACACGTCACTGCATGGGTATGGTGACTGGCTTGCAGCCACCATTTCATGCTCTCAGTACATGAGCCTGGGTGCAAGGTTCCTGTTGGCTTTGACAGGGATGCCCTATATTGCCGTCTGCAACTCTGATCAAATCAAGATGCCAGAAACCGATCTGCTGGCTAGCCAGTCACGTGTCACCGTGACCTCATGAATGCATGTTGCTACAGGTTGCACAAGCCATTCTTTCCAGACCGTGTCCAGCATATGCACTTAAAACGTCAAGAGTAGACAATCAAAACATTGCATGCTTAATTCACCTGGTACAAGTCATGTATCACATACACGTAACGCGTCTTTGTGTGACTAATGGGTATGCTGACCAAACAGGCACAAGCCTGCGGTGGCTACTCAGCACCTGAGCTGCAGAAGCTTTTAACAGAACAATGCAGCAGCAGTTTGCAGCAAAGAAAGGAGAACGCACAAGAGCTGATAGCCAGTACTCAGGCTGTGCTAGATAAGCAGGGAGCAGCATGGAAGGCAGCCTGTGCAGCGATAGGGCAGCTGTTAAATCAGCTCAGTGAGGCACATGACAGGCATAAGGAGGGCCATATGGCATTGACAACAGGAATTATGAAATCGCTAGAGACAACTAAGCAGGTGCTGAAAGTCACTTCTGAAGCTGAATTTTGTCCTATGCTGCACGGTGTATGTATTGCCAAATGCGCGTGAGGCTGTGTACAAGTACACACTGGTTGCAGTGCGGTGTTCCTGAGCTTGAGCCAATGCACAGATCTGTGATTTGTGTGTGTGGTATATGCAGGAGTTTCAGAGTGGGAACATGTCCCAGGAGACAGCCTTTCAGGATGCTGTGACAGCTGTGCAGCAGGCAGCATCTGAGCAGGAACTGGATGAGCGAGTCTCAGTGGCACTGGGCGACCTTGACTTGTGAGCTCTCTCACCCATTGTTCCTGTAGGCATGATCCACTCAAAGTCATCAGCCAGCAACCATGCAACAGTGAGATCATTGGCCAGCAGCAGCTGCACTGAACTTGTCCTTGGCATTTCATCACAGCAGGGCCTGCATGCAACATCACTTCGTCCAGCCTGATGTGCTGAAATAGCCACTGCTGAATCAAAGGGTCACTCAGTGTCTTGAAATGCAGGATTGAAGCAGGATACCGTGCATATCATGCCACTGTGCTCAGCCTGCTGCGGCAGCATCCCCACAGCATATCCACAGCCAATGCTACCTATCAGCAGCAGCTGTGCTCAAGAACGTGTGTTCAAGATCCAGCAAACACAGCAGTGATGCCAACAACAGCTGTTGCAACAGACTCGAGTAGTGCAATCAGTGCTGCAGCTCAGTCTGTGCCTACTGTTGCGGCTGATGCTTCAGCAGCTAGTACTGCAGCCATGGCTGCCATCCCAGGCCAGTTGCAAATTCCAGCAGCTACTGTCGTGGCTGCTGGTGTAGAGTTTGTTGCTCAGCTTGACCTGTTCAGGCACTACGTTGAAGCACCTGTTGGAGCAGCAGTGGCCACTGCTGAGCAAAAGGCGGCTGCGGCTGCAAAGGCTGTGGCCTCTGTCAAGGCTGAGGCAGCAGCTGCTGTCCTGAAGGCAGCTTCAGAAGCAGCTGCTGCTGAAGCTGCAGCAGCAGAAGCTGCAGCAACAGCCGCTGCTGCTGCCGCAGCTGCTGAGGCCAAGGCCAGCAAAGGCGGCAAGGATGCCAAAGGCAAACCTGCAGCAGCCAAGGCCAAGGAAGCCAGCACTGCAGCAGACAAGGCTGGAAAAGGTGGCAAAAAGGCAGCAGCTGACAAAGCAGCGGCAGAGGCAGCCGCAGCCGCAGCTGAACCACCGGTTGCAGTGTTTAAATTTCAATTTGGGGGAGTGAAGGTGCCCTTGGACAGACAGGGAGCTGCGCTGTGCCTAGAGGACAGTCTGCCTGAGATTACTATCGAGCAGGTCTTGCACACCTTTCAGATGCAGTTCCTTGAAGACATGGTTACCTTCTGTGAGCAGGCTGAGAGCAGTGACCGCAGCTGGGCTGGTGAGGAGGAGGTGGCAGCAACTGAGGAGCTGGAAGCTCGACTGAGATCACACAGGTTACTGGCACTGCCAATGCATGCTGTACGGGCCTGTGCTATTCAGAAACACTGTCTGCACTTTTGTAAATGTTCTGGCCTGCAATGCAACAAAATCTCTGAGTGCTCTCTTTGCTCGATCTTGTGCATTTCTGGCATCTAATTGGACTCTACGTTGAGCCGCTGCCTCCTTTCTGGCTGCCTGCAGAAGTTGAGGTGACACAATTACTTACAAAACTATACATCGATAGCTTTTCCTTCAGCAACTTTATGTTGCAAATAATCCGCAGCCTACAGTCTGACTTGTGATGCTCAGAAGGCAGCATGGTCTGGCTACAGCAACAAAACATGTTGACACACAGAGATGTTGACACACAGAGAAAAAGGGACATGTGTTACAGGCCCCGGGCGGGAAGGGTAGAGGAAGAGGTGAGGCAGGGCCGGGCTGTGGAACTGATTGCGCAGAAAAGGCTGCTGGACCTCCACATGCGCTCTCAGGTGTGTGCCAGATGCTGCTTGATGCCATGTACTGCAATTGAGCATGCTTCTTGTCAACTGCTGCTGCCAAAGGCCCTGCCTGCACAGTCATGGGAGGCATGTTCTCACTGTGACTACATCCAAGTGTACACAAAATCCTTGACTACACAGCTACAGACACAATGGAGAGACAAGACTTGTCCTGCACGTACCTAGCTCATCATGAGCTGGAAAGCGTTTTTATTACTATAATTATTATTATTATTGTTAGACACAATGGCTGGACCTCAAAGCATTTACAGCAAGCACCAGTGATATGCACTGGAAGACCTGTCTTGTCATACGGCAAGACCACAGGGCTGAACACCTTGCCCTATGATAGGTCATCACCTTGCCAGCCATCTTTCATTCTTACCAAGTCACGCCTGTCAGCAGGTGCATCTACGCTCACGACACAAGAGCTGCGGAGAAACACGCAAAGAAGAATACACTGCAAGATTGTCAGTGCATGGGCAACATGTTTGGCAATGATAAGTTGCCATGATGAGGGGTTTGTCACAACAAGGCTTCCCATGTTGCGATCGTCTTGCAGTCAACAACAAGGCTTCAGGTGGCGCTCAGATCTCAAGACTGAGGACTACATGGATCTCTGCATGAGTCCTGACGACTAAGGTCATGTGTATATTGTCATCAGCAACAAGTACAGCACTGGGTTGCAAGGCACAGCTCTCAAAATACAGAAGCAGCAGCAGCAGCAGCAGCAGCAGCAGCAGCGGGTGGCACAGGCAATGATCACAGCAGCAGTAGCTGGCAAACCTCCAACAGCGCCTCAACACGTCAAGCCAATTGGCTGTCAGATACAACGGCTTGAGTGTGAACAGTATGTGAGTGCAGGGCAAGGCACTGGGGAGGCAACAGCAGGAAGTGGCAGGGGCAGTGGCAGCAGCAGCAGAAGCCCGCAGGCTGTGGCTAGCTAAGTTGGCAGGCATGGAGCAGTTGCTGTACAGTGCTCAGAGCGCTCAGTTTCTGGACATTAGGAAGCGCGAGGCTGAGGCCTTCAAGGTGCTCACTGTTCAAGCCCTGACAGCAGGAGTCTTTTTCTGATCTGGCATTAGAACATGTGCTGTGGTGCAGGCACTATCATACAGCATAGTGACAGCTACTTGTTGAGGTGGATTCAACAACTGAGACCCTTTACTTTGAGCATGGCCTTGGGCTGCTTGCGCTTGTGTTAATGGCATTAAACAATTGCTTTCTCTGGGCTGACTGTTCTGTACAGACAATGTTTTTTCATGCCTTGAGTGTCCTGGCAATCATAGGCAACACAACATAGTGCCATTGTTGCCACGCATCTGTGTTTGCTGCTCACAAGGTGTAGTGACAATGGTACAGGAACAGCGTGCTTAAAAGTTTGTGCAACCATTGCTTGCTGTCAAAAGTTGCAACAACATCATCACCTTGCTCATCTGTTGCAATAGTCTGTCTATTATGATGTGTAGGAGAAGCTGGGGAGAGACCTGGCTGCTCAGACGGTCAGGTTGACTGAGACTGTCACAACCTCAAGTCAGAAGGTGCTGGACCTGAACACCAAGTTTGCAGAGGATCATTTGAAGGGCTTTGAGCAGGGCGGCAAATATGCTGCAGCCACTGTTCAACAAGCACAGCAGCAGCTGCAGCAAGTGGAGACAGCCGTCGTGACTGTCAGGTGAGTGTTGCTGTTTGTGCTTCAAACACGCAGTGTCTTGTTGTGCATGGCATCAAACAATCCCGCATAATGTGCTAAAATGCAGCAACAATGCATTGCATGACAAATGCTTTTGTTGACATCTGCAAATGCGACGCAATACACAATCACTTCTGGTGATGGCTATACAAAAGAGCTCTGGTGGCTAAATGTGCAGACCGCACCAAGCCAGCAGCATTGAAATAGCAAAAGCACAGACAAAAGGGCAGTCACAGCTGCTTTCAACGTGTGTCTTGACTGGTCTTGCCATATTTGATCACAGTTTTGTGAGTGCTAGTTCTCGCCTATGCAGGCAGCAGCAGGTGAGCAGCACTGAAGCAGCAAAAGAGGAGACAGAGAAAGCGGCGGCAGCAGCTCTAGAGGCAGTCCTGGCTGCTGTGCCAAGGCACCGCCAGGACCTCACCCTCTTAGAGGCACTTGACAAAGCCCTTGAAGGCGCAAAGAGGCTATCTCAGAAGAGGTTCAGCGAAAGCAATGCGGCAGCCGGTGTGATTACAGCGGACATTGCCAAATTGCAGCAGCTGTTACAGCCTCAGGTCAGGCCCTGCATGACCTCCTGCTCGACTCTCTTCACGCCATGACCTTGTAATCGACCCTCTTCAGTATGTGGTCTTCTACTTGATCCTCTTTGCCACTTGATGAGGGAGCTGCTTCATATGTGCTTTTGTGCTAAACAGCACCGCTTGCTGAATTGTCCCTGCTGAGCTGGATATCCCATGTGAGCCCTTGTGAGTCATCGTACCGGTGACGGTGTTCTGCTGCAGATGACCGATGTTGTGTTTTCAAGCAATGTTTAGCAGGTTGCAACATCTATCCCTGCTTTTGACAGCTTGTGTTACCTAAAATGCATACATCCCAGATTCTGCTCGACAGCCCATATGATGGCAGACCATGTGTTTGCTCCTGTAGCATGTAGTCAGTAGCTGTACATAACCTGTGAACATCAGACCAGGGTGCCTGTTGAATCAACTGGCAGATTTTATGTAGGCTGCTGAAGGGGATAACTCACAGGCAAAGCCTTCCCCAGGATATCACAATGTTCCATTGTTCAGCCTTTTTCCCTTGTGTCATGCAGGCTGCTGAAAGGAATGATCTGGCATTTTGCAAGCAAGTCATGGAGGCTGCAGTTGCTCTGCGTGCTGGGCTGCACACAAGGGGCCAAGTCCTGCAGCTGATCAAAGCACCTGCAATCCCTTGCGATGCTGTAGACCTCAGCTTGCTTAGCCAGTCACTAGATGAGCAAGTGACAACCTCAGCCTCAGCCTCAGTTAATATTGTAGATTCAGGTGTGCTGTGTGATGCTCATCACGTTGTGCTATGATGTGAAAGGTTGACTGCTTGGAACCTTTACGCTTCAGTACATGAACTCAGGTTGCATGTCACAAAATTGAGGTGCAACAGGTCAATTGCAATGCACGATGTGCATTAGCTGGTTTATACATGGTATTCAGCTATGTATGCTGGAGGCTGTGTCCTGTGGTGAGGAGACATGCACACCTGCCATTGGCCCACCAGCTTGTAGCAGAATTGCATCAGTGCCCCTTTGAGCGCATGAAAAGGGGTTTAAACTGAGACAGTCTTCACATGATGCATATTGACATCACAAAGCATGCCTGGGCAGACAACAAACGCATGCTTGGACAGACAAAAAAGCGTGCTTGGGACAGACAACAAAACAGTGTTGTGTGTCTGACTGCAGGCACTGTGTCTATTTCAGCTCAGATAGAAGCAGCAGTCAAGGCATGTGAGGCAGAGACAGCCAGGGTTGGCCAGGATTACTACTCCGCCCTGTCTGCATCCAGCCCTACAGCTGCAAAGGGCCCTGCTGCTGGGAAAAGCCCTGCCCCTGCCAAGGGGAAGTCTGCAAAAAAGGAGCCCGCTGCACCTGCAGAGGTAATACACCCAGATATATGTTGCAAAGTGCAAGAGTCAAGACAAAGTTTGCCAGTGTAGCAGGGACGAGAAGGCTGTTGACAGATGGGGACTGCAGCGTTAGCATGTTTCAAGGCCCTCAGAGGCTGGCTATCAATGCCACAGCTGCAGACTTGCATAGCCAAAACAATGCATGCTGCTGCATGCTTACAAACATGCCACCTCGCGCTTTACATATGAGACATCCACCCAGAGGGATTGGGAGCATCTGCATCATGAAGCCTATGGCACATGGCGCTCTGCATTGAGTCAGCAAGGCAACAAACAATCCACTAGTAAGACTTCCAGATGATAGGTAGGACCAGCATCTGCTTCATGCGCAATGTCAAAGTACAGAAACAGTGTGTGGGGCTTGCAGGGCGGCAGCACTAGGCCAGAGCGGATCCCTGCCACCTTGACCGCCCTGCAGGAGCTGAACAGCAAGATTCTGCAGAACCTGCAGCAGCAGCTGCAAGACCACCTTGCTGCCTCCCACAAGCAATTCCGTGCTCAGGTGATGGGCATCTCCTGACATGACTAGACTGGCAGTATAGGCCATGTTTCCTGGTGTTTCCTGGTGCATGCACAACAAGCAGTGGGTGCATGCAACTCGAGTTGTACTGTTGAGACCCTCATTGATGTCAGTGTCCTCCCATGTAGCCAAACTTGTTTGACTTGTCTTTGTGGACTGGTTGACCAAAGTCAGCCCAACCTTTTGACTGAACTTGCGATTCTCCTGCAAGCATTGATGTCACCTGCAAATGCTGGCGACATGACATGCATAGCGAGTCTCTGCTTGTCAGTGCATGTTGTATCTCATGCTTTGATTCTGGCAACATGTTGCTGGTTCACGACCTTCAAATGCTAGCAACAATGCTCAAGGAATGTCGCTCAGCAGGGCAAGGACGTGCCTTGATTGTGGTCAGCATGACTTTAGCTGAGCACATCTGCAGGAAGGCCTATCTTGTGTTCAACACAAATTCAGCAGAGCACATCTGATGCAAGGACTCATATTGTTCAAACCGCCACTTGACCACCCCTGTATGATTGCTGTCCAAAGTTGCTGTCCTGGTTCAGGTGGTGACAGTCTACAGACTGTTGGAGCTGGTGCCATCAGTTGTTACGGCTGCCTTCACTCAGCATGAGCTTGTGGCAGCTGCAGCAGCACAACAGGCGCTGGCAGCACCCATTGAGCAGCAGCACCAGCAGCTGCTGCAGCAGTTTGATGGCCACAAGAAGGCACTTCAGCCTAGTATGGCACAGCCTAGCAGGTAGCTGTGCATGCCTCATGTTGTTGCACATTAGCTTGGTGACATAGCAGGTAACCAGGTCAGCATTCTGCCTTGCCAGCTTATGGTGTGCACAGATTCACCACAATGATCTCCCACTACCATTGAATGGTACCAGGTTGACCATGGTTTAGACTGGCATACAAGCATGGCATTTTCAGCAGATGCTGCAAGCCACACAATATGCTGTAGGCAGTGCTATGGTGGCACCGCTGTACCAAACCTGCTGTTACAGATGGTTCAATGACGGTGACCAGAAGGTCATTTTAGAATGCCATCAATACTGATGTCACTGTCTAGGCTTTGCTGACGGGCCCTGTCACATTGTGAAGACATTCTTGCAGGCAGAGTGAGGTGACAGCATTGAGCTCAGCTGAGCAGGAGCGCAGCACTCAGGCCGTTCAACTAGGGCAGGGCCACACCCAAGCAGCCCTGCAGCTCACGTCTCTGCAGGGCCCTGCCATGCGAGCCAAGCTGGTGCAGCTCACTCAGCTACTGTTGCGGCTTCTGGATGGGTTTGTCATGCCAGCCGATCTGATAGGGTCTGGAGAAGATCTAAGGGAGGCCCTCGCACGCGGCCAAAGCAGTGGGTCTGTTACCATGGCATCTTCTGTAACAGCTGACGTCTCAAGGTAAAGTGCTGTCATCGATGGTCACACAGAATCAGAAATTTGATGCCAGACAGCAGCCTTGCACCAATTGGCCGGCAGCAAATTGCTCGATGCCGGCTTCAGTCCTCAACAAGACCCAGTATACTTGCAAACACACTGAAGCCTTTGCAAAACTGTCTATGGTAGTACTACTGCATTGTGTCTCTTGCATGTCAATGATTTTATCATATGGGTCTCAGCACCTCTTAAGATATCACATTGCATGCAGTCCTCAGAGGCGTAGCTTGAAGCAGCTTCAGGCCTTGGCATTAGCCGCAGCGGAAGCTGGGGGCGAGGCTGTTCAGGGCAGCCCTGCAGGGAAGGCCCCTGCTGCAGGGGCCAAGCCAGCAGCAGCTGGCAAAGCAGCTCCAAAGGTCTGCTCAGAATGATTTCCAGCAGCATTTGATTGCTGCTGTGACAGCATGCGATACTGTGCATGATAAGCATGTTGAATGTCACATTTGATGCCTCACTTGGGCAGCACACCCAAGGGCTCTTTGATGTGCATGCAACATTGTAACTGTAGTCAATCAGCACAGCTGCCCTCAAGTCAAGCCAGCCTCGCCTTTTGCTAGCACTGCTGCAGCATCAAATGACCAAGGCATTGTCATTTGAGCTCAAATGCGCAAAGGATATGTTGACTGCGATGGGGATTTTGTGCAACAAGCTGTGCAGTGATGCTTGTTGGTGGCATGTAGGGTTCTGCAAAGGATGCTGCAGCAGATAGCAGCCGCTCCTATGTGGCTTGCCAATGGCACCTACCTCCACCGCTGCTGACCCTGCAGGTAACATTGTGCTTGCTTGATGACACATGTTTCTTGCAGTGATCTCCACCACGCATAGTCTGACATACTGGTAGACGTACTCAGCATACTGTTGCCATGCAACTGCTCATGCCATGTGCCCATTGCACGTTGATTGCAAGTCAGATCAAGCCCTGCCTGAGTTGAAGCTCAAGAGCTGCATCTTGGCAGCCAATGCAACATGCTTCCACCTTCTTGCTACAATCCGTTGGTCTCTCCTTGCGTTGCCTCAGCCAGCAGAAAGTACAGTGCACGTGAAAGCCTTTTGCTGCGTATGGCAGGACCTGGGCTGGAGTGTCAGTGATACAGAGGGACTTTGCCCATCACTTGCCCAACCAGCAGCTGACGTAGCAAGCGCGCCCAAAGGCAAAGCTGCAGCTGCTGCAAAAAAGACAGCCAGTGCAGAAAAGAAGGCGCCTGCTGCTACGGAGGGACCCACGGCAGAAGAAATTGTCAGTGGCTTTGAGACGCCATGTCATGTTGCTGCTGTCAGGGGACACCATGCAGCAGTGCTGCAGCTGAAGGAGCACCTGGCTGCTTCTGTGGCTGCGCTCAAGAGCAGCATGTCTGTATGGCAGAAGAATGAAGTGGCAAATAAAGAGCGATGGGCAGTTTTGCTCAAAAGTCTGAATGATGCTGTGTGAGACATTGCATAAGGCAGGGTTGATCGTGTTATTAAGCACCTCCCAGTATCATCGACATAATTGCATGGTCATACCTGCTATATGCCATGCTGTGAGACAGTGCTGATTTATGAACTTGCGATCAGAGTCTGATCAGAATGAGGTACTGTAAAAAGTCAGTTGTGCTACAATGCTCCAAATCTTGATTCGTGCTAGCAGAATCCCATGAGCAAATGATGGGATATGAGCAATTTTTGAAGAACCTGAGGCAAGAATCGGTCTGTTGCGAGCTCATTCATATCAAAATGCCGGCCGCAACTGGTTGTGATAGGGCAAAAGGGTGTTTAGAAATTTGTCTCGGCACGCGCGCGATGCACTGGTAGCCTTGGATCTGGAATCACCAACACAGAGCTGGCAGGTACACATCGCCATGTACAGCTTGAGTCATAAATTCAGGTCCACACGTACGCACAGCTGTACATGATCCTGTCCTTCAGCATCCCAATCTTGATCATCAGACTGACTCACCATCCCCTTGTATGTTACGTGACCAAGTTTGAAAGCCAAAGCTTTAGACTTCGTTCAACTGTCGGGCCAGCCTTTGCTCAGCAAGAGAGCTGCTGGCGCCATCAGCAGTCAGCGTCTGCGTCGAAGTCAAAGTCAAGGGGCAAGGGCAGGGGCAAGGGCAGGGGCAAGGGCAGGGGCAAGGGGTGGGCCAATCCCTGCCATTTTTTTTATTTTAGGTAAGTAGACTGCATAGTTGTGCCTGTACAAGTGACAGCACAGCGAACGAAGGTCTAGGCCAGTCAAAGCAAGACTCACTGTACTTTCAGCTATGGGACAAGATGCAGCCATTTAGGGTCAAGCTGCACATTGATGCGCTGTGGACCATGCCATCAATCCCAGAATCACACAAGAGGAACATCTTCAAATACAGGACAGGTCACATCTGGAATAAAAACAGGGTCTTCAAGAGGCATAAGTCATACTTGCCTGGGCAGCCAATAGCCAGGGACACACGCTGCCCACTGTGTAGAGGTGATGACTCTCAGGGCCACATCTTTGGCAGCTGCATGCACCCAGACATGAGCAAGCAGTATATAGTTAGACATGATAAAGCCATGAGAACTGTCATCAAAGCTTTTACTAATTTAAAAGGGCAGTGTGATAGTCACTACCTAATTGCAGATGTTGGAAAATTGAAGGACTCAAGGACATGGGCGTGCACAGCAAGAGAGTTTCAGCATTTGTACTCCCAGACAGATGTTTACAAGCAAGGGGCTTGGACCCTACGGTGGAGAGTGGTTTCTTGTAGGGGGAGCACGAAAGAAGGTGAGGCCGGACATGATGATAGTGGAAATGACGACAGCAGAGCAACAGCAGTACTTGCGCCATGACGACAACTCTGGATCCAGATTGGCACCCTTGACACCAGTGATGCCTAATGGAAATCCAAGGAGCACAAAGATCGT
>JAABUO010001713.1_pt1 | contig 27938 bp, 44 predicted proteins | sample 5559291 | NCBI WGS metagenome assembly JAABUO01 (sample SAMN10711878, study PRJNA513372) | rock metagenome | isolation source: Antarctica rocks | place: Antarctica: Victoria Land, Finger Mt sud | reverse complement strand
ATTTGATCCAAGGGAGCATTTACATGGCCATGGCGCGTCAGCCTACCGATGCCAGTACTTGAGATTGTTGTGTACCTTTGCACCCTGTTCCTTCAACAGCCACTGACATGCCGCTGACATGCTGCTCACATGTTGCAGACTGGCAAGAAGACCAACCCTCACCTCGTCCGCGACATGATCGTCACCCACCTGCGGTACGTGCAGAGCTCTTGCGCGCAGAGCACAACCATTCGGTACTCCATGCATGTCACTGACTGCAGAGTTCAAAGGTGGTGTTGCTCGAACCTGACAATTGCCGCTGTCAGTCCTTCATGTCCAGACACCATGGGCCCAGTGTCATGAAGGCACATCCAGTCCCGTGTGGCGCCCATGCTGCTGCATGTGGGGATCTCTAGTGACCAGCTGCATGATACGCAACAGTGGCAGCGGGGCCTCGGAGCGCGAGCTGGAGGCGCTGGCGATCTACATGGGCCACAGCATGGACATGCAGCGCGGCTGCTATGACCGGTGCGTGCCACTAGCATACGTCCCTGCCATGCAAACACACCTGGCAACAGCATGACCTCAGCGGCAGCCATGCGCCGCGCACTCCTGTTGGCGACGGCCCTGACGCCTCCCGAAATAGACTAGCATCTCCAGCCGTGCATTGATGTCTGGCCTTCCCTTGCGCTTTGCCGGTGATACATGCAGGACACCTGCTTAGCGAAGGCTTACGGCATTGTTTTGTCCTGAGTAAGGCCAGACATTGCAGCATGCGCCTGAGGCACGGTATGCGGGGGGGGTCGTGCGCAGGCGCACCAAGGCCGCCAAGGTCCTGCCTGCCGTGGACCTGCTGGCAGCCATCAACCAGCAGGCGCTGTCTGTGCCCTGATGGTGTCTGGCATGCGTGCGTGTGATGGCTCGCATTTAGACGCTTGGAACGTATGCATAGTGCATTGCTCCGATCCTGAAAAGAAGACCTTCCATGTACGTCCTTGGGACAGCCAGCCGACCGCTGATAGCAACAGCCTCCTCTGTGTGGCGGCGTGCTAGGTGCGCATGGTGTAACAGATGCTGTGTGCATCCGTGGTAGGTGTTTGTGGCCTAGGGTAGACAGTACATGCGTGCATCACAGAGACTGGACACCTGAGTCGGCGGGCCTGGCGGTGATGCGCGGCGTGCGCGTCAAGAAGATGCCGCCAAACTGCAGCGCCTCGCCCGGCTGCAGGCCGCCGCGCTCGCGCAGCCATGCGGGGATGCCGAATCTGCGCATGCCCGCCGCCGGCATGGCCTCTGCGACGTTCCACAGCGACTGCACCTCGGCGCCCGGGCAGGCCATGCTGACGCCCGGCACGGGCCGCTGCCCCTTGTTGACCAGGCGCACGTCCAGCTGGAAGTGCGCACGGCCCTGCCCGTCCCTCCACTCATGCACACAGTGTATGTCCACCAATAAGGTCTGAGCCTGGGCAGGCGCGTGGCCTCCCGTCGGCGGCTGCCGGGGCGCCCGCGGCTTGTCCACGACGACGCACGCCTGCCCCGGCTGCTCTCCAATCTCTGCTGCCGGCGCTGCCTGCAAGCGCACAGGCACCCATGAGATCAATCACTAAGCACTGTCTGGCATGCTGACGTTTTGATGGTTGCGCGCATTGCGAATATAGCTAAAAGCGTATTGAAAAAGCCAACTATGCGTCGCCCGCGCCGTACCCTCTGCTAGTATAACAAGCTCGGTGCATGAGCATGTCTGGCAGCTCAGGCCTCACCTCTGCATGCGCAGTATCGCACACCACGCGCAGCAGACAACCCTGCCCGTTGACCTCCAAGCGCGACGCATGGGGGCAGACGCGCGCGAGGCGCTGCAGCTTGTCACGCACGGGTGTGCGCCAGTCATCCTCCAACACGCCGCCCTAGGCGCCACTGCATCTCAGCATGTGAATCTGTGTGAATGTGTCCATGAGCGGCATATCAGCACATCAGTAGCAGCGCGCTTGTCGCTTTGATGGACAGGTCATGCCCGGCCTTGTGGGTGTGCTCGATCAGGCACGCGCTGGCAGCCGCAAGCGGGCGACCCGGCACGACCCGCCTCAGCAGCGTGCCAGGATGGCAATGCAGCATGCCTGAGGTCACCGCACCCGCAACAAAGAGATCCTGTACGTCAGACATGCTGCCTCGCATAGCTGCTGCGCTGTCACTGAGTACCTGTGCTAACAACATTCGGCGTGTCCTAATACGCTAGACTCTTCCAGGGTGCTGCGAGGTGCCATCCTGCAGCGGCCCCCACGCTCGGGAACACCTCGAGCGAGGAGCATGCATGCAGGGGCGGGCACCGTGTCGCCAGAGTTGGGGTTGAGGCACCAGTAGAAAGTGTCAGTCAGGCCGCGCTCGCACAGGAACGCTGCCAGGCGGTCCTGCCAAGCGCAGTCCTGGCTGCCCGCGCGCGCCCGGCCGCCCCACTCGCCTGCAGCGCCAGCATGGGATGCTGGCTGAAGGGTGGCCAGCCTCCAAAGCGTGCAGTCCAGCGAACCCCAGGCTGCGAGGCATCAGAGGTTTCCTCTAATCACCCAGATAGTGGCCATGCAACCCTAGGGACGGTCTCTGCATGCTAGGCAGGAATGTCTAGCCAGCCTATGACATTTTGCAATGCATGTCACTACAGCAGCAGGTGCTCATTGCTTGACTGCTGCTGCAGTTTGGACAGGCCCGGATTGGATTCTTGGGATGTTCCAAAGATACTGCGGGAGTGCCAAAAGCCAGGAGGGGCCGCACCCAGCACTACTGCGGGGCCGCGCAGGGATGCCAGGTGCGCCCACTGCGTTTCCCATGCATTTAACAGGTCTGGATTGTTGGGGAAGTCTGGCACCTTCATGTACGGCTGCACAAACACGTCTGCGCGCCCCCCAGTTGCCTTCCATAGTCAAAAAAGAAGTACAACTTGGCGGCACGAGAATAAAAGCTTACAGCGCTTACATTCACGTTCATGCGCACATGCAGCTGTACATGTAGCTGTACCTGCCCTGGCTCAAGCGCAGCACAATGTTAGGACAGGTGCATTGCTTGCTACTTTGCTGTTACAACAAGCGCAAGCTGAGAATGGCTCGCAAACTGGCCAGCGAAGGGGCGGGCAGTGTTGCGGGTGCTGATACGCGCAGCGCATGCACGCAGCCTGCCCGCCGCTCAGCGTACAGTGAAAGCACATGTGGTACAAGCTGCAAGTGCTGTCAGGCCTGCACCTGGCCCATACACCTGTGCACGCGTGCGGACGTTGTGAGCGTAGGAGCACCGGTCCACTTGACTTGTCCCATCGAGGCTAGCGTCGCAGGTAAGGGCCCGTGCACATACTCCCGGCGCACATGCGGGCTGTAGACCAGCTTGCTGGGCAGCGCCAGACGAACAGGCGCGGCGGCGGCCGAGTCCAGCGCGCCGCCCCAGAATGCCCAGTGCTTGTTCGGGATGGGGCTGCAGTTCTCGCTGACGCCCTCGACAAATATCAGCAGCCGCGGCGCAAGCTTCTGCAAGGGAGCCCCATGTGTTAGTTGCTCATTCCATTGATCAGCCAACTTTGCCTAGTGTTGGAGACTGCAATCATTCAATACAAAAGACCCTGTCAGACCATTGTATGCTGCAAACACAAGCATACACGTCTGCGAGTGAGACAACTTATGAGCTAGAGAATGGCCAGACCTGGAGATGCGCACCAATCCTCTCCGCAGCCATGCGCCAGTCAGTGGCTAGGCAGCCACTGCCCCTGAACAGTAAAATGACATTTCTCAGGGCAAGTCCTGACATGTCTGAGTGGCAGCAGGAAAGTCAATGCAAAAGCTCTCTTCTGAGCAGGGCTAGAGGTCAAATCCTGGTTACCCACCAGCTGGCGCGCCCATGCGGCTCATTCTTCAGGTCAATTGCAAATACATTCCAGTGCCTCATGGCATACCTGCGACGCTTACAGATGTAGGCTCAGAGCATGTGACAAAAGAGGCGCACCATTAAGGCGTGGACAAAAATTAGCACAGAGCTTGGGCTCTCCGCGCACCGCTGCACGACGGTCGTCCAAGCCTGAATGACGCGCGCCTCAGAGTACTTGTCGTCATACCAGAGCTCGCCAATGCCGTCAGCCATTGCCAGGTGGTGCAGGTCAAACATGACGAGCAGGCCCGCGTGCCGCGCCGCCAAGACCACGGCATCCAAAACCTCGCCCGCGCTCAGGCCCTGCACACAAGCTATACCTTGTCGTCTGGACAGCAAGACGTGTCTGCTCACCGGCGGGAGGACCGCGTCAAGACCGTGCTGCGTTCCGGCGCTGTGCGCTGGACCCCTGCTGGCTGCACTGCAGCGCTCGCAAACCAGTAAGTAGACAACAAGATGCACCTGCAGCTCCGGGTTGGCTTGGAAGTTGATACCGTTTGGCTGGGTGCCGTCCAGGTTGAGCATCAGCTCTGCAGAGAGCGGGAGCCGGAGCGCGTTGAAGCCCTCCTTGCGCAGGAAGGCCGTGAAGTCGCCGAGCGGGCGCTCCCAGAGGCCGTGCACGCAGTACGTTGAAGTCTCTGCCCAGACCCCTCAAAAACTCATTAGGCTTGCCTATGACGCACAACACACGTGCTGATCCGGTGAGTGAAGTACGGCGCTGCAGAGGCTTGTCACACTCAGCATGTGCACAATCAGTGCCGGTGCCGCACCACAGCCAAACCATGCTATCCCCTTCAGGTGGAAACGCCTGTGCTGGCAGCCTTCCTGGAAGTGCAGGCTGCCACTGTGGGAGTAGAGCTCAAATGTTTGCATGCTCAGTTGTCACACCACGTGCCGCACACCACGCAATTCAGGTCCACGGGCTGCTGAGCTGTTACACATGCCACAGGTCCAAGATGGCTGCGGTGGGACTGCCAAGGTACAAGTGCCGAGACTCTCGGCATCTGGTGCCAAATGGCATTTGTTGCTGGCACCTCCCTGATCATCTTTTTTTGAGATAGCTAACATGCAGTCCTGGGACTATTAGGCCCCATGCTTCCAGAATCCAGCTTGTTCTGGACGGCACTACCTGCCTACATGTCGTACATATCTACATGCTTCCCGTCAGGAGCGCCTGCCCCTCTTACTGCCTCGTGCTTCCATATGCACGGAAACATAGGGAATGGGAAAATGACAAAAAGATACATGGACTACGCTCTGGAAAGCAGGATGCCGCGCTCTGGGGCACCGAATATGCAAGCTCAAGTGATGCACATGTAGCCTGTGCTGAATGAACCCTACAAACAGAGCAAGTACACACAGGCAGTCAGAGGGTGAGACATGCAGAGGACCATAGAAAAGGCGAGGGGGGTCATGTCCTGGACCTAGACGTTGGTGCGGCGGTGCAGGCGGTTGGCGCTGGTGGGGCGCCCGCTGCTCACCCAGTCCCAGCCCTCCCACTCCTCTGCGCAAGGGCCGCCGCCCTGTGCGCCGCCGCCGCGCGCGCCCGCGCCGCGCCGCGCGCCGGCCGCGTGTCGCGGCGAGTCAAAGTGCGGGAAGTTGCGCGCGTCCAGCGGGTGCCGCAGCCGCGGCCGCAGCGGCGGCGCCAGGCTCTGCGCCTCCTGCAGGCGCAGCCGCACGCATGGGCGTTCTGGAACGGCAGGCATGCTCGCTGCCAACTGAGAACCTGGCCTGGGAACGTCCCAAGATGTACTGCTTGGCCCAGCGAAACCTGTTCTGACGTATCTGATCCCACATCACGCATGATCTCGTAGCAGCGCGCTAAGCTTCGCCACGCGCGCATGTTTCACGTTGCATGCACCCTTCACCGCGCTGCTTGAGTAGCAGAGAGTAGCAGAAAGAGGCGTACCATGGCGCTCCAGTCCAAGCCCGCAAACCAGGCATGGGCGCGGATGTCCCCCGGGCCGCGCGCGCCCAGCCGCTGGCTGGGGTCCACCTGCGAAGGCGCCGCCCCTAGTTTCAGCTTCCCGCAACACATACATGCATGCATGTGCGAGTCGCACACCTCTACTCTACGCCTGGCCGCCGCATGGTGCAGAGAGCCCTGGTGCACTGTACCTGGAAAGCAATTACTGCACGATACACTGTCGGTGATCCAGCACCTGATAACACACTGTTCGACACTCCCAGACACCCTCGCCGCGCTGCGCGCCCCGCGCCCGCGCGGGCGCCCGCGCCTGCAGCAGCCGCGTGATGAGGTCCGCGGCGGTGGGCGAGACGTGCGCGGGCATGTCAAAGCGCCCGGCCAGCGCCTGTCGAAACGTGTCCCTGCGCGCGCGCGCCGCGGAGCGCTCAGCCCGGCCCCTGCGTGGCTGCGGGTGCGCCTCTGACAGCCTTCGGCACCGCGCAGTGCGCAGGGGCGCCTCTGCAGGGGCCGCTCGGCAGGGCAGCGGGCTGCTGTGGAAGGCCCACACGCATCCGCGGCCAACTTCGGCGGGCAGGTCATGCAGCGCGCAGCATAGGCAGCCCGGGCGCGCAGCACAGGCAGCCGGGGCGCGGGGCTTCAGCGGCTCAGCATGCGGGCCGCGCCAGGGGTCGCTGGCGTCGCCGGCCTTGAAGGGCGGGCTCCCGGCCAGCATCTCGTAGATCAGCACGCCCAGCGCCCACCAGTCTGCGGCCAGGCCGGTGCCCCGCCGCTGGATCACCTCCGGCGCCTGGCCGCGCAGCCCAGGCGCTGACCGCCGCAGCGCGGCCCTGGGTTGTGAAGCAGCTGGCAGCTTGCTTTGACAGCCACCACAGCCAAGCTGGCAGGCATGCCCATGCGCCTGACCAAAGCAGTGTACTGCAGAGGCTCTGTAACGACTAGCCCTGTTGAGTCGTTGGGAGATTTTAGATTTTCGGGTGTGCACAGCAGCTGGGGCTGTGAGTGCGCAGGCGCGCGCCTGGTAGTCCGGCGTGCCGCAGACGGTGTACGTGCGGCCGCGCACGCCGATGCGCTTGGCGAAGCCGAAGTCCACCAGCTTCAGGTAGCCGTCCGCATCCAAGAGCAGGTTCTCTGGCTTCAGGTCCTGCGCCATCAGGCACGCTGTTTTGGAGAGAGACCTAAGCCCTGAGGCCTAAGATGTGAAATGATCTGATGCCTGGTCTTTGGAGTTGGCGCAATTGCCTGGCTGCTGCTCGTGGAGGCAGACGGGGTTGCCGTTGAGGCAGAAGGCGGGGCATGTGGCGTAACTGGAGGACGACTTTATGCACCATCTGCTTGGCCTTGTGCCGGCTGGCCTCATCTGCGGCATGTCAGGGCACCCACTTCGGTGCGCGCGGCTAAGCGTGGGGCGCGAGCGGCGGGGCCCGGGGCGCACGCGGTAGGCGATGCCGCGGCGGTGCAGCGCGGCCAGGCCGGTGAGCGCACAGGCCGCGTAGAAGCGCGCGGCCGGCTCGCTCAGGCGGCCCTGCTTCTCCAGAAGCCGGAACAGCTCGCCGCCTGCGAGTCCGAAAACCGTGCACAAAGCATTCAGTCGCAAAATGCTCAACCTCGACACCGCGCAGCACGCTGGGGACCGAGCTGCTGCCTCGCGCACGCTTGCATGGTTGCATGCTTGCAGCGTCTGGCTCCTCGCCGACCAGAGTTTTCGCTGCGGGGCCAGAGCGGGCGAGCAGGTGCCTCCCCGCTGCACGCGCCTAGAGCACCGTGCGCAGGACCACAAACAGCGCGGCCGTCAGGGCCTGGACATGCACCCTACCCTAACCCTAGAAGCGCATGCGGCGCACCCGGCACCCACTCCATGAGCAGGTACAGGCGGTGCGCGTCCTGGAAGGAGGCCGCCAGGCGCGCGCAGAAGGGCGAGTTCACGGCGGCCAGCAGCCGGCGCTCCGCGGCCGCGTGCTCCATCTGCTTGGCCTCCACCAGCGCCGCCTTGGGCAGCACCTGCGCTGGCACTGTTTATGCATTGTTTGAGAGATGTGTAAGCATGCGGGGTGTGCAGTTGTCCTTGCCACCCTGCTTGGCCTCCACCGCGCCCGAGCTGGAGCACATGTGCACACACGTGCGTGTGTTCACATGGGGCGAACAGTGTGCACTGCGACATGCCGCACGACATGCGCGGGCAGCCGGGAGGCGAGCGCAAGCGCGGCGCGCCTTCAGCGCGAACACGTCGCCGCTCGGGCGGTGCAGCGCGATGCGCACGACGCCGAACTGCCCCGTCCCGATCACGCGCAGCACCTCCAGGTCCTGGAAGCGGATGCTCTCGCGCCTGCCGCCGCACAGGGACAGCGAGCTTCAGGGCGGGAGTGGGGTTAGGGTTAGGGTTAGGGTTAGGTCAAGCACACCTGGTCAGCGGACTGGGAAGTGGAGCGCGCTGACCTGTTGGCACTGCATGCTACCCGACATGCAAGCGCTCACCTCGCATGGCACAGGCATCGAGGAGGCGCCCTCGTACGCTCTCTCCAAGTCAGAGGCATGCCATGGCTTTATGCTGCTGGTCAGTATCACCTGGTCGGCGCGCCGCTGCCCTTGCCGCCGCTGCCCCTGCCAGACAGCCCCGCCACCTTGCCCGCGGCCCCCCGGCACAGCGCGCGCGCGGCGGCCGCCGCCGTCTGCGTCACCACCGCCACCGCCGCGGTCGCGCCGGCCTGGTCCAGCAGGCCGAGCGCGGCGCCCGCGGCCTGCGCCACACCCGTCGGAGCGGCCGCGGCCGGCGCAGCGGCGGCGGCGGCAGCGGCGCTGCGCTGCGCGACCATCGCAGCGATCTCCTGGCCGAGCGCCGCGTCGGCGGCGGCCCGGCTCAGCGTCATGACCTGGTGCCAGGCACAGGTTCGTCTCACCCAGTGCTAGTAGCACATCAAGCAGCAAGGCATGATGCCTCTCACAAAGATGCTGCACTGGCCGCAGACAGGCAGAGCGTCATGATGCTATGCTAGCTGACCTCCCAGTGCATGGTAGTCAGTGTGCCAGTGTGCCGATGTAAAAAGTACTCCGCAGCTGCATACAGAGCATTCACCTACCGAGGCTGCCGGACGGGCTGGAGCAGCATCCCTCACCCCGTCCCACTGAGGTCAAGCAGAGCGCCTCATCTGGCCACGGTCCAGGCGCGCGCAAACGAGCGCGCGCGGCTGACAGCGCGCCTGCGTATTGGCCTCGAGCGCCACGAGGCGCGCGCGCGCGTGCTGCGGCTCTGCGTCCGCCAGCGCGTCCTGCCCGACGGCGCCGCACGCGCGCAGGACCGTGCCGTCCAGGCGCGCCACCTGCCGCAGCAGGCACCGCATGTAAATCCGAATCAACCATGGGTCATGGTGCATACATAGGTGCTGCATATGCACATGCCCCCCAAGGTGCGAGCGCTGTGTGAGCCCTGCCAGCTCTAGATGGTCCTCAATGCACTTGCGTTGCAAGCCGCGGTGCGCATGCGGTGGGAAGAGCCTGCGAGCACCTCGCGCTCGCTCAGCCGCGCGCATCCCGGTGCGACCCTGTCGTGCGATGCAGCGGCGCAGGCGCCCGCCGCGACCACCGCGAGCGCGCCGCCGGCGCAGCCGCCGCCGCCAACGACGTCGCCGGGCGCGAGCGCGCGCAGCTCACACGCGGCGGCCAGCCGCTGGACCTCGTCCTCCGTCAGCGCCTGCCGTGCCAGCACTCAGTTGGGGCTTGTGCCATTCTCGCATACGCTCTGCGGTATACACCCCGTGCACTTTGCTCAGGAGCGTGCCAGCACGTGCTTTGCGCTACACCCAGGTCCTCAGGTGCGTGTCTGCCAGGAACGCACGTCTGCCAGAAATTCCTGGCAGGCCACGAGCGCCTGCAGCACTCTCGGCTCAGCAACACAATGCATGGCCAGGAATACTCAGGGGTGACTGTGCACATGCGCAGGCAGCGCAGGCCCTGCTCTGCGGCCTCTGCACCAGCGCTTACATAGCATGGAGCGGCCCGCTGTCGCATGCGACACTCCCTGTTGCTGCAGCATCAGCAGGAGTCTATGCTGCACATGTAAGGGTAGGCGCTACCGCCACAAACCCCTATCACGCAGCAGCCGGCCTGCGTGATTATGGGAAGTGCATGCCGCCTGTAGCCCACACACCTGGAGGCCGCTGCTCTGCCGCAGCGCGGCGGCCGCCGCGGCGACATGCTCGGGCGTCAGGGGCAGGCGCTGGGGCGCCGCAGCAGCCGAGGCGTCCGGGGGAGCGGCTGCCGCTGCGGCCGCCGCGGCCGCCGCCGCGGCCGCCGCCGCCACCGCGTCTCGCAGCGCTGCGCGGCTGCACACGAGCAGCACCGCGGCTTCCGAGACCACGCTGACTGTCGCGCTGCTGGGCGCGTCGTCCTGGACGCGACAGGCCGCAAGGTCAGACGCTTTTCAGCATGGTCCACTGCGAGCAAAGATGTGCGCTGCAAGCTGCAAGCATGTGAGGAGCATGTCAGAACGCAGGTTCACAAGCCATAGACACACGACAGCCGTGGTGCAAGGTGTGACATGGATACACAGACTGCCCCTGCATGTCAGGCATCATACACCCTGCTGCCCCATATGTCAGCCTCCAGCCTCCCCGCACGTTCCTGCAACGCCACGGAGGCCGCCACTGTCTGGCGCGCAGACTGTCGGGCGCGCGCCTGCAGCGCTTGCGCGCCGACCACGCGCACGCCGGCGATGTCCGTGACGGCGCTGGCGCCCGCCGGCAGCGACGCCAGCTCGCCCGACCGCATCATCGCAATCTGCCGCGAAGCGACTTCCTTGTCCTCAGTCATGTTTGTAATGAAGCGAACACAACAAATCTAGCACCCAGCTACAAGCATGGTGCCTCGCTCAGCGGGCTGGGCTCTTTCCAGCCAACTCATGCGCGTACGCATGGCACAGGCTGAAGGAAGCCAGAGGCTGGACCGGGGACACATGCGCCTGCCCAGCAGGCCGCCCTGAAAGCACCGGCACCTTGCCGCAGGCGACCGCATGGCATCCTTGAAACAGGGCCTGGAGGTGGAGCGCAAACTAGGGTAGGGTTAGGGACGCGCCTTGTCCAGCGGCCGCCCCGCGAGCGCCAGCACCTCGCCGCAGGCGACGGCCTGGCGCTGGAAGGCATCGGCCGCAGCCTCCAGCGCGGCCGGCGGCGCGCCGCGCAGCAGCGGCAGCGCCTGCGCACATGGCCGCATGCTAAACAGGGTGGCCAGGGTGAAGGAGGCAGTCAGAAAGGAGATGGCAGCCACCTTGAAGAGCAATGCCTTTGCTGTGCATGGAAGCCTCAGAGTGTGACCCTGGCTGCCACGCTATTTAGAGTGGTAGTGATCAGCAGTACCAGGTGCACATAAAGCGGAGCAGCCTGCCGTTGGCCAGCATGACTCCCACGAGCGCTTGATGCACTGCAACGAGCACAAAGAGGGTGGTGAGAGAGTCACACAACCCTGTCCCCTCGCGTCGGGGCTCGGCCACGGCGCTGGCACAGCAGCCCGCTGGGGCTCGGCCATGGCGCTGGCAAGGCAGCCCGTTGGGGCTTGGCCATGGTGCTGGCACAGCAGCGCACCTGCAGCGCCGCATCTACGGCCTCCAAGTCCAGCGCGCCGGCCAGCGCGGGCGCGTCCAGCGCGTCCAGCACGCGGCGCGGCAGCGCCACCGCCTGGCACGCGCCGGCCGCCCGGCAGCGCGCGCGTCGCAGCTTGCCTGCGGGGGCCCGGGCTCGACTGCCTAAGGACGGCCCTTCGCCCAGCGCGTCTGCCGATGCGCGCATGCGATGGGCAAGCAGCTCGGCAGCGCCTGTGCATGTGCCGCAGCCTGCGGCCTGCGGCATGTGATAGCGCTAGGGTACATTAGGACAGGGACAGGCATTTTTCTCTGGCTGGCTTGAGCGCTTGCTCTGCCCGGCGCATGTCCGTGCAACAAGCAGGACCGCTCACTTTCCCTTTCCATCAGCGCAGGGGCAGATTTTCACGATGTGCGAGTTCTTTGGGATCGCGCCGTCAATAAGGGCGCGCGAGCCGACGAGGTGGCCGCGGCCGAGCAGAGCGCTGCCGTCGCTGGCTGCCAGCGCCGCGCGCACAAAACCGTGCCTGACGATGTACAGGCAGTCGCCGCCCGCGCCGCATGGCAGCACCTGGCCGTCCTGGCGGGAGCGGCGGGCGGCAGATGTTGGTTTCTGCTTGTGCACAAGCCGAAAGGCTTTGGCGTGCCGCAGCAAGTCCTCCCTCGGACACAAGCATTTCCTCATGCTGCTTGCCTGCTCCGCCATCTTGGCGCCAAGCTGCAGGCGCCTGCGGTTGTGCCAAGAACGCAAGACGCTGGGCATGGCAGATGTCTGGAATGTGGTCGGCACACTGTGGCGAATTGTGCGGCTATACGCCTCAGGCACGGGCCACATGCGTATAGCCGCACAACTCGCCACAGTATGCACGCATGTGGCTCGTCTGCGGGCCCCCAAACCTCTGCGGGTCAGCATGGCACGCACCGCAAAGCGGTGCTCCGCCATGTTCGCCGCCGCCGCAAGCAGCGCAGCATCGGCCAGGCCCTTGAGCAGCGGGACGTTGCGCAGGAAGCGCAGCCGCCGCGCCGTCGCGGAGTGCCGCCGGCAGAACTGTGCGCGGCGCCGAGCGGGGCAGGGGTCAGCTCCATGAGCACAAGCACAATGGGCGGCAAGGGCGGGAAGCACTGTGAGCTTCTCGATCAGTGCTGGGCAGTGAATGGTATTATAAGGCAGCAAGCTACCGCTTGGTGACGCGCATGCTGTGTGGGCCAGTCGCTGGATCTCCGATGTGCTGCTGCATGCAGCATGTTCCTGAGCACGACTTCATATGGCGGAAGTCCCAGACGTACAATGCTATGGTGCTTGCGGCCCTCAGCCAAGCCATCGGCAAGGGCCGGCCGCACCCTTTGCAGCGTGTGCCCTTCCAGCAGCCAGCACTCCAGCGCCGTCGCGGCCACCATGCTCCCGCCGGCCGCCTCCGCCCATGGGTCTTCGCCCGCCGCCGCCGCCGCCACGCTGCCCAGCAGGCACGGCCCGCTGACCGACGCCGGCTCGCTCGCGCACGGCTCGCTCGCCGCGCCGCTGCATGCACTGGCAGCGGTGCCTGCGAGGGCCCCCGCGGCGGCGCCGCCCGCCGGGCCCGCCTCGCTGCCGCCGCCAAAGTTGATGCCGCTGCCGCTGACGCGCGCGTCGCCGCCCCCCTTGCCGGGCGGCGCGCCGGCCTCCGCCGCCTGCGCGCGCCCGGCCGCGGCGCCCGCGCTGCCCGCCGGCGCTGTGCAGCCGAGGCTTGCAGCGCAGCCGTGCACGAGGACGGCGCCGCTCAGCAGGACGATGACGTGGCCGCGCGCGGCCGGCGGCGGCACCGCGCTGCCCATCGGCAGCGGCAGCCGCTGCATGCGCCGCACCAGCTGCGTCCCCGCCGAAACATGTCAGTGCGTGGCGCATCCACCCAGTCAGCTGCAATCCTGCGTGCTCCGCAGCAGCTGCGCGTCCAGGCATGGTCTGTCGGGCATGGAGGTTTTCTGACGGGTGCCGGTGATTGCCAAGACGGGTGATACTGTGGCAGATGCGCGCCTGCTGGAGCTTGGCAGGGTCCGCATCGCAGAGGGCCGCGCCGCGCTGCAGCACCTCCGCCAGCGCCAGCGCCTGCCGCTCCGTCGGCTCACCCTCGCGTCCGTCCGCCGGCCTGCTCGCCACGCGGGCGCATGCTTGGGCTGCAGAAAGCAATTTCTCTTGGGGCTTGGCCAAGCAGCGGCCACGCCGAGCTGCAGGCCCTCTGCGCCTGTTGGCCCCAGCGCGCGCGGCGGGGCAAGGTGCGGACAGGCCGCCCGGGTGCGCACCTGGCAGCGGGCTCGTCGCGCTCGCCCTCCCTGCTGCTGTCCCCGTCCTCCCCGCTGCTGGCGTCCTCCACCAGCACCGCCCGGTCCTCGCCGGCCTGGGCGCACCCGCGCCGCCATGTAAGGAGCAGGCCCGCCGGCACAGCGCGCGGCGCGCGGGTCCCGGAGCGCAGGCCCGCTGTTCTGGCAGGCGCAGGCCGCAACATCGCCCCAGACCATTTGCGCATGCGGCAGCATGCGCACTCTGTGTGCGCTGCTGAGCCTGAAACCAGGCTCGCCTCTGAGGCCTCACACTGGCCTGTAAGCTCCAGCGTCGCGAGCTGGAGGGCACTGTGCGCCCCGCGCACTTGGTGCGCGACACACCGGTGAAGTGAGTGGCTGCCCGCCAGCGCGCTGGTGTGCCCTGTGGCACAGGCAGAGGCGCACCTGCGAGTCCAGGGCCTGGCGACGCTCCTTGCGCGGCGACGGCGGCGCCGCCTCTATCACCACGCTCACGACGTCCCCGTCGACCGGCACCACCTTGACCAAGCCCTGCGCGCGGCGCCCGCCTCACACCACTGTGCACTTGTAGTATATCCCTCAGAAGCCTGCGTCGTGGCCCAGTGCAGGGCAGGAGGAGGTCTCAGGAGGACGTGGCGCAGGTTGGGCGCGCGCCTGGACTGCGACGCTGGCGTTCACGGTGGCCGTTGCATCCGTGTGCGGCGGCCTGTCGGTGCGCAACACAGGCGCGGGTGTTACTCTAGCTACCTTGCAGACGGTTTCTGGGCGGCTTCTGGTGCCTGCGGACTGGCCGCATGCGCTGGGGGACTGCCGGGCGCCTGGCCGTTGGCGCACAGAAACGCGAAGCCTGACCGCGCAAGCCAGCCTGAGCTGCCAAGCGCTGGGCGGTGATTGGTGTCCATCTGAGCTTGTGCGCCGCTGCAGGTAGAACTTGGGTGCGAGCAGCGCCTGCTTCATCAAGGATACTGGATCACACATCAAGCTGCAAAGGCGCCTGTGCTGGCACGAGGCACTGGATCGACTGTACGCTTCGCGTCCTGGGCGAAGGTATGTCAGAGGTCTTGCAGTTCGAGCTCGACGGTGCCCGCTCGCTGATGACAGCCTTTGAGGGGGCTCTGCGGTTGCAATCGGGCTTCGCACCGCCCCACGCCGCGTGTGGCGTTGTCAACCCGTAGTGCTCTGGTGCCTTCCCGGGAGCCGGCCGGGTAGTCCACGGCCAGGCAGCTCTGCTTGGTCAGGCATGCACCCATGACCCCCCGCTCACACCCACTTCGCAGGACCTCCGCTAAGATACTTTTTATGCTGGCGCCTGCCAGCCTCCGCGGCCCGCCACCCGCAAGCAGTGCAGTGCACCCTGGTTCGGCTCCGATACTCGATGTCGGAACCCCAGTGCAAACCCGAAAGCTGCGTTTTTGCCTGTGACAGCCAGCCCTCTCGCGCTCACTGCATCGCAGGTAGGTAGCGCAAGACAGGCTCGGCATGATTGGGCGCATGCATTCAGGGGTGAAGGCTGCGCCTCCGCGTGCTGCTACTAGCCGGAAGTGGCTCCAGATCGATGCGCAGGGCAAGCTGGCCTATGTGAACGTGGACAAGCACACGCTCGTGCTGCGCCTGAACATCCCGTACCGCGACCTGCGCAGCCTGGAGTCCACGGTGCGACAGAGCGTGCAGCACGGCACGTCCTTCCTAACAAGTGCGGAGGCGTTCACCTCACCCGGCGGGCTGCCATGCAGGTTGCCAATGCATACCAGGCCGGCATCCTCGTTCGCGAGAAAGCCTTTGTTGTCAACCTGGAAGCTATCAAGATGATAGTCACGCAGGACCAGGCGCGGGCCGCCAGCCCGTCCGCGCCCTGCACCTGCCAGCCCCGGGTGCCTGTCTCACAGCCTGGCAGCAGCCGCGCGCCGCTGCACGCTCGCCAACCACAGCCCCGCCCTCGCAGTCGCGGCGCGCTGCAGCCGGGGTGCGGTCGCAGGTGCTCGTGCTGAGCGTGCCGGGGCCCGGGCACCCGCTGAACCTGCACGCCGGGGCGGCGGGCGACCGGGGGCCGGTGGCGCCGCACGGCGGCGCCGCCGCGCAGCACCCGGCCAGCATGCATAGCGCCTTCCCCAGCCCCACGTCGCAGTTCGTGCGCGACCTGGTCGAGCGCCTGTTGCTGGCCGGGACGGCGACATCGGACAGGCGCGCGCAGCAAAATGCGGACACCCGACAAGGCCGGCCTGCTGTCGTGGCTGCAATCTGCACATCTGGGGCTGCTGTGGATCAGCATGCATGCATGTACCTCATGCAATTGCTAAGCACTGAAGTGGTGGTCCCCCGCTGTGGGCTGCGGCTGCGGGTTTCTGCAGTGCATGAAATCGGTGCCTGCAGAATCAGGCCTGCAGGCGAGCAGCATGCAAACTCACAAAGCGCTGAGAGCCTCTGCGCGGCTGTGCTCAGGGACGTCAGCAATATGCACGTCGACAGCCGGCTGCCGTATGAGCTGCTGGCCCTGGAGACCGCGCTCGCCGCCTGCTCGCGCGGCCTGGAGGCCGAAGCGAACGATATTGAGGTGGCGAGCTGTTGGGCAGTCTCAACAAGTGTTTGTGCACAACCTTGCAGCAGAGATTGGGCCGCCTCTGGTGTGTAGAGCTTGAGCTGGCAAAAGGCAGTGTGCTCAAGCGGCTTTAAGCATGTCAGTGCTCAGCAGGGTCCCGCAGAGCGCCCCGTTGCCACCCTGTGAGCGCGGGGTGCGGCAGGCCCCGCCGAGTCCCAGCCAAACAGCCCTGCAACCCAACCCTACTGCAGCGCGCGCGCAGAGGCGCGTGAACCCGCTGCTGGAGAGCCTGGGGCGCAGCGTGTCGCGGCACGGCCTGGACGCCGTGCGCCTGGACAAGAGCGTGCTCACGCGCCTGGCCGCGCGCGTGGCCAAAGTCAAGCAGGCGCAGCGGCCGCGGGCCAACATGCTGGTGCTGCGGGACGTGATGCGTTAGCATGACCATGACCTGGCACACACCAAGATGCAGGCAGTGGCGGGCTTACAGCGCCGAGGGCTGACCCCTGTCGGCCTCTCGCCGACTGCAGACAGCTGTGGTGGGAATGCTTAGAGCTTATCTGAGACTTGCTCTGACGCACAGGTGCTGGAGGACATCCTGAACGACCACCAGGTCCGGCACCGGCCGCCCGTGGCTGGTCTGCACTCTCGCCCAGGCCCGCCGTGTCTGCACAGGGCTGACTGGCCTGCGCTGCACGCATGCACAAACGCGCCTGCACCGCATCACAGCTGAGAAGGCAGGCCAGCTCTGTGTCGCGCGGTAAACTGCCTGCGCATGCAGCTTGCGGTGTACTGCTGTGTTACCCTGTTCGCGGCCTTTGGATTGTGCGCTCCGCCCCATGCCATGCATAGCCACGCCATGCTCAGCCAGCTGCGGGGCCGCGGAGCGCAGAAGCTGGAAGACATGTACCTGGCGCGACGCGCGGAGGCGAACGAGCTCGCCACTCTGCAGGCGCGCTGCACGCGGCGTGCCGAGGCACTATCGCCAGCCCTCCTGTGGCTTTCGACTCTGTGACACTGTTGGGTGGGTGTTTGAAGAAGCGCAGGGCATTCCGTGTGTCTGCTAGGCCACAGGCAGCAGCTTCAAGCTGACACATCATGCCAGCGCGTCAGCTGCACTCCAACCTAGGCAGCTTTTGGTCGATGGCCGCGCCCTCACACCCCGCCGCGCCGAGCAGGGCCCGCAGGCCGCGTCCGCGTCCAGCGGCGACTCTCCCAGCGCGAGCCGCGCCGCGACCTTCATGCGCGCCGCCAACCTTGCGCGCGCGGCGACGCTAGCGCGCAGCGCTTCCCTGCGCCGCGCGCGCAATACTCCAGCAGCCCTCGATCCGCCGGCAGACGCAGACGCCGGAGGAGAGGCAGCTTTGGCTGGCACGCCCAGTGCGCCTGCGGCGGACGCGGCCAGCGTGCCGGGGTCACAACCCCTCACCCTAAGATCCGCCGCGCCGCCGCTGGCCGCGGTGCTCGCGCGGCCGCCGACCGGCGTCACGTTTGCCGCGGCCGCGGCGGCTGCTGGCGGCGCGCATGAGCACGAGCCTGGCAATGCGCACGAGCTGTTTTCCGACGGGCCCGGCGGCAGCGTGTTTGCGCATCCGCCGCATGTGCCTGGCCGGGTGGCAGAGCTGGAGGCGCACAGCCGCGGTGGGCGGGCGCCGGATGCGGCCACGGCTCGGGCGGCGGCGGCCGCCGCGGCTGTGGCTGCCGCGGCGGGCGAGCCTCTGCCCGGTCGCGTGGCCGAGCCGGAGGCGCACAGCCGTGCGGGGCGGGCGCCTGAGGCGGCGACGGCCCGCGCGGCGGCGGCGGCGGCCGCCGTGGCTGCCGCTTCGGGCGGGCGGGCGGGCGACTGGTTGGGGCCCGCGGAGCACCTACCTGGGCGCGTGACAGAGCCAGAGGCGCACACGCATGCGGAGTGGGCGCCCGTAGCCGCACCAGCGCCCGCCACGGCAGCGACTTTGGCTGCCGCACCGAGTGGCCTCGCTGACGAGCGGGTGGGCAGCGGTGCGGGCAGTACGCTGTTGCAGCGCACTGAGATGCCTTGTTGAGAATGTGACTGCTTCTGCCATCGAGCAGGGGCCTTCTCACTGGGTGGCTGCATGGGCTAGAGCCATTGAGGCGTGCCCAATGACGGCATGCGCTCCTGCAGCCCCAGCTTTGCACAAGACATGGGCCCGTTTTGAGCACCATGCCACAGGCAGCAAGCTGCGACTGTGCCCTGCGCGTGCGTGCCCACTTGTTTGCTGCAGGGGCCTGGTCCAGCCCGCAAGCATCTTGCTGTGTCCCTTTTGGATGACATTTGCATGTTACATGTGACTCCGCTTCTGCAGTGACAACTAAAGCTTGGGCCCTGACGCAGTGCCATGCCATGCGTGCAGGCGCCTATGTGCCAGCGGTAGAAGCGGCAACGAATAGCAGCGCGTCCTGGTCCCCACGCGCTGCAGCACAGGTTGTTGGCCATGCTTGGCGCAGCCATGTCTGCGCGCACATGCACGCAGGACTGCTTGACATGTGCCCCGCTTTGCACTTTGCGCTTCATGGCTGACGGTGGTCTGGACAAATGGCATAAGCCTTGGCTCCCATGTCTTGTCATGTGTCTCTGGCGCCTGCCGTCCTCTGTGGCCCAGCATCTGGTGATCACATCACATGCAGACGTATCAAGGATGCAAGACAGCGCTCCAGCCACAGCACAGAGAACTACGAGAGGTGTGAGGTTGATCAGCGTGTGCGCGGCGAGGTTGTCAGCCTTGGTCGCGGACTTCATGTTGCTGACATGCACAGTATGCCTGTGCAGGCGCCAGGGCCGCCGCGCGCCGTGCTGCTGCGGTCCCAGGCGCTGCGACATGCGGACCCTTCCGTACGCTCAGCGCAGGCGTGCAGCCCGAGCGTGGCCGGCGCTCCTGCCAGGCTCACTGGGCCAGCTAGCTCGGGTGTCAAGCGTGCAGACGGTGTCACAGGGAGAGACCAGGTGCTCTCCGGGTGCGCCCAGCGCAGCAGCTGGCAGAGCACGGCCAGTGGACATACTCGTGCACAGACAGCACATCTGCACCCTCGGCAGCATGAGTGCCGCGGCCTGCGCCAAGTCCGCGCAGACACCGTCGCCCATGCAGGGCCGGCAGCTTGGTGCGACGCAGACAGCGCGCAGGCGCGCGGCTCGCGCTGGGTGAGCGCGGACGGGAGCGAGGGCGGCGAGGACCTGCAGACAGTCATGTGGACGCGCGCGCTGGCCGGCCTCGACCGCCACAACGTGGAGGGCTGCGAGGACCTGCTGGACACCTACTTCACGCAGGCGCGCCGCCCTGGCCATAGATAGGGTAGGTTAGGGTAGCGCGCCTCCATGCTCGCCGCTGGTGCGCACGCGCGCGCGGAGCCGGCAGCAGCGCGGGGTGCGCCCCATCGAGCGGCGAGCCGCCGCGGCGGGCCGCCGGCAGGTGGACGCCGTGCTCGCGCGCCTCGGCATGCTGAAGGAGCGCATCGACGCGACCGAGGCGTGCATCGCGCTCGACCTCGACCACCGGCGCAACGAGCTGGTCGCCTACAACCTGGTGCGCCTGTGCGCGGCGCATGGCATCGCCCAACCTGCAGAGCAGCGGTCACTGGCAAGCGCGCAGCGGGTTCATGGAGTTGCACGCGCTGGAAGCCGTGTGGCGGCCGTTGTGCGTTGCGGGCCACCTTGCCTTGCGAAGCTGCATGCAACGTGCGAGCATCGACTGCGGCGCCTGGACAGGGTAGGATCAGGGTGCATTACCCCAAACATACCTCATGCCGCCTCAGCACGCGCATGCAGAAAGGGAGCGGGAGCCGCGCGCAGGCGCTGACCATCTTCACGGTCGCCATCACGTGGGTGGCCATGACGGCATCCATCTTCGGGCAGAATCTGTACTTTAACATCGCTGCCACCCCACTGGTGCGGCTCTCACCTGTTGCAGCATGCACTCTTGATTCTCTGATTGCAGCGGCACTGATTTGTGTGAAACACGCACGCAGTGGACGTGGCACACCGCGACGTTCACATCGGTGTTCATCGCCCTTGTTATGCTGGCCGCCATGCTGGAGTATGCACGGCGGCGGCGGCTGCTGTTTGTTCCGGAGGCCAAGCTGTGACACGTCTGCTTGTCCTGCATTCGCCACTGCCGGGGCATGCATGTCCTGGGCAGATGTTGAGCACAGCTTGTCACAGTCCAGCTTGTATGCCGTTGATGAACAGCATCTGGCAGGCAAGGGTGCTGCACACTCTGCCTTGCCATGTTTCCGTATTTAGAACTTGCAGGAAATCACATGCATATGTCAGATTGACACACCTGCAAGCGCCCTGCAAACCGGAGCATGCATGCGAGCTCCCCTCATGTGCTACACACAGTTAGGTCGCAGACAAACGGCAAACACAATTGGGTCGCAGACAAATACACCAAGAATATGGTCATGGCACGGGGGCGTAACGTGCTTACTAGGGGCCGGCACTGCACTGCCCCACTGGTTCCGCCCGTGCGCCTTACACGGCCCTACGCAGCCTTGCGCCAGGCAACATCGTCGCCCTATGTGGGCCGCCCCTGGCACCTTCGCTTTCAAACGCCTCTCCCCCACAGGCTTTTAAGCTCTTGCGCTGCCTTGCGCCTCCGCCGCTGGACCCCAGCTGATTCCTCGCATGCCCAGTGAGCTCGACGCAAAGAATGCCGCCGCCGCGGTGGTCGGGCAACATTCCGGCAGAACAGCACAGTGAGCAGGCTGTTGCCTTCGCTGCTCCTGCGCGACGGCACCAAAGGCCCGCTGCGGCTACAACCGCCAGTGCAGTTTCAAGATCAGGCCAGCGCACGACCTCAGTCATAGCACCGCCACCGATATGGAGTACACACAGTGGCCGGCAAGCACTTCTGCAAGCCGGCGACTAGGTGCCTGCGCGGCCAGCGCGTATTCCAGCCTGGTGGCAGTGCCGTGACTAAGGTCACGTGCTGGCCTGATCTTAAAACGCACTCTTGCGCTCGTTGTTCGTAGCCCGCTGCGGGCCTCGAGTCCCAGTGCGCAGGAGCAGCGCGGCAACGCCCTTCTCACTAAGCTGATCTGCCGACATATCGCCCTGGCCACCACGGCAGAGGCTTCTTCTGCGCCCGGCTCACTAGCCATGCAGCTACAGGAGAGCAGGAACTCTGTGGCAGTTTGCGCCGCTATAGGTGCGCTGAACCCGTGCAGCCCTTGCTTGCAACATCTCATCTAGAGCCAAACGAGGCAACATGCATGGCACGTGCACATTGGAATTTGACCATCCAGGAGGTAAGCAGGTGCTCAACTTCGCATTCAGGCAGCCGCAGCGTCATGCCTAGAGCGCCAGCAGCGCGATATACGCCGCCGCACCAGCGGGGCGCAGCTGGGGACGCTGCAACGTCAGACGCGGCTCGCACGCTCGGCGACGTCGGCGCCGGGGGAGGCGCCTACCTTCAGGTGCCGCCCTGCTGCTCACAGCGCACAGGGGCAGGTGGGTGTGCGATCTTTGTCTCCTCAGTGTGGAGCTTGTGTCTGAAGGCAGTCTGCGCAGGTGTTCCTCGCGCAAAACAAACAAAATAAAAATAAAAATAAACCAAACGCGCAGGTGCTCCTCCAGCGCTCGAGGGACAGCCCGGCCGCCTTGGCGGACTGCCCCTTTGCGCAGGAGTCCTGCTCTGCGGGGCAGGACGGGAGTACAGACGAGCCAGGCATCGCGCCAAGTGTCGTCGGCAGCGATGGCCTTGTCGAGGTGAGGTGAGCACGCAACAACAGTGCGCTGTGCTCCAGATGTATATCGTGAGCAGGCTCTCCTGGCACCATTTCCGCAGGTCGCCACTGTGCCACAGGTCGGTGTGGGGCTGCTCGGGTGTACAGAAGCGTTGATGAGGCTCGAGCCTGAGCGCCTCCATGTGCGCACAGGACTGGCTGGCAGTGCCGTGGCCCACCGTGCCAGAGACCGCGGAGGAGCTGCTGGAGTGGTTCCTGCAGGCGTGCGGGGCCGCAGGCGACGCTTTCCCTGAAGGCGACCCGCGGTGAGGCGCCGCCCCTCGTCACCCATTGCGGACAGCGCAGGCTGCCGCTGCTCTGCACGGGCCGGCCGCGGGCGCGCTGACATCGCCCGCCCCCAGGGCGCCAGGCTCCTGCTGCGCCTGCCGCCCACGCTGAGCAAGCAGGAGCGCGCGCACTGGCACGGGCTTGCGCAGCGCGTGGGGCTGTCGAGCGAGAGCCAGGTGGCGCGCCCGCCCCCGCCGCGCTTGGGCCGCCCCTGCTGAGCACCGCGCTGCGGTGCACGCCCGCCACTGGCAGCGCAGTCAGGGCGCTACCCGCCGCCGGGCGCGCAGGGCGTCGGCGCGCAGCGCTGCCTGCATGTGTCCCAGCGGCGCGCTGACGCGGGCGCCGGCGCGGCGGGCGCCGGCCCCGCCGCCCGCGGCTCGCGCGCGCGCGAGGTGTGGCGCTGGTGCCAGGAGGAGGGCGGCCGCTTCTGATGATACAGCCAGGTGCGGATCAGGGCCTACCCTAACCGTACCCTGCACCCAATCGCAAGCCAGGCGCGCTCGGCGGCAGGCGCCGTGGGCAAGCCCGTGCCGGGTGGGCCCTGTTACCTGTGCATGCGCCACGCGTCCCTGCGTGCCGGGCCCGCCTAGCGCACGCGGGGCTGCGGGCCGGCTTTATTTTTGCTGATAGGCCATCTATCCGTGCGCGGGAACCCCTTGAGTGTGTTGGCATGCATGCGGTCCGCGGCCGCAACCCGGCAGCAGGTGGGTCGCGCACGTCCGTGGGGAAGACTGCCGATCGGCGCCGGACCGACAGCTCACATGCATGCGCAGGGCGAGGTGAGGGCGATGCTGGAGGGCGGCGCAGCCGTGCCGGCGGAGGTCCAGGAGCTGTGCATGCGCAGGCGCGGGGGACCCGCCGCCGGCCGTGAACTGCCCCGCCAACGGGAGCAGGCAAACGCGCTGTTAAGGCCTGGGGGTGAAGTACACTACCGAGTGGCGTCACAGGGGTGCAGTGGCAGAGTCCGAGTCCTTTTACTAGTTGGAGCATGCAACGCGACCACCGCTGCGCTGGCCTGTGCGCCGGCGCCATGCATGCCCCGCATCATGGGGCAGAAGAGGCACTACGAATTGTGCAGCCGCATCTTTGCAACACTGCTTATGGCACCTGGCTGCTGCGCTGCACCCGCCTGCCCGCCCGCTCGCGCAGGGAGGCCGCCGGGCGGCTGATGGCGGCGCTGCGCGCCGGCGCGTCCGAGGACGCGGCCGCGCTGCTGGATGCGGAGCCGCGGCTGGCCTGGGTGCGCGACGCCGACAGCGGCGGCTTTGCCATCCACCTGGCCGTCTGGCAGGCGCGCCCGCCTCCCGCGCGCGGCGAGCAGCGCGGCGGTGCGGGCGGCGCACGCGCAGGCCCGCGCGGGCTTGCCTGCCGATCGGCGAGGTGACTGCGGCCGCGCCCCTCGCGATGTGCCGCGTCAGAGCCAGCTCGCCAGCGTCTGGCAGCGCCGGCGGGATGTCACAGCGTGCTGAGACACCCTTGCGCTTATGCACAATACGCTTTTGAAGTAAACTCTCAGCATGGGCAGGCAGCCAGGTGCCAGAGCAGAACCCTGGCGCGCAGGGCCTGGAGTCCGTGGTGGCGCAGCTCGCGCTGCTGCCGGGCGTGCTGGAGCAGCGCGATGCGGCGCGGCAGCTGCCGCTCACGCTCGCGCGCCGGCGCGGCTGCATGGATGTTGTGCATGTGCTGCGCGCGGCCGGCGCGCACGAGCGCGGCGCCGAGAGCGTGCGCGACGGTGCGGCACCCTGCCCGCCCCTGAGGATTTTCTCCAGATTTCTGTTCCTAGGAAGTTACAGCACTTGCCTGTGCGGGTGTCATTGCCTTCATACGGAACGGCAGGTAATTGATGAAGACGCTGAGCACGCACTTCAGTGGCTGCAAGTGAGGTTCCGCGAAGAGGCCTTCAGATATGTCATGATGTGTGCCGTGAGCTGCTGACGCCCGGGTGCTGCAGGCGAGGCGGCGGGCGACGCGGCGTATCGCCAGGCCGCCGCGCCGCGCGCGCCGCCGCGCGGGGCGCCCCAACAGGCTGCCGGCAGGCGGCCGGGCCGCGGGCCGCCGGGCCTGGAAGGCCCCGCGCGGGGAAGCGCGGCGCAGTGGGGTCTCGGGCGGGGCGCGGGACGGGGGGGCGCGCCTCCGCGTCGCGCGCCGGCCGGCGCAGACAAGCCCCAGCGCGATGGTCACCGGCAGCGCAATCGCCACCTGCGCCATGGGCTCCACCATGCGCGCCCTGCGCGCACGCGCCCCACTCCCGTGGTACAGCGCAGGACTGGAAGCTCATGGGGCTCATGTGAGCGCACATGCGGCACCAAGCCTGTCTGCGTCAGGGGCGCAGCGTGTGCGCTCCCCAAGCGCGAGGGGCGCCTCACAGCGCCAGCGCGCAACATGCATGGCATTCATTGCGACCCGGATGCTGCCCTGCGTGCGTCCGAGCAACAGCAGGCTTCCTTCCAGCAAGCGCATGCCTTGCGTGAAATCAAGCCGCTTGCGCCACCGGGCATGCGAGATGATGCGCTCACAGCCCGCTGCGCTCAGATGCCGGCCAGCAAAGCCACGACCAGGGGCCTGGCTGCGCAGCTGCGCACCGCACGGTGACCACGCGCGGCTCGTCCGGGAATGAGAAGGGCAGCGGCGTAACCGCGCTGCGCGCGCGCGGCACCGGCTCCTGCCTGGCCGGGATGGATGCTAGGTAGCGCACTGCCAGGTTCTCCAGCACCTCCTCCTGCAGCAAGTGCACATGCTGCATCACTTGAACGGCGACCGGGGCCCCGGCCTGGCATAGGCTTGGCCTCCTTACGAGACTGTGAGGACATCGTGGTCCAGCACTCCACTGTCCCCTTGCCTACATGCTGGTGAGCGTTCCTTTCGGTATGGACTGGTGCTCGGCATGTGGCCGTCTGCAAACTCAGAGCGAGCCACCAGGCATCAGACATGCACTGCTAGCAGTGCAGTCCCCCACTGCCACCACCGCAGCCCTCCATCGCAGCAAGCCCCTGCAAACCGGGGCGCCCGCGCCCCCGAGACCCGTGCACACCTCTATGGCGCCGGTGAGGCAGAGGTGGAACTCGGCCGGGTTGGCGTAGGCGTCCGAGAAGTGGCGGCACGCCAGCGCCGGGTCGACGCGGCGCAGGTCGGCCAGGGTGAAGGGCTCAAAGAAGTAGCAGGCGCCGTACACAAGCTCGTTCACCTTGTTGCTGAACTGGAATGTGGGGTCGCGCAGCTGGGCGGCCACCTGCTCCTGCGCGTGCCTGCGCGGCCCACGGCGCGCGCGGTGACGGCGCCGGCCAGGGTTGGGGTGCCTGCCGCGTTAATGTGCGCTGCGCCCATGCACCAAGTTGATGCAACCATGTGCCGCAGACACTGCCAGGCTTCACGGTTCGCGACGAGCATCTGTAGCCAGCACAGTGGGGACCAGCAACGCAGGCTTTGATGCGTGCCAGCGACAGCCGACCTGGGCGGCACCTGAGGCAGGTGGCCAGCTCGGCGGGCACGGGCTGCACGCGCGTGCGAAAGAGCTGGAACACGAGCTGCAGCGCGGTCTCCAGGTCGGACGGGCTCTGCTCGCCGCCGAAGCCGCGCCAGAAGCTGCCCTCCATCGTGCTCAGCTCCACGCGCTTGCCCATCAGCATCTCCTCCAGCACCTGCGGCGCGCCGCCCAGCTTGCCGGTGCAGCACAGGGTTAGGGTTAGGGTGTTCTGCGCGCTTGCCCATCAGCATCTCCTCCAGCACCTGCGGCGCGCCGCGTTGCTCGCCGGCTGAGCGGCACTATCATTTGCCGCCATCGCGACCACCTGAGCAGCGCGCATGTCGTGACTGAGCAGGTGCAGCTACGTGGGGCGGCGCGCCTCAGGCTTGATGCCGTACGGCCCGAGCTCGTCGGCCAGCATCGTCGCCATGGCGGCCGAGCGGAAGGCGGGCCGTGGCACCTGCACAGGGTTGAGGTAGGGTATGAGGATATGAGTACTGGGCCAGCGGCAACCGGGGCGCAAGAGCGTCTGCGCAGCGCTCCCTGCAGCGGCGTGCGCGCACCTCGGACAGGCCGCCGGGCGCCCACCCGGTCACGAGGACTTGATCGTCCGCGTGCGGCGTGCACTTATATGTCACCTGCCACGCGAACCCCGCGCTCAGTTTCGCGGGCCGTGGCGCACTTTGCACTCCTTCGAGCGTGCGGCGGGGGTTTGCTGCACACTTGCATGCCGTTGCAGAGAGTGAGCTCCGTCGCGCCGAAGCGCTCGTGGCGGCGCCGCGCGACGACGGCGCCCGGCGCCGGCGCGTCCGCCGGCTCCAGCACCGCGCCCGGGAGCGCCGTTTGCTCCAGCGGCGGGATGCGCCCGGCGGCCTCAGCTTCGCCGACGCGCGCCGCGACCGCCCGCAGCTCCTCCGCGCTCACATGCTGGGACCTGTGCAAGGACAAGTTAGGGTAAAGAGTAGGGTAGGGTAGTCCGAGGCACCACCGCCGGACGCCACTGCTGTGTTCCGCATCTGGCCGCTGCCACCGCAGCCGGCCAGCCTGCCCAAAGCATTAGTGTTGCTCGACCGCTGGAGCGGCCTGGGGCGAGGGGGCGGGCGCCACCGCTTGTGCAGGGTGGCCTTGATGACGCAGCTGGACGTCGGGCGGCAGGCGTCCGCCGGGCGCGCCATCTCGGCCGGCTCGATGCCGGGCAGCACCGTCTTTGCCAGGCGCGCCTCGAGCTCCGGGCCGACCACCATCTCGCCGCAGGTGAAGTGCCGGACGTACTCGCCCCTGCGCGGGCATCAGCACGGTGGAGTGCCTGAACCCTAACCCTAATTCCTTCCCAACACACTTCTTGCACCCAACGGATGTTCACGCGCGGTGCAGAGTGACGCCACACACACGGCCCTCACGTGTGCCGACACCGCTTGGAGTGCATGCCTGCACAGCCTGACAGGTGAATCCAGTGGAGGAGGGCCGCGGCTGTGGCCGGCTGGCGCCTCCGACGGCAGGCCGGCGCGCCTGCGGGAGTCAGAGTACTCCTGGTTGCGCTCGGTGAACAGGCTCTCGGCCTCGGCCAGCTGCACGCCGCGCGCCGCGCGCGCCTCGCGCTGCGTGAAGCCGTGCTGGCGTATGCGCGCCAGCTCCGTCAGGATCACCTGCGGCGCGGCAGCGCGGCCAGCTGGCGATACGTGCGCGCAGCGCAGCGCGCATGCGCCAGGCACGCGCCGCAGCCGGCAAGGCGCGCTCGCCGCCCTGGTAGGGCTACGGGCGCCGCGGCCCAGGCGGCAGGCAGCGGCGCAGCGGGGAGGCGCGCTGCGGCGAGCGCACCTCCAGCGCGTCGAGCGCTCTGCCTTCCGCCGCGCTGGCGGAGACCACGTGCAGCTCCACGGACTTGCAGATCGGCTCAGACGCGACCTGCGTCGCGAGCCGCAGCAGGCCTGAGCTCACGCTGTTGCAGCTGCTGGGCAGGATATGGGCACAATGAGGTCAACGCCGCGCCGGCACTGTGCCTGTGCTCTGAGAGGGCGGGGGCGCGCCTCCGCGTTGTAGAACGGCGGGTCGCTCCCGCGGCTGATGCGGAAGAGGCGCTGGTTCAGCGCGCTGTGCCACATGGACGCGCACAGGTGCGCGCGGTAGTCCGCCTGGCGGCGGCGCGCGCGCGGTCGGCGCCCGGCACGCTCGGCGGTTGCAGCAGGCACGCTCATGGGCGGATTGCAGCAGCCAGCGCAGCAGCGCGCTGGCACGGGCGCGGCGGCACGCACGCGCTGTTAGGCGCGCC
>JAABUO010001712.1_pt1 | contig 27940 bp, 26 predicted proteins | sample 5559291 | NCBI WGS metagenome assembly JAABUO01 (sample SAMN10711878, study PRJNA513372) | rock metagenome | isolation source: Antarctica rocks | place: Antarctica: Victoria Land, Finger Mt sud | reverse complement strand
TTTCTCTTCTTTGAGTAGTTCCTGCACGACTTTGGCCTTAAAAGCTGCTGTATACTGTTTTCTCATCATGCTCTGAGTATATCTTAGTTCAGCCCTCTTTTGTGTTCAGATTTCTAGGGCCATTATATATCCACTTACAATCAAACACATTGCAGAGTTTCTTGCTTCAGTTGAGGAAGAGGAGAAATTTGGATTCCAGCGTCTATGTGATGCTGAATCTCAGGGCATTCTTCAAGTAATTGATGCGAGCTACGCAACTCGATTTCCCCTCTTTCAAGAGCCTTTGCAGCCATCATTTTTGCTTGATGAAGGTGGAGACGACAACGAAGACACCAAAGTAGATGATGCGGAAATATATGGAGATTATGAGTGATGAAGAAACAAGATAATCCGAACGACCGGACGCAGTATACCAAATTGACAAAAGAAGAGCGTTTGCAATCATTCAAGCGTACAATAGCCCATCCTCATCTAGCGGCAGCAGACAAAGCTCTTCGAGAAGCAATCCAAGAGACCGGCGGTGCATCTCTTATTAACGTTTACGGACCTGCACGTGTTGGTAAGAGTACTATGAAGAATCATGTCATCAGGAATATTATCCTTGAGATGCAACCTCTCTTAGAGAAGGATAGGGAGCGTATTCCACTCCTGAGCATGACACCGCGACCACCAATGAATAGCTCTTTTAGTTGGAAAGATTTTTTTCAAAGGGGATTAGTAGCTTTTGACGAGCCCTTGATTGAACATAAGATAGCTTTTGATGACGAAGATGACGAAGAGCAAACAGGTGTAACAAGGTCCGACGGATCGAGGATCAAACGGAGACCACCTGAGGGTACGAAAGATGCGTTGCGCCAATCATTTGAGACAACAGCAAAACGAAGACGTCCAGTTGCAATCTTTATTGATGAGGCGCAACACCTCGGCAAAGTAAGTGGTACCCAACTGCAAAATCAGCTAGATTGTATAAAATCTTTGGCGGACGATACTGGAACAATCATCGTCTTAATAGGCACATATGAGTTACTACCCCTACGCAATTTGAGTGCTCAACTCATCGGGCGTAGTTTAGATATTCATTTTCCTCGCTATCGCAATACTAAAAAAGAATTATCACAGTTTAAGAATGTTCTCAGAACCTTTCAAGACGCTTTGCCGTTTGCAGAAGAGACTAATGTCTTGCTCAATCACTGGGAGTTCTGCTATGAACAATCTATTGGGTGCGTTGGAAATCTCCGACTCATGCTTGTGCGAGCCGTTCATGCTGCCTTATGGTCAAACGAGAAGAATTTAAGCTGGAAAAGCGTACAAACGCATGCCTTTTCAGAGATTGAGACTTATAAAATGATGCATGAGGCGTATGAAGGTGAAAGAAACCTTGCTTCAAATTCTGAACAACGTACAAAGTTGCGGGAGATGCTTGGAATATACTCTCAGAGTAAACCCGAGGAAGAAAAGAAACTGAATACGCCTCAAGAAGAAACATCTCCTGAGGGGAAGGCATCTCAGGATGATCAACCGGATGAAACCAAGAATGATGTAAAACAGGATTTATCGACTGGTGAAGTTACTGTTGGTATTTCGGTTAACGGGAAGGTATTTCAGAGTGATCAACCGCATGAATCTAAGAATGATATAAAACAGGAACTACCGAATGAGGAAGCTACTGTTGAGGCATCCATCGTAGAGAACTTAGTCTTGGATGCTCGGTTTGCCGAAACCATGAATAAAGTTGAGCCAACTGTGTCAACCGAGGAAATTTCTACTAATGAGACCTCTCTCAATCCACTTAAAAAGCCTAAGACGGCAGCTCCTCGTCCCTTTCGACGTAAGTCTAAACGTGATAGGACGGGAGGACCGCCGCAAAAGAATGAAGAAAAAGATTAAGTCGATGAGGTGAAAATACATGGAGAGTTACGAAGAGTGGGATATAACTATCCCTGCTATTCCGCCACGCAGTCGGCTCTATCGGTTAGAACCAATCGGTGTGGGAACACCATATGTTGAGAGCTTGATAAGTTACATCATGCGACTTGCAAATGCTCATTGCGTAACACTTCAAGTCTTAGTGAAAAAAGAGATTTTTCCTCTATACAATCAAACTGGTACCATTCAAAATTCTAACTCTTGGTTGGGCAAATTATGGTGGGCAGGTGTTCCTGTTCTTAATGGTATGAGTCCTATTACAACTCAATGGGTTCAGGTATTACAAACACTGACCTTTTGTGATAATCTTCGCTTCCTGACGATGTTGACTTGGAGCGAGATGATTGGGATAGCAAAACTGTTACGCCGTAAAAAAGCCTGGTGTCCTCAATGTTTTCTGGAATGGAGGCAGAAGCGACACATCATCTACGAGCCTTTACTATGGTCTCTCAGCACTGTTGATATCTGTCCACTTCATCAGCGCCCGCTTGCCACCTTATGTCAGTATTGTCAAAAAACACAACCATTCTTAAAACAAATTGCTTATCCAGGCTATTGTATGCACTGCATGCGCTGGCTTGGAACTCATTTTGTTGCGTCAAACGTGGTAGTGATGTCTAATACTATTGAGATGGACAGATGGCGAGCAATAGTTATCGGAGAATTGCTTGCTAGTGCTCCTACACTGCTAAAAACTCCTTCAAGAGAGCAGTTTTTCGACGTGCTTGATCATTATTTGAATCGATATGCGAAAGGTAATAGCACTGTTTTTGCTCGTTTGCTAAAAATACCTGTTCCTACGCTGAATAGTTATATACAGCAAAGCAGCATCCCATCTTTTGATTCTTTTATGCAGTTATCCTATAGCTTGTCGGTGAAACCTCTCGAATTTCTTAGTGCGAGCCCCATTCCGTCACAGAAGATTCCGCATTTTGTTTTAGATAGTTTACCAGCTCGCATACCAAGTAAAGGAAAACCTGTAACAGAGACTGATATACAATTTATGCGTCAGGCCCTTAAAACAGTACTGGAAATCGACAAAGATAACCCATTTCCTTTTCCTAATTTGCGCCAGATTGCCCAGCGCATTGGTTACCATACAGCTACCTTACGTAAACATTGTCCTGAGCTTTCTCAAGCTGTTGTAATGCGATACAGGCAGTTATGGACCGGGGATAAAGCATATACGCGGATGGTGCAAGCCTTAGAGATTGCTCTAGTTACTGACAAACCAATTCCCTTGGAAGCGGTTGCAAAGCAACTTGGTTGCACAAGCTCTGTGTTATATGAACACTTACCAGATTTATCCCGCTCCGTTGTTACGCGATATCGAGGGGAAAGGCCAAGTAAGAAGCAAACTCAACAGCAATTGCAAGTTATGTTGAATAGCGGTGAAAAACTGGTATCGGTAAAAGAGACGGCTCGACAATTAGGTTATAAAATCTCTTACTTTGAAAAGAACTTCCCCGAAATTTGTCAGGAGATTGCATCACGTCATCGTGTAGAAAGGAGAAACCAGTGTGAAGAACTGGCAGAGATCACCTGTACTGCAATTCATCAGACAGTAAAGGCATTGCATCAACAAGGGGTTTATCCTAGCTCTGAACGTGTTGCAAAAGAGCTTAACAACCTACATATTTTACGGAAAAAGGAATCACGTATGGCTTGGATTAGAGCACTGGAAGAATGTGGATATCTTACAGACTACTTGAAGAAATATATCTGACGCAATAATTTCTTTCGATATCATTATAGAGCTAGTTTACAGCAAATTTACAAAACGGTGAAATGCATTTTTAGTTGATTGTTTTTGGGAAGCATAGTTTTAGAGGGCAAAAAGGAAGCATAGTTTTGGAATTCTCCAAAACCCAAGGGTAAAATGACACGCACAACATCCAAAACAGATGCGTAAAACAGAGGCGTATGGGAGTCGAACCCACCGGGGACCGCGCAGAGCGACCCCCCAGCCGTTTTGAAGACGGTGAGACCCACCGGAGTCCCTACACCTCCCTGGTTCGCTCATTTTCCCATTCATCCCCGCGCTTGTCAAGCAATCCGCTGAATCCGTCCCACATTGACCTCTGTTAAGTCCCTCACCATCAGCGTCGCCACCTGCAACCCTGGCAACTCACGTCCATAGCCAACTGCGATACTGTACATCCCACCCGCCCGCGCCGCTGCTATACCAGCTACCGCGTCCTCTATCACCAGACAATGCCGGGCTTCTATCCCTATCTCATGCGCCGCCTTCAAAAAAATATCCGGTGCAGGCTTCCCATTTGGCACCGTCTCACCCGAAACAAACGCATCAATATAGCGACCCAGCCCCAGTACCTCTTTCACCAGCTCGATATTTGCAATCGGTGCCGACGACCCCAACGCCTGCGGATAGCCCGCATCGTGTAGCGCACTCATCAACTCCTGCGCTCCCGGCAAAAACGCCGCTGTCTTCCGCACATAATCGCGATAATAGCCCTCCTTACGGTCCGCCAGCTCCTGTAACTCCTCCGCCGACACCTGCCCCCACACAACCGGAATGATTGTATCGTTGCGCCGCCCAAACGTTACCGCAAACTGCTCATCGCTAAACTCTTTGCCCGTCTCGCGTGCCAGACGCTGCCATGCCTTCTTATGATCCTCCTCACTATCAATAACCACACCGTCCAGGTCCCAGATAACTCCCTGGACCGCGCCGAATTTTTGTGCCATATCTTGAAAATACTCCTTGTTTTTGTTATGTTTTCAGCATACCACGTCCCAATCTCATTTTTCTCGCTGTGCCAAATTAGACATCACATTCGTTGTACATCAATGATAGGAAAAATTTGGAGGAACTATTTACCCGCATGAGTTATCGTAAGTTTTTTAACGAAGAGATAGAGACCCTTTCTAAAAGCAAACTACAAACACTACAATTGCAAAAACTACAATCAATTGTCGAGCGTGTCTATCATCAAAACCCCTTCTATCGTAAGCTCTATATGGAAGCCAATGTAAAGCCGTCCGACATCAAATCACTTGCGGATATCCGCAAGTTACCGTTTCTTGAGAAGAAAACAGTCCGCGAAGCTTACCCCTACGGTATGGCACTTGTCCCCCCTGGTGGTCCTGGTGGTGCCTTACAAATTCACGCTACCAGTGGCACAACGGGCAAAAGTGTACCTGTATTCGCCACAAAAAAAGACATCGACTACTGGGCCAATCTCAACGCACGCGAACTCTGGATGACAGGTATGCGCCCCGGCGATGTCCTGATGAACTGCTACGGCTATGGCATGGCAACGGGCGGTTTTGGCTTTCACTATGGCGCGATGGCAATGGACGTAATGGCGATCCCCATGGGGTCCGATGCTCGCCAATATGACCGCATGCTCGACTTCATTCTCGACTTCGGCGTCAACGCCTTCTGCATGACACCCTCCGTTGGCCTCTACGTCGGCAACAAGGCGCGTGAGCGTGGCGTCAACTTCAAAGACACGAAGCTCAAAATTGGCCTGTTCGGAGCCGAACCCTGGCCGTGGGAAACGCGTCTGAAGCTCGAAGAACTCTTCAACATCACCGCCTACGATGAGTTTGGCATGACCGAATTTCTTGGACCCGGCATGACCTGCGAATGTGAAGTCCGTGACGGCATGCATGCGTGGGCCGATGCCTTCCTTGTCGAATGCATCGACCCTGAAACAGGCGAACCCGTCGAGGATGGCAAAGAGGGTGAACTTGCCTGGACGTGGCTCTCAGCCGAGGGCACCGCCATGATTCGCTATCGCAGCCGCGACCTCTCGCGTACATGGTGGGAAGAGCGTTGCGCCTGTGGTCGCACGCACCCAAAAATTGGCTCAATCAAAGGTCGTAGCGATGACGCCGTTTCTATTCGTGGCCTCATCGTCTTCCCCAGTCAGGTCGAAGCCGCTCTCGTCAAGTTCCCAGAAACTGGCGCGAACTTCCGCATCATCGTCGATAAGCGCAACGATCTCGACACCTTCGACCTCAAAGTCGAAGTCAAAGACGCCGACCTCCTGAGCAACCCCGAACGTACACATGTCCTCGGTCGCCAGATGGCTGAAGCCGTCAAAACCATCACAGGCAACTCACCAAAAGTAGAGCTTGTCCCAACCGATAGCCTTCCTCGCGCTAGTGGCGGCGAATCAAAAACCGCTAGTGCCCGCGTCGAAGACCGTCGCAAAAAATAAAAATCATGGGAAGACAAAACAACTGCTGCAGCAGTTGTTTTGTCTTCCCATGATTTGCTGTGTTTGTACTTTCACCATACCAGTGCTATCATGCATTTGTACATAATGTACACTTTTGAATAGCGAAAGGAAGACATCCTATGGTTACTAAAGCACTCCTCGTTCGACTAGAGGCCAAACCCGGTAAAGAGGCCGCAGTAGAGAAGTTCCTCAACGATGGCTTACCGCTAGTGCAGCAAGAGCCAGCCACGACCACATGGTACGGTATCCGTCTCGGACCTTCGACCTATGGCATCTTCGACACCTTTCCCGACGACGCTGGGCGTCAGGCACACCTCTCCGGTCGTGTCGCTGAAGCACTCATGGCGAATGCCGCAGAACTATTCTCACAGCAACCAAACATCGAAATGGTCGATATCCTCGCATCCAAGTAAACATTCCGTTAGCATAACACTTTAAGCGAATAAAGATGAGTGGAACATCCCCGCCACTCTTAACCTATTTTATCTTAGAATAATCTTACGCATTGTGACACTCCATAAATTGCAACATATTGTCCTTGCACTTCGTGTTGTAATGAGTGATAGCAATCAGCATGGAATGGCTTACTATCACTGCTAAAGGAGCTATCAAATGCAAGGGTCATTGCGAATTGGCAGCCGTCTTGTTGGTGTTTTGAGCCGTGATGCGATACTCCGCTCGCTAGAGGTGCGACGAAGCGTCGGAACGGATCAGAGACCCACAGCCTAAATTCAGCGGCTCATCCCCCTCCGCTAAAAAAATAGCGTGACAACCTCCCCACTTGATGTTATAATAGCCAACTTAGAGACGGTAGCAATAATCTATCCTATAGCCATAACACAGACTCATAAGAGGGGCTTACGCATGACCACGACAACACCTATCGCACGCGGCAAATATCATATCTGGACCGTTGGCTGTCAGATGAATCAGGCCGACTCGCAACGCGTCCAAACTCTGCTCGACGACCTCGGCTGGGAAGAAGCGAGTATGGAGCAGGCAAACCTCGTGGTCCTCAATACCTGTAGCGTTCGTCAGGCTCCTGAAGAAAAAGCCCACAATCTGCTCGCCAAACTTAGACGTGTCAAAGCAGAGCGCGACGACCTGCTGGTAACACTCATGGGCTGTATGATCGGCAACCAGAAAACCATCGACGAACTCAGCAAACGCTACCCGCACATCGACCTCTTCATGAAGGTCGAGCAAGCCGATATCCTCCCGCGTTTCCTTGAAGAGCGTTGGACACCTATCTCCGGTGCTGGTTGCCTCGATGTCGAATACGTTTCTGATAATGCCGATACACCCCTTTCAGCAGATTTTGCCATGCCCACCTATGCCACCTCTATCGAGCGAGCAGGTAAACGTGGTGTCCTGCCAATGGCAATCACGCCCAAACCAGGGGAGCGTGTCGCGCACTACCCAACCAAAATCGAACAGGCACAGACAAACCCTACTGCATGGCTGCCTATTGTGCTTGGCTGTAACAAGGTTTGTACCTATTGTATCGTGCCCTATCGTCGAGGCCGTGAGCGCAGTCGCCCACTTGACGAACTCATTATCGAGGCACGTTCCCTCGTCAAAAAGGGTGCCAGAGAAGTAACCTTGCTTGGGCAAACCGTCGAATCCTATGGCCTCGACCTACATGACAAGCCTGACCTTGCCGACTTGATGACCGATTTGAGCGAAATCAACGGATTAGAGCGTATCCGTTTCATGACCTCATACCCACGTTACATGACTGATAGCATGATCGAGCGTATGGCACACTTACCTAAAGTATGTGAACACCTCAACATTCCTGTACAATCGGGCGACGACGAAATGTTGAAGCGCATGAAACGTGGTTATACCTTAGACGAATATTGTGAGCGCGTGAATCGGGTCCGTGAACTCTGGCCCGCGATCACTCTATCGACCGATGTCATCGTTGGCTTTTGTGGTGAGACCGAGGAAGAGTTTCAGCATACACTTGACTTGCTTGCTAAAGTGCGTTTCGATGTTGTCCATGTTGCCGCATATTCTGTGCGCCCCGGCACAGTGGCGGCACGCTGGGACGACGATGTGCCATTGGTAGAGAAAAAACGGCGTTTGCAGGCGGTAGAAGAACTGCAAACAAGAATCGCGCTTGAGATCAACCAGCAGTATCTCGACAATATCGAGGAGGTCCTTGTTGAGGAAGAGAACGACGCACACGGACTCAAACGCTGGCGAGGTCGCAATCGCTCCAACAAACTTGTCTTCTTTCCGCAACCCGAAGCAACAGCATCGCAGAATATACAAGATATTCAACCAGGAAGTCTCGTCAACGTTCGTGTCGAGCGTGTGACACCCTGGTCATTGCAAGGTTGCATTGTTGCTGTATAATAGGCAAACTACAGATGCCACGCAGGAATTTCAATATTCTACAAAAATGGAGGGCGTTGAATGACGCAGTCTGCTGAAGAAAAGACACGAACCAAAAAACAATGGACCGACCTTGCCGTAAAACAGGCTCAGGAAGGTCTATGGGAAGAGGCCGCTGTCACTAACAAAAATATCCTGAGCATGTTTCCCTATGAGCAAGACGCTTTGAACCGTCTCGGCAAGGCACATAGCGAACTGGGCCAATACGCAGAGGCGAGACATGCGTATTCCTTGACGTTGAAATACAATCCAAAGAATATTATTGCCCAGAAAAACCTTGATCGCCTCTCTCTGATCCAGGAAGCTCCCACACCTACCCACATGGTCGCAGAACGTATTGATCCGCGACTCTTCATAGAGGAAACTGGCAAAACGGGCGTCACCGATCTCATCAACCTTGCTATCCCTGCTATACTTGCTACGGTAGGTGTCGGAGACCGTGTGCAGTTACAGCAAATAGGCCGCACCTTATTGGTGCGTAATGCTGCTGGTGAAGATATTGGTCAGGTTGAGCCACGTCTTGCGAACCGCCTGATCAACTTCATGGAGGGTGGCAACCGCTACGCAGCAGCCATTCTTGCGAAGGACAATGAGCAGGTTCGACTCATTATGCGTGAAGAGTACCAGCATCCCAGCATGTTTGGTAAGGTCAGCTTCCCCGCTCAAGGGAGTGGCGATACCATCCGCGCATACACCAAGGACAGCATGCTTCGTCAAGATCGTGGCGAAGACGACGACGAGTTGGGCAACGACGATGAATACTTTGATGGCGGCGACGAGCCTGACGATATGACCGAGGTCGATTTCGAGAACACCAACGAACCCGAAGAATAATACACAACAATACAAAAGGCAAATGAAAGGCTAACACACATGAACAAGACAAAACGCGTAGCATGGCACAAGCATCTCAAAGGCGAAAAGAAATTCAAAGAAAAGCAGCGTCAGGCACAGAAAACAGGTAGCGCGACTTCTGCTACTGTATCATCACAAGCACCTGTACGTTCCCGATAGAACGGAAAAGTGTGCTTCCAAAAAACACGCAATCCATTCTTTACAGACTGCCAGTACTTGCCTGCTGCACGTAGTGCAGTGTACTGGCGGTCTGAATAGTAAGTGGCTAAAAAATGACTAGTTCACCTTCTATATCATCCGCTTCTGTACGTAGCGTTTTGACGTTACTTGCTTCACACGATGCACTGTTAGTGGCTGGTGCGGAAGGATTGGAACGTCGGGTAACATGGTCGTGTAGTATGCGAGCGCGTCTTCCTGCCTTCGATAGCATACAAGGGGGTGAACTGGCCCTACTCACACTCACAAAGTTACGTCGCCTTAATGAAACACTGCCACACCTGCTGGAAAGTCTGCACAAAGAAGGTGTCGCTGCCGTCGCTATCGCCGCGCAATCACTCGCTGCACTAGATCAGGAGGCGATAAAACTAGCCAACAACCTGCATCTTCCCCTGCTTTTACTACCTGCTCTGGCACCCATTGAAGAAATCACGCGTGAAGTTATCGCTTTCGTCGTCAGCTTTCGTGATGAGATCGAGCGCAACGCAACAGAGATTTCACAGCAACTCATGCAATTAAGTATTCAAGGTATCGGCATGGCTGGTATCTGTGAATACCTTGCCGTCAATCGCGGCAAATGGGTGGTGATGCAGGATGCAGCGCACCACATTCTTTTCCAATCCGCTCCCTCTACAACGAAAATGCTCCATTTCCCTGACTCACTCACCGATGAATTTCTTCGTAGTCGCGAGTTGACACGCGTGGTAGAGCCAATTCTTATTCGACATGAAATTGTTGGCTATCTCTCGCTTATTGGCGACGAAAGCACCTTCGATTACTCGGAACGTCTTGTCTTGAGCCATGCAACTCCTATTTTTGCTATAGAATTTGCCAGGGCACGCGAACGTAGCGAGGTCGAGAATCGTTACCATGTCGAAGCCTTCATGAACGTGTTGCAAGGCCAGTATCAGCAACCTGAAGAGATATTGGCACGTGTACAGCATCTGGGCTATGATTTGACCGGACCCCAGATCGTTGTTATTTTTGAAGCATCTCCGCAAGTGGAAGGGCAAGACATAGCACTCGTACAATGGGCAAGGCGTATTCGCGAAGAAATGGTGCGCGTTTGGCCTACTTGCTGGCTGTTGAACGATGTACTCCGCATCACCGGTATCATTCCTGTAGCTTCACTTGAAATCGAAGCTCAACAAGATAAACAGGATATAGAGTCGGCACTTGTCTTGCGCTTGGAACGCTTATATACGCGCCTGCAACAGGGCCGAAGCAATCTTTCCTTGACAACATTCTCTTGCGGTATTGGACGCGTCGCGGAAAACGTGCAGGGCATTCCACAATCGTTTCGTGAAGCACAACGTGCCGTCGAAATTGGTAGTCGTCTCTTCGGTGAGGGCAAAATTCACTCGTTCGCCCAGCTTGGCATTTACCGCCTACTCTTCTACCTGGATGGGCAGAGCGAACTCACCAGCTTCTATCAGGAACTGCTCGGCCCTCTCTTAGCATACGACGCGCATCATGATGGCACCTATGTAAAGACGCTAGAATGCTACTTTCAGTACAATGGCAATCTCAGTCAAACCGCACGTACCATGCACTTCCATCGTAACTCGCTCATCTATCGCCTTGAACGTATCGAGGAAATCCTCGGTCGTTCCCTCGAAGACGCCGAACTACGCCTCTCGCTACAAATCGCGCTCAAAATCCACCACCTACAGCAAAAAGATACACGATAACTCGGTGCCTACGACAAGCCATCATCGTTGGCATAAATAATCTTACCACCAGCCGCTTTACGCAACCTATCCCGAATCGCTAAACCAAGCCCCTGCTCTGGAAAGCTACGACAGAGAATAATCTGCACCTCCGCCGCTTCAAGTGTGCGTAAACCAGCATATAACCTTGATGCTACCTGCTCAAGCGCGTGTTCACCACCCAATGCATAAATAGAGGCACCACTGTTCACGAACATGGTAACATCCTCATCGGCAATAAGCACGCCGACTCGCTCCCCCTGTGCCTCTCGTTGTTGTATTTCTGCCAGCATTGCCCGCTTGATCGCCTCGATTGGTCCCTCAAAAAGAAATGTTGGCACACTGGGCGCGTAGTGAGTAAGCAACTGCCCAGGTGCAATCTGTGCTTCGTGCTCCTGTGCCTCTTTGTTCGCTGTCGGCTTACGATATATCACCTCTGGTAAGACACGCTGCAACGCCTCTAAACTTATACCACCTGGGCGTAAAATTGTTGGCACCGCCGACGTGAGATCAAGCACCGTTGACTCCACGCCCACTTCGCATGGGCCGCTATCGAGAATGAGCGGCACACGCCCATGCAAATCCGCCATCGCATGTTGCGCTGTCGTCGGACTGACATGCATGAAGCGGTTCGCGCTGGGTGCCGCGATAGGGAAACCGAGCGCACGAATCAGGGCCAATGCAACAGCATGACGTGGCATTCGTATAGCCACTGTGGAAAATCCAGCCGTGATAAGCATTGGAACATGAAAACTTGCTGGCAGTATTACGGTAAGTGGACCGGGCCAAAAGGCTTGTACAAGCCTTCTTGTCTGCTCTGAAATAGATGTTGTGAGCAGCTCAAGAGCCTCTTCATCAGCAATGTGAACAATAAGAGGATCGCTATAGGGACGCTCCTTAGCCACGAAAATACGCTCCAACGCCCGTGTCTGCATCGCATCGCCACCAAGCCCATACACCGTCTCGGTTGGGAACACCACCACCTGACCAGATCGCAGCAACGCGGCCGCTCGCTCGATGATCGCTGGTTCTGGCGTGTATCGGTCAACTTGTATGAGTTCGGTCGGTTGCATTTTCACACACCACTGCAAAAAGATATGCGTCTGTAGGAATTTGATAATCTTCATCGGATTCTTACAGACGGTACAATATCGAAAACGTTGCAGGAATTGAGCAATTGTAGGGGTCTTATTCTATAACACCCTGTTGGCAATCCGACCATTTGGCAGGAATTGGGGAATGTACCCATTGTCGGGGAAATGGTCAATGGGTACGAGGATGTTATAGAATAAGACCCCTACATACTTTCGTCCCACCCTAGATGTTACAATGCGACAGACCACGCTTCTCCAGGTACTGCTGGTGATAATCTTCTGCCGTATAAAAAGTCTGTGCAGGCACAATCTCCGTCACAATCGGCTTCTTGTACTTGCCTGAGCTTTGCAGACGCTCCTTGGACGCAAGTGCCACAGCCTTCTGCTCCGGTGAGTGGTAGAAGATGACCGAGCGATACTGGGTGCCGATATCAGGTCCCTGGCGGTTCAGCGTTGTGGGATTGTGATTCTCCCAGAACACATTCAACAAGGTTTCGTAAGAGACACGCGCTGGATCGAACTCAACCTGTAAGGTCTCAGCGTGTCCGGTGCGACCTGTGCAAACATCATGGTACGTTGGGTTCTGATAATTGCCGCCTTCATAGCCAACCTTTGTCGAAATGACGCCCTTTATTTGACGGAACTCGGCTTCTACACCCCAGAAGCAGCCTGCCGCGAAGTCTGCCAATTGTGTTGTTTTAATAGTCTCTTGTTGCATTGTAAATTTTGCTCCTTTACACGCGTATTCTTGTTTCGTTTTACTGTGATATATATTACTACGATGGGACAACCCACTATTTACGGAGACGTTGTTTTTTATGGTAATACTAGCGGAGATGGGACATTGGTTTGTTCTGGTTGCAACACTCTCCACTACAATGCTATACTACGACCTGTCTTAAAACATATACCGTTAGTGTAGTAGGGAAGAGTCAGCGCAATGCGTCAAGCCAGCCATAGTGACAACCGTCAAGGTAATCCACGCCGTCTCGTTGGTCTGGGTAGCATGATTCTCGCCTTGCTTTTGCTTGTCAGTGTTGTTTTTTATGTCTACGCCTCCTACCATAATACAACAATAGGTAAGGCTCTACATGTTCCCGTTGCAGCAAGTTCACCAACACAACCGCCCGTTCTCTGTAAAACACCAAAGCATGCTCCTGGCGATACTACTGAAACCATTACCTCTGGTGGCTTGAAACGTACTTATCTTATGCATCTAGCAACATCTTATGGTAAGCAGCCACAACCGCTCGTCATTGTGTATCACGGTTATAGTTGGACCTCACAGGTCATGGAGTGGACGACAGGTATGGACAAAGAGGCCGATAAAGCTGGCTTTGTCCTCGTGTATCCACAGGGCGTTGACACACCGCCTTCATGGAATGCTGGTGTCGGTGCCTATGGTCCAACGGGTGACGCCGACGATGTACAATTCACAAAAGATATGTTAAACTCTATAGAGCAAGCGTACTGTGTAGATACGCAGCGCGTCTACATCACAGGCTTCTCGCTCGGTGGTGGCATGGCCTATCGTCTTGCCTGCACTCTTAGTGATAAACTTGCCGCAGTCGCCACCGTCTCCGGCGCGTACTATCCCATCCCAGAAGGCTGCCACTCCACGCGCCATCTATCAATCATGGAAATTCATGGTGCTGCTGACGACCTCGCCCCCTATGCTGGAAACACCTATACCCGTATGGGTGGCGTGCAAGACTACCTCAATGGCTGGATTAGCCGCGATCAGTGTACCGGAAATCCCACCACTTTCTTCCAACAAGGTGATGTGACAGGTATTCAATGGACAAAGTGCGCCGACAATACCATTGTTCGCCACTACCGCATCAGCGATGGCAAGCACACATGGCCCGGTAGTCCAGGGACAACACACGTTATCAACGCCAACGTAGTTATCTGGGATTTCTTCAGCAAGTTTTCTCTGTAGATACGAGGTGGTAACAGTTTAATCAAATTTCAAAAAATCACGCACGATTGGTTGATAATGCTGTTCTAGCAACTTGGGAAGCATAGCTCTATCAACCCAATATGGGCGACCTTCTATGCTGCTATGCAGCTCACCGCCAATAATCTCGGCACGATGTACTATCGTTATCGTACTCATCGTGGTAAAACTCATCGCGGGTGTGGTATAGCTAACAAGAATCCCACCAATATTCAGGTCTAGTCCTGTTTCTTCCTTGCCCTCGCGCCGCGCCGTCTGTGTCGATAGCTCATTCCAGCGCATGAAGCCGCCAGGAAAAACAATAGAGCCTTCTGGTCGCTCTATGACAAGATACTGTCCATCCTGTTCCACGACAATACATACTGTACCAAATGGAGGTAAGTTGCCGTTGAGTAGAATGTTCAGCACGTTGAAGAAGATACCAACGAGCTTTTTGAATGCACGATACAACACAAATGTTATCCACCAGTCCTTTGAAATAGCTGTCACTCTGTATTACAGGGCTGTTGCAAGATCGGGAATAAAAGAGACCCCTTCTGAGTATGAATGGGTGAAATCAATCTCATTCTCTCACCAGGAGTCCTTCTATGACCACTACAACACTCTTTACGCGTCTTCCCCTTCCCAACGTTGCCCTCGCTTTTGATTTAGATGCTCTCTACGGCTGCTTACAAACGATTCCTGATCATCGAGACCGTCAAGGGCGGCAATACGCTCTGGCTGACCTGCTCATGCTGGGGGTGCTTGCCAAACTTGCAGGGTCCAATGGCTGTCGAGCGATGGCTCACTAGGTCAGCCTCCGCACTGAGGAACTGAGCCAAGTGTTTCACTTGAAACGAGTACGAATGCCTCATTATAGTACCTGGAGTCGGGTGTTGGCTCATGCCGTTGATCCTGTGGAGGTGGAGCGGATCGTTGGAGAGTTCTTTGCCACGGCTGCATGGTCTAGAACCCCCAAACGAGGGAGCATTCACATGGCGATAGATGGCAAAACGTTGCGAGGAACCATCCCGTTGGGGCAAACGGGGGGAGTGCATCTGCTGGCGGTCTATCAGCCGGATCAAGGAGTGGTGCTGACTCAGATGAACGTGTAAGGCAAAGGTCATGAACTGACCTACGCTCCCACGGTGTTGCGACAGCTCGACTTGCCAGGAGTGGTGATGAGTGGCGATGCGACGTTTGATCAGCGGAACTTGAGTTTACAAATCGTGCAAGCCAAAGTCGATTACCTCTGGACGGTTAAATACAATCAAGAGGGATTGCGGGAGGACATCGCGGTCCTCTTTGAGCCACATTGTCCACACGCTGGCACGTCCGCTTTGCCTAATGATTTTCGCACGGTTCGCACCGTGGAGAAGGGACACGGACGGCTGGAAAAGCGCACTCTCACCGTGAGTAGTTTGCTCGCCAACTACAGCACCTGGCCTGAACTCGCTCAAGTGTTCAAGCTCGAAAGCCAGAGAACCGATGCGCTTGGCAGAACCAAGGTGAAGATACGGTATGGGGTGACAAGCCTGCCTGCTCATCTTGCCGATGCCAAACGGCTCTTAGAGCTAGTCAGTGGGCATTGGCAGATTGAGAATGGGTTACATTATCGACGGGATGCAACTCTGCGAGAAGATCATTCGCAACTGCGGATGGGGCATGCTCCTGAAATGATGGCGGTCCTCAACAACGTCGTGTTAGGGCTGTTGGCACGCCTTGGAGAAGTCAATGTCGCTCATGCTCGACGCGACTTCGCCTACCAATTCGAGAAAGTCCTGACTTTTCTGGTTGCTTAAAGTAGGGGGAAGATTTTGCAACAGCCCTGAGGAATGTACCAGGGCTTTCCCATTCTAAAAAGCTGAACAGTAAAGAGGGGGGTGAACTGCGAGAGATTTTCTTGTAGAATATCAAAAAACCTCACCACAAGGAAATCTCTCTGTATGGACTCTACAACATTGACCTCACTGCCCTTGACCTTCAGTGAGAAAGACGTAAACCCTCTTACTTCGGCAAACTCGCTGTATGAAACATTCCAACGTCTGCCTGAGCCCAGGCGTGGACAAGGGAAACGCTATGAGGTAGCCCTGCTGTTGTGCCTGCTGGTCTTGGCAAAATTGGCAGGACAAACGACGCTGTGCGGTGCCACCGAATGGATTCGTCATCGTGCTGAGCTGATCGCGACGCACTTTGGACTGGTCCGAAAGCAGATGCTCTGCCAGATGACGTATTGTCGGCTCTTAGCTCGCCTGGATGCTCAGGTTCTTGATGATCTGTTGGCAGCCTTGTTCATCCGGTGGGAAGCCCAACAACGCTGTGGAAGTGAACCGAGCCGTTTACATACTCAGCAGGGACATCTGGATCATGCTCACCTAGCAATTGATGGCAAAGCGATCCGTGCCACGAGTACTCAAGAGCATCCAGTGCATCTGCTCAGTTGCTACGATGTCAGAACAGGAACCGTTCTCTGGCAATGCAATGTCGCCGACAAACAGAACGAGATCAGTGCCCTCAAGCCGCTGGTGACTCCTGCCCTCGTGAAGGGACGTATTCTCAGCTTGGATGCCATGCATACCCAACACCAGTTGTGTGCCCAGGTTCATCGGCTCCAAGGCGAGTATGGGCTGATTGCCAAAGACAATCAGCCCACGCTCAAAGAAGATATTGCCGGCTTGTTTGAAGATGGGAGTCCTGATCGACGACGCTGGCAGCATGCGGAAACTTGGGACAAAGGGCATGGACGCCTGGAACATCGGCACATCACCTGTAGTCCCGACCTCAATGAGTGGTTCGGCAAGCAGTGGGAGGGGATTGAACAGGTGTTTCGCATCGAGCGAACGGTGCACACGCTCAAAACCGACGCGGTGCATCATGAAGTGATGTATGGTCTGAGCAGTCTTCCTTTGAGCCAAGCACCTGCTGCTCGGATGCTGGAGTTGGTACGCAATCACTGGGCCATTGAAAATCGACTGCATTGGAGGCGTGATGTCACCTTGGGAGAAGATGTCTGTCAAACGAGGACGGGAGCCATGCCGAGCCTGTTAGCACGGCTCAACTGCGTCGTGTTAAGTCTGATGGATCGTTTGGGCGTTTCTAATGTGCCTCGACAGGTTCGCTACTTTGATGCTCATGTGGAGCAAGCTCTTCAACTGCTCCTCTCTGGTCACTGCTCAGTTTTTTAGAATGGGAAAGCCCTGGAGGAATGTACCAGAAAATATTGACAAAGTTTTTATTCTCAGATATAATTACTTATGTGAGCCTTATACAGGTCATTCTGCTCTTAACCTTTGTAGATGATGGCTGTATCATACTCTCCTTACCGCGTGATGCCATCCCGATTTGTGTGTAACGTGAGGTCTTCCCAAAGAGGAGGATTTTAGGCAACACTACAGGCATAGACCATCCCTTGGTCTCGTCATTTCCATTTCCACCAGGAGGGAATATGCCTGCACACAAAAAGAAAACTACCACATCCATCAATCCGGAAGCAACCTCAACGGTTAGCTCCGCAGAACCCCTCAAACCGGAGAACTTTCATCAGTATCTGCGAACCGAGATTCGCGAGGCAACACGGGTCGTGATGGAAGAAATCATGCGTGAGGAACTCAGCCACTTTCTCGGTGCGGCCTGGGGAGAAAGTACGGCAGAGCGTAAAGGCTACCGCAATGGCTTCTACAACCGGGACCTCATGACAACCACTGGCCCCATCGAAGACCTCAAAGTGCCGCGAGATCGCGAGGGCCAGTTCCACACGCAAGCCTTTAAGCACTACAGCCGCTATGAACCCCAGATTGCCGACGGCTTGACGCAGATGTTTGTCGCCGGGACCAGTACCCATAAAGTAGGCGATGTCGCTCAAACGCTGATGGGAGTGACTCCTAGTGCCAGTACCATAAGTCGCCTGAACCAGACCTTGACCCAACAGTTTGAAACCTGGCGCGAGCGGGGGTTGCAGCCCCATTGGCGAGTGGTGTACCTGGATGGCATCCATTTCAAGATCCGCCATGGCAACAAATGTGATAGCAGCATCATTTTGACGGCATTAGGAGTCGATTTGGAAGGCAAGAAGGAAGTGTTGGCCCTGCGCGTGTGTGCCGAGGAAGATAAAGCAGGCTGGTTGGCCTTATTGCAAGACATGCGCACACGAGGAGCAACGCAGGTGGATCTGCTGGTGACGGATGGACATGACGGCTTGCTCGCCGCAGTGGGGGAACTCTTTTCGGCCACTGCTCGTCAACGCTGTCTCGTTCATAAGCAACGCAACATCATGAGCGCCATCCCCCGACGCGAACGCGAAGAGGTGCAAGCAGAACTCAGCGGCATCTGGAAGCAAGAGAAGCAGGAGGATGCGCTCGTCAACCTCAATGCCTTCCAAGCCAAATATGCTCAGCGCTATCCCGAAGCGGTTCGCAGTTTAATGGAGGATGAAGAGCATCTCTTGACCTTTTACGACTTTCCAGCGAGCATGCATCGCCACATTCAGACCACCAATGCCATTGAAGGCTTTTTTAGCAATGTCCGACAACGCACCGATCAGATTGATACCTTTACCACGGAAATGAGTTGTCTGACCATTGTTTGGGCGGTCATGCAAGATATTCGCTTCCACCGCATCGCCGTTTCTTAATACCAAGGAGTTCTGATAGCAAGGACGCAAGAAACCAGCCTTTCCAGCTGGTTTAGGAGGAGCTTTTTTGAATTTTTCGCCTCGTGGCGCATTTATCTGCTCATAGAGACCTTTTGCCGAGTTGAGATCTTTCTTCCTCTCTGGGTTCTGAGGAATTTTGCCGAAGCAACCTCATGAGATTGGTGCTCTTATGAGCATGCTTCTCTGCTCGCTTCCTTGGTGCTCATCTTTACACAACTATCGGGATGGCATCTACCGCGTACAAGCTCCTATGCGTCAAAGCCTTTACACATACAAAGGCTTGAGTAGTGATGGCTTATATGAGCCAAATCATAGAGATTGCTTTTGCAAATAGCATGACTAGCTCAATTACTACTACTATTGCCACTGCGTATTTACGATGATGCGCCTTGACAAGGGAAATACAGATTATGTTCCCACGTAGTTGTTTCTAGTTATTGTGATGAAGCAAATCTTTACGTTAAAGGAAGAGACAAAATGAAAAAGATGTTTTTGCACTACCCGGCTTCGCTGAGACAAAGGTCTACTGCTCTCCATAAGACATTACCTCGTTATAAACTTCAATCAGAACGAGACGAAAGCAAAGCGGTGGAACTTGTGAAAGAAAAGGTATTGTATACATCCCTGAAGCAAGAACGTCGTAGTCGAGGATGGTCACAGGCAGATGTGGCAGAGAAAATTGGATGTGATCCTAAAACGGTAAGTCGATGGGAACGAGGACTTGTACTCCCTAGTCTCTACCTTAGTCAAAAGCTTTCCGAACTCTTCCAAAAGAGTGCTGAAGAACTTAAATTAAGTGGTGGAAGAGGTTAAATCCCTAATAGAGAAACATGAGTCATCCCGAATTTAACATTTGAGAAGGATGAGCAAGTGAATAGGACCCCTCCTGAGTTATACTTGAGGAAGAACAAATCACTCAAGTCACACGCAAGGAGGGGTCTCACATGTCATCACAGTATTCCATAGTTGACGATGGAGTGCAAGCTTCGACAGCAAATGCTGAGCACCTAAGTCACGCACTGAGCGCTTTTGTGCGCCCATTGCTCAGCAAACGGACGCTCACCCTGGATGTGCGCTTAGTGCAGACGTTCGTTGCCACGTTGCATGTGCTGCTGCAATTTCGCCATCGTACTAACGGCTTACTGCTCTCAGAGTTAGGAGGGTATTTAGCCACGCCCGACCACGCGCCAGCAGGAACGAAACGGCTCTCCAACCTCTTGCGTTCTCCCAAGTGGTCCTCCCAGCAGATTGAGCAGGAGGTGTGGCTACAAGCGGATGATCGCCTCACCGAGCGAGAGCAAGCGCAAGAACCTGCTTTGCTGATGTGGGATGAAAGCGTGATCGAGAAGCCGGAAAGCATCCAACTCGAAGGATTATGCGCGGTTCGCTCCAGCAAGGCTCGCCGCCTCAAACGCATCAAGCCCGGCTACTACAATCCGCCAGGAGGACCGCCCATCTGTGTGCCAGGGATGCATTGGCTCACGCTGCTGCTGCTGGGGACAAGTGGTCGTCCCACCTTGGCGGCGACAAACAGAGGTGGACCTGCTGGATGCGTGTCAGCAGCAGTGGGGACGGCGCGTGATTTCGGTCTTTGATCAGGGAGTTGCTGGCAGTCCTTGGCTCGGCCTCTGTTTGCAGCGGCAGCTTCGGTTCCTCGTGCGCTGGCACAAAGGCTATCATCTCCGTGATGAGCAGGGGCGCAAACGAGCCCCTGGACGCATCAGCGGTCCCAAACGCTCCTGGGGCGAGCGTCGAGTCTGGGATGCAAGGCGGCGGCAATGGTTTCAGGGAGGCGTGGTCGCCATCGCGGTCACTCATCCTGACTATGAGGAGTCGCTCTGGTTGGTCGTTTCGCGTCCGGGCAAAGGACGCCCTCCCTGGTATGTGTTGAGCAACGAGCCAGTGACCTGTGAAGAGGATGCTTGGAAGATCGTCTTTGCCGACGCCCGACGCTGGCAAATCGAAAGGGAGTTCCGCTACAACAAAAGTGAGTTGGCGATGGAGAGTCCCCGTGTCTGGCAGTGGGAGACCCGCTTACGCTTGCTCTCGATGGTCAGCCTGGTCTACGCCTTTTTGCTCACGTTGCTGGATGCCGCTGCCGAAAAGCTCAAACTGTGGCTGCTACGCTTCTGGTGTCATCGCACGGGAAAGCGGTGCCGCCAAGCCGAGACACCGCTCTATCGGTTACGCTGGGCCGTGAGTCGCTTGTGGACCACTCATCCCCCAGCACTTCTGCCATCCCCTTTGTTAAATTCGGGATGACTCATGTTTACAACAGGATTTCTTCACCTTATAGTTGCATGATCCCATGTATCACTTCGATGTTCCTCCGATGTTCACTCGATGCCCTTTTCATTCAGCTTATTTCGGCTATACTTAGAGTATACTAATTCATGAAATTAGTAAATTATATTAGAGCATACTCATCTTCTTGTTTTATTGTCTCTCATTTTTGCCCAGATGACGTTACTACCATCACAACGATATCCATAATTCTTTTTCTCGTTTGAAAGTACTCATTGTTCATGTGGTCTACTCAACGTGAACAGCATTCAATAAACACGGTTTTTGCCTGTTTTCAAGAGAAAAATCTCTTGCATAAATAAAAGGCGTCGAGCTACTTAGCCCGACGATACTCAAAGTAGAACCAGAAGGAGTTGTACCTGGTTAAAACGCACACTTACCTGTTGTTTCGGTCTCTTGATTGCTTTTGCTGTTGGCTTTGGTGCCTTCGGATCTGTTCAATCTGTTCACGCTTAATACTATTGCCATGTAGAAAGGAGATCAAAAACATGAAAAAGATCAACTGCTTGACAAACTGAGGTAGTGCTACGTAAGCTGACAATTTCTTGAAGAAGGTCTCTGTCTTTTTCGCTTTGGTGCTTGAATATCCAGTAGAGAATAGCTTCTCTCTTTAAAACAGAAGCTCTTTAGAACGAAAGGACCTGCAAGTGAGTTTCAAACGTCTTTCCTTAATTATACTCAGTCTCTTCTGTCTCTTTGGTACACTCCCGCTTACCAGTGCAAGTGCGAGTGCTCATGCATCACCCCATTCAAGTGAGCCTTTAGTAATTATTGCGAAGGATGTCACGAGAGTAGATATATCTGGTCATACCCGCTCTTGCATCGAAACCTTCACCCGTACTAAGAAGGGAAGAGGTTCTGAGGTATCAACTCTTCATACTCCTTGCCCTGCAGGTACATATATACAAAGTGTTTTTGTTCCTCTTTCTCTTACTGAGGCACAACACGAACCATATGTACTTATTCCTTCAACTAGCACTTCTATATCCGCATCCGCTTGGCAAAAAGCTGATCTAGCAGTGCAACAGCTCATAGAAGCAAAAAGAGTTCTGTTACAACCGGTTCATCAACTCAAGTCTCCTTTATGCAGTGGTGGTGGTGCGGTTTTAGAGGCTGGTGTTCAAAGTTCAGTCAATGGTGATAACGTTTATGTAGGTGTCAAGTACCAAGTATCGACTTCTTGTAATTCTATTACCTTAGATACTGCTGAAGTACATGGGTATAGTGCAAGGAATTCTTTATATTGGCACGAAAATTATTACCCTAATTTTATAGACTTTCCTTGTGTCTATGTCGGAACTAACGACTTGTATGATCATCTTAACGCTGCTGGTAAACCGATAAATCGTACTTTTGAGGTTTCCTTCACTGATGATACCTGTGGTTCATATCCTCTTCTCTACTACTACGTGTATGTTGGTCCTTTAGTGGCTTAGTGGACTGCACCTATTTGACCACTCCATAGCCAAAGTCAGCCGAGGCAAGAAGTCGAGAGGAAGTTACGAGATACCATTGAACAGATAGTGCAGGAGTTTGCTGGCTATGGATATCGGTGGGTCACTCATGCGTTAGTGCGTGCAGGATGGAGCGTCAATCACAAACGAGTGCTATGGGTGATGAGGGAAGAGTTGCTCTTGTGTCGGCACAAGCGAAGGTTTGTTCACACGACGGATTCGCATCACCGATATCACGTCTACCCGAACCTGGTTCAAGGCATGCAGGTTGAGGCCCTGATATCATCTGGGTCGCCGATCTCACATCTATTCGGCTTCCAACACGTGTTTTGCCTACGTAGCCTGTGTACTGGATGCCTATTCACATAAATATGTGGGATGGAAGGTGTCCAAACGCATTGATGCTTAACTAACAATTGATGCTTTAGACATGGCTCTCGCCACTTGCGACGTGAGTCCTGGACTCATTCACCATTCGGATCGTGGGGAGAAGTCACGCGAGTACAGCGTATGTGCAACGCCTGGAAAGCATCGAGGCTCGGGTGAGTATGTTGGCAATGGGCAACCCCTATTGAGAATGCGGAGGCTGAGAGTTTTTTCAAGACCTTGAAATCCGAGGAGGTGTATCTCGAAGCAGTATCAGAGTTTTGTTGAGGCTGAGGTGAACCTTCAGCAGTTTCTCGAGGAGGTGTATAACGCCAAACGGCTGCATTCGAGTTTGGGGTATGTACCACCTGTTGAGTTTGAGACAGCCTACGTACAAGGAATGAGATGTTGACTTTGAGAGTGGAGTCGTACTAGGGGTTCAGTCCAGTCCATAGTGTTATCTGTATATTACAGTAATACAGGTAAGTAAGGAAAACACATTTTACTGTAAGCTAGAAAACTTTCATGAAGTTTCTGCTACGGTGTAAAGATTTCTTCCTGAGAGTGAAGAAAGGACCTGCAAGTGAGTTTCAAACGTCTTTCCTTAATTATACTCAGTCTCTTCTGTCTCTTTGGTACACTCCCGCTTACCAGTGCAAGTGCGAGTGCTCATGCATCACCCCATTCAAGTGAGCCTTTAGTAATTATTGCGAAGGATGTCACGAGAGTAGATATATCTGGTCATACCCGCTCTTGCATCGAAACCTTCACCCGTACTAAGAAGGGAAGAGGTTCTGAGGTATCAACTCTTCATACTCCTTGCCCTGCAGGTACATATATACAAAGTGTTTTTGTTCCTCTTTCTCTTACTGAGGCACAACACGAACCATATGTACTTATTCCTTCAACTAGCACTTCTATATCCGCATCCGCTTGGCAAAAAGCTGATCTAGCAGTGCAACAGCTCATAGAAGCAAAAAGAGTTCTGTTACAACCGGTTCATCAACTCAAGTCTCCTTTATGCAGTGGTGGTGGTGCGGTTTTAGAGGCTGGTGTTCAAAGTTCAGTCAATGGTGATAACGTTTATGTAGGTGTCAAGTACAAAGTATCGACTTCTTGTAATTTTATTACCTTAGATACTGCTGAAGTACATGGGTATAGTTCTCCATACAATCTTTATTGGACAGATAGTTTCTACGTAGGGAGAGGTTACACTAATGGTTGTCCCTATGTTGGCACCAATGACTTGTTCAATTATATCAACGCAGGAGGGCAACCACGAAACTACTACTTCGTTTTCGATTTTAAAAGCCTCACTTGTATTGATCCAGGAGGACATACATTTAGCGTGTCAGTCCTTCTAAACTGAAGAAGGAACTAAGTACGCAATGGGACTCACCGTCACATGATACTTTACAGTGATGAACAAGCTTTGTACTAGAGGCAGAGCGCTTCCGATCAACGGCGCATGGATTAATGGGATGCACTGGTCACCCATATTGCAGCAAGAACGAAATGAGCAAGTCATGGTTGGTCTCAATGATGTAGGCCATCTGTTCCTTGCTCTGACCACCAATATGGTGTTCGAAGCGCGACTTTCTCATCATCAGTTGCTCTCAGGAATACTACTGGAGAAGCGCGAGCTTTCTCAATCAGTCAAACCAGGTGGAGGGATAGCCTTTCTCCAGCGTGTTCAACCGTTCACTAAAGCAAGCGTACTGCTTGCTCCAGCCCTCTGTCGAGTGGGCTTAGTTCGATATTACCACATAAGGAAGATGCACTTGAAGACAACATTTCAGATTTCTCTTGTCCAGTCGATTCGTCGTTTATTCTTACTGTGTGTACTAGCCCTTCTACCCGCAGTTAGTGTGCTAGTAGAACAATCCTCTGCAGTTTATGCGATGAATGCATCTGCAAATATTTCCGTCGTTATTGCTACAGACGCCACTAATTTAGGAGGACCATGTACTGAAAGTCTTGGTTCTACACATATCCCATGCCCTGCTGGTACAGTGATAGGAAGTAAAGTAATTCACCTAGCTGAAGCAATTGCTCAACACGAGCCATATGCTGTCTGGCCTTCAACATCAGCTACACAAATAACATGGCAACGGATGAGAATACAACTTTTTCGCGTGATGCAGGAGAAAGGACAGAAATTTCTACAATCATCAAAGAAAACAAATATTCTTCCTTTGATAGCTTGTGGAACTACTTCAACGTTACAGCCGCCATTCGTTGTTAGTTGGCATCCCTTTGGTGACGGAAGTATGACTTCTAGAGAACAATTCTACAAGACATCAGATTGTAAGAACGTTACACTTGAAACTGCAAGTATTGTTGTCAACACCCCTTGTCAATTTAATGCTTGCTATTGGGATCACGACCAGTATCAAGGAGGTTGGTTTGGAGCAGGTTATCCTTGTCTTTGTCAACGGACTACCTACTCTCATTCTGTGGATCAGAATTGGACCCCTGGGTATTACTACGAAACGTGGTTATATGATGGTCAGTACTACACCTACGTCAATATTGGTCCAATTCAGTAGAATGCGTAAACCCCATCATGAAGACGCTTAGACGTCTCATGCTTGATACCCGTGGGAAACCAACTTTAGGTAAAAGATGCGCTCATTTTGAGTATAGCAGTGTCTGTTTCACTATCCTTTTTTCCTACAGGTGTCAAGCATGAGGGGTCTTCCGCGAAGTTGACACTGTTGGGAACTCCCTTTACTCTGCTTGCAAGCAGTTCTCGTCAAGCAGGAAACAAGCTCAAACGCTTTACGATCAAAGGGTTTCCCAACAGTGTGTCATGCGTCCGGGACGCACCACCGCGCATGAAACTCGATACGTACAGGTTTTTCGTGGATGTTGAGCGAGTTTCAAAGGAGTCACCGATGCGCTGGGAGCGCACCACCAGCCATGAAAAAAGGGGGAGAATAGTGAGCGGACGGTCCCAACGTCAGAAGATCGGTTGATACTCTGGTGCGGCTTCAGCCCGAAGAGGAGTCTGATCTGGGAACTGGAAGGCACCACCAGCTGTCGCTCTCGCGGGAATCCTGCCGAGAAGCACGTAGGAGAGAAGCTTGAATAGGAAGTTCCCCGTGGACCGTCCACCCACTCGAAGGCGTCTTTTCACCCTGGAGGAACTCGATGGAACTGGTTTATGAACGATGTTGCGGCGTCGATGTGCATAAGAAGATGGTGGTGGCGTGTTTGATTACCCCTGATGGGAAAGGACAGCGGAGCAAAGAGGTCCGTACGTTTCGCACAACGACCCAGCAACTTCTGCTCCTACGAGACTGGCTCATCCTAGCAGGCTGTACCCATCTCGCAATGGAATCGACGGGAGTCTATTGGAAAACCCATTTCCAATCTACTGGAAGGAGGATTGGAGCTCCTCGTGGTCAACGCTCGCCATATCAAAGCGGTCCCGGGACGGAAAACGGACGTCCATGATGCGGAGTGGATTGCAGACGTGTTGCAGCATGGCTTGCTGACGAGCAGTTTCATTCCCCCTGCTCCCCAACGTGAGCTGCGTGAACTGACCCGGTATCGCACCAATCTGGTGGAAGAGCGAGCACGCGCGGTCAATCGCCTGCACAAGACGTTGGAAGATACCAATCTGAAATTGGGAGATGTGGCAACCGATATCATGGGCAAGTCGGCTCGCTCCATCCTTGATGCCTTGCTCGCTGGGCAAAGTGATCCAACCATCCTAGCAGATTTAGCACGCGGACGGATGAGGGCCAAGCGAGTTGAGTTGGAACAAGCGTTGGTGGGAACCCTCAAGCCTCATCATCGCTTTATGCTCACCGAACACCTTGTGCTCATCGACACACTGGAGGAAGCTATCATTCGTGCCACGCAAGAAATCGAGTCGCGTATGGGTCCTCCCGACTCTGGGGTTCTCTCGCCAGAGCCTTCAGACGAAGACGGCCTGCCAACAGAGAAGCAGACGAGTAAAGAGCAAGAGGAGTCTCTTCCTCTAAATTGGATGGAAGCCGTGAAACTCTTGGATACCATTCCTGGCATCAATGCACGAGCGGCACAAGGCATCATCGCTGAGATTGGAACGGATATGGGTCGATTTCAGAGTGCTCGCCATCTCGCTTCCTGGGCGGGGATGTGTCCGGGCACCAATGAGAGTGCAGGCAAACGCCTCCAAGGGAAGACGCGCAAAGGCGCGTCCCTGGCTCCGCAAACTCCTAGTGGAAGCGGCCCATGCCGCGGCCCACACGAAGAACACGTATCTCTCGGCTCAGTACCATCGTATTGCAGCACGGCGAGGAGCGAAGACGGCCATGATCGCAGTGGGTCACACCCTTTTGACTGTGATTTACCACATGCTCTCTGAGAACCAGCCGTACACCGACTTGGGAGGCAACTATTTTGATGAACAGGATCGACAGGTCACCCAGAAGCGACTGGTTAGGCGGCTGGAGAAACTTGGCTATCAGGTTTCGGTCTCCGCAGCCTAACCGCTAGGACAATCCAGTATTTTTCAGGAGAGTATCAGAGTTGATGAAGCAGAGAAAACACTGCTCGCTTGTTGACAATCGAAGGGTTATTGAGTATATTCAGGAAGTGGCTTCAGCAAAAACAGAGAAGTTTGCAAAAACGGCCAAAAATCCTCTCATAGTTTCTCATACTCGATTCATCAACTTCGCGGAAGACCCCATCACGGGTCTCCCGCAAAGTTGATGATTCGGGAGCGCGTCCTCTTCGAGAGGTTTTTCTAGGCTCTGTGGAGAACGCGCTTCCTCAGTACTTGGAAGCTTCCTCGGCCATACATCTGTCGCTTCAAGAGTT
>JAABUO010001711.1_pt1 | contig 27942 bp, 27 predicted proteins | sample 5559291 | NCBI WGS metagenome assembly JAABUO01 (sample SAMN10711878, study PRJNA513372) | rock metagenome | isolation source: Antarctica rocks | place: Antarctica: Victoria Land, Finger Mt sud | reverse complement strand
GATTTTGATATATGATACGATGAAGAGAGTAAGGCTCTGTGTAGGATGGAACGTTACGTTAAGTTTAATGTGATGAGCAGAAGTTGATGTGTGAAGCTGATGAAGGAAGAATCAATATAGATGAATGGAACGAGAAGATGGTGGGAATGGGTTGGGGAACGCTGTGTGAAGGGATGCGAGTGGGAGATGTGGCTTTGTGTTTCGATTTCGTAGGGGTATTATTGGGGGTTTTGTTATTGGGGAATGTTGCTGCAGGTGGGATATTGGATACTGGAAGGAAGAGGGAGAGTGGGGAGGAAAGTCGAGAGGATGTCAATGAGCATGTAGAGAAGATGCGTTGTGAGGATACCAGGTGGGAAAATGTTGCGGCCTTTCGATTTTACTAAAAGAAGGGATTGACGGAAGTAAGACAAACTCATTCATAAGAGAGAAGAGAAGTGAAAATTTCCCAAAGCGAGTTCTGGTTCTGGTTCTTTAGTAGTTAAGGATACGGTGCGGATAGAAGACCACTCTGTCAACTCTCTGGATCCGAGTAGATCATGTACTTACCGTCATACGGTAATACCGATACATTAATATTGTATCCAGACACCCTCGGTAGGCTCGAGTACACAGTAACTTTGAACCCTTGATAAGAATGGTACCACCGTACACTTCGCCCAAGATTAATCGCTCCATTAACCGTATACTTGGTCACTGGATCCCACTCTAGGCCAAGGTAGCTCCTCGCCGTATGTAGAATTATATCCCCAGAAACCTTGACAGTAACCAAATTCAATTTCAAGTGCACTGAACGTGGCAGACGACGTTGCGCGCACGATAGAGTCGGTTGGTTCACGTCGTTCCGTTGACCCGCAAGTTGAGGTTCTGGACAGCGATGCCAAGTCGGCCCGCAAAAGAGGGAAGTAGGGCAAATGGGCAACCAAGCGCCAAGGTACAAGAGGAACTAACCAGCGTTTTCTGAATGCTTTTGTAACATACCTTAGGTAGTAGTTACTGGAAGGGAGTTGATGGTAATCGTTACTGTCAAACCCAAATTTCCTGGAGAACAGATAGTGAGATATAACAAGCCTAAGGACTTTTTGGGATTGACAGGTGCCGACGTGGTTATCTCACGAAGGCTAAAAAGGTCGAACGTGGCGAGTGCTGGACTTGCAATCGTCAGTCTCGACACTCTTGATGCTGGCCCTCTTTCCTGTTCTCTTGAAATCGATGTTAGGGACGTAAATGTGGGACAGGTTGTAAATAAAAGTCGATAGCTGTCTTATCGCCCAGAGTAAAGGAGGAAAGTACACATAGAGTGATAGAGCTCAGGAGATGATCAAGAGGCAAGAATATGGTCCGGGATTTCTCAGAGACATACACGGTACAGACCTCGAGTGATGGGTCAACGGCTAACAATCAAAGCAATGCTCTAACGGCTACCTGGAGTTGCGTCGTCTGATTGCACGAGGAACTCGTATACTGGTACGAAGTGAGGCCGGAGTAGAGTTGTATGAGTCAGATCTTAGCAAGCCCTATAATGGTCGCTAAGGCACGCATCACAGATATATGCAACTTTACACAGCCTCGTGCCGTTCGCAATCACCACGCGACAAGTTCCTGCATTGAGCCAACGCTGTGCAGGGCCTAAGGATATTTAACAAAAGCTGAAACACGAACGTTTTGAATAGTTTCAAGATCACTAATCAAGTGTGGCGGCAGCTGTGTGGACTGAATATTTCGTATTTTGACCACTTTCTCTGTTGCGTCGAGTGTTTACTGGCGCCATGAAAGAAAAACTGTCAAGCTGAGAACTCAGATGATCAGCGTTGCCTGTTGAAATCGAGGCCTCTAAGCCAAAGCGAAGCCGAGGTTGCTTGCAATGGTAGTTGTCTGGTTGCCAGAAATGTAGTAGACGTCGAGATTATAGGCATTGGTTTGCCTAAATAGAGAATCCCAGATATGTCTTTCTATTTCGAAGAGATATAGCACAAAAACAGAAGGCTTCTCCTCGCATAGGAACATTGGGACTTCTGCTGGTTATTTTATAACCGTCTCGCTGTGAGGAGTCTAAAACGTCTTGATATCTATCCTCGAATCATAGATGAAGTAAGGGAGGAAAAGCAGTTTTCAAGCAAGCCTCAAGATGAGTAGAGAAACCCAGGTATTCCAACAAGAGCACCGTTTCTAGCCTCAACTCCCAATAAGACCCGACCGTAAGTTCGTTTCAGGAAAGGTGTTTATAGCGTCTTAGTCGACGGCACTTAAGTCTGAGAGTCTTGGAAAATCCAAGTATCTCCCTTGGTCGATTGGTTTCAAACGCTGTAAAAGTGCAGTTACATTTCGAGGCAGGTTTATCAGCAAGGAATAGTTAAAATCTGTGCCTAGAACTTCTACTCTTGCGCCATCCAACATAGGTTCAGACTTCGGGAAATAGGTGTATACTCTGAGTTTAGATGTTCCTGGCTACTCATTCGATGTTGATCGAGAAAGAGTACAAAGAAGTCGTGAGTGTAACGAGGGAAGTAGACAGACATTCACATCACGAGCCAATAAATCCTACCAGCGCTGACGTAGGAAAGAGAAGAAATATGAGGGTAACATTATTTTACTGCTATCATAATTCTAAGGTACTGGGTTCTTCTGTATGCGCATAAAATCCCTCATCCAGGAAAGGAAGGCCATCAAAGGAATAATAGGCCCCGAACGGTATATTCGTGCTCATCACACGACGCAAAAGTTATCTAAAACAAGGCAACAGCAACAGATATGAAGGGTTCAGGATCAAGATAAGTACACTTAGTAAGCATTGTCAATCGTGTCGATTTCGAACGACGTCTCCACTCCGTAATATACTTGACCAGTAGTATTGCGCATAATTCGCTGTACACATCGCTCACTCCGGCAGAAGAGGTTTTCGCGGCGGGTTGTGTTTGAGCCTCACACCTCTTACACCTCTTACACCTACCGGTTAGGCAGTGCCGCAAGAATTTGAAGAACTCGGGTACGCCTGTGTTCTACAATAATGTGTTCGATTTGTATAAAGTGATCAGCAGCCTCTGATATCGATATACCACCTTCCTTTCAGATCAGGATTTGTCAGTTATCTGTAGTGACTTGCTGCCGTCTCCACAGACCCTGCTGAAGAACGCTCTTGGCATGACGAACAAGACCACGTATATTTTGAGACCATTTTGGATTACCGGCGCAATAATTCTGCCCGACTCTTGTCTGGGAAGCTGAACCCGCAAGGCCTGCTGCCGTTGTTTCATATTTGATGCTGCGCGTTTTGTGCCGTTCAGAGAAGAAGATAGTCATTTTTGCGATTGCGACGGTTCATGTCACGGCCTTGTGCTCAGCCGCCGTTAGCGGTACTGTTCCCAAATAGAATACAGCCAAGGGAGCCAAGAGTGAAGAGTGAAGGCCAAGCTTTGCCAAGGGACCCGAGTGCGAGGAGCACTTTACACAATACTCACATTGATTACTAAGAGATTCTAGACCAATAGGAGCTCGGGTTTTGCTGACCACCAACCCATTTGAAATCTCTCCGTCCAATTCAGTCGCTAACATCATCGACGGCCCGTGGATGACGCCCTAAGCATCTTGGCGCGTTACTGCGTCGCATTCTCGCAGTGGTGAAGATTGGAGCGTGCGTGTACTTCAATTTGGCAAAAGCTTAATATGCTGTGATGTTGGATAGATAAAGGGTAGTGAACCGAAAACTTCTAATAAATTACATGGTAATACTCGTACAGATGATCCTTATTCAAGTTGTTTCCGAGGGTTTTCGATCTTAGGGATGACGGGAGGATGACACAGTACGCAGTACAGAGAATCTGGTCGAGATGGGGCTGTACCGCAGTAAAAGAAGGTAAGTCCCGTCGAGATGAATGGAGAGATGCGAAGCACGCTAGTACGTAATTACTCGTACGGCGATCTGGTTCGATCGGGTAAAGATCCAACAAGAACATGGGAACCAAAGCCATCTATCGGTAATATAACCTTCTCTTTAGGGCTGTTATTAGCTTCCTTTGGTAACTTTCAGGCTTCCCGTTCCATTGTTACTCCCTATTATTCCAGGGGCGACAAAGAGAACTTTCCAACTAATATCTCAGCTCATTTCACATCGGTCAGCTTCACAGACCACAATGAATGGCCAAATGGAATTAAAGGTACCTGTCCACCTCAACCTTCACTCGAAGACTTTCCTTGACTTATACAGGCCTCAATTCGCTAACCTTTTGATGACAACATAAAGCGTCACAGGATGGTTGACATTGACATTCATGGCGACCAGCATATCCGCCATACCCCTCTCTCCACCCTTTCCATCCTCTCACCCTACTCGGGCCTAATCGTTTCCATCATCTTTGTTATCTTCTTCCTCATAAAGCAATACATCGTCGAGAAATGGCTCCTAAAATGGATATATGGCGATATGTTTACCAGACAGAACGAGGTCAATCGTCGAAGCTTCGTCAACAACCACTTTGCTGGCGCTGTCAAATTCGTTATCCTGATAGTCGGCGTATATCCTTTCATAGACGTTGCGTTTCGGACCGGCTACCTTCACAAACCCTTCGTACACGGATCAAGAGTCACCTTGGGGGACGTTCTGGTTGTCTGTGCTGACCTCCTGGCCTCCATGTACATCTTCGAACTCGTCTACCGGGTTAGGATCTCGCCTGTATCGGCAATACATCACATTGGCACCATCTTAGTGGCTCAGGCAGCCATTGCCATTAGTCTGGACATTCCACGAGAGAAAGACGCATCAATAGAATTTATATTGTGTTGCGTGTGGGGTGAGTACAATTTGTCTAACAGCGGCCATGACAATGACTGACAATGCTTTCCATAGGTGCCTTTGACATTGTTTGCGAGATGTTACCGCACATCGCTATGATCCTTTATCGCGTATACCCCGACTCCCACAAATTCCTCTGCCGCCTGTTCATGTTCGCATGCTTCACCACCTTTGGCGGCACTATCTTCGAAACTATAGTCACAATGTATCTCTTTGGTAGCTTGTGGGACAAATGGCAGACTGCGTTCAAGGTTGCCACCCCTATATTACACATCGCCTTTTGCGCTGCGCAACTGCACGGAAGTCGCATATTCTTTCTACAGTGGAGGAAACAGGCCAGATTTGTAAGGGAAGGTCGAGGCATTGAGGCCGGTCATAAGCAAGAGGAATCGATGACCCCACAGAGAACTCTGGAAAGTTCACAAGAGAGCCCACAAAGTTCAAAAGAACTGTTGGAAGAAAGCACAAAAGAAGTCAGGGCCACGATGGCACGAGCCATATAGCCGGAGGAGACAAAATTCACTAAGAGTGTCAAACTAATAACGTTAGGCTATGGCCAACTATGTAAGAGTAGGGCAACTTCACTACCAAGGAAAAATAATATCGAGTTCGGGTATCATTGCAGATGTTAGACGGCACCGGCGAGCTCGAGGCCCAGAGAATATCAGGAGACGTGAAGAGTTGGTTGAAAAGTCACCATCATTACATGCATTGGGGGCGTTTCGAAGCACTCTAGGCGCCGGCAGCATCATGGGAGCATTGGAAGGCGTTACTTTTCTCGATCAGACAGATCAACCTGTCTTCATTGAAATTCTTTGAACATTTTTCGAAACTCATGTCTTATATAATGGGAGTGGGACTTGTGGTCTGTCTTTATTTGGGGGATATAGAGCTGTGGCTAGTTGGTAGCCAAAGGCCATGGTGCCATCACTGTATATGTATAAGTAGGTCGACAGATATCTTCTATCGGGTCAATTGATTGAATCACTATATGGGGCTCTACTGCTTGTTCAATCGCATCACTGTTTAAGTGCTTATGGCAGTTATTTGTCTATGGCTCACCCATCGGTTCCATCCATGTGTTCTTCACAGCTTAATATACCTTCAATGTTGCGGGCTACTCCTGCAAGTGAATCTCGAGAAGTGACCATCTCATACCCGTCGATTTAATGCATCCCGCTGCACTCCGCAACCGCTTTAGTTCTTGCGACCATAACTACACGCCATTTTCAAATTTCCAAAGACATCCATCTCTTTGCCTACTCATTTACTTGTTTAAGGTAAACATCGCATCACACCTTTACCCTATCATCGTAACCTGCTCTCCCTCAGTTACTCTCCCTTTCCATACCTGATCATATTCATCCAGCTCAATCAACCCATCTTCAAACAACTTCCTCTCTACAATACTTAAACACCCCAGCCCATTTAATCAAATCCCTCTCGCATTAAGACTTTCCCACCATGAAACCTCTTGACCAATCTTAGGAATCCTCGCTCGAAGCACTGGGCACTCTACGCCTTACGCCGCTTACCTGCGATGACTTTGCAAATACTCTCGGGACCACCCCACCGTGGACAGTTCGTCATCCAGCCGGAGCACAGATATGCAGCTGCTCATGGATATCGGGAAAAGTGACATTCGCTACCGTGTTTGGTTAATAGATGCGGGGCCCTGGAGTACGAGACACAACAACTGAGGTCGTTGGTGTTGTGTGGAATGCTTTACGTGCTTTCTTTTCCAAGTGAGGTTTCGTGAAAATAGAGAGAGGGTAGGTAGGTTGGACGTATGGTCGGTAGATGTGGCGAGGAGTTGGGTGTAATGGGCGTATGGTATGAAGGTATTTGTATTTATGGATTGATGCTTTGGGTTAGATATGCGGGAGAGGTCGTTCTAGTACAGCGAGTTGTATGTACCGACGTCTTTCTTTGACCTGGTGCGTTGGTAGATTGATTGGCTTTTGTTCTCGGAAGAGATGTTCCTTTCCATGCATGCAATCTTGGACGGTGCAGTTGGCAGGGACTCAGGTAGTTGGCTCCTACGACCTGGTCTTCAAGCAACGATAGTAAGGGATAATCGAATTCACATTTCTACCTGCATCTATCTTACAAACACGCCTGTTACTATCCAGCCTTAACAAGGCAATGAGTTAAGGGAACCCTCGCCACAAGGACGAGAAACTAGTCATCTGTGAAAGGAAACAGTCGGCCGCGATCAGTTTGTGAATAAAAGAACATGGCCAAGAGCTACCAGGCATGATTGCGCATCAGAATCAATTACCACCCGAGAGAGCAACATGTGCCATGAAAGTGACGAGCCACAGCTGTCAGCAAGCTAGCTAAAGTGACCATCATTCAAGTCTCCCATCTAAGATCCCTTGACGCGTAATCCAACAATTCGGCCTACCACAAAAAATCATCGTCATAGATCCAGCGGCTTTCAGTATGTATGGACCCCATGTCATCGCTGGAATAATCATCCTCGTCGTAAGCGGCACCCCCGCTGTAACGAAAAGTCTCGACAGGATGAGCGTGGCTATTCTGGTTCCCAGCTCTACCCTCACCCCCCGAGTGGTTAGCAGGATCAACCGCGGCGGCAGAAAGATTCGCAACTCGAGGATCCGTTACCTCGTCCGCCGAAGTCGCCAACGCATTACATCCCGGACAAGCGCGGTCGTGAGCTCCTCCACCTCCGGGAAAGATGGCTTGGAGCTCTTGAGTTGCCTCATGCTTCATCTTGATCTTCTTGGTCTTGGGCATGTCGGCATTGGATTCTGGAGGAATGGCATCCTGAGATCTTCGCTTCCCGTTTTGCTTCACCTTAGTCGCTTCATTGTCGGACCCGCTGACGTGATATTTTATGACAATGGGGGGTTGAAACTCTTCTGCTGGCTCTTGCTTTGTTGTGTTCCCTTGAGGTCCGGACTGATCAACAGGAAGTCCTGCAGGAATGGTAGCCTCGACCTCTTGCTTCATCGCCTGCTTCTCCAATTTCATCTTCTCTCGCGCCTTACACGCTACTTCATACTCAGGCTCGGGGTCATCACGAGATTCTGCGAGAAGGGTAGCCTCGACCTCTTGCTTCACCTTCACCGTTTCGGGCTCCGTCAGATCAATCACCTTAAACTTCCCAGATGCAGCATAGTTCTTCTTACTCCTATGAAGACGATGCTCGGAGTTCTTGCTGCTCTTGTTCGTCGTATCCATCATGGGCGGTTGGACCATTTTCGCCTTTTTCAGTGGCACTCTCGGAGACGCGTTTCTTAGAACGCGACGACTTGATGGTCCTGGTGTCGCCGACGTGGTCTGTACCAATGTTGCTGGCGTTGTCATTGGTGTCTCACCGACATTCGGGACGCGTGTCTGGCGAGGCATTCGTGGGGTATGGGGGTAGTGGACGACGGGGTTCAGATAGGTAGTGCCCATGTTCATTGGCGGCGGATGTTGCTGGAATACCTGCGCTAGCTGTGTTGTAGGTATCATAGGCTGCTGCTGCATTGTCTGTATTTGGCACCATTGCTGAAACATCTGAAAGATCTGTGGACCTTGCTCGGTCAAAAATCGCTGAAAGAATTGTTGCGTTTCTTGCAATCCTTGATTTGGCATCGCTGGCTGCTGACCAAGACCAAATGCCTGTGTCTGCATCGGCTGCACCTGATAATACCCAGCCATAGTATGTGCTGGCGTCATAGCCATCATAGGAGCCATGTGAGTTTCAGCACGAGCATTACAATCTCCCGGATGATGGTGATTGAAGCAGAAACCGCAAACGTTCCAGCACAATATGGCTTGGCTATGGGGTTTGCGGCACATTAGGCAGGGTGGGTGGTGATAGGTGTTGCTGGCATAGATGGTCGGCATAGGGTTGTTCGGTACAGTGTTCATTTTCTATGGCTGGTGTTAGTTGCTTTGATGCTTGATACTTTCCAATCTGGAACGACGCGCAGGAGAGGGTATCACTTACGGAGTATCTCAAACTTCCAGCTAGTATATCAAGAAGAGTTTAGTATGTCTGAGGAGGAGCTATGGAGCAAGCACTGTTCAGAGGTGTCGGAAAGAGATGACTGTGGAGTAATGGTTCCGAGGTGTCAAGAAAAGGCGAATGTGGAGGAGAGATGGAGAATGGTCGAGTCTTTGTATTTCATTCACGCGCCATGAAGATTCTGCCCTACGCAAGTGTTAGACAAGTTATTCACTGTAGAAACATTGGAGACAGCACTTTTATGGCTTGAGCTTCTGTGTTAACACTTCGGTAAACAGCGACTGCTGCTTCGTTGTCATATACACCTCATGAAAAGACAATAGATTGTGCAGACATCTTGTATTGTGTTTTTGATAGTCGGTTATGTGCTCGCTGTTATGACACTAGATGAAGGAATTCATTAGACTTATGAAGGTTGAGGTACTGTCAGATGTTGGCATTTGTAGAAACGGCTAACTGATGAGGTTTTAGTCGTTGCAATGGCCCGTTTTCTGTCAGCTTCTTTGGAAAGTCTGGCCATAGGTAGCTTTGACAATGCCGCCAATCACGCTATTCACAGCTCTTATTTCCATGAGAAGCGAGCGAAAGTAATGAATGTGCAAAAATTCTTATAGCCATATGCAATTATCCAGAGTATCCTTACTACTCAGCAGCTTAGCTTAGCTGAAGCGCTTCGAGGTTCGCAATAGAGACTCTGTTAGATTATCGCATGTTGAGCGATTGGAGATGCTTGATTAACTGATTCAATAATAAAGAGCATCATAGTCTTTACGACTCGAATATGTTGCGAGCCTTGCAGCGACAGCGGAGAATCCTAGCTTTATTTGAGAGAACATCATATTAAAGAACACCCGAAACCCCTGCTTTCTGGTTGATGTGTCCCACCACAGGAAGGGTGATACAATTGCTCAAGGCTCCACGAGGCCACAACCTGGCATCACCATATTGAGCCGTCTCTGGTACATCGCTGCTGACGCATGCCGAACATTTTGTCCTGGTGGGGAAGAAAGGTGTCTCGAGTAGCTTTAAGAGATACCTCGATACCTCGATACGATCATTCGGCATGGGCCTAAATATTCTTCAGTGGTGCACTTAAGTATTGCTATATCTCTGTTTGTATGTATCAGGTAGGAATGTATAGGTAGTCACGGTAGCTTTTATGTAGAGAACGCCCGGCGGCAATTTCTTCGATGCTATCCTCTCTAATAGTTTTGATTTGGGAAATGAACAACGTAAGACCTGATAGTGCTGATAGTAAGAGCATATTTAGTAGGTCTAGCTCTCGAGTGGAGCTCGTAAAGCTACTGTTATATAGTGTAACCTTGCAGTAATTGCCGGCTTTCTGTCTAAGGGAAAAATAACCTAGAATGTCTGGAACTTCGTTTAAAACCCAAATATTAGAAGAAACCCTCAAAGAGACTTGAAACAAGACTCAATGTGCAAAAACGCCGAAAGAGTAAGTCGCGGCGTATTCCTCAGCTGGACAATATCAGTAGTCGGATCCACAATCTATGGTGGTTGTTTTAAAAAATCTGCCATAGAGCGGGGCGGCGTAAGACATATTCTTATTGTGATGTTCGATTGTCACCGCATTTGAAATAAGAACAGGAGGATAAAGGAGGCCAGTCTTGACATTGACGAGAACTCTTGACTTACCTTTGCCGGCTAGATTAACACATATTTTCTCCATCTTTGAGGGCCTCGAGATATATTCAATATTCCCGTGATCATTGAAGTTCCCTATACCGGACAGCGCGATATATAGATCATGGATACTTCTTGTACGTAGGAGGCACTGCGACGGCGGGTTGGCCCATGAATTCTCTCGAGACTTACGTCGAATTCTTATCATATGTTACCAAATGCTGGATAAATTCGCTTGACCAATACAGGCATGATATGAGTAGACTGTTCAACTTGTCTTGATATGAAAACTGCCTGGTAGTCGGTGGTAACTGGAGAACAGAAGTCAGAGAAGGATGAAAAAAACTCGAGACGCCAAGCGCAGGGATCCATCTCCCGCGCGGCCCCTCCTCTCCCCATCAAATTCTCTGCATGGAGATAAGGCGGAAAACGAGTTTTCGAAGTAACGGTATGGAGACATGGCCAAGTCACAAAAGGAAGCTCTCGTTTCTCACGGCTATGTAATCGTTCCGGCTAAACTCTCTCCAACTGAAATCAATGACCTTCGACGGGCCTGCGACCAAGTCAAATCCCTGGCCATCGCCGGAGAATGGCCTCACATAAGAACCCTTCCTAAACAATTCCCTCCATGGACCTCGGACGTGTCGAAGGGTATCTGGGGAGTTCAGCACTTGATGCACCCTGATCTTCCTCGTCATGATCTCTTCGCTCAAAGCTACTTCTCAAACACTATCATCAAATCGGTCCAAGACTTGCTTTCGTGCTCGGTTGAAGAACTTGTTATGGAGCTCTACAATCTGCTTGTAACGCCTATCCACGATTTCTCTCTCCGCTGGCATCGAGATGACATACCTCCCTCTGCCACCCCCGAAGAAGAGTTGGTCAAACTCTCTCAGCCAGCTTGGCATGCACAATGGAACCTAGCACTCTACGATGATTCGAGCTTGAGCGTTGTTCCAGGGTCTCACACTCGTGCCCGCACCGAAGCCGAGAGAGCAGCAGACCCATATGGGGAGGACTTCCCAGGTCAAACACCTGTCCATCTGGGAGCTGGAGACGTAGTGTTCTACAATAACAATATCTTGCACCGTGGAGTATACAAGTCGGCTGTTCCAAGGATGACTCTTCATGGATCAATAGGGCATGTTAGGGGTGGGAATGCAAGAGCTAGGAACGTGTTGCAACATGGTGTAGGTGTCTGGGTCGATAGATGTGACTTTAGTCATTTGGAAGAGGATGGAGTTAAGAAAAGAGCCGAATCAATGAGGGAGAAGTTGCTCCAGTTGGGACGAAAGGCAGAGGAGGTTGGGTTCTCCCAAGACGATTGAAGCTGTAATGCTTCGTCGTTAGCTGTACAACGTCAATGTCTCACAACTAGCTCCTAGGACACAGCCTATTCACATCGCGCTGGAGCGTCTTGATGAACACATTCTTCAATCAGCCACGGTCTCACCACAGCACACGATTCTGAATTTTCATTGCTGTTGAATCGAGAATCTTCGACGCTCAGTTCTTTGGTGGGTAAATAGACTTTCTTTGGGGCCAAGCCGCACGCCCAGCTTGTATTTAGTGCAGACTAAGATGACCCCTGATTCATCAACGAATCCCAGATACCAAGGAGCGCTTCAGGGTGCTTGAATGAGGGCAGTGAGTATAATACTACCGTCCAAAAACGTCACATCTTCCAAATCAACTTATCCGCAGGGACACCTTCCAGGAGAAGGGTGCGGAAAGCAAGAAAATCACCAACTCCCGCCGGAGAAAGATAGCAAGATAGAGCAAGGCTCCAAAACGCCGGGCAGATAATGGACCACATGACAGGTAGGGCGATTGCTCACCTGGCTTTCTCCTCTCCCTCCGTGCACCAGTGGGAGTGTTCTCCAACCTCGTGCGGCATCGTCCGAAATGTCAGCCATATCCTATATCGAGTAGGTATTTAACAAGCGGTTGAATTGTTTGAAGGGAATTACGGCTTTGACAGCCGTCCTCATGTGTGGTGGTATCGAAATACTCTGGGATTTCAATTCCGATATCTACCAACGCAAGGTTGGTATGATTGGGGTGTTCCTTCTCACAGAACTCTTGATTCATGTAGGTTTCGCTTGCCTCAACAAGAGCTTCGTGATGGATAATCCCATTCATAACCTAGGGTGCTATCACCGCCGCTTACAGAATCTGGTTCCATCCATTTTCGAAGTATCCAGGACCGTTTCTAGCACGATTCACGGATCGGTATTTGGTTTACCACTGTTGCATTGGCGATCGCCACATAGACTTCAATAGACTGCATTACAAGTATGGTAGATGCAAACACAAATCATAGCATTCTTTGTATGGACTGATCCCGATGTATGACAGGAAGCGTCGTACGTTATGGCCCTCACCGTATCTCTATAAATACGAACACTGGTTTGCGGGATAACTGTGGTGCGAGATCGAACGTCCAAAAGTCACAGTCCTACAGTGTCTTCAGTCACTCTTACAAAGTCCCTATGTCAATGACTACAATTGTTCGGAAAGCTCACGCTTTCCAAGAAGGATAGATGCCGAGACTCTTAGTCACACTTGCAAACAGGAGATGGAGCAGGCCGTCCTTGAAAACGTTCATCTGTTCTGTTATAAGATATTAGACTCTCCGGATATCAATTCTCAGAACGGATGGCACAGAGCCATAAATTTGACCGAATTGATAGGACACCTAATGACAGACATCATGGGAGATATTATCTTTCATCGAAACTGGGAAATGGTGGAAAGAAACTATGGCAAAGACATCCTTGGGATACTTACCGAAGGAGTGACTGGGTTGAACATGGTATGAGACCAATTTGCCATGTAAAACCGGAGAGCTGATTGAGAGTATACAGGTGGGCCATATGCCAGACATTCTCAAATTAAAACTCGACATGTTATTCTTCCGTGGCGCTCTCCTGGGCACTTACCAGTGGCAAGCACTCAGCCAAAACCAATCCGAGTGGCGCAGAGCTCAAAGTGACAAGGTTAAGGAACACGACATCTTGGCCTCTTTCCTTCAGGCTCGAGATCCGGAAATAGGCGGATGCTCCACCCCCAAAGAGCTAATCTCAGAAGCTGATTTACTCATCATCACCGGCTCAAGCACATCCGCATCCGCCATCACTGCCACCATCTTCTCTCTTATGCAGTATCCCGAGACCCTCAGCTATTGCGACACGAAGTTCACCCCAAATTCGACGCAATGGAAGCAATCCGAGGAGGTCCAAATCTTCAGTCCTGCGTCTATCTTCCCGCCTGCCTTGATAAAGTAATGCACCTTTCGCTAGGCGTGGGGGGAATTTTGCGAAGTCCTTCCTGGAGGCATTGGGATCCGCGGCGGGGAGCGCTTTCCCTCTGGCACCGACATTGGCGTTCTCTGTTACGCAATCCACCACAACCACGTGTACTTTCCCGACCCTTTTGTCTTCAAGCCTGAGCGTTGGCTCCTTCGTGGCAAATTCGAAGGCGGTGTTTCCGCTGATACTAAGAAACGTCGATATTCCTCGCCCTCTTGTTGTGGTTGTATGATATGCGAATTCAGCCAGTGGCGACTGCTGGTGAGGGTGCACCCGAAATGAGTGATGGGAGGTCCTTCAAGGAGTTTCAGCTATGCGATCGATTTGTTGCGACGCATGATGGGCGAATGGTTCAATTCAGACCAAGGTAAATCGGCTTGGTTACTATAGGTGAGCATGCAACATCATCCTCTTAACCACTCGTCCAAATCTTACCTTCTCTCATCAAAATGGTGCCCGCGATGACACTTTCCCAATTCTGGTAAATTTCCAATGTTTCCGTGCACTTTTTGCGTATAATCCTCAGCACGTCTGGGCCTAGCGGTAGCCTTTCTGGCATTGGCTTTTCAATGGCAATATCCTCTCCTTTAACAACATTATTCATGATCCCGGCAGCTTTGTTTGGGTCGCCTGGTTGATTGCCATTCATTCCAGCCACAAATCCACCAACCGCTTTGCTGACGTTTGCATAATCGTCAGTCACGGGAGGAAGTGCTTTGACGTTGTTTGAATGCATAATATTTGTACGGAAGAAACCAGGTTCGAAGATAATGGACTTGCGGCCTAGGTGCGCGGAGTCCTGTCGAAGACACTCAAAAATACCTAGGGCGAATACGTAAGTTAATGGTTGATAGCGAAGACATGATGCATTATGTCTGACCTTCAATCGCAATTTTGGTTCCACGACAAGGGCCCGCGCCCTGCTCGCCAGCCCAGTCACCGAATGATTCAATGAAGACCACGGTCCCGACTTCTTTGCCCTGAAATGCGGTAAGAGTGCTCGGGTGGTGTTGACGATGCTGAAAGTATTGATCTGAAATTGAGCTAGGAATCGTGCATGGCTGCATAACACATGTCAGGTTTTTAGGAGACTCAATCAAGATGCGGTACTCTGAAATTTTACCTGACTTCTTCGACAAGGCCAGCCTCAATGTACCCAGCATTGTTGACGAGAATATCAACACTGCCATAGACCTGGAGCAGATGGTTCATCTTGGCGTCGATTGTTGCTTGCGGTGCTGTGACACCATATTTGAGAACTGTAGCGCCAGCTTCTGCGAGAGGCTTGAGACGTGCGACGCTGTTTCGAGCGGTGGCTATCATATTATCTCCTCGTGCGAGGACCGCATTGAAAAGCTGCTCGCCCAAGCCAGATGAGCTGCCAGTTATGAGCCAAGTAAGCTTCGTCATACTCACGAGAAGTGTCAAATTTATCTGGTGAGAAGCCTGCGGATCACCGAAAGACGAGAACCTATGGAGGTTGGCCGGTTTTCGGAAGGATTGGCCGTATGTTTACTAGAGCTTGAGAGAATCTGGAAGGCTCATCTTGAGTTGGCCATATTCATCCCGTTAACTAATTAGGCCTTTGTAACGGTGCTGTTGCCTGATACTAGAGCTTTCAGGGATTCAAGCATGCTTTTGCCTCAAGAGCTCACTGGCTACTTTAACCAACTGGGACAGTGTTTTCTAGATGAGGGTGTACTGCTGCGCCTCAAGGCGGCGTGGTTTACCTAAACCTTAGCCGCACGTGGCAAGATGCGGCGGGGAAATGATGGCTATGAAACACTTGATAGCCCTCGATAAATCCTTGATCGCAACTTCGTGTTTCGTATCGCTAGTCACCAGCCTTCGACTCCATAGTGTGCATCACGAGTGGGAGGGATTGTCGAGATTCTCTCCGAGAGATGAACTCATGGCTTCATACTCAAGTAACACCGCCAACGCGCACAAGTACGAAAAGTCTTACCGGGCCTATGACTCGGTATCGAAAGACTCATTCTATACGGTTCCCGAAAACGCTACAAACGCTGCGCCAGGCACGCTGCTTAAGGTTGAGAAAGAAACGAACACTTCGCTCTATACCATACCTCCTACCTTGCCCTTTCTCGGTTCATGTACTAGTCCAAAACCTCTAGTGGCACTCTTGTGTTCGTATCTGCCTACGTACTTTGGCCATATATTGTACGACCCCATCACAGGCGGTACCCTGTCGTTGCGTGGGCACATGGTACAAGTGGCAGTGCTCCGGAATGCGCTCCTTCCAATGTCAGAAACCTTTGGCACCATTTCCAGGCCCCATATCAGCTAGCGCTCCTCGGTTATGTAGTTGTTGCTACAGATTATGCTGGATTAGGTGTGGCAACAGATGCATCTGGCAACTCCATCATTCACGAGTATATCACAGGCCTCGCTCAAGCCAATGATGTTTTCTACTCTATTCCAGCACCGAGGAAGGCTTTCCCAGAGCTTTCGGAAGATTTCGTAGTCATTGGCTCCTCGGAAGGCGGATCCGCAGCTTGGGCTTTTGCTCAAAGACTGGCTACCGAGCCCATGGCTGGACACTTGGGAACTATCGCTTTGTCGCCCCTGACACGCATGCTTAGTCTCCCCCACAAGAACCAATCATCCCTTTCCTGCTTTTGTTTCTCGTCCCTACTTTGAAAGCGAATTACGGCCCCTTCGAGCCCAATGATATCTTCACTCCGAAGGATATGCGGAGCTTGGAAACCCTTACAACGCTGGAAGGAAGCAGCACTGTGATATATCAAATTGTTAGCCCAGATAATCTTAATCCTGGATGGCAGAACAACACTTCGGTCCAGAGGTATCAAGAAGCCAACGTCAACGGCGGTAAAGAAATTAGCGGTCCGCTCCTTGTCATCCAGGGAGGAGATGACCCCATCATATACACCCCAACAGTGGAGGACGCAGTGAAAGAGACTATGAAGAAGTTCCCCGCATCTCAGATTGAATATCATCTCCTACCAAACGTGACTCACGCGCCTGCAATGTACGCTGGCTTACAGATATATCTGGATTGGATTACAGCAAGATTTACTGGCGAGCCTACGAAGACTGGCTATCAAGGTGAGATTGCGACGCCCGCCCGTCCTGCTACAGCGCAGCAAACAGAAGCGAACTGGTTCATCCAGATACAGACAGAACCTTGGCAGCTGAGGTAGAATGTTGGTGGTTATGAAACGCTTTGAGAACAGACGTCAGCATGAATCGAGGCAGTTTGATATATTGACATCAGAAGTTTTCGCAACTCTAGAGGCAAACTTATTGTAAAGATCAGGATACAACGGTGTACAACCGAGCATACTCTTGTAAAGCTGTGCTGCCCGACAAGTTGAGAAGACTCTTCTCATGGCTTTAGCCTGACATGTGGGATTAAAGGATTCAGGAGGAATCGCGGGTAGCGGCTGTGGAGTGGCGAATCCTCTCGTTCATAGCTTTTTGTAACGTTAATCTTTAGATCAAACTCTTCTTGTCCTCAACTTTCGAATTTCGATGTTTCTTCTCAATATTGACTTTTCTAAGCACAGTGCACAATAATGCAAGTTGCGCATCTCAGCCCAAGAAACACATCGTAGTCTTTCACCCAGCAAACCTTGTTGACGATCAATTGCAAGATCGGTTTCTCTTGTCTCTGTGCACTGCAAGACTCGTTTTCTTTGATCACCATACTGAGAATCGCAATAAGGAATTGGACATTTAACACGCCTACACAGTGCGAGGCTCTCCTTAGAGCATGCTTAAATGGGATAGCTCAAAATTATAAGAATTGCTATACATCTCTCAGGAACCTAGTCAAGATTACACCTCTCAACCTTCCGAATCTTAAGAATCTTCCCTCATTAACTTCATACTAGTCAAAGCAACTCAGAACAATCACCCCGAGACTGTTCGCTACATTCTAACACTCCTCCCTAAGATGAAAATTTTCGAGGAACCAGTCCGTTGGGCGCTTTGATCAAGCTCGATTGAGACGCACCAAACACTTTTCACGCACGTTTCAAGCATTATACACATGACCACCTACGACGGTTGCGAAAGCTAACTAGGCAAGGCTTTGAGTATCTCGGCATCACCGGGAACGCATGAAACTCCTAGTCTCATGCGGACTTAGGCCTAGTAACACCCCCTTTGACCTGAGTCCACTCGGGCTCGCATGCGGAAGATGGCAAACCAGATCCGTGAAGCTCTGCATGATCCTACTTCAGCACGGCGTCTCGCTGCTGCATTCTGAGGCTTTAGCGACAGCGGCAGCAAACGGACTAACTTTAGATGCTATTAATGAGAATGTATACTAGCGATATATATGAAATCTGAGTCTAGAGTGATTACGATTAGTCAGTCAGTCAGATTAAGGCTCAGTGAGGCAGCACATGCAAAAGTGATATATTAGCAATCTGAAAAGATAATGTAAAGGGAATGTTTTGAGTGCGGGCACAGTAAGGAGCACATATATTAGCGGCGCACAAGCAGATTGAAACCATACCAATTTTTATAATCAATCAATTAAAATCAGGTGTAATAAAGCAGCATAAACAGTAGTGAATCACAAGCAGCCTGAAAGTAAAGTAAGAATGATGCTGAGTATGGGCATAGTCAAAGGAAACATGTACTAGCGATGCAGGACCAGCCCCGAAACTGAAGTCATCACGACAATTCTAAGACCGACAATTTCTATTATGAGAGAGGATTAAGACTGTGTGGGTTGTAGAAGCACCAAACGAGTAGAGGAAACCTCACTGTCGAAGGCGAAGACTCTGCATGAATAGTGGCTTATCAAGATCATCATTCCTAGGGATCACGAGGCTAGCATTTTTGGTTAATCTCCCTACTGGTGAGTGGACACAGCCTTAGTTGGGATCTGGCCTTTAGGGTTGGAAACCCCCCCTATGATAGGGCTGAACTAGAGGTATTTAGCGAACTCCCATCTGCAGAGTTTTCCTAGTAAGCTTCAACATCATCATCAAATGACCCTTCCAGATCAATATTCCAAGTGCCTTTGCTGCATTGATTAAGCCTGGAAGAAGCCGGGGTGGTGAGGCAAAGCGGGTGAGGTTTCCGTGATTTTTAAGAAGCCAAATATAGAAGCTGAAGGATTAGTAGACATCATTGATTGCTCCAATCTGCAGAGTCTGAAGGTGGAACAAAAGTCTCAGTATCTGCACCTGAGCCTCTATCATATCTGATTGCTTGCCTGCGCCCCACCAAACACTGTAAGCTATTGGTCTTCGTCCATCGCTATCGCACACACACATACACTTCTTGTAGATGCCTTGCTACAGTATCATGGTTGGGCCCGCCTAGCAAACCCTAGAGACCCTCATTAGGCCCAAATGGTTGTGAAGGTAGTTCCAGGGCGCCAAGCACACCCCCTTATCTACGTGACTAGGATTATGGACAGCAATGACTGGGGGCTATCGGCAACCCAGGGGCGTGGCTGGGTTACCGATAGCCCCTAGACAAGGCATTGTAATCAACTGGCTGGACATGCTCTTTGCTTCTCCCGATATCTTTCTTCTTTACAAAAGCACTGGGACAGAGCATATCGGTGCCGTCGTTCTGCTACAGCTCGACCGCAATGTTAATCTGTTGTGGAATTGCTTGTGGAACTTTATGCATTGAACCAATTCATGAAAGCGCTCTGATTATAGCTGCTGACAGGCACCTCTCATTGCGTGAATGCCTCACGTTTTAGCTGCATTGAGGACGTGTACTCTGCCTTGCGATCCTTTACGGAAATTAGTTCTCTCATTAGCCCTTGATGATATCTCGTTTCTGCATTATCTGCTGTGAATTTTCGAAGAAAATTTGTATATCCCTTTCTTCTCTGCGGCTAGACCCTGCCGAGTACTTAAGGAGTTGGAAATTAGGAGTCACACGGTTGGATTAGCAGTTCCCGCCTAATAGGGCTGACTATGACTCTTAACCAAATGACTCATAACAACCCCTATATAGAGGGAGTTTCCTCCCTAGATAGTTCTGCTTCCTTAAGCTTTATCAATACATTAGATGCCGTCATATTTCGTCTATCTACTTAAGGAAAGTACCTTGTTCATTTAGGATGGAATATCAGATTGTTTAACGCCGCCAGAGCACCCCGCACTATTGCCGCAATGACTCTCACACAAGTTAACCCTGCCGCTTCACCATCATAATCCTGAGAAAACCGACAAAGAAGTGTGTCACAACGACCTTGCACACCTTTCTATGGTAGCTATCTCTGATCATGCTTAACTGCGGTTATCGAACTTAGTAATGTGCGAGATTGCGTGCAGATATAGGCAAGCGGAGAGCAAATGGATACTAAGAAGGCACATACGCAGGGGACTGGCACTGTTCTAACTACCGGCACTTTAGATTCTAACTTCGGTGGTTCGTCCTTGCACTCGTGGCGCTGTTTAAGGTTAGGGGCTGGTGCTATTTCCTTCGTCTTGCTGCATGGGTGCAACTCACTAAAATGCAGCACTGGCTTCTGTGCCACCTTCAGCTTCAAATTTTTGCTGAAGAATGTTGTGGAAGCATATCTATTGTATTAATTAAAGCTTCCTGAATCATAGTATCAAATACTGAAGACAGAGACAATGATTGTCAGTGTAGCGCAGGTCTACTTTGTAGGTCTATAACTAATGCTGTTTAGCGGCTTTCTAGTCACGCACCCGAAGCTGTTCATGACCCCCGGGCGACTCCTTTGGAAGTTCCATCGTCCAATGCACCAGAACACGACTATGACCCTGAAGGTTTCCCACCGGAAATAGGTCACAGTCAAGGTCTTGAAGCTATGAAACAAGTTTCGAGTCTCGATGACCGAAATTAGAGCGGAATTGGCGAGAAGATCGAACGAAGAAAGGCTGGAGATGGATTCCCGTTGTTGTTTTAGTGATAATCGCCATCGTCGTAGGGGGAAGCATAGGTGGCTCACTTGCACAGAAGAGACGGTTCATGAACTTCCCATATAACACTTATAGACTAAGATTACTGACTTTCCAATTCTGAACAGCTCCTCTAAAGAGACAGCGACCTCTCCTTCGCCAGCAGCTTCAGCTTCCTCGTCCGGAACAGCTCTCAATCCGCCAACGAATGAACCCAAGATGAGGCTTCTGACAAACACCTCGATAGCAGCTACGAGCTGTGTTCCCGGGCGACCGTTGGGTTTTCTTACAAGATATCACTGGTGCTATTCGAGCAGCCAAATTCTCTTCATCTACTTCAGCATGAAACATAACATTACCACCCTTAAACTTCACATCTGTTAAGGTGAACACTCCACTTGCTGCTTCCTGCGAAAATGAGACATACTACTATCGAGGTGGGGGAGAACCTGGGCTATATGTAAGAGATATACGCTGCACTTTGTAACAAGTCTTCTAATTTGCTTTAAAACTAGATATCTCTGATTTACCTAGATCAGGCCAATGCTCTTCAACAAACTCTCTATAATGGAGGACATTGGAAAAGCTCTACGGTTTATCCAGCTTTTAATCCGCCGGCGAACAATACCAGGCTCTCTATATCCACCACCGTTTTGGATCACATGTTCTCCTCAGTGGCTGTGTATCAATACAATCGATCTCTCATCATGGTGAACCTAAGACCTGAATATAAAATTCCGCAAGATCCGCACATACAAGATAATCTTCTTTCTAATATTAATGGGTCACAAGAACAACCTTACATTAATGTCGGATTTGCGTGTGTCATGAATCAATTTGTTCCTGATAACTATAGTTCACTCTTTCTACGATGTTATACGAACAGCAGATATCACTATGCTTCTTTGGATTCAGTGTATCTGACTGACTTTGCCTACGTGTATCCTAATGCAATCTGGGAAACGGAGGGTGTAGGAGCAAACGCTAGGGAACACGTGGATAGTGGTGAGTGAATGAGCGAGCGCGAGCCTATGAATGAATGCACACAACTGCTAAATGCATGATTAGTGCATTATGGTCTAAGCAGTATAGGCACCGATATCTTTATGATGCCACTTGCTGACTCTATGACGGCGATTGCTTTTCTCGAACCCAATAATACCATTTCCCTGGGGATCAGAAAACTTTTTTTATGAATGACACGGTCTTCATGGGGCCAAAGACATCCTACTCAGCCATTATCCCATACCCTTATTTCAGCGCTACATCACTTATCTCCAACTCCACATGGATCTTTTTATACTATCAGCTGAATGAGACCTTTATGGGTGAGATAGTTTATAATACGATTAACGATAAGTGGGGTTCACAGTCGACGCACATTCAGATATTCTAAAATGGGTCGTTAATATGGGAAGCGGAAAAAGGAATAAGAGCTGACAGGTCAGTGAAAGCAACAACAGCTGTAGCTGTATCGGAACGTAACTCACCGCTGAGCGGAGACCAAGAAGCAGATCAAGGAAAAGAAGCGTTTAGAGCTGGAACAGAAGCTCCGCGAATGCCGTCGATGGCCAGCCATGTTTCTCTTTAGCACGAAATTACCCCAGCATCCAGATGAGCATCATGTCAAAAGATTGCCAGAATCTTCGCCAATTACCCCAAAAAACCAGGAGATGTTGACAATTCAGCTAAGTCAGAAGCTTTCCCTCTCGCCCTTCCTCAGAGTCGAAATTGAGCCTTCTCCGTTGGGATCTCCGTCTCGAACCTCCGTTCAAACGTTCCGCTCAAGTTCTACAACCTACACCGAGTAAACCTATCACCTCTTCAATTTGTACCTTTGCGAAAGCAGAGACAGCTCGGTGACGCACGACAGCTCTCGAATAATCTCTGCCCCGTACTACAAAATCAAATCCTACACGACGATCTACGACCTGTTCAGGAAGTTCAGAGGAGCTTGTAGAGACATACGCACCGCAGGGTCAGATACATGCATCATCTCTGCGTTTACAATGTCTTTCAAAAGGATTTAAACCAGGCCCCAAAAGGTATTCCAAGACGTTAATTTGAGCTTCAAACCAATACTTAAACCGAGCTTCAAATCGGGTACTTAGTCAAGCAAGATGCTCGATTTTTTACTGCCAGACATACGCGTCATCTTCAAAACCAAGTTCTTAACACTGATGTTCGGATCGAAGCTCAAACCGACTCTTCATTCGCAGTCGTCGTTTAAGCCGTTAGAAATAAGAACGTTCGTCTTCTCGACACACTTCTTAAATTAAACATATTCATCTCGGAAGCGAAATTACCTTATCTTAATCTTTCAGACACGTTTGAGAAGCTGACAGAGAGTGTAATTGATGATTTTCCTGCTTGCTGGTCCCCAGCATGCCTTATAAGTCACAGTCCGTGAAAACGCTAAGTTCAAGTTTCTTTAAGGCTTTATCAATCCCAAAAAACTCGTTTTCCCCGCGCTTTTCAACAGCTTGCCAGAGGTCTACGCCTGCCTGCTTGATGCCGGACTTGATATCAACTACCGGCCTCTTGGCTAAGTTGGCTAAGCAGGCTCAGCTCTGGTCACCGCCTCGAGATACGCCAATGTTCCTCTAGTCCGCTGCCTACTCTCACGGGGCGCCGATTTGAACGGCAACGCGAGTTAGGGCGGCCCGCCTTACTTGCGCAGTCTTGCTTCTGTAGCTGAGTCGGTCAAAGCCGGGGGTCTGAATGCAGTTAAGTGTCTACTAGAGGGAGTAGCGGAGTGAAGGGGGAGTGGAGCGGTGTAGATTGCCGCTGTAAAGGGGCAGGTGGAGAGTTTGATGGCGCTGAGGGAGGGGGGAGCGAATGTTGATGATGTTGATGCTGGGTTGAGGATGAGAAGACTGTTGTGGTGCTGGCTTGAGAGAAGAGTCAGATGGATATTGTGCGGTTTTAAAGGAGCATGGGGCGAAGGAGTAGGGACAATCGGAAAGGATGTTTGGCGTTGAAATTCCGAGGGAGCTGGATGAGACTGTCATACTTTTCTCGTCAGTAATGCTCTTAGGTTGGCTGTTTGCCCGTTTCTACTGTGGTATATCAAGGCTATCTACGGAGGCTTTCGTCATCTGTCCTGACCATGTAATCATTGTGCCCGTGAAGCTCATTGCATTCTCATTCTTAACCTCGAGGGGAAGATAACACCTGTGCTGACAACTCGATCTAGGATGATTGGCACTAGAAGATTCCCTCTTAAGCGTGGTCGAGCTGAAGGTTCCATGTCATCTTGAGACCGTGCACGTTGCGGGAGTAATTGTGATCTGGTCTGCCAGCTTCGTGCCATAGATATCCTCAATCCTTTTGCCGCGGGCCTAGATAAAGATCATTTCCCATCGCAACTGAACAAATATTTCCTATATTAAACAGCCACAATGCTCCCATGATGATATTCGCTTAAGGATGAGTTAGTAATTGATAGTACCTATTCCACCGATTTGCACGTCTGTAACGCCATCAATGACACCCACAGGGCTCGAAATATCCGGCCCTTGGTCTGATGGATCATCTGGGTTCGTCGTCTCCAGTATCTCACGCCCATTGTCTGGTGGACTCGGAAAGTCGTTACACCGACCGTAGACACCTGAAGATCGACATTCAGCGATTGTAATGTTTTTTTCACTGAAGCCAATGACTTACTGGCCGCATAATAAGAGTAGGAGACCCCATTACCAACCGCCTGGTCTTTGTTCAATCGAAAAGCCTTGTTGACATCATAAACCTCTGGTTCGAGGCTAGTCTTAGAGGATGCGCAGACATAGTAGTGTACAATCTCCTCGAAGAGAATCCACATGTTATACGCAAACATAGTTTGCCCGTTACCTCGAAATCTGTTGTTATAAGTACTAACGGTCAAACAATTGTTTTGTGAGGGAAGAAGCGGCAAGCTGCTTGTCCAGAACTTAGGACATAGAATGATATAAGGCGTAGGGTTGACGTAAGAGGCAATAGATGTCGTGCTTTGAAGACAAAGGGTGTACATGTCTGTAACTTTGCCCTCTCTATCCATCGGAAACTGGCCGGCTGCTGTTGGGCATATGAACGTAGGACTGCCGTTGGTAAATGGGGGCATGGAGGGGTGCCTGGCTACACCCGTGGTAATATTCGTGAAGACTTCGGCAACGAAAGGTGCGTTCGATGGGTCTTTGAAGAACGCCTTGAAGGCAGGACTGGGGTTGGAGAGTCCTGCGTCCTGGATGATTGGAAGCAGAGCCTTGTAGAGATTTTGAAGCAGATAATCGATTTGTGGCCCATATTTACTGCCGCAGTTGATCATTCTGTACTGACCGCTAGTCCTTATATCGAAACGGCCGGAGTATGTTCTTGGCTTTGAAGGGTGTGGTGGTGACGGTACAGCATGTCCCACAGCTAGTGTCACGAGAGTACAGGAAAGGAAGAACAGAATAGATTTCATTTTGCAGACCCACGAAACAATGATTGAATTTATAGATCGCAGACGAAGTTGCGGGTCTTGCGGCGCTCACTCAAATATATAAGAGAAGTAATGTATGCATCGCAAGAGACGTGGCGGCTATCGAAAGTGTCTTCCGAAACGATTAAAAGATTCTGAATCTAAATCTGGTATGTGGCAACGTCTGTATGTCTCGAAATATTACTGTATCAAGGATTAACGTTGAAAGAATTTCAAGCGGAAGAACTAGCCTAGCCTAGCTAATGACGATACAGTAATGAACGTTTCAACGAACTTGCGACCCGTGAGGCTTTATTATCCCTCATGTTTCTGACTTTAAGTGTAGGTATCTTAAAACCTGATCTTTAAGCGACATGCTCTGCCTGTCGATGACCTCGAACTTTGTACAGTAGTACTATATGTTTAACTAAGGCTGAGAATAGACTGAATCTGTCATGATCAAGGTAGCGACTCCTCAACCACTAGCCCAAAAGGACGTTACGAACACAGGACAACTGCCCTGTGCCGGTCGCTATTACAATCTATAAGCCAATGATCTTTACACTGCCTTCCCCTCTACGCAGGCACGTCCCCGTGCCTCGCAGGGTTCCTGGCCAGGTAAATCATGCATAGATTGTCCCTCAGCGTCGCAATGTTGTATTTGCGGCTGTGAGCTACGAAGATGAGTTACGAGCGAAATCGATCCGCAGCTACGTCGCACGTTCGCATAATGCACGCACTCGAAACCGAACCCTCGATCTCTTAACTTCTTCATTCGCAGTATCTGTGTTCGAGTTGTCATGAAGATAACGACTTCTTAATTACTAGCTTAAAAGAACTTTACGAACACAGAACAACTGTTCTATGCCGATCGCTATTACAATTTATAAGCTAATGATCTTCATTACAGAATCGCAAAGTTCTTTAAGAGCGCGAATAACAAGCGTTAAACAGCACTGCTGGTTTATAACATGTTTATTTTAAATTACAATTCATTAACGAGTTAAAATACAAGGCGATATAAATCATGCTAAGCTTTACAATATTTTAAATTATTAATAAATCTTTATTTACATATTGCTAGTACTATATTCGTACTTAATTCGTTAAAATTTAAAGCATAAAACGCTTTACGCGTCGTCGTTAAATAAATATAAGTAATATATTATACGAAATATAAAATAAAAATCTTAAATCTTAAATTAATTATTTAAGAAAGAAGTAAAATAAAAAGAAATTATGTATAAAACGAATTATACGAACTTATAATTCGTATAATACGTAAAAATTTCGCAATTTAATTAACTTTATAATTATTACGATTTAAGTTTAAATTTAACTAAATTTAATCTAAATTTAAATTTAAATTAAATTTTAAATTAAATTACGTTAAATATTAAGTTAAATTATATAATTACGTTAATTTTTTATAATATAATAATTAAAATCTTATTAAAATCTTGCTTAAAATATTAAGCTAAATTAAATGATTAAGCTAATTACATATAATTTAACGCTTAAGCTAAAAACATATATAAGTAGTTTTTTAAAGATTAATTCTTTTCTTTTTAACTTTAATTTTCTAGTTATTATATTTATATTAACTTATTTTATATAATTTTTATATTAAACTAAAGCTTATTACTTATATCGTTCGTAATGTAAACGAATAAAAAAGAATTATGTGAAGTATGTACTGACGACTTCGAAAAGCACGAAAAATATTAATATTAAAACATTACTTAAATAAAAGAAATGTTCTTTTTTTAACTCGTTACTTAAACGAGTAAATTTTAAATAATCATTTTAGCTCGTACTTAAACGAGTAAATTTTAAATAATCATTTTAGCTCGTACTTAAACGAGCGAATTTTAAATAATCATTTTAGCTCGTACTTAAACGAGCGAATTTTAAATAATCATTTTAGCTCGTACTTAAACGAGCGAATTTTAAATAAATTATTTTAGCTCGTTAACTAATCGAGCGAAGTTAATTCGTTAACGATTAAATTAATTATTTAACACGTTATTCATTATTTTATTATTATATTACTTATCGTAATAATTTTTATTATAATAACACTTATCATGATATTATTTACTATGAAATTATTTATTATTATTTCATATCTGAATCTTATTTATTTTTAATTACTACACTTATAACTTTTCCTACTATTATTATTATTAAATAAATTTTTTACATTATATTTAAATGCATAAATTCAAATGTTTATTTATAGTAAAGAAACGTTTTAAGCGTAACTAGAATTAAATGTAACTTTAAATGCGTTTTAAAAATCTTTAAAGATCTTTTAATATATCATTTAAATTAAATATACTGTTAGTTAAAAGTGTTCGCGTTATATTATTTAAAGTTTAATAACTTCTGAATTATTATTTTAATTACGAAAAGTTTTAAGTTCATAATATAATTATTATTTCTGTTTACTCTTTAATCTTTATTTTTAATTTATATCATAAAGACATAATAATAATACATTAACGTATAAAGTTAACGCTAATAAATAATGTTAATATTAATATATAATAATATAATAATATATTATATTATTAAATTATATTTACTTATATAAATAAATTTTCGAATGATTTTTATAAAATAAAACTTTATGAATTATATTTAAAACTTATCATTCATGTTTTAATTCATTTACTAATAAATAATAAGTTCTTTAAAAGTGTTACTTTTAATATTTTATATGATTATACGTTCACTTTACTTAATAAATTTAAAGTTCTTTCAGAAATATTTATATTACATCACATTAAATATTCGTATTATAATTTTTATTAGTAATTAATTATCGTAAAATTAACGTTAATTTATAACATAAGAATGTGTTATATTAACGCTATATATATATTTTT
>JAABUO010001709.1_pt1 | contig 27952 bp, 18 predicted proteins | sample 5559291 | NCBI WGS metagenome assembly JAABUO01 (sample SAMN10711878, study PRJNA513372) | rock metagenome | isolation source: Antarctica rocks | place: Antarctica: Victoria Land, Finger Mt sud | reverse complement strand
TTGTCAGAGACCTACCACCTTGCTTCGCAGGGTCCTTCCTAAAGGAAGGATACAGACAGCAGATATGGGGGTGCCGCTTGCTGTGCCCTCTTGCCTTGCATTTGTTTCTGCTCCTAATCCTTCCTTTAGGAAGGACCCTGCGAAGCAAGGTGGTAGGTCTTCATCCCGCCAGCGCAAGCTGGCCGACTTTCTCCTGCGTGGCTTCGTCCCGCGAAAGCTGCCCGGCGATGCGCCCGTCCCGCACGACAATGATCTGGTCGGCCATGCCCAGAACTTCCGGCAGCTCCGACGAGATCATGAGTACCGCGACGCCCGACGCCGCGAGATCATTCATGATGCCGTAAATCTCGCGCTTGGCCCCCACATCAATGCCGCGCGTCGGCTCGTCCAAAATCAGGAGCTTCAGCGGCGTTTCCAGCCACTTGCCCAACACCACCTTCTGCTGGTTGCCGCCCGACAGGTTGCCGACCCGCTGCTCCACCGATGGGGTGCGAACCCGCAGCCGCTGCACGCTTTCTTTTGCTTCCGCCCGCTCCGCGCCGCGCTGGACAAAGCCAAGCTGGGAGACTTTCTTCAGCGATGCCAGCGAGATGTTCTCCCGCACCGACAAACTCAGGACAACGCCCTGCTCTTTGCGGTCCTCGGTCACAAAGCCGATGCCCGCGCTGATGGCGTCGCTTGGGGAACTGGGATGAAACGGGCGGCCGTCTAGGCGCACCTCGCCGGTGGTCCACTTGTCGGCCCCGAACAGGCAGCGGGCGATCTCCGTCCGGCCTGAACCGACCAAACCCGCCAAAGCGACCACTTCGCCGGCGTGGACCGTGAAGCTGATGTTTTCCAACACGCCCCGGCGGCTGAGATTGCTGACTTCCAGCACCGGACGGCCCGGTTCCACTAAAACTTTCGGGTACGTTTGGTCCAAATCGCGCCCGACCATGAGCTTCACGACATCGTCCCGGCTGATCTCGCCCACCGGCGCATGACCCACAATCTTGCCGTCGCGCAGCACAGTCACGGCGTCCGCGATTTGGAACACTTCGTCCATCCGGTGCGAGATATAGACAATGCCGATGCCCTGCCCTTGCAGCCGCCGAATGAGCCGCCACAAGTTCTCCAGCTCATGGGCGGTGAGCGTCGCCGACGGCTCATCCATCGCCAGCACCCGTGCCTGGCGGCTGGTGGCTTTGGCGATCTCGACCATCTGCCGCTGGGCCACCGAAAGCCGGCTGACCGGGGTGCGAACGTCCATCGCCATACCCAGATCCGTCATCAGCGCCGACGCTTCCCGGTGCATCCGGCGTCCGTCAATCCAGCCCGGCGCAAGGCGCGGTTCCCGGCCCAGAAAAATATTTTCAGCGATAGAGAGATGCGGGGCCAGATTAAGCTCTTGATAGATAATGCCGATCCCGAGGTCCATCGCCTGCTGCGGACTATGGATGTCCACTTCTTTGCCGCTTAACAAAATCGTCCCGGCGTCGGCTTGGAGCGCCCCGGCGAGTATCTTCATCAGCGTGGACTTGCCCGCGCCGTTCTCGCCCATCAGCGCCAGCACCTGTCCGGGCAGCACCGAGAGCGAGACATCGTCTAAAACGCGCACACCGGGAAACGATTTGCGGACACCGCGCATTTCCAGCGCCGGCACGGCATAAGAAGAAGCAGACGGCACAGGGGCAGGATTGACAGAGTTCGGATTATCAGGCGTCAGAGGCATATAAGCGCAATTATACCTTCCCCCCTCTTTTTCCTGCTTCTTGGCTGACGTTCGTGGGAAAACCCGACAAAAAACGCCCGGCCTCCTCTGAGACCGGGCGTTTCTGCTTCGTGCGCCTTACCCCGCACTCTTTAGCGCTTTCAGCGCCGCCGCTTTCACATCGGCATTGCCAATCTTGACCGCCTTCTGCAACGCCGCTCTCGCCTGTTGGGCCGTGCCGAACTTCGCCCTGTCGGCAGGGGCTAACTTGTGCCAGCCAACGCCGTAGTAGTAGTTCGCCAGTGCGTTGCCGGGGGCTGTCTGCAATGCCTTTGCATATTCCGCCATCGCTTCGGTATCCTGAGACGCACCATCCGCCCAGCTTGGCGTGTTGTTATAGACCATGCCCCGTGCGATGTGAATAGCCGTCGCTAAGGCCGCTGGTTCCGGCACATCAGGCGAGAAGTGGCTGTTGGCCCGCATTACATCTCCATCGTGAACGATGGTAGCCTCCAGGTGTGGGCCGACATCAGGCAGATGCGGCAGAGCCTGGTTGTAGATGGCAACCGCCTGTGCCCACTGCCCAGACTTCAGCAGCAACCCGGCGTAGGGTAGCAAGTTACGCGGTTGAGTGTCGTAGTGCTCCACAATCGTTTGGTACTGTTGAAGTGCTTCCTGATCTTTGCCTTGCTCTTCCAAAGATGCTGCTAGAACTTCTGCGGGAACACCGAAACCGGGCAGTAGAGACAGGGATTGTCTTGCTTCTATCTCTGCCTGGATGTAATTGTGGGTGTGCAAATCGGCGGCGGCATCGTAGGCCAGTTGTGCCGCCTGCTTCGTTTTTGCTTGCTGTTCAGGCGTCGGAGGCTGGTAGTTTGGGCCGCCGACATAATGTTGCACGGGCGGCGTTTGCCCTGCTACGGCGGGGGTAAGCCCCAAGCAAACTGCGGCGAGGCAGTACAAGAACGAAATTTTCATCGCTGTTACTCCTTGAGTGTCAAATGATTTTGCTTCATGGGTGGCTTCAGAACGCGCAGCGGGAAGCTAAAAGCCGCCCGCTGGAAGTGGGCCGTCAACTAATGTCCAACTAGGGAAGGTGTTTCCTGCCTTAGATGCTGTCGCGGTGACCGTTCCTGCCGAATCTGATCCATTCTGACTTAGATAATCAAACCAATTGTCCGTTGTGGGAACAGTAGCGCTTCCATTAGTACCCCACGTCATCGTTGCCAAAGGAACGTACTGAGTAGAACCAGGCGGCGCGTACATCAGGTAATCCTTGAACTGATGCTGCATCGTAATGGAACCCATGCTGTTGGAAAGAGGTGTTGCTGGGCTGTCATTAGAAGTGAAAGGAATTGCAGGAGTTGCACCCTCATCCTCTGCACTGCCGGGATAAGGATATTGTCCATCCAGTCCTGTTTGCCCGTTCTGAGGATCATTATGCAGTGCGCCTGTCATGGAACCTGTATAAGCCGTATAGCTTAGGTTGGGTGTTGCGATCTGTACCAGTTCCACAGTTCCTTTGCCGAAGAGAGTAGGCGTCGTCGAGGTTGCCGTCCAGTTCATGCCGCTTGTCTGACCAGTGGATGGTCCTGCGTAGAGACAAAGCGCTCCATTTTCATTGGGAGCGTTTGTGTTAATGTGCATTTTTCCTGGGGTTCCAACCAAAGTGAAGTGAGGCACTTGCACAGACACGGGTTTCGGTGCAGTCACCGTCATGTCAAACGGCGAGCCTTGCCCGGCAGGCGGCGTTATGGTCACCGTACATTTCACTGTCTCCGAGGCATTGGCCGGGTCGTTCCAGTACCACTGCGTGGGATTGGTCGCTGGGATGGCATCCACTTCCGTCGTATGCGACTGATCAGAGCTGACCGTCCAGCTCTCAAACGTCGTGCCGCTGACCTTCCAGCGGAAGTTGGAGAGTGTGCCAGCAAAGGGGTTGTTGTATCCGTCATTGCCGACGGCTAGGCGGGCCGTGCAGCCCTGCCCCACCAGGATATTCCAGTTGCCGCTGCTGTCCGGGGTCGTGCCGCCGAGGCTGATCGTGACCGGATAAGCCACAGCCTGATACTGCACCGACGCTCCGCCCGTCACATTGGAGTGCGAAGTCGTTCCGCCATTGCCGGTGAACGTAGCCACCGGCTTGCACGTCAGGCTGAAGGATGAACCCAGCCCAGACTGGGCCGAGTAGTACGTTGCCTTGCTGCTGACGGCAGTGCAGTTCGGCGCGATCGTGGAGGTCGTGTTGACTTCCCCCGGCAGGCCGCAGTCGGCGGTGCCGCTTGCGCTCTGGGCGCTTACGCCGCCACTGGCAAGGCTGTACTGCATGATGATGGCGGCATTAGGCGGCAGGTCGCTAGAAACGCCCGCCGCAGGAACCCAGGTGATCGTCGCCGTTAGGGAGGAAGATTGGTCAACCAGGACGCTGCAATCAAGCGGGGTATTTCCCTGGGAAGCCGAAGCAGAGGCCGAGACGTAGTAATTGTAGTCGTAGCCGTTGGAGAATGAAGGCGGTGTCCCTGCGTTGTAGCCGGTGACGGCCACCGAGCCGCCGCTGAAGGTGGTATTGTAGGAGCCAGCATGAGCGTCAGGAGCGGCAAGTAAGCTGAGGGCGAGGCTTGCCATCAGCAGCACAAACGACGGGGCGCACAAACGACGGGGCGCAGGGAAGAGAAACATGAAAGTACCTCCACACAAAGCAAGTCGTACAGCCACTTATCAAGAAGTGGTTGCGGACGCCAGAAATTGAGCGTCGCATAAGTAGTGTAACATAGCTGACAGATTGTGTCAAGTGCTATTTTTGCAATTGTTTTATGCAACGGGGGCGGAGGCAAAAAGGCAGGCAGGAAAAGAGGGCGCGGCAAGCCCCTCGGGCCAAAGCGCCCGGAGCGGGGTGAACAGCGCCCCTACGGGGTTGGACGGGCGGGGCTAAGGGTGCTTGGGGCCGATGTCGCCGGCAACGTCTGCGCCGAGGTCGCTGTCGTTGGTGCCGCCTTCGTCCAGGGCGGCGCTGCCCGTCGTGAGCTGACGGTCGCCGTCGGGCAGGGTGTCCATCGCGTCGTTGTTCATCGCCTCGCTGTCAATATGATCGTTGTCGTCTTTGATGTCGCCTGCTGCGGTGTTTGGTTGTTCGTCGTTCATAGTCCGCGTTGTACCCGGCAGGACGCGCCGGGAAACGCGGGCCGCAAGGAACGCCCGGACACAGGCGGGGTCCCACTGAGTCCCCGCGCCGTTCTGGAGAATGTCCCGCGCTTTTTGGGGGTCCATGCCTTTGCGGTAGGGCCGGTCCGTGGTCATGGCGGAGTACGCATCGGCGACGGCCATCAGACGCGCTGTGAGCGGCGTTTCCTCGGCGGCCAGGCCGAACGGATACCCGCCGCCGTCCCAGCGCTCGTGGTGGTGGCGCACGGCATCCAGCGTTTCCTCAAAGCCGGGAACCGCGCCGACGATGACCGAACCCATCAAGGGGTGCTGCTTGATGGCCTCATAGTCGCCTTCGGACAGCCGGCCCGGCTTTCGCAGAATGGCGTCGGGAACACCGATTTTGCCGACATCGTGCAGCAGGGCGGCGATTTCGATGACCCGCCGCGTTTCGGCGTCAGGCCGAGCGCCGACGCGATTTGGAGGCTGTAGTGCATGACGTCTTCGGAGTGGCGGCGCGTGTAGCGGTCTTTGTTGTCCACCGCCGTCACCAGCGCGTCCAGCATCGTGAAGCCGCCGACGGACCGGGCCAGGCTGCGGCGCAGGGTCAGCGCGGGGCTGTCGGCGTCCCCGCCGGACTTTGAGACCCGGAGCCGGGCGTCGGCCACTTCCAGCAGGGCCGTCCGGCAAACGCCGTCGCCGGGGAAGCACGCAATGCCGACCGACAGGCTGAAGGGAATGGGAGTTTCGTAGCCGGGCGGATGGTAGCCGACCAGAAGCGCCGCTTCGCGCAGTTTCTCCGCCGCCGCCAGCGCGTCCGCTTCGAAAGCGCCGGGCAGCAGAAGGGCGAACTCATCGCCGCCGAACCGCGCCAGCGTGTCCTCGGCCCGGCAGGCGGCGGCGAACGAGAGTGAAATCTGGCGCAGGACGTCGTCGCCCGCCAGGTGCCCGTAAGCGTCGTTGAAGTATTTGAAGTTGTTCAAATCCACCAGCAGGACCGCGCCCCGGCGTCCGTCCATCCGGGCGGCGTCCATGTCTTCTTTCAGCTTCTTGTGGAACGCGCGGTGGTTCCAGAGGCCTGAAAGCGGGTCATGGTCGGCGCGTTCCAGCGCGTCCGCCAGCAGGGATTCCGTCTGGGTCAGCAGCTCTTCCCGCTCCGATTCCATCAGCTTGCGCTCGGAAACATCGCGCAGATGGAGTGTGTAAAGCGCCTCGCCGTCGGCTTGCAGGGCTGTCGCCGTCAGCTCCGCCTGGAACTCTGTCCCGTCCCGGCGCAACGCCGGCAGCTCGACTCGGGTGTGGAACGCCGGCCAGTTTCCGTTCTCCAAATAGTGCAAAAGTCCGTGCTGATACGAAGAACGCAGCGGCGGCGGCAAAATTAAGTCCGTGATTGCCTGTCCCCGCGCTTCCGCGCAGGAACATCCGAACGTGCGCTCTGCCGCCGCATTCCAGTCGACAATGCGGCCCTGCTGATCAATCAAAATAATGCAGTCAATGGCCGAATCGAGAATGGCCGCTTTGTGCGCCTCGCTGCGGCGCAGGCGCTCCTGGGCGGCGGCCTCCTGCGTAATGTCGCGGGCCAGACTGGCAATGCCGACGACTAAGCCGTCTTCGTCAATCAGCGGCGTGTTGTGCCACTCGCACAAAATCCTCTCGCCCGACTTTGTTCGGTTGTGGTTGGTGCTGCGCGTGCCGGTCCGCCGGGTCTGCATTTGCTGCCCAAGCTCCGCCACTTGAGCGCGTTCTTCTTGCGGCACAATCAGCTCTAAAACATTTTGCCCCAGGGCTTCTTCCGCCGTATAGCCGAATGTCATTTCCGCGCTGGGGTTCCAGGCAGTGAGAATGCCTTCCGGCGTCATCTCAATCACGGCCAGCGGCGAGAGCTGCACATGCAGGGACAGCTTCTGCTCGGACCGGCGCAGTGCTTCCGCCGCTTCCTGCCGCTTGGTGACATTGTGGGCGACGATCATGCGGGCATTCCGGCCCTCAAAGCGGACCCCATGCGCCACTATCTCCATCCAGAGCCGTTTGCCTTGCTTTGTTCGATGCCGCCAGATGCCTCGCGTGCCGTCGCCTGCGCCGGGGGCAATGGGTTGCTGGAAATGGGCATCCAGGGAGATATGGTCTTCCACCGGGCGAATATCGTAGAGGCTGAGCGATAGGAACTCCGCCCGGCTGTACCCATAAACCGCAAGGGCTGCATCGTTAACATCTAAAAAGCGCAGAGTTTCGGCATCAAAAACCCACATCGGATGTGGATTGTCTGCGAACATCTGCCGGTGCATCCGCTCGCGTTCTTCGGAAATGGCCTGGGCGCGGTGCAGCTCGATTTCGGTGGCGACGCTTGCCGCCAAATCTGTGAGCGTCGCCTGCTGATCCTGGGAAAACAAGCGCGGCTTGCAGTCCATGACGCACAGGGTTCCTGCCGCCGCGCCGTCCGCAAGGATCAGCGGTGCCCCGGCGTAAAACCGCAGATCAAAGCCGGAAACCAGGAGATGATCCTGAAAGCGCGGGTCCAGACGCGCGTCTTCCACAACCAGAACTTCCCCCAAAAGAAGCGCGGCGGCGCAGGGCGAGCCTTTCCGGCTGACTTCGGCGGGCAGGCTGCCCCGGCACATCTCGCCCCAGGCCCTGAGCCGAAATTTGTCTTGGTCTGCCAGACTGACAGCGGCGAGCGGCACTTGAAGCAGGCGGGCCGCAAGACGTAGGAGCCGGTCCAGCGCGGCTTCCGGCAGCGCGTCGAAAACAGGAGACTGAAACATGGGAGTCGGACGGCGGCCGGAGGGATTTTGTTCGCCGGATTTTTTTGCCTGCCTGTTTTCTTTTGCTTCCGCAGAGGGTTCGGTTACGGCAGAGGGTTCTTCTTTAGGGGGAAACGGCGTTGATGGCACGGTCTTACTTCCTGATCCTGGCTGAACATCATTCTAGGTGAACATCAGCGCATTGGTCTTGCGGGGCGCGGCTTTCTAGGGCGCTTTATTCTAAAGCATCCGGTGACACGGACTTATTCTGGCAAAAATACGGATCTTCTCCAGCACTCTTCTTGAGCGTGAGGCCGCTTCGATTGTATCTTTCGGTTGTATCTTACCACAACTTTTTGGATTATCCCAAAGAAACGTAACCTAAGATACACCAATGATTCTCGGTGCATGGCTCTAGTTTCCCCTGCCAAACGCCAAAAATAGAGAGGAGTTTAGTTGCCTCCCTAAAAATCATTATGAAAAATCTTCCGAAAAGCGCACAGTGGTATCTGGTCTTTGTGGACCTGCTGGGCGGGGCCGCCGCCCTCTTTGCGGCCCTGACCGTCACCCTCTGGACCGTGGGAATAAAATCCGAGGCCAGCCCCTGGGAATTCGGCATTTATCTTGTGCTGGCCGCGCTGATCAGCCGGACCACGATCCGCCTGCTGCAGCGCCGGGGCGAAGAAGAAAATGTGACGATGTCGCTGGCGTATGTGCTGACATTTGCCGCCATGCTCCGCTTTGGTCCGTCCGGCGCACTGCTGGTCGGCGCTGTCGGCAGCCTCTCCGGCTGCCTGTACCCGGTCCGCCAGCCGGCCTACCGGCTTTGCTTCAATGTTTCGCTCGCTATGCTGGAAACACTTGCCGCCGCCTGGGTGTTTCTGAGACTGAACGGCAACGCGCTGACGCTGCACAACCCCGGCAGCTACCCGGCGGTGGCGGCGGCCAGCCTTGTTTTCTTTTTGATTAACACGGGCGGCGTCGCGATTATTATTGGCCTTTGCACCGGGCAGAACGGCTTTGGGGTCTGGCGCACGACGTTTTTTTGGACCGTGCCGAGCTTCTTTGCCGGGGCGTGCGTCTCGACGCTGGGGCTGATGCTGTTCAGCAGCCACTCGGCGTATATCCTGCTGCTGCTGTCGCCGCTTGGCTGGGTGCTGCACCAAAATTACGCAACCACGTCGGCCCGGACGGAAGAAAAGCAGCAGCATATTGAAGAGCTTCAGCTCTCTCAGGAGCATCTGGCCGATCTCTACTTGGCGACCATTAAAAGCCTGGCGCTGGCGATTGACGCCAAAGACCAGTACACCCACCAGCATATTCTGCGGGTGCAGCGCTACGCCGTCGCCGCCGCAAAGCATCTGGGGCTGACCGGCAGCGAGCTGGAAGCCATCAACACCGGCGCACTGCTCCATGACATCGGCAAGCTGGGCGTTCCCGAGTATGTCCTGCTGAAGCCCGGACGCCTCACCGACGAGGAGTTCGCCAAGATCAAGCAGCACCCGGAAATCGGCGCGGCCATTTTAGACCCCGTCGAGTTCCCCTGGCCGGTCCTGCCGGTCGTCCGCTCCCACCACGAAAAGTGGGACGGCACGGGCTACCCGGACAGCCTGGCGGGAGAAGACATTCCCCGCACGGCGCGGATACTTGCCGTCGCCGACGTCTACGATGCGCTGACTTCCTCGCGCTCCTACCGTAAGGCCTGGACCCATGAGCGGGCCTGTGAAGTTATCAAGAAAGACCGGGGCACCCATTTTGATCCGGTCATTGCCGATGCGTTTTTGGAGATCATCACCGGCGTTGTCGAAGAAATGGCACGGGAAGGCGACGGCCCGCTTGTGGCTGACACGCCGGACGCCGCCTCCAGCCCCGCCGATCAAGCCGCGCGGGCCATCCACCGGGCGTCATCGGAGCTGTGGGCGCTGTACGAAGTCGTGCAGACCCTGTCGTCAAGCGTTGGTTTAGAAGAAACACTGGAGATTTTAGGCCGCAAGCTCGAAGCGCTGCTGCCGGGAACGACCGCCCTGTTTCTACTGCGCCGAACCGACGGCGAAGGAGCCGCTGGCAGCGAGGACGCGGAGGAAATGGTCGTGCGGACGGCAGTCGGCGTCAACCGGGAGTTCTTCAGCGGCGCGAAGACGCTAGGCGGAACTTCCCTTGCGGTCGCGCGGGACGGCGCGACTTACCTCGGCGGGTACGACGCCGATGACCTGCTGCTGACCTCGTCGCAGACGACCCAGTGGACCCCGCTGCAAACCGCGCTGATTGTCCCCGTGGTCCATCAAGGCGCGGTGCTGGGAACGATCAACCTGTACCATCCGAACGCCAACGCCTTCAGCGCCCACGACCGGCAGCTCTTGGAGACAATTGCTGACCGGGCGGCGACCGCGCTCTTTAACGGCCTTTTGTTTGACCGGACGCGCTCCCATGCGTTCACCGACCCGCTGACCGGCCTGTACAACATCCGGCACATCACCCAGCATGTGGAAGAGTGCTGCCGGGAAGCCGTGCCGTTCGCCCTGCTGTGCCTCGATTTGGACAGCTTCAAGCCGATCAATGACAACTTCGGCCACCAGAAAGGCGACCAGGTGCTGCGCGATTTATCCGCGCTGTTCCTGGCCGCGCTGCGCCCCGGCGACGTGGCCGCCCGCTACGGCGGCGATGAGTTTTTGGTGTATGTTCAAGGCGGCACCGCCGAGGATGCCGAAACGCTTGCCGCCCGCCTCCAGGAAGCCGTCGAGTCCTACGAGCCTGGCCTGATCCACCCGCGTCTCGGAGCGCTGCATCTCGGCGTGTCCATCGGCTACGGCTGCTTCCCCGCCGACGGCACCGATTTCACGTCGCTGATCGCCGCCGCCGACGCCCACATGTACCGCGAAAAGACCGAGCGCAAGCTGGGTCGCCTGGCCGGTGACAGCCGCTCTCTCGCCCTGCATTCCCACGACCTGCACGCCACCGACCTGCACACGCTCGGCGCGGAGTTCAACTTGCCCCGCGCCGCGTAGATGACCGTTTTCCGAACCCCTCCCGCTCGTCCCTCGCTCCCTCCCCTGTTAGGGGAGGGCATTCGGAGAAGGCAAGAGGGCGCAGCAAGCAGCGCCCCTACAACTTGTGGTTTTTCTGTGGCCCTCCCCTAACAGGGGAGGGAGCGAGGGACGAGCGGGAGGGGTTCTTCTGGACGGGAGGGGTTCCTCGCTTTTTCTCGCCACATGAGAATTTCCAAAAAGAGTTTTTCGCCCCCAAAGTTTCCTGTTGCCAACACCGGAAGTGCATGATATAATAAGCCCAGTTGTCAGTTCGAGGGTGACGTTAGCAATCCGTCTGCGGCGTTTCGCCGTGGCTGCCGTGAAGCGAGCTTCACTTCACCGGCGCACGTCTCTACTCAGCGCGTGGACGGTAACAGGTGTACCTCTCATGCCGCTGAGTCGGCGTCGCCCATCATAAGAGGTACACCTGTTACCGTCCACGCGCCTACAGTGGCCGCGCCCGGTCCTTGATCGTTTAGTAGCGAATTCTCTCGGCTGACAACATTTATTTAAGATGCCGGGGTTGTAGAAAACCCCGGCAAAGAAACATCCTTCGGATGAAGATGAGGACCAGAGAGATTAGCTGGCTCTCTCTTTGTCCGAAGGACATTTCCTGCCGGGGGTTTTTACACCCCCGGCACCCTTTGGGAGCCACTTCCATGCCCTCGCCTGATGCCCATGACGACGCTCAGTTTGCCCGCGAAACCCCGCTGACCTACGGGACTTGGGGGCGCTTCAAGCGGCTCTACAAAGCTGTGGAAAAAGCTGTGGAAGCGGACGCGCCCGCCGGCGCGGCCCTGTTCGGCGCTCTTGCGGCTCGGCTCGACGCCGCTCCGCTGATCTCTCATGCGCCCGCGCTGCCGGTCGAAATGGGGCCGGACGTGCGCGGCGTCAGCAGCATCGCCGTCGTTGGGCGCGGCGTCTACTGCCTCGTCACCAAATCCCAGCGTCAGACACAGTTCGCCGGGTATGAGTTTGATCCCGAAAACCCGCTGCGCCCTGCCCTCGTCGGCAGCGTGGATGCGCCCGGCATCTCTTCGCTGATACCCTTCGGCCCATTTCTTTGCCTCGTCGGCGGTGCACGTGGGGCTGAGACATTGAGTGTGTTTGACCCTGATGCTTCGAGTGGACCCCAGTGGCGCGGGACAATCGCGCTGGGCGGCTCAAGCACGGTAGTCGGTGCAGGCTCCTACGTCTACGCTTCTGTCTATGGTGCCAGCCAGGGCCAAAGAAGCGCGTGGAGTGGGCTACGGATTTTAGACCTCACTAATCCCGACCAGCCGCAAATCGCAGGCGAACTAGAAATCAAAGAAGTGCAGAAAGTCGCCTGCGATGGCTCCCTTGTCGCTGTCACATCGGGGCAGACGCGGTTTCAATGGGGCCAAACGCCGGGCGTCAGCGCAGTCAGTTTTGTGGATGCGTCTAATCCCCGTCGTCCTCGCCTCCTCAGCACTCTGCAGTTTAATCCCGTCAGCGCGGTCGCCCTGCGCGGCTCGTCGGTTGCCCTGCGTGGACCGCTGGCGTTTGTCGGCGTGGACCGCACCAGCCCCCAGGACTTCGCGGGTCTGCAAATCGTGGACATCTCCGATCCAAGCCATCCGCGAAAACTTGGGTTCTTCGCGACACGCTACTACCCGCCCCAATCCATTACACTCCACGGCGATTTCGCGTATTTGACCTTCCAGTACGGCCCGCCGCAGATTGTGAATGTCAGCAACCCCGACGCGCCGACGGCTGCCGGGCAAATCCAGTCCAACAACGTGTCTGCCCTAGCCGTCTCCGAAGACACCGCCTATGTCGGCACCAATTATCGCGGCCTGGAGCTATACAGCGTCAAGAACCCCGGCAAGCCGGCGCGGATTGGTGTGCCGCCAAGCGGCGCAACGCTCGGCTACATGAAGCGGCGCGTCCGGCGTGTGCTGCGTCATTTTGCCAAAATAAACCCCAACGCTTACGTTTCGCTCGCCGCCGCAGTCTTGGCGGAAGCGCGTTCCGACAACCCGGCGGGGATTGATGCGGCCCGGCAGTGGGTTCTCGCCGATATTCTGTACGGCGGCGGGAGCCGCTACACCCAGCGGCGGCATGGGCGCGGGCCGCTGACGGCGGCGACTCCCGCACCACGCCGACGGCGCGAGGAGCGTGCGCCGGAAGCGTGGGATACGCATTTGGACACGGCGGCGACGCTGCTGCTGACCCCGGCCCTGCCGTGGTTTGTTCACGAAGCGATGGCGAAGATTTTGGGAGCGAATAATGCTTCCCCGCCGTCTCCGTCTTCGGAGTCACTGGCCGGATTTCTCGCCGCTCCGTCCGCCCTGCTGAACCACTTTGCCGTGCCGCTTGCCGCCGCTCGGATGGAGCAGGGGGACCTAGTCGCGCCGGAAACCGCCGCGCTGGCCTTTGTCAAAGCGGGTGCCAAATGGCGGCGCACGATTGAAGCGGCACTGGACCGTCAGCCTCGGTACGCCGAAGACGCCGTTTGGGTGCGGGCGTTCGCCGGTAAAGTGCTGGAACTGGCCCAAGCGGCACTGCAAAACGGGCGGCTGTCCCGGCGCTACGCGGGAGCCTGCGAGATGGTCGCCCGGCGCTTCCCGGCGCTGGTCCTGGACGCGCTGGTTCACACTCTGGCCGCCGCGTTCTTGACAGCCAATCGGCCTGGCCTGACTGATTTAGTGCTGGCGGTAGCCCGGCGCGTGACGCCGTCCGACGCGATTGGCTGGCTTCAGGCGCTGGGGCCTGTCCCGGACGATTTACGCGAGCCGGCAGTGCTGGCGCTGGCGTTTGGCCTGACGCCGCACGGCTTCACGCTGTCCGAAGCGTCTGGACTGATACTGTCTCAGGACAATTTTATCCGTGCGGCCGGCTGGCGTCTCTTAGCCGCGTCCGCGACGGCTCCGGCGGTCTTTCAAACGCTCTGGACAAGCCTGCTGGACAGCCTCGCGGCGACGCCGGCCCTGCAAACGGCGATGTCCTCGCCGGCAGCGCTGTCGGTGCTGGCGCGGGCAGGCTTCTCGCCGCAGACCATCGCGGACCGGCTGAGCGAGCGTCCGTTTCTGGCGGGCCTGCTGTCTCCGCAGACATTCGCCGCGCTGCTTCCTTCCGTGCCGCCGTCAGTGGCGCTCGCTTTAATCGCCGCCGTGGCCGACGACCGCTGGCCCGAGTTCCGCCCGTTTCTGCTGGAGTATCTGCGTTCGGGCAGCGGCCTAGACGCCTTCTGGAACGCCGCTCCCGGCGCCTTAGACGCGGACGCCAAAGGCCGGCTGGAGTCGCGGCTTCTGGGAGACGTGGGCGCGGCGGACACGCTGGCGTTGGTGGACGATCCCGAAGTGCTGTCTGTCCGTGACCCGGCGTTTGACGCCGCCCTAGCCCGCTGGGTTCGGGCGCACGAGGCGTTGTTCACGCAGAACTCACTCCTGCTGCTCCAAGCCGCCATCCATGTCCTGCCCGCCGTCCGGGCCTGGGGCCTGGGCCGGGCGCAGGCTTTGGGCTTCGATTTGCCGTTCGCGCTCCGGCTTTTGGAGTCCAGCCTACCGGCATCGGCGGAAGCCGGCGGCGCGTTCTTTACGTCTTTGCCGCCCGGTGACCAAGCGGAGCGCGGCTACGCGCTGGCCCTCTGCGATTCTCCAATCGCGCCCGTCCGCGCTTCGGGCCGGACATTCGTCTCGCAACGCTGGGACAGGCTGCCCCAGGACGACCTGCTGCGGGCTTTGTTCGAGAACTCTCACCCCGACATGCAGGCATTTGTCGCGGAGCTTCTTGCCTCGTCCCCCGCGTCTTCTGCCGAAAGCGCCCAGTTTGACGGCGAAGTGCTGCGAGCGCGGCACACCGCCCGCCGGGCAAAAGAGAAGATTAAAGCCCGGCAAAGCGCCGCGCCGACCGTGGATGTCCCCACTCTGCTGGCCCTGGCCCGCAGCCGCACGCCCCGCGACTCGGAATGGGCGCTGGGGCAGCTTGCCAAACTGGCGCTGGCCGGTCAGGAAATTGACGGTTTTTCTGTCTCCGGCGTGGCCGGGGGATAAAGAATTTCCTGCCCTGAACGGCAGGGCTTTTGAAGTTCAAGCCCCCGCCTTCGCGGGCGAAGATCGTTTGGGTCCGATGCCCGCGAAGGCGGGGAATTGCTTTACCCAAGCACGGGGGTTCAGCCCCGTGAAATTTGTTTATCGTCTCTAAACCAAGATACATTCACGGAGCATCAACCAATGGAAGTCACCCAATTGTATGCCCGCCCCAGCAGCGGCACTCTCAGCGAAGGCGGAATGCGACTCGATGTCGCCGCCGAGCTGTCTCGCCCGCCGGTTGCGCTGAACGCCTTTGTCCGCGATAGTTTAGCGTATGCCCGCGTCATGCTGGCCCTCTACGCGGTTGTTTCGGGCGACCACCGGGCAAAGCCGAAAGACCACACGGCCTATCAAGAATGGGTGCAGCAGCGATATTTAGAAGATTTAGGCGTCGAGATGGCCTCACGCCTGCGCCAGATGCCGGGCCTCAGCGACCAGCGGGACACGCTCAAAGCGCGGGTCACGGCGCTTCGCAAAGACGCCCAGCCGCTGGAAAAGCTGCTTCAAAGCGCGGACTTTTTTGCGTCCCGCGCCAAATACTTCAAATGGCTCTGGGACAACGACAAAGACGCCTGGATGGTGCTGGACCCGGTGGTCAGCGTTCACCCGGACTGCGTTGTGTTTGAAGTGTTCTCGATTGACGAATCCAGCTACGGGCGCGTCACCGTGCCGATGGACAAACTCGACACGCTCAGCGAGACGGTCTATGGCACGACCAATGTGGATTACTCGAAAGCCCTTGCCAACGAGATCTCGCGTGTGCGTGACTACCGCCCAGCCTATCTGTCGGTCGGCGGCGGGGGCGTATCGGTCGCCACCGGCGCGGGCGAGCATTTAGAGAAAAAGATTGACCTGCCTCCCACCTGGGTGCGCGGCTTTTTGCAGGTGCAGTCGGCAGCCGCGTTTGCCGGCATTGATCTGACCCTCAGCGCGTCCACGGTCGCCGAGATGCTGGCCGTTCTGCGGCGGCGGCATGAGGATGAAGGCCCGCGCTCCCTGCGGTTTGTGCTGACGCCGGGCGAGAAGCCCAAAATTATCATAGAACCGTGGAACGTCGAAATCGCCGAAACGGAATCCGTGTATGACGGCGACTACACGGGTGATGTGCGGATTTGGGGCCGGCGGCGACTGCTGGTTTTAGAATCGCTGATGCCGACGGCGGACAAAGTGACAGCGCGGCTGCTGGGAACGGGGATGCCGTCGTACTGGACCGTGTTCCAGAAAGGCCACCGCTTTGACCTCGGGCTGTCGGGCTGGACACAGAACGACTGGTCCCGCGCGGCGCGGTTTGACCTGCTGGCCTCGACGGGTTCCGTGTCCGAAGGCGACTTCGCCCAGGCGGCGTCGGCGCTGGAGACCCGGCTGCGCTTGTCGCCGGAAGAGCTTGCCGCCAACACCGATTTATCCCGAGAAGCGGCGACTTCGGCCCTGCAGCGCCTCTGCCGCGAAGGCCGGGCGATGTATGACCTGGCGGCGGGCGTCTACCGCTGGCGTCAATTGCTGCCGTTCCCCGTCGAAAACGAGGAAGATTCCGACCCGCGCCTCTACCTTGCCCGGCGGCTTGTCGCCACCGGCGGCGTCAAGTGGCTGAAGCCTGGCGAAGAGGAAGAAGAGACCTTCGGGCTGCCTGCCGAGAGCGAAGCAACCACCCGCTACCGCGCTCAGGTGCGCGGCGGCGAGGAAAAGCGCGAGCGCAAGTTCCATGTCGTGCTGGATTTGGATGCCGATGGCCGTGCCCGCTTTGTGTCGTGCGACTGCGCCTGGCACCGGCGCGAAAAGCTCCGCAAAGGGCCATGCGCTCATATTCTGGCGGCGACGGTGCTGGCGTCCCAGCAGCAGGTCGGGGCCGGCGCGGCCCAATCTCCGTCGGCGGGCAGTGGCGGCGGCGCGGCCCTGCGGCCGGATCGTTTCAAGGGCCAGGCATTTGTGTTCACCGGAGCATTGACGCTGTTCACGCGGGAGCAGGCCGAGGCTTTAGTGATGCAGGGCGGCGGCAAAGCGTCCGGCAGCGTCAGCCGCACCACGACCTACTTGGTGGCCGGCGACAAGGCCAGCTCCAAGCTGACCAAAGCACGCGAGCTGGGCGTTTCGGTTCTGACGGAAACCCAGTTTCAGGCCATGCTGGAGGACCGCGCCCAATGAATGCCGAGCAGAAAAAGCGTTACCAGCAGGTCGGCAAGCCGGCGTTTATCCGGGAAGAAATGACCCGGCTCGGCTTCTGGCCGCCGTCTCCCGAAGTCGCCGAACAGGCGGCTGCGACCGAGCATCAGCTCCGTGCGCTGTACAATGAGCTGGCGCTGGCGCAGACCGATTTGAGTGCCGTGGAAGCCCGAATCGCGGAAGCCGGGGACATCCCGAAGCTGCTGCTGGAAGTCCGCCGCAAGCGCATTGAGCGCGTCCGGGCCGAGCGCACTGTCCGGCGGGAGACGCGGGCCAAAGAACTGGCGGAGAAGCGGGTTCAGGACGCCGCGTGGCGGCAGAAGACGCTGCCGTTTCTCGGCGCGGGCGTCTCCAGCAGCCTCGTTTACGATGGCGGCGACCCGGAAAAGCTGGCGGCACTTGGCCTGCCTTCCCTAACGTCTGCCTCGGATGTCGCGGCGGCGATTGGCGTCACAGAACGCGAGCTGGCCTGGCTGACCTATCACCGAGGCGCGGCGATGCTGGACCATTACTCGCGGTTTCAGATCCCCAAGAAGCGCGGCGGGACACGCACGATCTCGTCGCCCAAGCGCCGCTTGCGGACCGCGCAGTCCTGGCTGCTGGAACACGTTCTCGCGCTGCTGCCGGTGCATGACGCCGCATTTGCGTTCCGCCCCGGCCTGTCGGTCGTGGACAACGCCGCCCGGCACACGGGACGCGCTGTGGTCGTGCGCTTGGACCTCCAAGACTTCTTCCCGTCGGTGAAACTGCCCCGCGTCCGCTCTTTGTTCCGAAGCTTCGGCTACAACGGCGGCGTTGCCACGCTATTTGCCCTCTTAGCGACCGAAGCGCCCCGCGCGGCAGTGAGCCTCGACGGCCAGACCCGCTTTGTCGCGCTGAGTGAGCGCTGCCTGCCGCAAGGAGCCTGCACGTCCCCTGCCCTGACCAATCTCCTATGCCGCCGAATGGACGCTCGCTTGACCGGAGCCGCCGAGTCGCTTGGCTTCCGCTACACCCGCTACGCTGACGATCTGGTCTTCTCGCATGCCGACGCTTCCGCCCCCGTCAGCATCCTGCTGACGCTGGCACGGAGGGTTATCGCGGACACGGGCTTTATCGTCAACGAAGAAAAGACTGCCGTCCTGCGCCCCCAGCACCGGCAGGTTGTCACCGGCGTTGTCGTCAACGAAACCCCGCACGTCTCCCGCGAAGACCTGCGCCGCTTCCGCGCCGTCCTGCACCGCTGCGAAATGCTAGGCATTCCCGCCGTCTCCGAGCAGATGGGCCGCGACGCCCGCGCCTACGCTTCCGGGTATCTGGCGTTCCTGCACATGGTTTGTCCACAGCAGGCAGGCCGCCTGCGCGAGAAGCACCCCTGGGTGACCCAGTTTCAATCACCCAGATAGTCTTCTTTCAGGACACGGAACACCGGAGCGGAGGTCCGCAGGGTCATCGCGCCTTCTTTCCAGCCTTTGCGCGGCAGCACAAAGCAGTGGTTGCGGGGAACGAGCAGCTCTTCCTCGCACCAGCCGTCGGTGATAATCATGATCGGCGCGTCCGCCGGAAAATCGCCCTGGCGGTGCAGGAAAGAGACGGCGGGCTGCAAAACAGTCCCGCCCCGGCCTTTGATGGAGAAGACCCCGCGCAGGTCGGTCGGCGGCACAAAACCCCGGTCATACGGCGCGGCGTCGCACAGCACCAAGCGCACCTGGGGAACGTCCCGCGCTTCGGCATACGAGGCGATTGCGCCCAGCGCCCGGCCTAAAAGCTCGCGGTCCATTGACCCGGACGTGTCCAAGATCACGCCAAACGTGCAGGCATCTTTCCATTCCTGCGGCACGAACCGGGCCGGACGCGGGATGTCCGGCGTGGACGACTGGCGGCGGCGGCTGGCCCGCGCATAGGTCCGCAGGGGGTCGTGAAGCAGCGGCACATGCTCCGCCATCCACCGGGCAAGTTCCACGTCCCACGGCACCGGCGGCGTCCACAGCGAGCGTATGTATTCCACTAACCCTGCCGGCACAAACCCCCGGCCCATCGCGCAGGTCAGGCCCGCCGTGAGGCTGCGCCGGTAAAAGTCGTCCAGCGTCGACACGTCGCCCCGGTAGATGCGGCGGCTCTCGCTCTCAAACAGCACGTCGCCGAGTGCGCCCCGGAAGCCCCGTGCGCCCTTGCAGCGGCCCGGCTCGCGCATCAGCAGGTCATACACTTCGTCCGCAGACATGTCCTTGAGGCGCGGATCGTACAGGCCGCCCACTGACGGAAACTGCCCCACTCCCATCTCAATCAGCCAGTCATTGATCACAAAATCGCAGGCGATGTTCCAGACCCACGGGTCACGCCCCCGCTGCCGCGTGTGGTGCAGCAGGGCCGCATGCAGCAGCTCATGGGCGTAGACAAAGATGATCTCCTGAGACGACAAGCCCCGGCGCGGATGAAAGTAAACCTCGCCCAAGTACGCATTTACGGCCGCGATCTCAATGTGCATCCGGTCACAGACCGCTTCATCAGCGATAATCGTCATGTGGGCGGCGACTGCCCCCAGCAGCGGCATCTCATTCAGCACCCAGCGCCGGGCTGTTTCGCCGGGCCGCCAGACTTTCCGCTTCTCGGCGTCCGCCTGTCCCAGCGTCTGCGCCGCTTCTTCCACGGCGTCCTCCACAGCCTCCCGAATGCCTTCCGCCAGCAATGTTTCCCAGTCCTGCCGGGGCTTGGCGCGTCCGTACAGGCCGCTGCTGGAAGCTGTGACAAGAGGCCGCGTCACCAGGTCCGGGCGGCGCACCCCGGCGTAGGTCTTGAAACCTTCCAGCGCCGGCTTATCCCCGACCAGCATCTCATAAATATCTTCCTCGCGCAGATTCGCGAACGCCAGGTCTACCCCAAAGTCATGCGGCGCGTGGCCGATCTTAAACGCATACAGCATGTTGTCGGCGGCATGTTCGCAGGCCAAGTTCCAGGGCTTGGGGTCACGCCCCTGCCGTCCCGGCCCATGCCCGAGGCCTAGATGCAAAAGCTGATGGGCTAGCACAAACGCCCATTCCAGCTCTCCGAGATCATGCCGCTTGTGCGGATTGAACCAGATGACCCCTTGCGCCGTGTCCACGCAGGCCATCTCCGGGTCACCCTCGCCGCCGTCGCATTCCACAAGCCGCACATACTGCATCAGCGGCCCCAGCAGCGTCTTGCTCAGGCGCACCCTCGCCCCCGCAACCCGCTTCCGCGTCTTTTCCAATTGCGTCTCTTTCTGCTTTTCCTTGTCTTTACGCCGCGCCATAGGTCTCCTGCCTGAGTAGTTGTGTATTTGAGTCCGTGAACTTTAGTTCATGTGCTTGTTTGCCAAAATAGTAACACTTTGTTATATTTCGCAGTATAATGCGTACACTCTCAATATAGGGTCACCGTACCTTTTCGCTTGGCACGATTTTTGCCGTCGAGATATTGGCGCTTAATCCAATAGTCGGTTCGTCGGATTAGGTAACGACCAAATGACTCTTGTCGTATCCATCAAAGTGAATGATGGGGTTGTTTTAGCAGCAGATAGTGCCTCCACAATGGTACGAACGTATCCCAACGGAGACCAAGAAATATGCAACGTCTACAACAATGCGGACGAGGTATTCAACTTGGTACGCAGAGGCTCCACTTGCTATCCTATCGGAGCAGTGACATTTGGCGCAGGGAGCATAGGGCCAGCATCTATCTCAACCCTGGTAAAAGACTTTCGTAAGATTGCGATTGAGTCTGACCCACTGTATATTGATCCTAGCAATTATACAGTGCAAGGGGTGGCGACTGCATTCCGACAATTTATGCTTGAAGACAAGTATAGCTCCGTGTTTGGCTCCCAGACGGGAAAGCCGGATTTAGGATTTATTATAGCAGGCTATTCCTCCAACGCTGACACTGCGGAAGAGTATGCTTTAGGCTCAATCAACGGGCAACTTCTAGGCCCCGACTTGCTGCCAACTGTGGATGGCAGCGGAATTCATTATTTTGGTCAACCGGAGGCTGTTGAGAGACTTATCTATGGAGTTGGAATGGATATGCCCAGTGTTCTCATAGATGAATTGTCTGTATTGCCTGATGAAGCTAATGCTGCTCATCGATTGTTCAAGCAAAAACTCGGTGTACGGCTTGAAAATGCGGCTATGCCTATACAGGACGCAATAGACTTGGCCGAGTTTCTGGTTGACTTGACGTCGAAGTTTATTAGGTTTCAGGAGGGTGCTCAGACAGTTGGCGGCCCAATCGAAATCGCCGCGATCACGAAGCATGAAGATTTTAAGTGGGTGAAACGCAAGCACTTTTACAAGAGGGAAATGCAACCAATCTAACAGACGAAAATTAGGAGAAACCGCATGAACGAAACACACATCGAAAGCAGCATTACGGAAAAGATGCGTCAGGTGCGTCCGCCAAATGCTCCTGCCAAACAAGCTGAGAGAATTGGCCTCAAAACCTATCAAGAAGCAATCCGCCCATCTGACACGCAAAGCAGTATCAGCGTTAAAATCGATCTGTCCAAGTTAGACAAGGCAAAATAACTTCGGAGCCGACTGCTTCAGCAAGCCTGCTATCTCATAAAGCCTTCCTACATCATAGGAAGGCTTTTTCCTTTTGGCATCAGCTCATTATGAGGCACTAAATTAAGAGGAAGTGAGTCTGTCATAGGCGGGACGGTTGCTCGATCTTCGTCACGAACACAGTTCACGCTTTCGTTTGTGTTAGGCTTTCACGGCGACGCGCTGGGCGAGGCGGGGCAAATCGCGGACGACTTCGACTAAAAACCAGTCGGGGAGCGGGCGGGCGTCGCCGCCGGTTTCTTCGGCGACCAGGACGGTTGCCATTTCGACGGAGATGTCGCACAAATCCACCAGGACGCGCTTGGCCTGGCTGACTAAGTGCTTGTGGGCGGGCTTGACATTCTCGCGCTCCGGGGGCAGGGTCTTGGCAAGCTGCGCCCGGAGAGACTGCACGACGAAATACAGCACGTCCCGGTCCTCGGCGGCGCGGGGGAGCGGCTGCTCGCCGGACAAAATCAGCTCGACCCGCAGGCTGCCGTGCAACTGCTTGACAAACGCCGCGAAGCTGCGGGCATGGCTTGCGCTCAGGACGCCCAACGCCAGCATCTCGGCTTCGTCCGGCGTGATGGCGGAACCGTAGGAGCGCAGGGCGTCGCTCAGAATATGCCAGGCGCGAGGGGTCGAAAAGGTTTCTTCGGTCTTGGGCGGCAGGACGACTAAATGGTCGGGCCGGGTTTCAATGTACCGGATGACCCACTCGTGGACGCCCTCGGCATAGGCCCAGTCCAGCCAGTCCCTGACCGTCGGCTTCAGCTCGACATGGAGCATCCGGTTCATCAGCGCCGACGACATCGGCTTGACGATGGCCTGGTCCTGCGCCCGGTTGCCCGCCCCGACCACGACCGACCCTTCCGGCAGCGTGTATTCTCCCAAACGCCGGTCATTAATGAGCGAATAAAACGCTTTCTGGACCTCAAAAGAGCAGGCGTTCAGCTCATCCACAAACAGCAGGTACGGCTCATCGCGGGCAATCATCCGGGGCGGGCAGAAGACCGAGCGGCCGTCCACAATCTGCGGCACACCGATCAAATCCTCCGGCGCAAGCTGGGAGCCGAGCAGAGAAACGCAGTCCAGCCCGACGTCGCGGGCGAACCGCTCCACCAGTGCGGACTTGCCGATGCCTCAACAAGCCCAGCAGGAACAGCAGGACGTCCGCGCCCTGCGCGACCGTGCGCCATGCCTGCGTTGGCGTTTCCAGCCGCAGCCCGAGCATCAGGCCGCCGCCGAGCGCCGTGGCCCAGGCTTCGCTGAGGCCACGCGGACGGATCAAAATCAGCGCCAGCGTCAGCGCGAAAATCAGCAGTGTGAGAGTAATTCGCATGGCTTCAATGTTTTCTCGTATTCTTCGCAGTGAGCCGGGTTCCCTGAAACGTCATAATCGGTAATGGTTCTACTCGCTCCCGATAAAGGCAAACCGGCTGCAAAGCCGGGACGCAAAGCCGACGGGTCTCCGCAAATCCAAGCCGCGGAGATGGCCGGGCCGCCGAAGGGCGTTCTCGTGGACGGGCGGAAACCAGCATGACTATCCTTCGCACTCGACAAGAGCAAACCGCGGGAAACTGCGGGACGCAAAGCCACGGGCCTTCCTCTTGCTGTCCCTAGTGTCAGGACAGAGATGGCCGCCGGGCTACCGAAACGCGACGACTACGAGGGAACCCTACCATGAAAGACAACAAGAACACTTCTTGCAGCAACACTTCTCGCAGCTCCCGCCCAGGCCGCGTCTGGCGGATGCCTGCGGCTCTCGCAGGCTTTGCCCTGCCGCTTGCGGCCCTGCCGCTCGCCGTTCTGGCCGCGCCTGCCGGCCCCGCCCTGCCGAAAGCCGACACGCCGCTGTCCCAGATGCTGGCCGCAAAAGCCCAGGCCGGCACGGTTTCGGTCATCTTCAAGACGACCGCGCCCCTGACTTCCGCCCAGGAAGCGCAGATGACGGCTCTCGGAGCCACCATCGTTCGGCGCCTGCCGATCATCCAGTCCGTCACCGTGCGGCTGCCGGAGCGCAACCTGGCCCGGCTTGCCGCCCTGCCGTTCGCCGCGCATCTGTCGCTGGACGGCAAAGTGGAGAAAAGCGACGAGTTCACGGTCGGCTCCAGCGAGGCTAATCTCGCGTTCGCCGCCAGCAGCAACAGCAGCCAAGACGGTGACGACAACAACGGGAACACCGCTTACCAACTTACCGGAAAAGGGGTAACCATTGCCGTCGTGGACAGCGGCATCGCTCCGGTCGCGGACCTGAAGGGGGCCTCCCCGCTCCCGCTGCTGAACATGGGCGGAAACCGGCTCCTCCCCGGCACCGACTTTGTCGGCAAGCCTGCGCCGCCGCCCCCGCCGGCTCCGGGAACGCCTGCTCCCCCGCCGCTCAATCCCGCCGACCCCTGCGGGCATGGAACGCATGTCGCCGGCATCATCGCCGGCAATGGCACGAAGTCCAGCACTTCCAACAGCTTCCGCCACTTCTTCGGGATCGCGCCGCAGGCGAACTTGGTCAGCGTGCGGGTTCTCGACCAGAACGGGTGCAGCACGGTCAGCACGGTTTTGGCCGGACTACAATGGGTCATGCTGCACAAAAACGACAATCAGGCCGCGCCCATCCGCGTCGTGAACCTCTCGCTCGGCCATCCGGTCGGCGAGAGCTACACCACCGACCCGATCTGCCAGGCTGTTGAGGCCCTGTACAAATCCGGCGTCGTCGTGGTCTGCGCGGCGGGCAACGAAGGCCGGGTCAACGGCACTCTCAACACGCCAGGCCTGGACAACGAAGGCTGGGGGACCAACTACGGCTCCATTCAGTCGCCCGGCAACGACCCCTATGTCATTACGGTCGGCGCGACAAAGGCCATAGACGGCACTCGGGCCGACGATAAAATCGCGACGTATTCCAGCCGGGGACCGTCCCGCCTCGACCTCGTGATGAAGCCGGACATTATCGCGGCGGGCAACAAAGTCATCTCACTGGATGCCGGCAGCAGCGCATTGAACAACTATGCGGGCGGCTCAAACGACATTCCGCAGTCGCTTTACCAGTACGTCGACAAGACGACTGCGGTGTCCAAAGACTACTTCCAGTTGTCGGGGACTTCCATGGCGTCGCCGGTCGTGGCTGGGGCCGCCGCGCTGCTGCTGCAAGCGAACCCGAACCTCTCGCCCGACACAATCAAAGCGCGTTTGATGCTGTCCGCCGACAAGTGGTTTGCTCCCGACGGCACCGCCGACCCGCTGACCTACGGGGCCGGCTACCTGAACATCCCCGCCGCGCTTGCCAGCACGGTCGTGGCCCAGGGACCCGCCGCAAGCCCGGCGCTGATCGCAAACAGCGACGGCAGCGTCTCCGTTGACCTGAGCCGCGCCCAGTGGAGCACGGCCGGCATTGACCCGAGCCGCGCCCAGTGGAGCACCAGCCTGTGGGGCACCGGCGTTGTGGACCTGCGGGCGCTCTGGGGCAGCCGCGCCCAGTGGAGCACGACCAGCATTGACCTGAGCCGGGCGCAGTGGAGCACCAACGTCACCTTCATTGCAAGCCGCGCCCAGTGGAGCACCACCGCCGGTCTTGCGGCAAGCCGGGCGCAGTGGAGCACCAGCACGATTGGCGCTTCGCAGGCTCTTTGGGGCAGCAGCGTCTGGGGCGACCGGGCGCAGTGGAGCACCTCCACCACCGCCGTGGACCTCAATTCGGCAGCGATTACCGGGGAATAGTTGACGGGAATAGCTCGCTGTGACAAGCGCCTAAAGGAGCCGACGCAAATGCCGAAGAACCACACCCGCTGGACCCGCCTCCAGCCCCGCTCACGCCGCCGCATCTTCTGGGAAGGCTAGTAGCTTAAAGAAAGGCTGACGGACTATGACTTAGCGCGGGCGAGAGGCACTGCCTCTCGCCTGCTTTTACTTGCTTACCTCTCAGCAAAAATCCAATCTTGTCTTAACAAACATTAAATTGCAATCAGTGCTATACTAATTCTATCTCTCGGCCCGCTTTAGTTCCAGACTTGGATCAACACGTTGCATACTTCTCCCATTTTTAACTTATGCAAATGAACAAATGGTATCAACATTCGCGGCTGCCTCTTTCCATTTTGTTGGCAACTGGCTGGTGCAAAACCCGTACTTCTGGGAAACAAACATTAACTTGAAAGCAAACCATACGTTGCCCTAGTGCCTCGCTAACGAAAAAGCGGGGAGAAGTGTTCTTTTCCCCGCTTTGATGCCTTAGTGGAGTATGTAAATGTGCAAGTCATGCCGTTACCGTGCTACATGGTTTCCAGTAGCAGCTTTGTTCACGGCCATCTTTGGTCTGGGACAGATGCAGTCTCTTTGTTTAGCAGCCAATCATATGGCGCACAGCCATCATCCGCGACATAATCAGTCGCGCTCGACCTCAACATTTTTGTACAGTGTTTACGACAACACCGGCGAAGCCAATAATGAAACTCTTGCACAGCTAATCGCTAACGAAAACAAGCCCAATATCAGTATATTTCGGCTGCGGCGCGATGGCAGCTTGGTCTCTGTCCCGCTGCGCTACAATCCTAAAGCCTTTAGTAGTGGATATGCTGGCACAGTCAACTCTCTCACGGCCTCCCCCGATGGCCGCTTCTTGATTGCGGAATGCCAGAACACGCACGAAGACAACTACTCGCCGATTTTCCTTCAATACCGCATTCAACCGGATGGTCAGATAAAACCGTATGCTCGCTTCAGCGGCCCGACTTTAGGCGGAAGAAGCCTCGTGTTCCACCCATCTGGGCGCTACGCTTATCTAAGTTGCCCCGACCCATCCCCCACATAATCTGGGCCGGGAACGATTGCCGAGTTTCATGTCACCTCCGCCGGGGACATCCTCTATCCGCCGTTCGCTACTGTGCCATGCAGCCCAAAACCGAGTGCGTTGGCGTTAGACAGCCAGGGCCGCGTAGGCGCAGTGGTAGACGCTGACTCAGGCTTTGTCTGGCAGTACACGCTGACGCCGCAAGGCAGGCTTGTTCCCGCCAATCCGCCTTCGGTTCCGGTTGCCAGAGCATTCACCGCACTAATGGCAGGGAATGGTCAGTCGCTGTACGTCCCAAGCCAGCAGAGCCGCGAACGCTACCGGATGTATCAGCTTCGCCGCAATAGCGGCGGCGGGTTTTCCCTGCTGATGCCCTGGGCCATCCGCCTCCCCGGCGTGATTTGGAGCGTGGTGGTTTCCAACAAGCGCCGCCTGATGTACGTCAGTTCCGGCGGCAAGCTGCTGCTGTTCCACATCAGCCCGCAAGGGACATTGCAGCAGAGCCATTACTCCCTTAGCACAAAGGTCGGTCTCAATCTGGCGGTTGATGAAGCGACGGGCTACCTATATGTGATGGGCCTTTACAACTTCCTCCACACTTACCGGATTGGGCAGGACGGCAAATTATCGGCAGTCGGCAAGCATCCAATACATGTAAATCTGCGGCTGAGCCACCTCACCATTGTCCACCGTTAGCACACCTAAAAAGCCGGTGCTGTTCTGGGTACAACGCCTTTATGCAGCTTACAGAACCACAAAAAGAAACACTCATGCGGGAAGCGCTGGCGGAAGCGCAGCGCGGCATGGACGAAGGCGAAGCGCCGATTGGGTGCGTTCTCGCGCTCGGCGGCAGCGGTGAGCCGCAGATTGTCGCGCGGGGGCATAACCGGGTCAATGCGCTCGGGCGCAAGACGGCCCACGCGGAAATGGTGACGTTCGAGAACGCCGGCAGCCACAACGGGGAGCCGCCTGCCCTGCCGCTCAACGCTGAGAACATCATTCTGGTGTCCACACTGGAGCCATGCGTGATGTGCCTCGGCGCGGCGATGGAAGGCGGCGTCAGCCTCGTGCTGTTTGGCCTAACTGCTCCTGCCGACAGCGGCACGCAGCGGGTGACGCCGCCTCAAAGCCCGGAAAGCAGTCACCCGGAGATTGAAGGAGGCATTCTGGCTGCCGAAAGCCGGGCGCTGTTTGAGGATTGGCTTGAGGCACACAAAGGCACCGAGCAGGCCAAGTTTGTCGAGCAGCTTCTGGCGCTGACGGAGTAAGAGTCCCCCCAGCCCCCATTATTGGGGGCTGGGGGGCGTCCTGACTGCTCAGAACGCAAACGGCAGGATGAAGCCGCAAAAGCCGCCGACGAGGGCTGCAATGCCGGCAAGCCCTGCGGCGAGGCTGAAAAACCAGACCCGGCGGCTGCGGGTCAGGGCGGCGATGGCGGACAGGGCGATGGCGATCTGGCAGAGCGAGACCGACAGCGCAAAGATGTGGTGGTGCTCCATGTCTTTGTCGGACTCTTTGCCTTTTTTGCCGGCCTTATCTTCCATGCCTTTTGCTTTGGCCTGGATTGCGCCCTGCTCCTGGGCATAGCGGGCGGCTTCCGCCTGGCTTTTCTTGATCTGCGGCGACCCCGGCGGCAGAAGCTGGGCGGTCGTCGCGTAGACCACGCCTTTGATGCTTTTGGACTGGTAGTAGTTCCACTGGTCGGTGGCCTGGGTCCGCAGGCTGATTTCGTCGTTCTTGCTGAGCAGGGCTTCGTTGACCAGAAGGCCCGCCCGCAGCGAGCCGATGGCGGCGACGACCGCCAGCAGCGCGGTC
>JAABUO010001705.1_pt1 | contig 28007 bp, 23 predicted proteins | sample 5559291 | NCBI WGS metagenome assembly JAABUO01 (sample SAMN10711878, study PRJNA513372) | rock metagenome | isolation source: Antarctica rocks | place: Antarctica: Victoria Land, Finger Mt sud | reverse complement strand
GCCGGCTCCGACGTGCGCCAGCTTGAGGTAGGCCGAGTAGACGTAGGCCGGCCGGTACGAGCCGGTCGAGACGCGATACCACACGTCGTCGCCCGGTTCCAGGGCCACGCCATGGACGACGCCGAGTACGGTCATGCGTGTGTCCGGCGCGAACGCGCCATCCGACAGCGCGTCCGGCCGGGGCGCCGAGAGGCTGTAGATCCGCGTAACGCCGCTCTCCGCGTTCGTGCTGACGGCCCCGGTCCACGGCGTCGAGAGACGCAAGAACCCGATGCCGGACGAGAGCACGTAGGCGACGCGTCCGTTCATACGTACCCGGTACCAACGATCGATCCCGTCGACGTTGTCGCCGAACGCGACCCCGAGGACGGGCGCCGCGTCGCCCGACGCGAGCGTCGCCACGGCCGGCGCGTCCGCACGCGGCGCCGAACGCACGTTGAAAAAGCTCGCGCCGCTGGACCAAGAGGCGACGCCGGTCGCCTCCACATCGGCGGCCGGCGCTGGCCTGGCGACGCCCCCAGCCGAGACTGGCCTGGCGGCGGGCGTCGGTTTCGGACCGGCCGCGACGGCATGCCCGCGCGCCACCAGCGGCGCAAGGATCAGCGCCACCGGCAGCGCTACTCTCAGCCCGACGTTCACAACCATCCCCGCCGCATATACTAGCCCTCTCCCCACCTATCGTGGGCCTCCACGGACATCCACATAAAAGAGTAGCGCGTCGCGGATGGAATATCCACCGCGACGCGCCACGCGCGTCACCTCATGGCCCGGAATTCTTAGCGCTTCGCGTTGATGATCCCGGTGATCTCCCCCTTCTCAGGGAAGCGATCGAGGCTCTTTTTGGAGAAGATCAACTCTCCGTTGTAGGTCACCTCGAACAGACCGCCGCTGGCGGGTTGCAGGTTGAGGTTCTTGATCTTGCGTCCATAGGCGTGGACAAGCTCTTCCGTCAAACTGACGGCATCAGGCGTGTAGTCTCAGACAACGCAGAATTGAACCGTAATATCCATGTCATACTCTCTTTCGTCTAGCGCTATGCTACCTGTAGTATAGCAAACGGACGGGACGCCCTCGCCTTATGCTCCATCCGCCGGGATCGCGGACGGGTTGACACGACAGGGCCGGAGGGCGTAGCATAGCGCCATCGCGCCTCTATATCATCGCGCCTCTCCATGACGTCATAATATTGGAGGTCGCTCATGAAACGCCATATCGCGTGCATCCTCGCCTTAACCGCAGCTCCCGTGTTGCCACTATTGCCGCGCTCCGCCACCGCGGCGATAGGGGTTCCCGCTCCGGCGCCTCGATCACTCCTCCTCCTCCCGGCGGACCTACCCGCCGGCTATGTCGCGGACGCCGCCCTGGAGAACGCGGACGCCACCGCCCGCACGGCCGCCTACGCGCCCATCGTCGCGGCGGAGGCCTTCACGGGGTATCGCACCCGGACGACGGCGATCGCGCATGACGTCGCGCTGCTGCGGACGCGCGCGGACGTCGCCCTCTACCTCGCCCACGAGGCCGCCACGCTCGACCGGGCGCACAACGCCGCCCGCCTCACCCTGGCCGGGCGCTACGGCGATAGTGGGACGCTCGCCTATCAGGAGCGCGGGACACGCGGCCAGGACTGGGTCATGGCGACCTTCGCCGACGGCCGCTACGTCACGACCGTCGGCGTGTACGACGCCGCGGGCGAGGAGTCCGCGATCGAGCGCGCGCAAGGCCTCGCCGCCGCCGTCGATAGGCGGCTACGCCCGGCGGGGCGCCTGGCCGGCCCCTCACACGTCGTCGGCGCGATAGGCGCCGGCCCCCTCGTGCGCCTGCTGGCGCTCGCCACGATGAACCGCTCGGGCCGCCCCGGCGATACGTTCCGCCCGCGCGGCGTGGTCTATTGGCGCGCCCTCTGGCGCGTCGGACGCGTCCACGGCGGCGTCCGCGAGACGGTGCGCGTGCGTGTCTGGCAGGGCAAATGGACGCTCTACGCGAATAGTCTCACCGACCTGCCGTTCGCCGGAGACAACGCGGTAGGTAGCCAACTGCGCCTCGGCGCGTCTCCCGGCCCCTGTCGCATCGCCGTCACGGTCACGATCGACCGCCACACGGTCGCCGCTACGCACACGTTCTATGTCACGCCCGCGCGGCCAGGACACGGCTCAGCAAGACACAAATAAGATTGGGCTCACCGCCCGATGCATGGGCAACGCGCCCCCACTGTTGCACGCTGCCTCGCCGTTATTTTGCGGGAGTAGAAAGCCCTATACTGTCTTCAAAGGCGAAGGAGCGTGATGATGGTTTACACCGAACGCACAACCTGGACGGTCGCCGATCTCGTGGAGCTGTCCGACGGCGGCCACTACGAACTGGTGAAAGGACGGCTTGTCCAGATGGCCCCCACCACCGCCGACCATGGTGAAACGAGCAGCGACCTCGATACGGAGCTACGTCTGTACGCACGCGCGCACGGCGGCCATACCTACGCCGCCGAGACCGGCTTCAACCTGACCTATACGGGCGAGGTAGAGGAGACGGTTCTCGCCCCCGATGCCGCGTATATCGCGGACGCGATCGTCCCCCGCGATGCGCACAGCTTCGTGGGCCGCGCGCCCGACGTCGCCGTCGAAGTAGCTTCCCCTACTCAATGGCGCCCCGCAATGGCCGATAAAGCGCGTCTGTGGTTGGCGCGAGGATGCGCGTTGGTCTGGGTCGTGTGGCCACGCTATCAACTCATCGACGTGTGGCGGCCCGGCGACCAGGAACCCGGCCAGACGTTGCGGGCGGGCGATGAATTGGACGGGGACGACGTGATGCCCGGCTTCCGCTACCACGTCTCGCGGATTTTCGGAACGCCGTAGGGCAACGGGATCGAGGGCGTGTCCACCGGTCCATCTGTCCAGCGTAGCGCGGTAGACAGCGCCCTCTCGTAGGCGCGGGGACAAACCGCCGCCACTTACCGGGCGTGGCCGATCCCCTCGACGATGGCGGGGTCTTCCAGGCCCGTCAGGTCGCCGAGCGGGGCCTGGATGTAGCGGGCGCGGATGACGCGACGCATGATTTTGCCGTTGCGCGTCTTGGGCAGGTCGCTCACGAACGCGACACGCTCGGGCTTGAGCGCCTTGCCCAGTTCGCGCGTGACCGACGCCGCGATCTCGGCCCGCAGCGCCTCGCTCTCCTCGCCCTTGACCACGGCGAAGACGACGACCGCCTCGCCCTTGAGCGCGTGCGGGACCCCCACCGCCGCCGCGGCCACGACGGCCGGATGCGCCAGCGCCGCCGACTCGACCTCGGCCGGCCCGACCCGCTTGCCCGCCACCTTGATGGTGTCGTCGGAGCGGCCACGGATGTACCAGAAGCCGTCGGCGTCGATCTCGGCCCAGTCGCCGTGTACCCAAGTGTCGGGCAGGCGCGACCAGTAGCTCTCGATATACCGCTCGGGGTCGCGCCAGAACCCGCGCGTCATCCCCGGCCACGGCCCCTTGATCACGAGTTCGCCGACCTGCCCGCGCACGGGACGGCCCGCGTCGTCGACGACGTCGACGTTCATGCCGGGGACGGGGCCGGCGAAACAGGTTGGCTTGAGCGGCGTCACCGTGGCGCAGCCGACGATCCCCCCCGAGATCTCGGTCCCGCCGGAGTAGTTGATGATAGGGCGGCGACGGCCGCCCACGACCTCGAACAACCATCGCCAGGCCTCAGGGTCCCACGGTTCTCCCGTCGAGCCGAAGACGCGCAGACGCGACAGGTCGTGTCTCCGCGCCGGTTCGTCGCCGTGCGCCTTGAGCGCGCGGATCGCCGTCGGCGAGACGCCGAGCACGGTAACCCCGTGGCGCGCGGTCAAATCCCACAGCCGGTCGGGTCCAGGGTAGTCGGGCGTCCCGTCGAACAGCATCAGCGTGGCCCCCAGCATCAGCGCCCCGCTGATCGCCCACGGACCCATCATCCAGCCGATGTCGGTGTACCAGAACAGTGTGTCGCCCGCTTGCACGTCGAAGCAGTGGGCGAGGTCCTGCGCGCCCTTGATCGGGAAGCCGGCGTGGACGTGGACGGCGCCCTTGGGGCGGCCGGTCGTACCCGAGGTATAGATGATCATGTACGGCTCTTCGGGCTCCGTGCGCCGCGTCTCGAACGCGGGCGACGCGCTCGCGCTGAGCTCGTGCCACCACAGGTCGCGCCCCTCCGTCCAGGGGATGCCGGTCCCGGTACGGCGCACCACGATCACGCGCTCGACCGTGGGGGCGGCCGCTACGGCGGCGTCGGCCACACCCTTCATATCGACCGCCTTGCCGCGCCGATAGAAGCCGTCGGCGGTGATGAGGACGGTCGCGTCGCCATCGGCCAGCCGCGAGGCGACGGCCGGGGCGCCGTAGCCGGAGAAGACCGGGATGAAGACCGCGCCGAGCTTGGCGATGGCGAGCATCGCCACGACCGTCTCGGGGATCATCGGCAGGAAGACGGCGACGCGATCGCCCGGCGCGACCCCCTGAGTCCGCAGCGCGTTGGCCATGCGATTGGCCTCGTCGCGCAACTCCGTATAGGTAAGCGCGCGCGTCGCGCCCTCCTCGCCCTCCCACACCACGGCGGTGGCGTCGGCGCGCGGTCCGCCGGCCCATTTGTCGGCGGCGTCGTGGGCATAGTTGTAGAGGCCGCCCTCGAACCAGCGCGCCCAGGGCAGGCCGCGCGAGAGGTCGAGAGTCCGCGTGTAGGGCCGGTAGAACTCGAGGTCGAGGTCGCGCACCGCGGCGTCCCAGAAGCGCGCGGGATCCTCGGCGGCCCAGGTGAGCAGCGCCTCGTAGGAGTCGACCCCGACATCCGCCATGAAGCGACGCAGGCGGCTGCGCTCGAGGTAGTCCTGAGAGGGGCGCCACACCACGTCGGCGGCGTCGGGGTTCAGCGCGGGGACCTGTGACGGCGTTGGCACAGCCATGTGTTCGTCTCCATATATAGTCGATCGCGGGATGACACGGTAGCCTTAGCGTACCGGATTCATCCCCTGCTATCGAGGAAACACGCCGCCGGCCCACGCCTATCGGATGAGGGTCGGGCCGTCCTTGGGGAGGAAAAGACTACCGGCACACCACCCCGTCCGAGGCGAGGGTCCAACCGCCCTTGATGCCGAAGAAGCCGTCCCAACGTAGCGCGATGGATCCCTGGCAGCGCTGCCCGCCCCCCGAGGGGCTGTCGTAGTGGGCGTGATAGGTGACCGTGCCGGCGCCCCACGTCGGGGCGCCAAGGCTGTACGGATTGGGTCCGCGATCGGCGAAGAGCACGCCCGTATTGACGAGTCCCTGGATCACCAGCGGCGGCCGGCCGTAATAGGAGAAGGCGAGGCATAGCGCGGCGACGAGCGCGCTCCCCAAGGCGAGCGCCAGCAAGCGCCGCCGCAGCGCGCGCAACGGCAGGTACGCCAGTGGGGCCGACTCGACCCGCACGACGAGCGTGCCGGCCAGGCGGTCGCCCAGACGCTGGCGGCGCGGCGAGGTCATGACCGCGACGGCCCCGAGCCCGTAGATGAAGGGGAAATAGTCGACGATCCGCAGGACGTTGCGCGCCAGCACCGCCTTGAGGAGAGGGCGGCGTCCCTCCAGGTCGACCACACGCAGGCCCGCCACGAGCTTGCCCCACGTCGCCCCGAAGAGCGCCTCCTGCGCCGAATAGACGACGATCGCCACCAGGGCGATCCCGACGGGCCCGACCGTCGTCGCCGTCGTGAGGTAGGTAAACCCGATAACGTTGCGCAGCGGCGCCTCGCCCTGCTCCCCGGTCACCCCAAAGACGTCGTTGACCCAGATCACGACGAGGCTCAGCACCAACAGGTCGAGCAGGGCCGCGCCCAGCCGACGCGCCTCGATATGCGTGTCCAGCGTGTAGAGGGGGATGACGCGCCCCTCCGGGCGCTCCGCCCGAGGATCGACCGACGCCATACCGCCCCTCCCTCTTGTTGTCTCCGCCCAGCCCGCCGTCTCCGCCCAGTCGACGCGCTCGCGATCCACCGCCTACGTCGCGACGCCCCGACGGTCATTAACCCTAATGTACTCTTGTGGACGATGCGTGACAAAAGAACAGTGGCTATAACGTATCTGGTTCGCCCCCTCCGCTCCTCCTTTCGCCCCCTCCGCCCCCTTCGGGGGAACCTGGGGAGATGGCTCCCCCCAGACCCCCGCCACACACAGGCGCTGGAGATCGACGGGCGCGGCCAGGGGCGCATGGAGAGCGGTGGCCCATCCGCGATCCACTTAGGTTCATAAATGGAAATGTATTGGCCCATCGAAACTATTATGTTAGAGTACAGCGTGTAGACGGTAGCGTGATACAAGGAGCTTATCCATGCGGCAGCGGCGCGAGGCGCTCATCGACGAGGCGTTGCGCGAGCAGAAACGGGTCGTGGGCGCGTTGCAGGCGGCGACGGAGTCGTGCTGGTTACAGCTCGACCTGACCATCACACAGATCAAGGGACTCTTCGCCCTCACCGACGAGGGCGCGATGACGGTGGGCCAGGTGGCCGAGACACTGGGCATCGGGCGGCCCGCGGCGAGCATCCTCGTCGACGGGCTCGTCAATCTCCACCTCGTCGAGCGGTCCGACGACCCGTCGGACCGCCGCCGCGCCATCGTGCGCCTCAGCCCTACCGGCGAGGAGTTGGTGACACGGCTCTACCGCGGCGAACGCGATTTCTGGCGCGGACTGTTCGGCCAACTCGGCGACGACGACCTCACCGCGCTCGTACATGGGCTGCGCGCGCTGGCCGGCGCCGTGGCCGCCGACGGCTTTACCCATCGTAAAACACGGGACGTCATGCGCACGACACAGCACGACGGGCCTAGCGGCCCGGAAAGGACGACTGACCTATGACACGGCTGATCGCCGGGATGGTGCGGCAGCGCGCCGCGGTCATCCTCTTCGCCATCCTCGCGCTCGGCGGCGGCGTCGTCGCCGTGCGTGCCATCAACGTCGAGCTCTTCCCCAACGTCAGCTTCGGGACGATCACGGCGATCACGTCGTACCCCGGCGCCAGCCCCGACCGCGTGGCCAACGACGTGACGGTCCCGGTCGAGAACGCCGTGGCCGGCCTCTCCGGCATCACGAAGCTAACCTCCGTCTCCTACGAAGGGCTCTCCGAGGTCGTGCTCCAGTACGACTACGGGACCGACCTCGACAAGGCCGAGTCCAAGATCAACGGCGCCCTCGCCGGCATCGCGCTCCCGCAGGGCGCTGGGGCGCCGCACGTGCAGCAGATCGACTTCTCGTCGTTCCCGGTCCAGATCTACTCGCTGCGCGGGCTCCCGCTGCAGACGATGGACACGATCGCGCGCGGCGACATCGTCCCCGCGCTGACGAAGCTCGACGGCGTGGCCGCGGCCGACCTCAGCGGCATCGGCAAGCCCGAGGTGCGCGTCGTGCTCGACCCGGCGAAGCTGCGGCGCTACGGGCTAACCACGAGCGCGGTGGCCCAGGCGTTCCAGGGCAGCAACATCGCGCTGCCCGCGGGCGATGTCACGAGTGGGTCGCGCACGATCCCCATAGAGGTGCGCACGCGCCTCACCACCCTCAGCGCGATCAAGAACCTGCCCATCGCCGCGGTCCCCGTCGCCTCCTCGGCGGGCGGCGCGGCCGGACGCGGCGCGTACCCCGGGGGTACAGGCGGCTATGCGGGGGCAGGGAGCGCGACGGGTTCGACCGGCGGCGCCTCCTCGGCGGGCGGCGCGGGCTATAACCCCACGGGCGGCGCGACCGGCGGCGCCGGCGCCGCCGGTCGATCGGGCGCCCCCGGCGCCACCGGCGGCGCGCCCTCGAACGGCCTGTCCGGCGCGGCCGGCGGTCCCAGCGTCCCGGCATCCGGCGGAGGCTCCAACGGAGGCGTCAGCGCCGGAGCGGCCGGGGCGGCCGGGGCGGCGAGCGCGCCGCGAACGCGCCTTGTGCGGCTCAAAGACATCGCGACGGTGACGGCCGACACCCCGTCGGGCGCAAGCGTCATCTCGACCAACCCCAACGCATCCAGCGGCATCGTGCGCACCAACGGCCAGCCCTCGCTGGCGTTGGCCGTACGCAAGAACCCGGGGGCCAACATCGTCTCCGTCTCCGACGCGATCATCGGCCAGGTCAACAGCGTCGTGCATGGCCATCCAGGTCTGCACGCCGACACCATCTACGACGGCTCGGCCTCGGTGCGCGACTCGCTCTCCTCGCTCGTGCGCGAAGGGCTGCTCGGCGCCGTCTTCGCCGTGCTGGTCATCTTCCTGTTCCTGCGCTCGGTGCGCACGACCCTCGTCACGGCCGTCTCGATCCCGCTCTCGATCCTCGTCGCGCTGCTGCTGCTGGCGCGCGCGGGCTACACGCTCAACATCATGACCCTCGGCGCGATCGCCATCGCGGTCGGACGCGTCGTCGACGACAGCATCGTGGTACTTGAGAATATCTTCCGCCACGCCCAGCAGGGCGAGGACCACACCACCGCCGTGGTGCAAGGGACGCGCGAGGTGGCGAGGGCCATCATCGGCTCGACGATCACCACCGTCGCCGTCTTCCTGCCCATCGGCTTCATCGGCGGGATCCTGGGCCAGTTCTTCCAGCCCTTCGCCCTCACCGTCACCTTCGCGTTGCTGACCTCGCTTGTCGTCGCACTCACGGTCGTCCCGGCGCTGGCCAGCCTGTTCCTGCGCGTGCGGCCCCGCAAGCGCCGCGAGACCACCTTGCAGCGGACCTACACGGGGGCGCTCTCGTGGTCGCTCGGCCATCGCGCCATCACGCTGGGCCTCTCCGCCTTGCTCCTGGTCGGCTCGTTGGCGGGCGCCGTCACGCTACCCAAATCCTTCCTGGGCAATGCGTCCGACCCCGAGATCAGCGCCACGCTGACGCTCCCGGCCGGAGCCTCCATCAACACCACGCAGTCCGCTGTCGAGCGGCTGGAGCCGATCATCGAGCGTCAGCCCCTCGTCCAGACAAATCAGGCTATCATCGGGTACAACGAGAACGGCGGCGGGGGCGGCCGCAACGCCACCAACGTGGCCACGTTCACGATCCGCTACAGGGGCGCCCCGGACATGGACAAGGCGATCGCCAGGCTGAACGTGGACACCAAGGGGCAGATCCCCGGCGGCTCGACGTTCGTGGCGCAGAAAGTCGCCACCGGGCCGCCGAACCAGGGCGTGACCGAGTTCGTCTCGGCCGACGACCCCGTGACGCTGCGCCGGGCCGCGGCGCTGGTAGAGAACACGGTCAAGGGGATCAAGGGTGTCACCAACGTGCAGAGCGACCTCGCCACGGCCAAGCCGCAGTACTATGTCGACGTCAAAGCGGCCAACGCCGCGCGGCTCGGTCTGTCGCCGATCGCCGTCGGGTCGATCGTGCGCGGCGACGTGAGCGCCCAGAGCCTGGGGACGGTGCGCCTCGGCGGCGACACCGTCGACCGCGACGTCAACCTCACGCTCCCGTCAGGCTACGTCGACAACGTCAGCCGCCTCAAGAGTCTGCCGATCGCGCCGGGCGTGACGCTCTCGGCGGTCGCCAACGTCTATAAGGGGTCGGGTCCGGTCCAGATCCTCCGCTACAGCCAGCGCAACACGGCCACGATCAGCGGCGACATCGTGGGCGGCAACTCCGGCTCGGTGTCGCAGCAGGCGGCCAGCGCGGTCAACCGGCTCAAGCTGCCCGCGGGCGCGACGATCGAAACGGCCGGCATCTACAAGGAGTTCGTGCAGGGCTTCATCAACATGGGTATCGCGCTGCTCGTGGCGGTCGTGCTGGTCTACCTCGTGATGGTGATCATCTTCCGTTCGCTGGTCCATCCGCTCACGATCCTGTTCTCGCTCCCGCTGGCCGTGATCGGGGCCGTGGGCGGCCTGCTGCTCACACACCGCGAGATCGACATCTCGGCCGGGATCGGGATGCTGATGCTCGTCGGCATCGTAGTGACGAACGCCATCGTACTGCTCGACCTCGTGCTGCATCTGCGCGCGCGCGGCATGGACACGCGGGACGCCCTGGTACAGGCGGGACGCACGCGCGTGCGGCCGATCTTGATGACGGCCACGGCCACGATCCTGGCGCTGCTGCCGCTGGCGCTGGGCATCAACAACGGCAACACGATCATCGCGGCTAACCTGGCAACGGTCGTCATCGGCGGCCTGCTCACCTCGACGCTGCTAACCCTCGTCGTCGTCCCCATCATCTACAGCCTCTTCGAGAGCCTGCGAGATCGCGGGGGCCGCGGGGGCGCCAACCGGGCCGCGATCGATCGCGACATCGTGGAGGCCGTCGAGACGCGCCCGGCCAGCATGTCCGATGTCGCGCGGTAGTCGGACATCAGGATACAGACCTCCCCGGACAGGCGACAGTTTGTCCGGGGAGGTCTGTATCCTGGGCCATCAATCCGTCGTCGCCGGACGAGTAGGCGTAGTAGGCGTAAAAGAGGCGTTCACGACAGCCCCACGCGGTACAATATAGTATGAGCACACGCACGCGCGCGGCCGACGCGGACTACTACGCGACGCTCGGCGTGGCCCCGAGCGTGACCTCCACGGAGATTCGCCGCGCCTACCGCGAGAAGGCCCGCCGGCTGCACCCCGACGTCAACGGGTCCCCCGACGCCGCCGCAACGTTCGCCGCATTGGCCGAGGCCCACGACGTCCTCACCGACCCCGGCCGCCGCCGCGCCTACGACCTGTCGCGCCGAGACGGCGCCCCCGCGGCGGGAACCGCCGGAACCTCGCGTGGCGGTTCCGGCGCGGCGACGTGGGCGGGCGGAGGCGTCCCCGAAGCGGCGCGCCGACGGGGCGAGGCGTCGCCCCCCCTGGAACCGTCGCTGCGCGGCCCCGACATTCAGCAGACGGTCCACCTGAGCCTGCGGGAGGCGGCCTTCGGCACGGACAAGACGGTCACCGTGCCGCGCTACGAGGTGTGCGTCACGTGTCGTGGGACGGGCGCCGCGCCCAACGCGGCGGTGCGGCAGTGTCCGCGCTGCCATGGGACGGGACGCGGACCGCATCGCGGCGAGGAGTGCCCGCGCTGCCACGGCAACGGCGGCATTCCCTCCGTTCCCTGCGCGATCTGCAACGGGTTAGGCCGCCTCAAGGACGACGCCGTGTTCCCGCTGCATTTTCCCGGGGAGATCGAAGACGGTGAGGTACTGCGGATCAAGAACGAGGGCGAGCCAGGCCCGCAAGGCGGCCCTCGCGGGGATCTGCGCCTGCGCGTCGCGGTCGAGCCCGATCCAATCCTGCGCCGGCGCGGCGGCGAGGTCTACGCCGACCTCACGATCTCGCCCCGGCGAGCCGAGGAGGGCGGCGCGATCGACGTCCCCACCCTGCGCGGCTCACGCCGCCTACGCCTCCCCTCACACGTCGCCGACGGCGCGACCTTCGTGCTACGCCGCCAGGGCCTGCGCCTCAAGACTAAATGGCGCCGCGGCGACGAGCACGTCACCGTCCACGTGCGGGCCGAATAGATTGTTCTACGCCTCGTCGGCGTCCGTCGACTCCCGACCCTGTTGGCGCGACAGAGTAGCGCGCAACGCCTCCAACTCGGCCTCAGCCTGTGCCGCCCGCTGCTCGGCCGCACTCAGCCGCTCCTCCACCGCCTGGTAGTCGCCGCGCAGCGCCGCATACGCGCGACGCGCCTCCTCCGGCGTCAGGAGCGGCGTGCCCGTGGCCGGGTCGATCGCGCGGAGGTACACGCCGACCGGCCGTAGCTCCGTCTCCAGAAGCGGGCTCACGATCCCTCCGTTGGGCAGGTAAGGCAAGGGTTCCAGCCACCCCGCGCGCGACACAAAGCCCTGGAATCGTGGCCGCAACAGGTCCTGTGGGTCGTAGATGTAGTACTCGCGGGCGCCCAGGCGCGCGTACAAGTCGCGCTTCGGGCCAACGTCCTCGTTCTGAGTGCTGGGCGACGTGATCTCGAACACGACATCCGGGCACTTGCCCTCCTCCCACGTTTTCCACGTCGGCCGATCGCCGGGCGGCACGTCGAGCGCGACGTACACATCGGGTGAGACGTGCTCGCGGCCGTTGTGCGGATTGTAATAGAGGAATTGGTTGCCGCCGACCGCGACCCGCGTGCGCCCTCGGGCCGCGAGCAGGCCGCGCAGGGCGAACATGAGATCGATCATCTGCGTCATGTTCTCGATGGTCTCGGCCATCGGCTCACCGTCGCTCTCGGGGAAAGAGGAAAAGTCGAGGTCGGGTCTCAGGCGCGTCGTCATGGCGCATCGCCCCTCCACTATGGGTCTCCGAATGGATACTTTGCAACGTCAGTCTACCACCACGTAGATGTGGATTAGGGGTAGAATAGGTATCACAAGCACGACAGCAAAGGATGCGCGCATGGTGAAGGGGATGACCCAGCAGGTCGAGGCGACGGGCAGAGAGATAGACGACGCGATCGCGGTCCTGCGGGCGCACAAAGACGAGTGGGCGCGGCTCCCCGTCCCGAAAAAGATCGCTTTCTTGATCAGGATGCGCCGCGCCGCGCGGGATGTCGCGGCGGAGTGGGTGGCGGCCGCGACGCGCGCCAAGGGCATCCCCGAAAGCTCGCCCCTGGCCGGCGAGGAGTGGACCTCCGGGCCGTGGGCGCTCATCTTCGCGATTAACCGCTACGTCGAGACCTTGCGCGACATTGCCAGAGTCGGCGTCCCCCAACTCAGGCCGAGTCGCGTGCGCACGCGCGCGGACGGGCAGGTCGTCGTCGACGTCTTCCCCCTCAACGTGTACGACGACCTCCTCGTCAACGGCGTCACGGCCGAGGTGTGGATGCAGCCCGGCGTCACGACGGACACGCTCGCCGACACGATGGTCGTGTTCTACAAACAGCGCAACCCGCGCGGCAAAGTCGCCCTGGTGCTGGGCGCGGGGAACATCGCCAGCATCCCACCGCTCGACGTCCTCTACAAATTAGTGGCCGAGGGCCAGGTCTGCGTCCTCAAGATGAACCCGGTCAACGACTACCTGGGCCCCTTCTTCGAGCGCATCTTCGCGCCCCTGATCGCGGCCGGCTACGTCCAGATCGTCTATGGTGGGGCCGGCGTGGGGACCACGCTCTCGTCCCATGAGGGGGTCGACGAGATCCACATGACCGGGAGCGACAAGACGCACGACGCGATCGTCTTCGGGACGGGCGAGGCGGGGACAGCGCGCAAGCGCGCCAACCAGCCCATCACCGACAAGCGCGTCACCGGCGAGCTCGGCAACGTCAGCCCCACCATCGTCGTGCCCGGTCCGTGGAGCGCCGCCGACCTCGCGTTCCAGGCCGAGCACATCGCCACCCAGAAGATGCACAACGCCGGCTTCAACTGCATCGCCGCACAGGTGCTCGTGCTGCCGGAGAGTTGGGACAAGACCTCCGCCCTGCTCGACGCCGTGCGCGCCACGCCGCGCGCCACGCCGCCGCGCGACGAGTACTACCCCGGCGCGGCCGCGCGCCAGCGAGCCTTCGTCGCGGCGCGCCCCGACGCGGAGACGTTCGACCGGCCCGACGAGGTCGACCCGCCGCGCACCCTCATCACGGGCCTCGACGCGGGGGACCGCGACGAGGTGTGCTTCCGTACCGAGGCCTTCGACGACGTGCTGACGGGGACGACCCTGCCCGGCGCTGACGCCGCCCAATTCCTGCGCAACGCCGTGGCTTTCTGCAACGACACCCTGTGGGGGACGCTCGGCGCGAACATCCTGATCCACCCGACGACGATCCGCCAACTGGGTCCAGCCTTCGAAGAGGCGATCGCCGCGTTGCGCTACGGCTGCGTCGCGGTCAACGCGTGGACCGGCGTGGGGTTCCTGCTCGCGCAGACCAGCTGGGGCGCGTATCCGGGCCACACGCCCGACGACGTGCAGAGCGGGATCGGGGTCGTCCACAACACGTTCCTGTTCGACAGGCCCCAAAAGAGCGTTATCCGCGCCCCCTTCGCGCCCTTCCCGCGCGGCGTCTCGCGGGGCGAGTTCTCCACCCTGCCGCGTCCGCCCTGGTTCATCACCAACAAGCAGGCCCACAACATCGGCCGTCGCCTCACCCGCTTCGAAGCCGATCCCGGCCTCAAGCATCTGCCGGGCATCTTCGTCGACGCGCTGCGCGGCTAACACCAAACAGCGGCTAACGCTATACAAAAGAGTCCGACCGTCATTGCGCCGCGCGATCGCGCGACAGGAGGGGAAGAGTACCGATGCCCGACGACGTTCTACCATCCGTTCAACTCATCGACACCCGCTTCATGGGCCAGACCGGGACGATCGGCGCGTACCTGTTGAAGGGTCCGGACGGCGCGGCGGCGCTGATCGAGACCGGCCCGACGAGCACGCAGGGCGCGCTGCTCGACGGCATCCGCGCGGCGGGGGTCGACCCGGCCCGCATCGCGGACGTGCTCGTGACGCACATCCACCTCGACCACTCGGGCGGCGCTGGCGTGCTGCTACGCGACGCGGCGCCCCAGGCGCGCGTCCACGTGCATCCGGTCGGGCTGCCGCACCTCGTCGATCCATCGAAACTGTTGCGCTCGGCCAGCCGCCTCTACGGCGACGCCATGGATACGTTGTGGGGCGAGGTTGCGCCGATCCCCGAGGAGAGGGTCGTGGCGCTGGAGGACAACGCGCGCATCAGGCTCGCCGGGCACGAGGTCGAGATCCTGTTCACGCCGGGGCACGCCGCGCACCACGTCGCGATCCGCCACCTGTCGACGGGGGCGGTCTTCGTCGGGGACGCGGCGGGGGTGCGCGTGCCGGGCGCCGGCATCATCAACCCGCCGACGGTCCCGCCCGAGTTCGACCTCGACGCATGGGAGGTCACGATCGACCGCATCCTCTCCGTCGACCCGACCGTCCTGCTCCTCGTCCACTACGGCCGCTACGACGATGGCCGCGCCCACCTCGAAGAGTTGCGCCGCCGCCTGCGCGCCTGGACGGCGTTCGTCCGCGACGGCCTCGCGGCGGGCCGCACGACCCAGGAGATGGGTCAGGAGCTTCAGCACCGAGACACCACGACGCCGGGCGTCGACGAAGAGGGCGCCGGGCGGCTCAGCCTCATCGCCGGCTACGGCATCAGCGTCGCGGGCATCGCACGGTATCTGGAAAAGCGCGCGGCGCAATAAGCCACTCTTGGATAGGCGGGTGGGCGGTCGGTTCCGTGGGACCGACCGCCCATCAGCGTATCCGGAGCGTATGTTACGCGCGGTCGTCGAGCGGGACGTACGGCACGTTGCGGGGGCCGGTGTACTCGGCGCGCGGGCGGATAAGACGGTTGTTGGCGTACTGCTCGAGAATGTGCGCGGTCCAGCCGGACATGCGGCTGATGGCGAAGACAGGGGTGAAGAGGTCGGTTGGGATGCCGATGACGTGATAGGTCGAGGCGGAGTAAAAGTCGACGTTGGGGTAGAGGCGTTTCTCGGCCTTGACGACCCGCTCGACCCCCTGCGAGATCTCATACCACATGGTATCGCCGCGCTCCTCGCCAAGCCCGCGCGACAGCCCACGCAGCACGGTCGCGCGCGGATCGTCGGTGCGATAGACGCGGTGGCCGAAGCCCATAATCTTCTTGCCGGCCGCGAACTGCTCGCGGACGTATGAGTCGGCGCGCTCGGGGGTTTCGATCGCCCGCAGCATCCTGAAGACCTGCTCGTTGGCCCCGCCGTGCAACGGCCCCTTCAACGCGCCGATCGCGGAGACGACGGACGAGTAGATGTCGGATAGCGTCGCGGCGGTGACGCGGGCGGCGAATGTGGAGGCGTTGAGCTCGTGGTCGGCGTGCAGGATCAGCGCCACGTCCATGGTATGCACCGCCGTCTCGTCCTGCTCCTCACCGAAGAGCATGTAGAGGAAGTTGGCGGCGAGCGAGCGATCGTCGCGCGGCGCGACGGGCTCACGCCCCTCGCGGATGGCGTGGATCGCCGCCACCACCGTCGGCGTCTGCGCCACCAGGCGCGTCGCCTTGCGCACGTTGGCTTCGCGCGAGTTGTCGGCGTCGTCGGGATCGTACATGGAGAGGAGCGAGACGGCGGTGCGCAGCACCTCCATCGGGACGGCCTCTGTGGGGAACCCGCGCATCGTCTCCAGCACGGCGACCGGCAGCGCGCGATTCGCGGCGAGTTGCCCCCGCAATTCCGTCAACTCCGCCCGGTTGGGCAGACGCCCATACCACAGCAGGTAGATCGTCTCCTCGAAGGAGGAGTGCGCGGCGAGGTCTTTGACGTCGATGCCGTAGTAGAGGAGGCGTCCCTCCTTGCCATCGACGTCGCAGATGGCGGAGGTCGCGGCGACGACATCTTCGAGTCCGGCGGCTCCGGCGGGTTTAGAAGCGGTCGACATAGCTACAATTCCAGTCCCTTACTAGTCCGTGGGATGACACGGTCACAACAGTCACAGAGAAGGCTATCTACCCCTATTGTACGCCGCCTACGTGTACGCCGCCCACTGTGCGCGGCCCACTATATACGCTATGCGCCGAGGCCGCGCCGAGGCCGCGCCTAGCCCGCGCCGAGGCCGTGCAGGGCCATCTCCACCTGCTCCTCGGGCGCGCGCGCCGCGCCGCGGGCCAGGAGGAAAGGAACGAGCGTCGAGCCCTCGGGGACCAGCGGCCCGACGGTGAATCCCGCGACTCCATCGCGCTCATACATGTCCAGCGCGGCGACAAGGGCGGCGGTCGCGAGGCCGCGCCGCCGCCATGGCGGCAGGATACCGAGGTGGAGCAGCCGGAGGTAAGGGGTCCCATCGGACGCCGGGACGACACCCCCCAGCGCGAGGTAGCCGACAGGGCCGGGCGCGCCCGGCGCCAGCACCGCGTAGATCTCCGCGCCCTCGACGAGGCGGGCCAACGAGGGCACTTCAAGCTGCCACGGCGGGGCCGCGGCGCGCGGCTCGGTTCCGCTCGCAAGGGCGAAGAGTGGGAGCGCGGCCGGGGCGGAGATCCCGCGTAGGGACACGGCCCGCGCGCCATGGGCACGCGGCCCCGCGCCGGGGAGGGTAAAGCCGAGCAGGCGGCGCTCGACGACGAACCCATGCGCCTCGTAGAGGCGCAGCGCCGCCCTATTCGACGCAAAGGCTTCCAGCGCGAGCCGGCGTGAGCCGCGCCCCCGCGCGTCGTCGACGACGCGCCGCAGCAACGCGCTCCCCACCCCGGTCCTCCGGCGCCCGGGGACGACCCCCATCGCCGCCAGCCGCGTGCGGGTCGCGGCGCGGAACGGGCGCACGGCGACGAGCGCGAGGCCGGCCACGTCGCCGTCGACGCGAGCCACGAGCGACGCGTCGAGCAGAATATCGTCCCGCTCCACCATACCCCGCAACGTCGCCGCCGAGACGCTCACCGGCGCGACGTATCCCGCGAAGGCGCGCGTCATCAGCGTCGCGAGCCTATCGTATGACAGCGCCGAGACGGCCTCTACGACGATGCCCGTCATACAACTCTATCAGGGATCAAAGCGCTGCCCCTCTCTCAGGGCGCGGGAACGCGCCCCCCGCGCAGTCATTCACAGGCTTGCCCTCTCTGTAGCGGCCTTGGCGCGCGGGCGCACGGCCGCGCGCGCTCCTACGGTTGCCCATCGGCGACCGGTAATGTGAACGTGAAGATGGCCCCGGCATCCTGTCGATTACGCGCCCAGATCTGCCCGCCGTGGGCCTCGACGATGTGACGGGCGATGGAAAGCCCCAGGCCGACGCCGCCGCGCTGGCGCGCAACGTCGGCTTTATAGAAGCGTTCAAAGATACGCTGCTCCTCGCCGGCCGCGATACCCGGACCCGTATCGGCCACGCTGAAGGCGACGGTCCCCTGCTCAGTATAGGCGCGCACGACAACCGAGCCGCCCGCGGGGGTGAAGGTGATGGCGTTGGTGAGCAGATTGACCAGGACGCGGCCGACCTGCTCGCCGTCGGCCCACACGGCCGGCAGGCGCGCGGGGAGTTCGGCCCGCAGCGCGACATCCCGGTTGCGCGCCAGCGCGCGCATCCGTTCGGCCGCGCGGGATACCATCGCGGCGGGGTCGAGCGTCGCGGCGTCCACGGTCGGGGCGGCCTCCAGGCGCGCCAGTTCGAGCAATTCCTGAGCCATCCCGATGAGGTGATCCGTCTCCTCGCCGATCTTGCGCGTGAAATTGAGCGCCACCTCGTGGTCGTCGAGCGCGCCCGCGTCGAGCGTCTCCACGAGGAGTTTGATCGACGCCAGGGGAGTGCGCAGTTCGTGCGAGATATTGGCCACGAAGTCGCGCCGGATCGTGCTCAATCGCACCGTCTCGGCCTCGACGCGGTGCAACTCGGCGCTCAAGGCGGTCGTCCGCGCCAGCGCGCGCCGCAGGCGCCGCCGTAGCCGCCACGTCGCGACGCCCAAAACCGCGGCGGCGACGAGGGAGACGAGCAGCAGGAGGGTAGCGATCAGGGCTTGTCCTCGAAGCGGTACCCGACGCCGCGCACCGTTGCTATGTAGTGGGGGTCGCCCGGATCGTGTTCGATCTTCTCGCGCAGCCAGCGGACATGGACGTCGACGGTACGCGTGCTGCCCACAAAGTCGTAGCCCCACACCTTTTCCAACAAGAAGTCGCGCGAGAGCACTTGCCCTTTGTGCGTCAAGAAGTAGACCAGGAGATCATACTCCTTCATGGTCAGCGGGATGTCCTCCACGCCATGACGCAGGCGTCGGCCGGAGCGATCGAGCACGAACTCTCCGAAGGCGATGTCGTCGGCGACCGCGGCCTGCCCTGCCCCCGACGTCATCTCGACGCGCCGCAGCAGCGCCTTGACGCGCGCCAGGAGCGGCCGCAAAGCGAACGGCTTGGTCACGTACTCGTCGGCCCCGAGCTCGAGCCCGAGCACCTGGTCGATCTCGCTGTCGCGCGCCGTGAGCATCAGGATAGGCGCCTGCGTCTCCTGACGCAGCGCGCGGCAGACCTCGAAGCCGTCGACCTGCGGCAGCATCAGGTCGAGCAGGTAGAGATCGGGGCGCTCGCGCCGCGCGATGTCGAGCGCCGTGCGCCCGTCCCCCGCGCTGAGCACGTGGTAGCCTTCGCGGGTCAGGTTATAGGTGAGCGTCTCCCGCAAGTTCTGCTCGTCCTCGACCACCAGGACCGTCTTCATCTCCATCATCAGCCCCCTTCGCGTCTCCGCCCCTAGTGTAGCCGACAAATCACTCCTAAACGCCGATTGTGGCGGTAAGGCCGCGCTTAACACCGATTTAACATGCTTTTAACATTGCCTTAAAGAGCCTTTAAACACCCCTTGCTAAGGTGAGGATGTGGACGGCGTTACGAGGGATCGGCTTAAACCGGTGCAACGCAACTCGATACGGCGCCACGGCTGTTTTCACGGGACGTTCTGTTCCAATCGTTCGCGTACATCTGGAAAAGGTATAGCAGGAGGTTTGTAGCGTGGTGGTCGGCAAAAAGATTCTAGGGATGGGCGCTGCCGCGCTCGGCGTGAGCGTCCTGGCGCTCGGCGGTACCGGAGCGTCGGCCGCGGCGCCGCGCGCGACGGTCACCATCAACGGCGCGGGCTCGACGTTCATCGCGCCGCTGTTGCAAGGCCAAATTATCCCGGGCTTCACCGGGGCGAACTCCAGCGTGCAGGTCAACTACCAGGCCATCGGCAGCGGCGCCGGCATCAGCCTATTCCAAAAGGGCAACGTCGACTTCGCGGGGAGCGACGCCCTGCTCAAGCCGTCGCAGGAGACGATTGCGAAGGCGACATGCGGCGGCGGGGCCGGTGGAGGCGTCTTCAAGATCCCGACGACGATCGGCGCCGTCGCGCTCATCTATAATCTGCCCGGCGTCAACACGGGGCTCAAGCTCTCGCCGAGCGTCGTCGCGAAGATCTTCCTGGGCCAGATCACGAACTGGAACGACGCGCAAATCGCGCGCCTCAACTCCAGCGTGCGACTGCCCTCGGTCAAAATCCAAACCATCCACCGCGCCGACGGCAGCGGCACGACGTACATCTTCACAAACTACCTCAAGGCGGTGGACACATCCTGGGCCAGCCAGATCGGCGCGGGCGCCACGGTCGCGTGGCCGAACGGAACCGGCGCGCCGCAGAGTTCAGGCGTCTCGGCCGCGGTCGGCCAGACCCAGGGCGGCGTCAGCTACGTCGATCTGGCCTACGCGATCAAGAACCACTTGAACTATGCCAGGGTTCAGAACAGCCGGGGCGAGTTCGTGGCGCCGGGGATCGCGTCGGCCAGCGCCGCCGCGGCGAGTTTTGCCTCGTCGATCCCGTCCGATCTACAGCAGATCATCGTCAACTCGAAATCCTCGGGGGCATACCCGATTACCGGCTACTCGTACATCTTCATGTGCAACCGTCAGTCGGGGACAAGGGGCCGGACGTTGGTCAACTTCGTGCGCTACGCCGTGACGACCGGCCAGGCGCACGCGGGACTGCTCTACTATGCGCCCCTCCCCAAGAACGTACAGAGCGCCGATGTGGCGGCTCTCAACCGAATTGCGCGGTAGTCCATAGTCCCTAGAATCCAGTTCGTCGTCTCCCCTACCACGCCGAAGGTTGGAGCCCTCGGCGTGGTAGGGGTTGCGCAGGGGGAGAGGCTTTGCTCAGAGCAAAGCCTCTCCCCCTGGCTTGCGAGCAGGATTTTTGTTTTGTCGATACTCTTGGCGACGGCGGCGCCGACACTCTTGAACGGGCTATCGCAACCATTACAAACACGCGTTGAGTATAGTAAAAGAATGAGAGACGCTATATCTGCCTTGTCCGGCTTATCCACTCGCTCTCCGTGGTATAGACATATGGGGGTATGCAAGACATGGCTATAGCAGAGCGAGAGCCCGCGGGACGCGAGTTGCGCGGGTCGGGTCACGCGGGGGACAAGGTTTTTCAGGGGGTGACGCTCACCTTCGCCCTCGTCGTTATCCTGGCCGCAGCCATTATCGTCGTCAGTTTGATTAAACAGTCGTGGCCGGCATTGACAACCACCGGCCTTGGTGTATTGGGCGGTCAACACTGGAATCCTAACAACAACATTTTCGGCGCGATACCGTTTATCTACGGCACGTTCGTCACCTCGTTGCTGGCGCTCCTCATCGCGGGCATCGTCGGCGTGATGGTCGCCATCTTCCTGATCGAACTCGCGCCGCCCGTCATCGCGCGACCCGTCTCGTTCCTGGTCGAAATGCTGGCCGCCGTCCCCAGCATCATTTTCGGGCTCTGGGGTATCTACGTCTTAATCCCGATCATCGGCCCGGTCGAACTGTGGCTCAACAAGCACCTCGGGTTCATTCCTCTGTTCGGCGGAGATAATGTCTCTGGACGCAGCCTATTCACCGCGAGCATTATCCTCATGATCATGATCTTGCCCACGATCACGGCGCTCTCGCGCGACGTCATGGCCGCGGTGCCCGGTTCGCAGCGCGAGGGGATGTTGGCGCTGGGAGCGACGCGCTGGGAGACGGTACGCCACGTCATCATCCCATACGCGCGCGCCGGCATCATTGGGGCGTTGATCCTCGGCCTGGGGCGGGCGGTCGGAGAGACGATGGCCGTGACGATGGTCGTCGGCAATACGCCGAATATCGGCTCACTTCTTCAGGGCGGCTACAGCCTCGCCGCGGTCCTTGCCAACGAATCGGGCGAGGCCTTCGGTCAGCCCCTCTACATCGGCGCGCTCTTCGAGTTGGGCCTCCTGCTCCTCCTCATCAGTGTGTTGCTCAACACGCTGGCGCGCTTGCTCGTCTGGCGGGTCAATCGGGGCGGCTCGGCGGCGGTCCGGGGATAGGGAGTAGATGCGTATGATAGGTGATAAAGGGTCGGCCCTGAGTACCGATGGGGCGATGGGAACGGTCGATCGGGTCGTACAGGTCCAGGTTAAGCGCCCTACCGCGGCCAAGACGACGGCGGGGGGTACGCCGCGCGCAAAGGTCGACGCCGCGCAAGTACAGCGCACACGCCTGCAAGGCTACCGTCGGCGCAAGACAACCAATGCCGTCATGCTCGCCTTCGCCGTCCTGTGCGCCATGATCGCGCTCCTGCCCCTGTTTGCGATCGCCATCTACGTTGCCGTGCAAGGGGTCTCTTCGCTCAACCTCGACTTCTTTACGCACGCGCAGTATCAGGTCGACACATCGGGTTTTGGCGTACCGCTAGGAATCGGCAACACGATCCTCGGCACCCTGCTGCTCGTCGTCGTCGCCTGCGTTATCGGGCTCCCAATTGGCCTGCTCAGTGGCATCTATCTCGCCGAGTTCGGACGTGGCCGCTTCGCCAACATTGTGCGCTTCGTGGCCGACGTCATGGCCGGACTGCCCTCGATCGTGGCCGGCCTGGTCGGCTACGCGGTGGTCGTGGCGGCGATGGGCGGCAACTTTTCCGCCCTCGCCGGTGGCTTCGCACTCGGGCTGCTCATGTTCCCCGTCGTGACGCGCGCGACCGAGGAGGTGCTGCGCCTGGTACCCACCAGTTTACGCGAGGGAGGCCTTGCGCTCGGCATTCCGCGCTGGCGCGTCATCGCCAGTATCGTCGTGCCGACCGCCGCGAGCGGTATTGTCACGAGTATGCTTCTGGGAGTCGCGCGCGTGACCGGTGAGACGGCGCCGCTCATCTTCACGTCGTTCTCCAACTCGTACTGGAACGCGAACCCGCTGCACGCGGTCGGCGCGCTGCCCTACACCATCTATTACTACGCCACGAACGAGCCCGATCCAACGTACCATAAGATGGCCTTCGCGGGGGCGCTCATCCTTGTGGGCGTCGTCGTCCTGCTCAACCTCATCGCCCGCCTCATCTTCCGCCAGCGCGTACAGGGACGAACCTAACGACTAACGGCCTGGCGGCCAATTACTAGGAGAGACTATGGTCACCAACGTCGACGATTCGGCCCCGGCGGCGACGAGCCAACCGCGGAGCGATGTCGCTCTCACGATCGAGAACCTCGATGCGTACTACGGCGCGACGCTCGCCGTCGAAGGCGTGACGATGGACATTCCGCGCCACGCCACGACCGCCATCATCGGCCCATCGGGCTGCGGGAAGAGCACCGTCCTGCGCGCGCTCAATCGCATGCACGAGGTCGCCCCGGGCGCGCGCGCGACGGGGAAAGTGTTACTGGAGGGCGAGGATATCTACGGGTCCGGCATCGACCCCGTGCAGGTGCGTCGCCGCATTGGAATGCTTTTTCAACGCCCCAACCCCTTCCCGACGATGTCAATCTATGACAACGTCGTCTCGGGCCTCAAGCTCAATGGACGACGCCCCAAGCGCGAGCTCGACGAGATCGTGGAGCAATCGCTACAGCAGGTCGCGCTGTGGGATGAAGTCAAGAACACGCTCGGCAAGTCGGCGGCCGACCTCTCCGGCGGGCAACAACAGCGCCTGTGCCTCGCGCGCTGCCTCGCGGTGACGCCCGAGGTTATCCTGATGGACGAACCGTGCTCCGCCCTCGATCCGATCGCTACGCTGCGCATCGAGGAACTCATGCGCGACCTCGAGAAGGACTACACCATCGTCATCGTCACGCACAACATGCAGCAGGCCGGGCGCGTGGCCGACCGCACGGCCTTCTTTATGCTCAACGACAAACGCCACGGAAGCCTCGTCGAGTACGGCGACACCGCGCAAATCTTCTCCAACCCGCGCGACAAGCGCACCGAGGAGTACGTCACCGGCCGCTTCGGCTAAGGCGCCCTGCCATCGTCCTTGACTCACATAGAACTCCCATCTTTGTCTGCTACAGTGCGGGTACGAGACCAGGACCGACACAGCGGGAGAGGGACGCGGGCATGCACATCTTGATCGTGGAGGACGAGCAACGGCTCGGCCGCCTGCTGCGCCGCGCGCTGGAGGCCAACTTGCACGTCGTCGATGTCGCGACCGAGGGAGCGACGGGTCTGGAGGCCGCGCGAAACCGTGACTACGACCTGCTCATCCTCGATCTGGGTCTCCCGGATCTGGATGGCCTCGAGGTCTGCCGCCGCCTGCGCGCGGCCGATGTCGCCGCCCCGGTTCTTATGCTCACCGCGCGCGACGAGGTCGAGGACCGGGTCCGCGGCCTCGACGCCGGGGCCGATGATTACCTGGGCAAGCCTTTCGCCCTCTCCGAACTGCTCGCCCGCGTGCGCGCCCTCGCCCGTCGCCCCGCGGAGCCGCGCGCCGCCCCTGCGCTGAGCCTCGCCGACCTGACGCTCGACCTCGACGGGCATCACGTCCAGCGGGGCGGCCACGTGATCGCCCTCTCCGCCAAGGAATTCGCCCTGCTCGAGTTCATGCTGCGCCACGCCGGCCAGGTGCTCACGCGTCCGCAGATCATCGCGCACGTGTGGCGCTACGACTACGATGGGCACGACACGGTCGTGGATACCTACATCCACTACCTGCGCGACAAGATCGACGCCGACGCCGCGACGCCCCTGGTGCGCACGGTCCGCGGCGTCGGCTACGTCCTGCGAGCCGAGTAGGGGACGGGACGTGTTCGACGACGTCCGCCGCCGCCTCATCCTCGCCTACGCCGGAGTCATCGCCGCGACGCTCCTCCTGCTCGGCCCCGTGCTCTACCTCTCGTTCGCGCGGCAACTCTCCGACGCGGCGGATGCGACGCTACGCCTGGCCGCGCAGCGGCAGGCCCTCCTCGCGCTCGTTCCGGGTGGCGTTACCCTCGGCACGAACCCGGCTTTCACCGGTCCGCCCCCGCTCGCCAATCAAGAATTCTTTTACCTGCTGCTCTCGCCCGACGGCCGGCTCCAGGACAGTTCGACCGGGGTCCAGCACGCGGGGCTGCCCGACGTGACCGCCGCGCGACGGGCGGCGCGGCTGCGGCGCGGTGTGTTCAGCACCTTGGTGACCGCCGACGCGGGGGACGTCCGCCTCTACACGGCGGTCATCAAGCGGGGCGGACTGGTCGCGGCGCTGCTGCAAGCGGGGCAACCGGCCGCCCCGCTCGTCGACGCCCAGCACAGGCTGCTCTACCTGCTGCTCGGCCTGGGCGCCGCGGCGGTCGCCATCGCCACGGCCGGGGGGGTAGTGCTGACGCGGCAGGCTATACGTCCACTTCACGCCGCCTTCACCGCGCAGCGCCAGTTCATCGCCGACGCCTCGCACGAACTGCGCACGCCGCTCACCCTGATGCGCACAAACGCTGAGGTCCTTCTCGAAACCGGCGGCGTTCCCGACCCGGACGACAGGGCGCTCGTCGCCGATGTCGTCGTGGAAGCGGAGCATATGGGCCGCATCATCGCCGATCTGCTCACGCTGGCGCGGCTCGACGCGGGCGCGCTCACGCTGGCGCGCGACCCCGTCGCGCTCGCCCCCCTGATCGCCGCCACGACACGCCAGGTCGCGCGCCTGGCCGCGCGCGCCGACGTAGAGGTGCGCCAGGGCGACACAGCGCCGCTCCTGGTGCGGGGCGACGCCGGGCGGCTGGAGCAGGCGCTGCTCATCCTCCTGGACAACGCCGTCAAATACAACCGGCCTGGAGGTGTGGTGGAGGTAACGCTACGGCGCGCGAGTGGACAGGCCGCCCTCGCGGTGCGCGACACGGGGCGGGGAATCCCGGCCGACCAGCTGCCGCGCCTGTTCGCGCGTTTCCACCGCGCACCCGGCACGGCGGCCAGGACAGAGGGCAGCGGCCTGGGCCTCGCCATCGCACAGGGGATCGTACAGGCGCACCACGGCCGCCTCCTGGCGAGAAGTACGGTCGGCGAGGGCTCTGTCTTTACGGCGCTCCTCCCGCTCGCCAGCGCGGGAGAGACGGGGCCGCCAATCACGCCCGCGCCGACCATGAACGGCGCCTCTTCCGCGCCTCGCGTCCCGCCACTGGACGGACAAGGGGATTAATGCCGCCCTTAACCCTGCGTGAGCCGGCGCCGAACCCCTTCCTCGCGCGCCGAGGCTATTATCCCTAGTGAGGACAGGTGAACTTGTGACGATGCCGCTTCCCGCGCAACCCACAGCGCGAACAGTTCTGGCTCGTGTAGGCGGGGTTCACGAACGTGACGGCGACGCCGTGCATCTGAGCTTTGCTTTCAACGGCGTCGCGGATCGCGCCGAATTGCCACAGCGACAGGCGACGACGCAGGGCCGCCCCGCGTGTCAACCCCTTCTCAGGGCGGCTCATCCGCAAGTCCTCGAAGACGAGGACGGCGTCGGCGGGAGCCCAGGCGACCAGCATCTTGGCGGTCACGCGGGCGACATCACGCGTGCGACGCGTGCGCCGACCAGACAGCCGTTTGAGGACGCGCCGGACGCTGCGCGTGTCCGTGCCCTCTGCCTTCCTGGTCGCCAACGTGCGCTGCACGCGCTTGGTCGCCTGCATGGTGCGCCGATTTTTAACCTTGGTCGCGAGCCCCGATAGGAACAACTCGTTCCCGTCACTGTCGACGGCCACCAGCGCGTTCGTCTCGTTGAGGTCAATGCCGACCGGCGTCACCCCGGTGGGGTCGGGCGCGTCCAGGGTCAGGGCCACGCGTCCGTAGAGGTGGCCGTCGCGCTCGACGACGGTGAGGGAGTCGATCTCTTTGGCCGCGTCGAAGAGCGCCTGGTGTGCGCGCACGACCTTGTAGGAGAGGCGCTTGCGCCCGCCCACGGTCCGGATGGAGAGTGTTCCGTCCTGACGGAAGTCGGCGTCGCGCCCACGGACGCCGACGAGAAACATCGCGGCCCGGCGCTCGAAACGGCAGACACCGAGGGGCTTGATCTGACGGGGCGTGTAGCGCCAGCCCTTGGACTCGAAGCGCGTCTTGCGCCGCGCCTCCGCTGTGAGACGACGATTGCGCCCCTTGACGGCAATGCTATACGCCCCGACGACGAGGCGCAGCGCGGTGATGGTCATCTGGCTATTCAGCGTCCCCTTGACCCTGCCGTAGACGACGCGCTGCAAGGGGACGGCCGCGAGCGGCTTCCCGTCGTTAAAGGCGTCCGCACTCACCGCGTTCTGCACGGCACGGAAGGCCGTCAGTGTCGCGCGCAGATCGGCGTCAGCGGGCAACGTGATCGTGACGGTACGCTGAATCTCCATCGCCGTATGATACCACATAAGAGGTAGCCAGAATGAGTAACGCAGTGGGTATGTGGGCTACAGCCACTCAAGCGGTGGGCTATCCTCCCACGGCTACAGCGCGTGGGCTCCCGCCCTTGAAAGGTAGACGTGTGTGAGACGGCGTCGAGCGCGAACAGGGTCGGGCCGGATCAGCGCAGGCCGGCGAAGAGGTCGTCCTCCGGGTCGGGGGCGGAGACGAGCGAGCGGACGCGCGTGAAGCACTCGGTCCCCAGCATCGCGCGCGCGAGGTCGGCGGGCAGCAACGCGGTGAAGTGCTCCGTGCCGATCTGCGTGCGATGCGCCCGCAAGGCCGCGCGCTTCCGCTCCACGTAGGCGCCCACGTCGACGCGCGTCGTGATCTCCTCGTCGGGAACGGTGAAACTCGTCGGGTCGAAGTCTTCGCCATCCTGCTCGAACGGCGTGGCGATGCCGCGGGCGCGCAGTTCGTCGCGCATCTGGAGCAGCCCCGACCGCGGAAAAGCAGTGTAGTAGAGCTTTTGCGCGCGCCATGGCGCCAGGCCCTGCGCGGGATAGCGGTCGGGGTCGGCCGCGGCGTCGAACGCGGCGACCGTCGCGCGGTGCGCCGCGATATGGTCGGGATGGCCATAGCCGCCGCGCGCGTCGTAGGTCACGACGACCGCCGGCCGCTCCCGCCGGATGAGTTCGACCACACGCCCCGTCGCCTCGTCAGGATCGGCGTTGTGGAAACCGCGCGGGTCGTCGTTGTCAGGGGTCCCGACCATTCCCGAATCGCGGTAACCCAGAAAGTACAACTCGTCGATCCCCAGCGCGGCGCAGGCGCGCCGCAGCTCCCCCTCGCGGATCGCGGCCAGCCGCTCCCGCGCCTCGTCCGGGTCAAGGTCGGGGTCATGGATCTCCCCGACCTCGCCGCGCGTGGCCGTCACGAGCACGGTGCGCATCCCCTCGGCGGCGGCGCGGGCGAACACGCCGCCCGTCCCAAAGACCTCGTCGTCGGGGTGCGCGTGGACCGCCATGAGCGTCAGTCTCTCGCCGTTCATACCTGTTCCTCCTGTCTCTGCCCCTTACAAGGGTGGGTTTTTGGTGTGGAGGGGTGAGCAGCTATG
>JAABUO010001704.1_pt1 | contig 28016 bp, 27 predicted proteins | sample 5559291 | NCBI WGS metagenome assembly JAABUO01 (sample SAMN10711878, study PRJNA513372) | rock metagenome | isolation source: Antarctica rocks | place: Antarctica: Victoria Land, Finger Mt sud | reverse complement strand
ATAATTAAGAGCTTTTAATTATAAGTTTCGTAATTTTACTTCGTTAATATTATCTTACGCGATTAAAACGTTATCGATCGTTAATAATCGTTAGCATTTTATTAATTAAGAATATTACGATTACAAAATTAAAAGCATTAATCTTTATTTTAATTCTTTTACTTAAGTTATAATAAGTAAGAAGTAAAGTTAACATGAAAATATCGCGTAATTAACGAAAAGTTTACTTCGCTGCATTAAATTATTTAAAAGATTTTAATATTTTATCGTCTTTATTATCTTTTAACAAACTAGTAAAAGACGCTGCGATCTTAAAATAACGATAAATAAAGCGTTTATAAAAGTTAACGAAGCTTAAAAACATTTAAACTTCGCGATAAATCTTCGATTTAAATCATTCTTTAATCATTTTAATTTTATCTGAGTTCATTTTTATCTTATTTATAAATATTATAAAGTTTAAAAATTTAATCTCATTAATGACGAATTAACATTTTTTTAAATTAACATATAGCTGATAATATTTTAAACGTTAAAACATCTTTCTTACATGACGTTAATATTGCGCTGAATTATTACTAAAAATTAAAATATCATTTAAATATACGACATAAATAACATTAATTAAGTCTCTTAACGCTTTATTAATATAGGCTTAAAAAGTAGCTAAGACGTTAGCTAACTTAAATGACATAACTTAATATTCGAAATGCTTATAGCGCGTGCAAAACATCGTCTTTTATTCATTATCTTGCTTAATTCGTATGCGATAATAAGCGTTCTTAAGATTTAGTTTAATAAAACATTTAAATTCGTTTAATCGATTCAGCGTCTTAATGATTAAAAATAATAAATGACGATTCTTAATCGTAATCGCATTTAAGTTTTAATAATTAACGCATAAACGTAATTCATCGTTCTTTTTAATTATAAAAAATATAAGAACTTTTATTAACGAGACGAAATGCTTAGTTTAATCTTTAATTAAAGCATCTTCGAGATAGCGTTAAAGCTTCGTTAGCTCTATTTATAATAAATTATATAAAGACATGAATGATAACTTCGCGCTTTTTATTAAATTAATGACATGATTTTCTCTGTTCTGCTTTAATAAAATATTAATCTTTTTTGCATCGCAGACATTTTTAAAATTTATTAATTTCTTTAAAACTTCAGATATTATGATTTGTTTACTTAACGTCTCTGTAACGTTAATGCAAATAATTATAAAGACTTCGCTTTGCTTAAAAAGACTTTTTAAAAACTTTTAGAATGTTAATATTTTAAGATTTTTAAATTTATCTTAAAGCGTTAACTTATCGTTTACGAGTTCATAAGAATTTTCTAATTAGTTAACATTAATATATTAAAAATAGCATCGAGCTCGACGTAATTTACAGCGTAAAAAAGAGTAATACATTTTTAATGTTATTTTTAAAAGTTAATTATATTATATATAAGCTTATAAACGTCGTAATAATAACGATTTTAATCATTAAGAAATTTTAATAACGATAAGACGACGCGTTTTATTAATTATAACTTTTACTGTATTACGTAAATCTGATTAATTAAATTTAGCTTTGCTTTCGAGTTAATAAGCTTGAATAATAAACGCTCTTCGCTTAAAAGTTTAATTTAATTCTTAATAATAATTAAGTTACGTGTCTTTATTAATCTTTCTTACTTCGCTTACGCGTTAACGAAGCTTAATCATTTTTTAAATTCTTATTAAAAACATCAGTCATCGTTATAACTGTGTTTTACTTATTCTTTTTAAAATAATTCTTTTTTTAGTATTTCTTTTTATCGCAATTATAACAGTAATTAACTTTATTATTTAAATTAATTAATTTTAATAAACGCTTATTACTCGCTCGTGACTTTAAATTTTTATCGAAATAATTACTCTTTCGTAAGTTTTAATTTTCTTTATTAAAAAAGAATTTCTAATTCTTTAACTTACGTTAATTATTTTAATTAGTAAAATTCGTAACGTTATCGTTACGCTTGCGCGATTTAATACATTTCAGCATTATTACTTTTATTAAAAGCTTTTTTTAACTTTTTAACATTATATCGTTAATAACGAGAATCTTTTAACGCAGTTTTAAAAGAAGTTTAATAAAAAAATTATTAATTCTTTATGTTAATGATATTTCGAGTACATAAACTTTAATATTCTTTAAATACGACTTAAAGCTAGTCATACTTTATTTTAATCTTTGTTTTACTTTCTTAAATCTTTAATAAGTTTTAAGCTTCAGATTAACTGAATTAATTATTAAATTAAGTAAGAATTAACGAAATTTCGTAAAAATATAATTCGTCGTCTTAACGTCTGCGTTTATCTCGTAAGATTATTAATTCATGAAATATTTTATTATAAACTGCATGTATTAAAGAATTTTTATTACATCGTTAAAAAAGTAATTCGAGCTTAATTAAAATTTAATTTTTACTTTTTAAAATTATTTTTCATACTCGTCTTCATTATAATCTCTGTAAAGACGCATCGTTTTTAATTTAATAATTTTCGCAATGCGCGATTATTACGTTAACTTAATTAATACTTGCGCTTTTATTTAAGCTTAAATTAATTATAATAACTCGAGCATTATTACTTTTAATAAAATAAATATTATAAAATCGATAAATAATTATTTAATCGCTAAATCATCGTTATAAGACGAAATTAATTAATTTTAAGATTTCGCTCGTGTTTCGTTAACGTGCGTAATAAATAATGTTAATCGTAACTTACGAACTTTAACTTTTAATTTTACGATTCGTCGTAAAGCACGTAAATAATTAACTTTCGCTTACGTCTTAATTAATATTTAATTTATAAATTCATTACGTAAAGTATTTTTTAAACTTTATTTTTTATCATCATTAACTGCACGAGCTAATGATAAGTCTGCTTAAAATTATTTCGTAATCGCACTTAAAGTATTTTAAGCTTTAATGTTAAGCTTTTTAAAGTCGCTATCATTATTATAATTAATATGTGATTTAAAGATTATTATAGCTATATTATGTCTCGAGTCTTTTCTTAAAAAAAAAGCGATTAAAACTATAAGATTAACTTCGTTAACTATTCGCTAGCGCGCTTAAATATAAAAAACGTAAGACATAATAAACTTACTATAATTATATTCAGTTATTATAATACTAATATGTAAAACTAATCGCTAAAAAACATTAAGAAAATAAGCTTCAGCTTATTTAATATTCTTAATGACTTCATCGTTAACACTTCGTTATTTAATCGTAATAAATCATTCTTAATACGTTATAAAAAACGTTAACTTATTAAGCGATTCGAGATCATTTAATAAATCATTTAACTCGTCTTTAATAAGCGTTATCGTAAAGCTAGCGCTTATTATTATTATAATTTAAAAAAGATCGCAGTTAATTTTTACGTTTTGTTACTGTAAATGCTTCGAGTTTAAATGCTTATTAAGAAAGCTTAACGAGAATTTATATTTAATAAAACATATTAATACAGATTATAATTATAAAGATATTTAAGTAAAGTTAATTATAATTTTAATAAATGACTTTATGTCGCTTTTTATAATAACTGTTATAAAAGTTTAGAGTTTTAAAGTACGTTTAATATTAAAAATATTAAATTCGTCTTACATCGTTATATTTCACGTTTAATTTAATAAATTAGAAAATTTAAAGAAGAACTTTCTTTCTTAATATTAATTTTAGCGCTTAAGTTATTTAATTACTTAGCTGTCTTATAATAAATTAAAAAACATTTATTTTTAATTTAACATTCTTTATATATCTTTAAACATTATTAAATAAAATAAAGCTTAGAAATTAATAATCGAAAGAATACGAAAGACTTATAAAGACGCAGACGCTATACTCGTACTAAATTCTTAACTTTTGTTAAATAAGATTAATTTAAGATTTAATAAAAAGATTCTTACTTAAATATTTATCTCGCACTAAAATTATAAGCTTTAAACGTTTTAAGAAGGTATATTAACGAAGTTATTATACTTTAAATTCTCGAATAAGTTTTATATTTTAAACGAGAAATTAAAACGTCTTAAATGTAACATAAATACGCTTTTAAATTCTATTTTAAAATCTGCGATACTTGCTTAAAATTAATGTTTTCGTGACTTCTTTCGAAATCGTTAAAATCTTTTCTTAAAAACGAATATCTCGACTCTCTTTATAATATTACGTTATTAATAAACAAGTATCGTTTTAAATAAGACTATTTATTTTAAAATCATTCTGAGACTTTTAATATCGAAAATATAATAAACTTTCTCTGAAAAAAGAATGTAAATGTTTTAAAGTATGATTTTTAACGTTTCTGTTAATTTTTTATTTTATAATAAATTAATCTTTAATAAAGAAAAACTTTAATGAGCTTTTTTTTCATTCTTACGCTCGATAAACAATACTGAAAGTTTTAAAAAAGTATATATTTTAATTAATATACACTTAAATAAAATTATGTTAAGCGTAATTATTATCTTTAAAGATCTTTTTATTAAGCTAACTAAGCTTTTATTCGTCTTAAAATCTTACTCTTTATAGGCTTTTATTTACTTATTTATAAAATAAAGAATTAATATATCGTTTTAATCTTTTTAGTTTAAATAATCAGAAACATTAAAAGTCTTTATTATATTTTATTTTAAACTTTACATTCATTCTTAATAATGAATTATTAGAAATGAAGAAAGATTAAGCTCATTAAGAAATACTAGCCGCTGTGTGCTCTTTAAAGAAAAACGTTAAACGCGTGAAGAAAATATGCGACGGCTACTGCGAAACTTTAACTAAAAAGCTTTATTAACGTAAATTAAACAGATTATTATTATTAAACATGCTTAAAAACGAGAGAATTATGCTAATGAAACAGAATGCAAAGATCTTAATGCATGTTGCAGCAAGATAAACAGTCTTAAAACAGAAGTAAATTATAAATTAATTTAAAAACTTAAAGTGTAAGCTTAAAATATTCTTTCTAGGTTTAACTGTAACGTGTATAGTACTGAAACTTTTAATTTTCTTATAAACATTTTAATTCATTTAAAATGTTAATGTCTGATTATCTGAAGTTTCTGTTTAGAATGAAAGAAAAGATTCGGTTAAGACACTTCACATATACGAGACATACTGAGACAACATAAGCGATGCAGCTTTAAACCTCATTGATCGTGTGATCCTGATCGACGAAAAGCCACTGTTAACGATAACTGATAATTTTAAGCATTCGTGAACAGCGTACAAGGTCTCTGATGAAGTTCACATTTTATACGTTTATCTCTGCGACTTTTCACGATTCAGCGATGAATTATGTTCTGTCTTTATTCTGTTTAGAATGAAAGAAAAGATTCGGTTAAGACACTTCACATATACGAGACATACTGAGACAACATAAGCGATGCAGCTTTGAACCTCATTGATCGTGTGATCCTGATCGACGAAAAGCCACTGTTAACGATAACTGATAATTTTAAGCATTCGTGAACAGCGTACAAGGTCTCTGATGAAGTTCACGGTTGCAATCGCAAGAACTATTATCATTGAGATTATTATCAAACAGCAGGGGTTCATCTTTGTGCACAATCGGCTTCTTCTAATTTCGTCGCAAGGCGCAATGACTGATCGTCCAAGGATTGGCGCCTTTGGCCGTAAAAACGCTAAAATAGGTTAGCTAAGTTTCGAAGCGGAGAGGTATTTGGAAAACTTGAAAAGATGATGGCCAGACCAGGGCCCCTTGCGTTCTATTTTATTGAACTATGTTCTCGTTCTAATTCTTACTCATTATTGGAACGCAAGTTACCTTGAAACAAGATTACTTGGGAGCAAATACAGATGCGATAGATTGCAAGAAAGTGGCGATGCGCGGCTAGTAGCTTTTTGTTCCTGAAGGCTGGTTAGGTGGAGGCTTCTAGAACGCACACCAATTGTATCCCAGTGGTGGGCCCTCGTCGTAAGGAAGAAGCTGTCGAATGGTCATTGACCGGCGAAGTCAAAGGAGTTTAGGCAGCAGCAGGCTGAGCCAGGCAACACTGCTGGATAAACAACAGGTGCAGCTATAGCCGGGTCGGGTGCAGCCAAATCAGGCTCTCTAGCAGAGTCGGAACGTCTGCTCCCTCGATGCTCCCTTATGCTCCCTTATGCTCCCTCGGTGCTCCCCCGTGCTCCTTCAATGCTCCCTTGCTGCGCCCCTTTGCTCCCTCGGTGCTCCCTTTCAAGCGGCCTTGCTCCCTTTCCTGATCAGAAACGGCAATTTCTGATCCTAAGTTCGGGGTGTATATAAAATATATATGGTAATCTTCAAACTCAGCAATGCTCCCTCACTGCTCCCTTATGCTCCCCCGCTGCTCTCCCTTGCTCGCTCGTTGCTCCCCCCATGCTCCCCCTCAGCCACCTCCTGTTCGCTCTCTGCTCTCCTCTACTCCTTCCTGTTCCTTCGAGGTTACGACTTTAATGGTGGTCCGATGGGCATTTTCCGACTTCACTAATGACATTGATTTGAATGATGACCTTCCAGTCAAAGCCTCCCTAATGTGAGTGCCTAATCCGCACTGAATATACTCAACCTTAACACCTAACCAACTCACGGATAGGGAGGGTAGGGACCAGCGCCGCAAGTGGTACGGGTTTGGTACGAGTGCTTTCCTGTTCTTCGCGGATGACATAAGTTGGCTTGTCACTGAAAGTCGGAAAGGGCTTATCGGACCACCATAAAAGTCATAACCTCATACCAGTCATTCGCCACATAGATTGATCGTCCTTACCCAGGGGGCACTAAAGCGTGAGTATTTTTGGAGTAAGAGCTTAATAAGGTCCAAAGCCCGAACCTAGCTCACATCTAGGGGGCATGTTTAGACCAGCTAACTTACGCCTAACCCTCCTCAGGGAGTCTCACTGTCGGAAAGCCCTTTTAATTGTTCTTCGGTAAAATTAACATGCCTCGAGAGAACTGTCGAGATGAAAGTTCATGTCAGTATCACCAAGATTTGCCAGTTCGAAATTCAAATTAGTGGAAGCATGAAAGCTGTGAGAGGTGGAGCAGGTCCACCATGCACTAACGGCCAAATTGTATTCAGCGTCTAGTACTAATGGCGAAGTGAAGATTTGTAAGTATGGAAATGCATGTCCTTGCACGTTAAAGCTTTTTGGTATGAATATACAAGGCAGACTAGTCATCCTCTAATTTCCGGTACACCTGCCACAACTTCATTAATTCGTTCGACGTTGAGCCTGCCCAAGTGTAACCATAACGGTGGCTGTATGGAATCGACTCATCGTAAGGAGCCGACGTCATCCAGTCTCTCTCCATATTCTTCAAATTTTTGCGGTGCTTGCTGGCTTGAGTTGACTTCTTGATGTCGACGTCCTGAAGAGAAGGTTGTTGACCAGTGCTATCCGGCTGCTTCTTGGATATCCTTTTTCTGCTCTTCCTATTCCTGCTGATATTCTCATTACATTCTTCGTTCTCTTCACTGTCCTCATCATCATCTTCATCATCCTCATCATCATCTTCATCATCCTCATCATCATCTTCATCATCCTCATCATCATCTTCATCATCCTCATCATCATCTTCATCATTCTCATCATCACCTTCATCATCTTTATCGTCCTTATCGTCTTCCTTTCCTTGCTTCCCATCACTTTTACTTCGACAAATGGGACAATTTTCCTCGGAACATGGACTTTTGTAAGCAAGCCAAATCTTTTGTAGCGCTTCAAAGTCGTTCAAAGTCTCCTGGAGCTCTGCGGTAGGTGCTGGAGGAAAAGCGGGTGGAGGGCGCACGATGACTACCCCTGGCTCACCCGGCAATATCCTTGTGGGATTGTCGGTGAAGGCTGACTTGTAGTGAGTGTCTTGAAAAGCTTTGGAATCGGGGTCAGGAATAAGCAACAAACGCCGGAAAACAATATCTCGTTGAGAATTGTACTCCTGGATTATCTGAGGAGTCGCTTTAATTCTTCGTATCCAATTCCTAGTATCTTCGGGGATAAACGTCCATTCATCGCTGTCAAAGGCGAAGTGACAAATCGAGCAGAGGGCGACTAGATTGCCTCTATCATGGATGTTATGAAGTTGTATGCGGCCAAGTTTATGATGTGTCACGAACTACGGTTTTGTAAGCCGCCATGTCGGAGGGGGTTCAATGATAACCTTACAACAAAACGCCTTGATGTTGCCTGTGGATAGATGTGACAGATTTCCAAAGGTCGCGACTTTTTGTGCGCTTTGCAATTACACAGCCAGCATCTGTTGTTTTGTACTCTTTTGAGGTCCTTTTTGATTTGAAGTGGCACATCGACAGACGATTGTGATGGATGGTGACGGCTTTTTGGAACCTTATCTCTCTTTCTCTTTGAAGGCATTTTGTGATGGAAGGCCGTTCAGCTGCGTTGGAGGTAGGTCTCGTACTGTAGTTCGACCAGATGTTGAGTGAAGAGACGGATTGGCTGAGGCATGAGTTGATTGAAAGCTGAGCGCGTTTGGCGGAGTGTCAGGCCAAGCCCCATCAATAAAGCAGTTTGTGTCATGCCTCACCTGATTGCATTTATTGATCACCGACTAAGCTACTGGTAGGCACATCGACCTTGGGATATAATTCTTCCAACACATTGAGACGTTGAAACATGAGACAAGCTGACCTCAGGAACCGTGCATGGTAGAAAGTGACAGTTGAGCGAAGTGTGGTTAGTGTCAAGGCTCCTTTCGTGCCAAGCGTGCTAAGCCTGTAGGGCTGAATATTCTGCACGCATTCGATCGATCTCTTGTCTACGTAGTACGGTAGGTAGTAGAGGCGCGGTCGCTTCGGCTTCAGCTCCGGGGAGGCGCCCCACCTTTAGACTTAACGCATTTTGCCACGAGTTCTAACAATGAAACAGCTTTCGCACCCAAATCACACACAATATGGGATCGGTGACTGTGCCATCATCAACATTTGCAAGTGTCACTCAGTATCTTTCATTCCCATTCCAGACCAGCTCTCTTCATATTCACTTCGCGACACCACCTTCGACACTGCACTTGCCCCAAGTTTCAATCATCAACATACTACGACAATCAACACTAGCAATCTTAGCACAACCTTCCTAAGCAGCATGTCAGTGGACGATTGGGCTGATACAGCTCGCCGAAGCCATTATCGCCAGGGCGCCGAGCAACAGCATGCAATCAACGTCCTAAAGAGCGTCTTCGAAGGCACACAAGATCCAGACCGAGGTGCTGATACGATCGCGTCGTTATACGATCCACTGCTCAAGCAGGTTTTTCAGACATCCCCAGTGAACGAACTCTGGGGCATGATATGTGAAGCCGCCAAGATCCTCGGTGGTAATCAGGAAATCGATGAGCGTCTCATCAACCTGCTCAATTCGCTCGCAAAGCTCCCAGACGTGAAGGACAAGACCGGAGATCCCATCAACGCCGGACCCTACGGGAACTTCAGGGTCTACTGGAAAGATCTCCCAAGTCTTGCTATTATTTTTAGAGAGTACGCGATTGGTACATCCTCCAAGGGACTGGGCATCGCCATACTGCTAGAATAATACACTGACAAGGCACAGATATCGAACCCGAGACATCCGAAATGCCAGACGAAGGCGACTGGACCGACGCTCAGAAAGCAACACTACTAAATGTCATCACGTTCAGTGCCTTGTACCTCGCCCACGGCCAGCAAGACATAAACATGGCATTCCACGTCGAAGTCAGCCTAATGGAAGGTATCGAGACGCTGTATGAAACACCCGAGCAGCAGCGACGAGCGACGACCGTTGTGCCGCCAGCCGCTACCTGTATCATTCTCGCAGGGGAGAAGATCTACGACCTTTCAAAGACTGGCAAGAATGACAACGGGAAGGGCAGAGGGTTCAATTTGGGACGATGGGCGCTGTGGAAGACAAAGTTTGATGAGATCGCTGCCAATCAAGGGTTGAGCGAAAGTGTCAGAAACATTGCTGCGAAGGCAGCTTTTAAAATGGAGAGGATTCAAAGCTAGAACGATCGAAGATGGGAACCCCTATTGCTCAAAGAATTGGACTTGTGATGACAGACACATGATTATCGGTCGTCAGACGTTTCAGAACCCCAGGTTTTGGCTTTGCATGCAGCACATGAATCCTTTCCGGCTCATCAAACAGGTACAGCATCAACATACAATGCATCGGCGTCTTCAGACGTAGAGCACCATGAGACTATTCCTGGCTCCTCTTCTTCTCAAACGTATCGCATCACTGCAACGTGCCGATCTGCAAGTCTGTCTCAAGATTCATGCCATCCACCGCAGGATTCATACATGCATGTTGTGCTAATTACTCTTTCCCTTGTCGAGCTGTGCCCACTCAAACCTTGAGCAAGGTGATGTCAATATCACGTTTCGGGACTAATGTCTCACAAGATACCTCATGATCAAAACAGAATGTCACACCGTCCTATCATCCAAATAAGGTCACATCACTCCTCACATCGTTCCCCCTCAGCTGAGAACTACCGCTCCACAGCCTACCCTCCTTTGATCGTCAGGCTGATGATATTCATACGTCATTAGCGAGATCGACATTTGCAAGACAGAAGGTTTCAGTGCGATGACATGGCCATCCAACATATTCAAAAACTTCGCCGTAACGGACTCGTCATCATTGCCCACTACAGAACATATCATAATATGAATAGTCAACGAAAGCCCGAGCTAGAGTTTCACCTCTCTCAAGTCTTTCCTCAAAGGTTGTGGTGGCTGTAAAGCATATTTGACAGGATCATTCATGACGTCTATACAATAGCTTGAGGTTGAGGATGACCTTCATGCTGTTGGAGGCGTAGCTATACAACCTTTCGTCGTTGACAAGGAGGTTGATATTACTATGACATCAGAGGCATAGTACGGCAGTCCATTATGGACTGCCGTAGCAGATTAGTAGTTGGGTCGATGACGACCAGCGAATCCATTCTGTTACAAGTTTTTTTGGCTTTCATTTTTTGAACCATATCGTTTCTTCCTCATCAAAAGCCTGTAGCAAAGACAACAGGCGTATTACTCGAAAAATTGGAGGACATGAGGGAGGTTTGTGGGAGTTGGCGGTTGCGGTGAAGGATCTACTAAGCTTAAACAAGAAGCAGTGGATCTTGAGTACCGTAAGCCTAGGGGGCCTACCAGGTCTCCTTCCAGTGGATGTCTTCCCGGCAGATATTCCAATTCGAAGGTCTATCGTAGCTAGAAGCGCATTCGTAACGCGGTTTCTAGTTGTTAACGTTTCATGTTTAAAGACTGAATGCAGCCGGGTCCATATTTACTCGACAAAGTTCTGGAGTACAAAGAAAACAACGGGACTTATACTCGTAGGAGAGCTTTGTTCATGAATGGTAGCTGTTTTACATCTAGAGGAATCAAGTCCGCTGAGCAGAAGTTCCAGCTGACGTGGAGGGATGGTCGAGAGACTGATGGAGTAGTGCTTGTGCGTACAAGCAGAGAAAGCGAGACGTTGAGGTGAGTATCGGAGTAGATCTTAGCGAAGGTAGCTAGATTGAATGTGATAGATTGATATGGGTAAAGTAGAAACATATCAAGAGGTTTTTGCTACTTATGCAGCTCAATTACTCTGACGATGGGAGACGTGTATGCATAAAGTAGGGCGAGTATATATTATTAACCTGTCTAGGTTGAATTTGATACTTCATGAGAGGAGTCGCTCTTATGTAAATGGAGGTGAGTAGACATGAGACCAACTTTACTTAAAGCTGGATCTGCGTTGTAGGAGCAAGTACCGTTGGCTCTCAATAAGTTTCCATGTATCGTACAGAGACGTGTGTATATGAAGGGCTGAGAATAGCTGGAAGACTTATAGAGATCTATCCGTGTTGAGGATTTAGGAGGGTTGTGTACTAAGTGCGAGGAAGAGGGGAGTCCGGAGGAAACAAAGAATTTTGTAGGCCTCGATGACAACCTTTGTAGGTTAATAAAAGGTGAACACCGAGAGATTCATCACAATTAGGAATGTAATTGCTAGCAAGAAGATAACATTGTTCGAGTCCGCATAGCAGTCCTACCTGAACCACCAATTGACCTGCAAAAGTACTTAATAGAATTCCAGCACTAACTTGGGGTGATTCTCTTACCGATCCTGTAATGCCGTTTCCTACACCCTTGATACTATGCCACCATCCTTTGGGTATGAAAAGCCCATCCCCACGATCGAGGGAGGCATCGTACCCAAACGTATTTATACCATCGTCCGCAGGGTTATCGTCCCATATACGCGCTTCAAGTAAAGCATTTTCCTTTCCCTTCATCATCTCTTCTCCACGGAAACTTGCAGAGGTTGATTTACCCAATGCAGTCTGCACAGATGCAAAGACTTCTTGCCCTTTCTCTGGCGCAAGCAGTCTTACTGTCTTCTGACCTGCGAGCTGCACGAATAGGTTCGGATTCGGGTCACGATGTAGAGGGGTATACGTGGGCGGGACTCCTATCCACAAATTCGTGTCATACACATCCCCGCACCCAGCTTTCGCTACCAGGTCCGGTGTTGGGAGGTCGTCCGCCAAGTCCCTTGGAAGGTCATTAAATGATGCCTGTGCAAGGTAAAGGCGATTTGGAGTCTCAGTCGTAGCATGACGGGTCCAATCTAGGAAGAGTTTAAAAGGGACTTCCGAGCGTTGGAAGGTTGCTTCAACAGCCTCTGAGACGGACGGAGTCGCTAGCACCGTATATTCCAAGGGCACAGCAATGTCGCCGAATTTGGAGAGATATGCATGACTGAGATGTAAACTTTTCTTTTCTTCCGATTCTAAGAACCACTTCTGCACGGCTGGCAGTCCCAGGAAAAGACCTCTGGGCAGTATTGCTGGTAGCGAAGGTTTAAATGCTTCCCTGCGGAAGACTTCTAAGCTGCCTTCATCCAGGACTTTTAGAGGAGACCATGTTGATGATGTTGAGTAGGAACGAGTGTACTGTGCCGTATTGAACGCCAAGCACGATGCAAAGCTTCCCTTGAACATACAAGGGAAGGTGGCTGCGACACAAGCACTGCTAGAGCTTCTCGCTATACTTTCCCGAACTTCGTCAATTCAGATGATTGGATTTATTCAGTGGATGTCGTTAAGAACTCGGCATGAGGTCTCTCTTTGTTCGTGAGGTTTCTAGTGCTGCCCGACCTTTCCCGTACAGGTTAGATCAACAGTTTGAATGCCATAGAAAGATTTGAAGATCACCTTTCCTTTTCTATCTTTCTCAAGGCTCTCGATTTCGTCCTTCAATTCAAAATTCACGACAAACTTTCTTGTGTTTCATTTCTTTAGACTTGATGGAACTAGTCAGGATAAGAAGCATACGGGGAGTTTGAGATGAACGTAACAGGATGTCTAAGGTTCAGGACATACAGACGTATTTCATAAAAATATATTCTCACGCAATGACTTTGCATCCGCCTCGTGACTTGAGCACGGAGCTACGCCGTGATCAATTCAGAGGCCGAATGACCGCTCAATATCAACGAGGAAGACCGTCCTGAGACTCACATATGGATAGCCATTGACTCTTCCCCCTCTCCAGTAGTACTTCATATACGTGTACTGGATTCTACGGAGACATTAGATCCAGAACCGCATGCAATCGACCCAATCGACCCAGTCGACATTCATAGGCTGGCGAGCCAACGTCATCGACGATAATTGGTGAATGTTCGATATGATAGCGACTCTGAGCAGCAAATACACTGACGCCACGTTCTTCCATTTTCACAGAAATGGGTTGATGAGCTGAGTATTGGACGATCCTTCGGTCTCATCGAGCACGGACGTCTAGCAGCAATCGGTGCTCTTCCAGAATTGTCAGTACCGTCTTAACAACTCTGGCACTCTCCCCTCGAAGGAATACAAGGATCTTTCTTGCACATATCTGGTCAATTATTACTTCTGGCTCAGCGGCTACCACCTGACGTATCCGATGCACGAATACATGACTTCAAAGACTGCAGGTGGGCTCGAGATAATCTATAAAGCGAAAAGCATAAACGCATAGTCCGACTTATTCGCATAGTGTATCCGGGTGCTTAGGAGTTCTTCCTCGCGAGGCTAGTGTACCATTCCTAACACTTAGTACCATTAGTGGTTTAATCAAATTAACTTGTAAATAGTTTAAGACCAACTGAAGGGTTTGGTAGAGGCGCTAGTCTTGAGATGCTGGAGAGCGGAGAGAGCTTTGTGGAGCAGAAGCTGCTTATAGCTCTAATTCACCTTGACTGTGCGCTGCTATAAAACAAAGAGAGTCAAAGGATCAAGATTGTTCAAGATTGCCACTCCCCTCGTCCCACTTGCAGAAGACGCCTGCATTGGTCTAAGCCCCAAAAGAGAAATCACGCCCACTGTCAAAGCCGTGATATCTCGTATCAGACTTGAAGAGGCTCTAAACGTTACGCTCTTTATTCAACATCGCGACAAATGCACTCAAAAATCAATGGCTCCTGCAAAACACAACAGCCCATGTGACCCTATCATGGTCTCCATCGCTAAATAATTTTATCATTATTAGATATCGAATGTCCACGCCACGGCCGTTGCATGTTTCGCCCTTCCAGATGCCCCGGGGCTTGTTGTGGAAACCATCACAAGCGGACAATGAACTTCTTTCATCGGCCCCATCGTCAAGGGTTGTACTGTCCACCAAGGTTTCCGCTTGCCAGGAACGCCTCATGAGCTCGACCCCATGAAAGGCGCTTTCGATCTAGGCGTGTTGGTTCGATATCTCGACTATAGCGACGGCTTTACAAGTGCGGAGTGGGTTCATCACTTCGAGTACGTTTCGATCCCAGGCTTCTTGCTTCATTATGTACTCTAAGGTCTGTATCAGACAATCTCAGCCGTAACCCCTCAGAGGACCCCCTTCAACCCCTCCGTTGACATTAGATACAGTCCTCATCGCGATGATCAATTGATCGATTGATTAATTTCCGCTATACGACTTGGATCTATTCGGCGACCGTCTATACAGCGAATTTGCCAAAGATCTAACGTTAGCCAGCTATTGCCTTCTAATCGTAAAGCAACCTCCTCATATTTGGCTCGGCCCAGACCGGCCCAGTCCTTAGGATCCTTCGCAAAGTTTCCTAACCCCATAATGCCCTCCAAACCCAGTGTGACATCGACGTCCTACTGCGTACCGGTAACAGCCCCAACCCCATCCCACATCTTTCTCAAAGTACCGATATCATGCCGATACCCCGTCGTCCCCTCGATGAGACTTGGGAAGTCGCTAGGCGTGAGACTGCCCATCTAGTGCCCAACAATGACCGTACCTGCCCTCGCGCGTCCGAAGCGCACGAGCAGACAACAGGCCTCGAGTTGCTTCTGCCATGGGAAAGATGGAAGAAGGCGGATGCGTTGATGATGCCCATCTTGCCTTCGAGTCGGGTCCAGTCGGTATCGGGGTTGTAGACGTCGGCGACGATGAAGGTCGCCTTGAGCTTCCCGTGGTCCGTAAAGAGATCATAGCCGACGTCGATGAGGGCGCCTTCGATGTCGAGACCGCATATATTCGCAGCGGGTGCGCCGTCGGCGACCAGCTGGCTTAAGTCTTGTCCGAAACAGCATCCGAGATCTAGCAGCGTCTTGCCATTCTTCATACGATCGACGATTTCCGGATATAGTGGGTGACCGCGGAGCGTGAGAATGAGGAATTTGAACTGGCCTATGCATGGGTACGAGCAGATGTCAAAAGCTTTTGATCTCTGAGATTTAGTCTCAGATTAGCTTGAATGCGCCGTATTAAGAATGGCTGGTATTGATTCAACTAAGACTTGATCTATCGATGGAAGAGCTTACGATCCTGAGGACGTGAGGGACGACATCTTCCGACGGTATCCCGGAGTAGTTTTCAAAGAGCTTACGTATGTCCGCGGGCACCTCTTGGGCATCATCACTGTAGAAGCCCATAGACCGCTGGTCTCCTTGCTTTCTTGGGTTGTCCATTTGAGCAGTAAGAAAGACGGGTACTGATATGGAAGAAGGAACCGACATGCACTTCAGCGGCTTATTTGGGTAATAGCACTGGTGACTGGGTCGACGAAAGCCATAAATTGCTTCCACCCATTGCAATAAACGCATAGACTTCTATCAGCTCCGACTATGTGAGAAAGGGCGGAATTCTGCGTGAGGCGGCGAAGAGTTGTCTCCCTCATACCTTGCCTCGGCTACAGGGAAGCATTATTGCACTAACGGACTTGATCCGAGGCAGCTGAACATTTTGGTGATGATCATGCTTGGTTTCGTGCATTACTGCGTAGTAATAGAACCTTGCATATAGGAATCCTTTCTTGAGTACGCCGTACGTGGAGTGAAGCCTTATTCGATTTCGAAAGAGCAGGAGTCGTAGGCGGGTCCATAAGAAGGTGGGAAGGCAGTCTTGCAGTACCGTAAGGTACCTTACCTCCAAGTCCTGGCGAAATCGACTGCTAACGCATCCTCCAGGATTGTAACCGCCCAACATCACTCGGCGCCTTGATCCTTTGAGGCTCTTCCAAACCATGCGGTTCTATCTTTCTCAAAGCTCTCGATGTCTTTAGTCACAACATTTAACTAGAAACCAGACCCTTGAAGGAAGAACGGCCTTATGCAAGGGGGTGCTTAAGGTTCAAGAGATACAGACGTAAGAATATACTCTCAGGCAATAACTTTTCATTCGCTACGTGACTTGAGCACGAAGCTAAAGTGGGTACTTCAGAGGCCGATTGACCGCTCATAATCGACCAGGTACATGTAGACCAGCCTGGCAAAGTACCGGCCAAGTAGCATTTACAAAGTCTTGCGCACTTATAAGACATCATAATATAGTTAATGCTAATCAAAAACTGGGATTTTTGAAATGCTCGCTACGAGCTCATGATGCCAAAAATACCCGTTATCAAGTCCATGTGTGTGCTCGATGCAACTTCAACGCCATGCCTACTACTACATACGACCATATCTTTCTAACATACACTGCCTATACTGCATCATCCTTGCCGGGCCCCAGCCAAGCCCTCTAACTTGGTGGCGGCAAGCTTGGATCCCCCCAAACCCCATATCTACTCGACGACGGCCCACACCCAACGCGGGTGAACTTCATCGCCGGCGTGGTCAATTTTCCGTTGCCGCCCATGACATTGTCCAGGAAGCTTTTTGCCACCGGGTGTTAGCTGGCGGGAACGCGTTCGTGTAAGTTGTCTTTGCATCCGACGACCAGCTCCCGGCAATGGATTCGACCTGCGCCAGCTGCGCGTCGACCCAGCCGCAGTAGAGAGAGCGGAGGCCGTAGCGGAAGGGCTGGTTGTTGAAAGTGTCATCAGCGGGACGGTCAATCTCGCCGATGTTACCTCAGTTGTGTTGCTGATCGAAGTTCCAGAGGGCTTTTCGATGCACTTGGATGAGGTGATGAAGGCTGACCAGATGGTCGGATCAGCCAGGTAGGTGAACACACCTCCGGTATTGAGAAACTGTTCGTGTGTCTTGACTTGATCCGGGTTACCGCCATTAGTCGCAACAGTGGTACTAGGATTACCGAGTTTGAAAAAGACATCCTTTCTACCGTTCACTGATTCATCGAGCAACGCTAGAAGTCCCTGTATATCAGTGCTGCTACCACCGAAACAAAATGTTATGGCTTGCCAACGAACTTTTCCGCCGTTAGAATCTGTGAAAGCGCCGGTGTCGTATTCCATAAGGTACCTGGTGGCCCAGTCGTCTATTCCTGCCTTGCACCCTTTTGGCATGTTTTAGCCATTTGCAGGGCCGGTATTTTTGATAACTTGCATAAAGTCACGCGCCAGTTGAATCTCGTAGATATGATCGGCATACTTCAAACAATATAGTCTAAAAACTCAAGGCTTGCTTACTCTCGAATGCCGGCACAGGGTGTAGGCCGTTGACAGTTGCGGCGCTTTGCTGTTTGATCACGCCAGAGCAACCGACGTTCGGAGGGTTGAAGGTATAATACTTGGGAATTTCAGGTAACGGGATAGCTTGGCTACAAGGCGGGTACGCTCCGGCATCCAGCTCAAGTGGGCTGGAGCCAAGCCCTTGAACTGCTGTAGCCCAAGTAATCTTCTTCCGGTCACGCTTTTCAAGTAAGTTTTTCCCATACAGTGCTGGCTTAACTAGATCAGCGAAAAAATCTTGAATGTCTGATCGTTTCGATGGTCCACCAGAGATCCGGCAGCTCGGCTCATCTGAATTGCCCGGGTCGCGTAGAATGCACGATGGGCCTGCACGTTTTCCGAGGCGACGATTACTGACAGATGCTGTGATGCAGAATGTACATATTGCTTCCGAGACTGTCGAATCCGTCCCTGACTGATCTCTCGAGCATTTCAAGAGATCGAAGGGTATATGAAGTATAGGTTCATAAGTGAGACGTCGAGCCTGTAAAGTCTTTGCTTTCCTGGTTTCAGTTCGAGCACGACAAGATCACTTTGACTTCACGCCCTCTCCTCGATCGTTAAATCATTGACGACTATTTCACGACGACTAGTTTTATCAGGGCAGGTCTCTTGAACGATTTGAAAGTCAAGCTGCGGACCAATCTGAAATCTTGATTGTGATAATTTTCACTCGAACACTGAAGGCACGCTAACAGATGCATATAGCTGAGCTTCTGCGTTAACACCGAAGCAGAACGAGGCGCCCCCGGAAGTTAACGCGGCTGCGTTTGCATACGCTGTAACAAAGCCGTCAGCGACGAGGTTGACCGCGGCAGGATCGACAGGTATGAAATTTTTGTTAAACTCAATTCCAAACGTAATCGTCGGCTTCAGGTGCGTAGTTAGATAACCATGGGCTGCCACGGAAGCATCAAAGAGAGGCTTCTCTTTGGGAGTCAGATCTTGAGTACCGGCGGGATCAACGTTTGACGATGCCTGGGGGTCCCAATCACTGCTAATATCTGGGAAAGTTTGTTGCACGTTCCACTTGGCTATATTCACCTCCGACACTATGTGACCTGAGAGTAATACCTCCCTCGACTTGAGCAATGAGCTTGAAGTTTGAGCCAATCGTTACAATGTCTGGAACAGAAAACTCTGCATTAAATCTGTTCGCAGAAAGTAGAATCATGTCTCCTGTGTCGAAGTTAACGCTCACGAGTGCGTTCAGCGTAAACTTTACGATGATTTCGTCATCATTTCGGAAGTAGAGATACGAGTTGCTTATATCGATAGGCGAGCTCAGTGTCGCTATAATAGTCAGTTCGAAATTTGTATTAAAGCGACGTGAATATTTGCTACGACGTTTAGCTTAGCGCTAGTCGTTACGATGCCTGAGCTGCAGATTCAGCTCTCGCGAAGGAGAATGACAGTAAAATCTTCGACATAAGAATGATGAACGTTCGGATCACCTTTAACTTCGTTTATAAGTTCTTTAAGTCATGTAATGACGTCGCTTCCGGATCACCGCTTGTGCAACTCTTCATGACTGAGATCAGAATGATGTTTGTTCACTCTTCAAGCCTCTTCGAGGAAACGTTTCTTGTTGCCGCCGAAGTCGTTGAGACTGCGCTTTCTTCTTTTGCTTGCAGCCTTATTAACGAACTTGTTCCAGTATCCATCTTCATTAGCAAAATCGATTCTCATCTGAGTAGTTTTCAAATCACGTGACACTCGAGCAAAATCATAATCGAGTTTCAGGTCGTACACTAGTGGCGTCAAAACAATCGAAAACCTCTCAGTGAGAGCTTGTCGAGCGATACCTGAATGGTGTCTGGCGACGTGAGCACAATGAATCCGAAAGCTGCGTCCTACGGGTCGTTGGCGAAAGGAGTTGTAACCGCTCCTTCAAATGTAGGGTCGGTCTTGAGCTTAAATTCCTCTTTAACTGATTCTGCAGGTGAAGGGTGGGCAAACAGATACTCCGAAGGCACGGGAAGGAAAGGCGATTAATCTGCAGGTGAATCGCAACAGAAGACTCTAGTTCGATCGTTTCACTCACAATCATCTCCTTCATCTTCGTAGGAGTTCGTCAGCTCGATTTAATGATCAGTATCACAGTGATCGTTGAAACACTAGTCAGGTTTATCATGTCATGAACAGTGCTGTTAATCTTCTGATTTCTTGCAACAAAAAGGCTGTTGATCATCTCAGCAATCGCCGTAACTTTATGTTAACTGATTTTCATCGCTGTTACAAGAGCTTTCGCAATCGTTCCATGAGCAGTTAATTCTCTTTGATGCGTCCTGAACATTACAGCAGTAAAACATCCGGTCATCACTACACTTATCGCCATCGCCTCAGAAGCTGAAGATCAAGACAACTTGCTTAATGAGGCACTGTTCATTGCAAAAGGGAACAGTACCTTGCCATGAGCAGGTCTTTGAATCAGGAGCGGACGAAAGTGAACAGCAGACGATGCTTTCGTTGCCATCTCCGTCACATTGAAACGTGGTCATAGAGATTTAAAAATTAGGTTAGTACAGCGAAAATTTGCGTAATCCTTGATTCTTCGGATGCGTGATGCAAGTGGACGCAGTTGTTTCGAGACGACTTGGTCAGTAAAAAAACAGCCAAGTGTAACACGATTGATAAAAAGACAAATGAAAGAAACAGTGAGGCTTACCTCGCCAGGCCTACATCCGGTTGTCCCACATGTTGTCCCACGACAATCTCCTCCATTAACGCTCTGCCAATTGTTGGCGGTATCAGCTTGCGACTGCAGTGCAGAAATTGTCTTTTGGATAGATAACACCTTGCAAAGCTTGCAGGTCAGGAGTATCGAGGTCAGGTGCCCAGATAAGTAAACCACCCAGACCAAGATCATTAGCAAATTAAATCTTTTGCTGGAAAGTATCCTTGTCGTCCACCACTTTAGACCCTGAATTTCGGCGAGGCTTGTATTGTAAACACATAACTATGGTATCAGCTAGAGGCTGATGAAAAATCCCCGATAAGTTTACTGCATAAATTCTGCGAGAAATTCTCCGGACCCAGTAGACCCCAACAGCCTGAACTTACCCAGACCGTCAGACGCGTTGCCTTACGATGTTTCAAAGTGGAGAGACCCCTGTACAACATGGACCATGCGAGCGCCGCAAGGCGAAGTGAGCTACGATCAAATCCTCATGCGGAGTGCAGCAAGCAAAGTAAGCTGGGACTGAATCAGCTTGTGGATGTACTGTAGGCTCCCTGTATCTTTCTGTCGTGATGGAGAGCCGTAATTCCTTCTCAGTCCGGGGACATCAGGTCCATGTTCTCCCCATCTTCTCCTATGTATTCCATCTAGCTCGTCTCTCTTTTGCTTCGCGATTCTTGGCCTTGGTTTATCCTCCCCTTCTTTGTTGGCCGCTCAAGTCTTTCCTTTACAAATTTACCTCCCTTGATCATGCTGTTCCTACCTTCTTCATTTGTGCCAGTCGTCTTGCTCCTCTTCGACCTGTGGCAGGCCTGTGATGCAGCAAGCGTTCAATTTGTTACTAGTTAGTCTATTCCGGCAACAAATCTGACTACAGACTGTGTTAATGCTTTAACTGACAACGTTTCCTGCACCTCCTACGTGCGCAGGTTTCAGCAGGGATCCTACTTTCAGGAGATCGGCCTGCAGCAGTCATGTACATCGAACTGTGATTCCGGACTGGCTCATTGAGAGAGCAGTGTGATATCTGCTTGTAACAATCAGGCCTACTCGCCCAATGGCGTCAAGTCGGTCCCTGTTGCAACACTTTCAGAAACCGTGCGTTTCAGTTATAATCTTACATGTCTCGAGGTTAATGGGCAGTTCTGCAATGTGCTCGCAAAGAATGCTTCTCTGCAGAACGCAAGTTCAACTCCGCATATTGATCCTTGCGATGATTGCTTCGTCAAACAACTGCAAGTGCAAGTAGACTCATCAATATTCGGCGGATTCGGTTTACAAAAAGCGTACGGATCAATGACTTTCAGCTGCCCTCAGACTTCTTTTCCTCTTTCAACGAGCTAGGCAAGCCCACCTGCCCCTGTATCAACCTCCGGTGGTACACCGACTTGTGCCGGCAAAACATACCAGATCCAACCCGCGGACGACTGCCACAGTATTTCACTGGCTCAGAAAATCGGAACAAATTGGCTCCTTATCAATAACTCACTGCCAGCATACTGCGTCAATTTCCCTAAAAACGGTAGTCTCTACCTTGTCAACACCTATGACACTTACACAGTGAGGGCCAACGGCACATGTCCAACCATTGCCGCATCGCAAAATGTTACTGTCGCTCAATTGCTCAGCTGGAATCCAGCTTTTGGCCTGTCTTGCAGCAGCATTAACCGCAGCGTGGGTTCTCAGATTTGCAAATCTGTCACGGGGACCCCTTACACCGGTCACCTCCGCTCCAGGAAACCTACCCACTGCTACAGTCGTGTCAGCGCCCTCTGGCGTAGCTAACGGCACAAATACTCAGTGTAGCCAATATTATCTGGTGCAACCCGGCGACTATTGCAATCTTTTAACAATCAAGTTTGTCATATCACTACCTGACTTTAGCTTCCTGAACCCTGTCATAAATGCCAAGTAAGTTCTCTTCACTGCACAGGTTGATCACGTTGATGCGTGTAGCTGCACGAATCTGTTTGCCAATGAAAACTACTGCGTAGCATCAGGAAGCAATAGTAAGTACGATGTCGAGGCTCTGTAGACTTATAACTCACTTGAATAGTCGATCAATACCCTGAACATTCTGGATACATTCCTCCGCCATCCGCTTACTTTACCATTCCCTGAAACAAGCTTCCCCAAGGCTACCTATGTTCCGCCAAGTATCAACATCTCCCAGATCCTATCATTTGCATCAGGTACTCGACTCGGTTGTGTGTTGTATGTGAATGAAGAGGATTAACAAGCCGACCCGACGCAGAGTAATTTGTGTTAAACAATCGCCAGTGAATGGGGCGTGTCGATCGAACAGCTTACAAACTGAAATTCAAGCTTGAACGCATCAGATTCAAGCTGCCACTTCGATCTCAGTTACCGCTATTGTGTTCAAACCGTACCTACTCCGGAGAACCAGGCGTCAGCAATAGATCCCCCAAGCACGTACCCTATCCGAGATAACAGTTGGACCAACTGCACAACGTACGAGCAATTGACCTTTGGTGAAACGTGCCAGATGGTCCTCGACGGCTATAGCATCACGCTCAGCCAGTTCTACGCCTGGAACCCTGCCATCGGGTCAAACTGCCAGAACCTGTGGACTGACTACCAGTACTGCGTTCGCACCAACACCTCAAGCGCATCTCCCACCGTATCGACCCCTGCGAACCCCACGCCGACAGCACCAACCCAGTCGGGACAGCCAACCAATTGTAATCACTGATATACCGCAGTCACCGGGCACACTTGTGCCTCGGTCGAGCAAGCCGGTGCCCTCTCAGACGCTCTGTTCAAGCAATTCAATCCCGCCGTCAAAAGCGACTGCTCAGGTCTTTGGGCGACGTACGCCTCCTGCATCGGCGCGACGGACCAGAACCCAGCTCCTAACTCGACATCAACCTCACAGGCCTCGACGACTTCTCCTACGTCCACGTCGTCGAGATCCGCGGTCCCGAGCCCGACGCATGAGACCTTAAAATATCTATATCGTAGAGCTAGTAGTCCTATTCACAAAAACCATAACGTTCTCCCTGCTGCGCAGCATCAATTGTATCAAGTGTTAGTGACTACATGCATAGATGACCGTCACCCCACCCCAGAATCCTGCACATACCTTCACAACTCCATCATCTCCTTCGCCAGCAAGTACACCCTCTCCCACTCTACCCTCATCCTACTTCCCCGATAAACCTCCTCCATATGATGCCCCACCCAATCCTTTCCCGGCACATACGGCTTCTCCAACGCCCTTGCCCTACCCACATTGACTATCCTCGCAAACCCCTCCGGCACCTCCACCCCCGGCTCCTTCTCCCCTTCCTTCTCCCCATCAAAGTCCAACCACCTCACCCCTTCCTTCTCCCACTCATGCCGATCCACCACGATCATCGCATTCAGCGCCTGCCAGCTCGCGGAACGTCCGCCATATGTCGGCACGAGCGCCAGATCCCCACCTGCGCGGAAGCGCTTCTCGCCGCGGTAGTGTCGGATGCAGGCGACGGGGTCGGCGCCGGGGAGGAAAATGAAGTCGAAGCGGAAATATTGCGGCGTTACGTACGAGAGCTGCTCGATGAGGGATTTGTAGAAGGCTAGGGGGAGAGGGTTGCAGGAGGCGGAGGTGGCGCCGTAGGTGATGTAGACTTGCCAGCTCCAAGCGGGGAGGAGGGGTTTTTTGTGGAGCAAAGAAATCACAGGGGTTTGAGTTAGCTGCTGGAGCTTTTCGTGTTTCTTCAAGGGGGAACCTCTGGGAAGAAGGTGAGGGGCTGTTTACGGCCCTGTTTGACCAAGCTGCGGAAAATGGTTAGGCCACTGTTGCCTGTGTGGTCTGTGAATGGTCTTTGCTCGTATACGAGGTCGGGAATCTGCGCGATTTGTTCGGGGGTGAGAGGAGGGGGGGGCCTGGGTGGAGGGTCGCCTCTGAGTTCAACGGATTTCCTACGCGGGATTGAATTGAGCTGGATTTTCGGAGGTAGGCGGCCGCTGGTTTCGGAGTATTTCCTTTGGGGAGTTGTATTGAGCCGTTGGGCTGAAGGCATGTCACCAGTACTTTCATTGGGAGTGTCTGAGCTCATGATTGTTGGTAAATGCATCACCTATATAGGGGGGTTGCCTCAGCCCCCGGTCACTCAGCCTGTCAGGTTGTCTCGGGACGCCTGACTTGACGTCGCAGAGCCCATGCCTTCACTTTCTCCATCCTGCGGAAATGATCGTCGTTCAGTAAGCAGTTGGTTTAAATCACCAAATTTCTGAGATACCTGGTAGTAGTACGAGAACAGCCAGGCTACCTTCCCTCTGTCTGCTTCGGTCACGAGGTTGCCAAGAATATCTACAATGACAGGCCAATGCCCCTCGGCCGATCTAGATGCTAGCCGAGGTAAAACCCCTGCTACTTGGTGGTCTAGGGGGTTAATACAATGCCGTGCCGGAGCATAGCGCTGTATTCTCCACGCCGCTCTAACGATTTACTATGGCAGCTCTGGAGATAATCAATCTATCTATCTATCTAGTATTTCGTTTGCTTTCCATCTGCTGCGATGACTGCTTGACATCTAGCAGGCATTGAATCTATTAAATGATCCAATTGATCCTTTCTAATAGCAAGCCAGCCCCGATGAACAGCCTCTCGTATCACCTCATATTTCTTTAAATCCTTCATTATGTAATTCTCTGCAATTCAATCCTTCAAGAGATCCCATAACGATTCGATTGGATTCAAATCAGGTGAAAATGCAGGCCAAAACATAACAGAAACATTTGCTTCGTGTAAAGCCTGCTTAGTGTATTTAGCAGCGTGAGGAGAAGCGTTATCCTGCATCAATTGCAGCTCAGGATGATCTCTGATTCAAGCAACGATCTGCGGTACCGTATGTTCAACGTAAGAGGCCTGATTAATAGAACCCCAGCTCTTCTCCCAAAAAAGCCCTGGTCCTAAGCTCAATCCCCCAGAGAAACAGCCCCAGAACAGTCATCCGTGAGGTTTTGTCTCCTTATCTATTACACATGTATCGTCATATTCTTCTCCTGAACGTCTTGTAACTCAGATCTTAGTGTGCCTGTTCGTAACCCACGTCTCATCCGTCCAAAGTATCTGATTTCATTGCTCTCGTGTCCAGAACTGATGCTCGTAAGCCCAAATAAAACGTGCTACACGATTATGCTCCGATAGATAAGGTTTTCTTCGAGCCACACGCCTGCGAAAGCCATGTAATTCGAGGAGATGTTGTATAACGCGCTCGGAGACGTTTCAATTGAGCTCGCAAGCGATAAGAAAGTAAGGCATTCGACGATGAACACGCGTCGAAGTCAATCAATATCTTTGCAGCGTTGTCATCGAGCATGAAAGCAGGACCTGAAAGTTTGTTTTGAGGCGTAAGACGATGATTCATAGCGTATTGAACTTGACTTGTTAATATATCGAGTGAGGATGCAATTCTTGCGTATTGAAAGCCGACGTCGTGTAAAGTACGTACCTGTAGACGTAAATCTCGTGTTAATTGCTTGCGAATAGGTGTGAAAGATGGAGGAAGCTCCGAAAAAGGCGACAAAAGCTTCATCTTGAATGAAAGAGCCATCTTGATTAATTGATTGATTAATTGTTCTTGTAAAAGCGTTGAGTAAGATAGGTAAGAAGATACTCTCTCCAGAGCTGCCATAGTAAATCGTTAGAGCGGCGTGGAGAAACTAACGTATTGCTTCCGCACGGCATTGTGTTAACCCCCTGGACCACCAAGTAGATAAGGTTGACTCCAGACAACTGGCTGAGAACGATCCTCCCTGTACTCTCCGCCATCCAAATCCAGCAAAAGCATGCTGGGGAACCTCGGACACAGTCCTCCCCGCATCTTGCATGATGGCTAACACGGAACACAATAATTAAAATGATCATTATGACTGGGTTAACAGTACGGATCGATATTGCAACATCGATATCCCATTGATTTCCACATCTGTCCTGCCAAAGGCTCTCTATCTTGTCTCTGCCATCCATATCATTGTCGCGTTTATCTTTTGGTCGTAAAAGTAGACAGACTCGGAGCTTCAAAGTTTCGTTGTAGCCTTGACTATCTGATACTTCATTTACTTCCTCATTCCTTTTTCACCTCGTTCAACTCAGAGCGACATCCGAAACGATGAAAGCAACTCCGCAGAACAGCATCCGTAGGGTGAATGGCTATGAGAAGAATGCCTACACCTACTATCCCGTTCTCATCGTGGGCGCTGGAGAGTCCGGCGTAGCTTTGGGCTGTCGATTGAAGGAGAAACTTGGATTCGATCAATTCAGAATCTTTGAGCGGCAGTCTGGCGTGGGAGGGACTTGGTGGATAAATCGATACCCAGGGGTAGCCTGCGATGTGTACCTATCGTCCCATGTTTGCCGAACGAGTAGATGCTGATCCGTAACGCCTTCAGGCCAGGGATTTTCTACTCTTTCTCCTTCAGACCTAATCCTACCTGGAGCACCTTCTTTCCCAATGGACCAGAGATCGCTAAATATCTATACACGGTCTGCGATGAGTACACGCTCGTTGACAAGATACAATTGAACACAGATGTCTCGGAGGTACGCTGGCTTGCCGACGAAGAAGAATGGGAAGTCACCCTGACGCATATGGTGGCCGGCACCGGGGATCTGAGCAATAAGGAGAGGCAGAAGCGGATGGCCGAGCAAGGCCGAGATAGCGTATACCTGAAGCAAGAGATCGTTAGAGCAAAAGTCGTCGCTAGTTGCGCTGGTGGACTGGTTGAACCAAATGCCTGGCCAGAGTCAATTCCCGGGCGCGAGTCGTTTGAAGGTGATGTGTTTCACTCTGCTCGGTGGAACTATAATGTGAGCCTCAACGAGAAGGATGTCATTGTCGTCGGCACTGGTTGCAGTGCAGCCCAATTCGTGCCGATGTTAACCAAATCCCCATACAATGCCAAATCCGTTACGCAGATCATGCGGTCACCGCCATGGGTCATTCCCAGATTATTAACGCCCGGTGGAAACGAGAAGTACGAAAAGTATGCACCGAAGCTTTTCAACAGAATTCCAGGACTAGCTAGAACTCTTCGGACTCTTTTGTTTATGCTCTCTGAGCTTGACTTCTACACCGTGTTTCTGGAGAAAAATAAGGAGAAACGAAAGTCGGTAGAAGCGAAGCTCATCAAGCATATGAAAAGAACAGTACCTGAGAAATACCATGAAATCCTCACCCCGGACTATGGCGTTGGTTGTAAGCGTCGGATTTTTGATGCAACTTGGTTTCCCGGCCTTAACGATCCTAAAATTGAGCTTACTACTCAACCTCTCACAAGCATCCAGCCAAGAGGAGTAACCCTTGGACCAGGCCGAACATACCCAGATCCCAAAAATGTTGACAGCAAGGCTCCGACGGACGAGGTGAAGCTTCCAGCAGACACCATCATTCTTGCC
>JAABUO010001703.1_pt1 | contig 28026 bp, 16 predicted proteins | sample 5559291 | NCBI WGS metagenome assembly JAABUO01 (sample SAMN10711878, study PRJNA513372) | rock metagenome | isolation source: Antarctica rocks | place: Antarctica: Victoria Land, Finger Mt sud | reverse complement strand
AGCCGGTCATCGACCAGTCGCCGCGGCGGGGAAGAAACCCGCGTCGACATGAACCGAGACGATCAACCACGGCCGCGTCGAACGGCTGGAACGACACGCCCGAAGGTTCTGAGACCAGGTCTAAGGAGCCGAACCAGCAGGCGGTGCTCGTGCAGCTGCGGGCCCCCGTACGCGACAAGCTCGCCGAGCTCGCCCAGACGATCCAGCTGCGCCGAACGAACGGTTTCGGCTCGGCTCAACGCGTTGTCCTGTCGGAGCGCGGGGCGCGCGACATGACGACGGCCCGGCGACTCCTGCATCAGATGAGTGACCAGGAGCAGGCCCTGCTCGCTCAACGGCAGCGGGCGAGCGCGGCGAACGCCGCTCACACCCAACGCCTCATCCTGCTGGGAGCACTGCTCGGGGCTCTGCTGGTCGGCGGTGCTGCTCGCCTGGTCGCCCGCACCATTACGGGTCCAGTCCGGGAGGTCACCGCTGCAGCCCGGCGGGTCGGGGACGGCGACCTCGGCGCACCCGCCCGGATCGGCGGACCACAGGAGCTCGCCCAGATGGGCGCTGCCGTCAACGACGCCGTCGATGCCGTCGTGCAGGCCCGCGACCAGGCACTGGCCGCCACTCAGGCCAAGTCGGCGTTCCTCGCGACGATGAGCCACGAGATCCGCACGCCGATGAACGCCGTGATCGGGATGACCGGGCTGCTGCTCGACACCGACCTCGATGCCCAGCAGCGCGACTTCGCCCGGACCGTTCGCGACAGCGGCGACGCACTGCTCGAGATCATCAACGACATCCTCGACTTCTCGAAGATCGAGTCGGGCGACCTGGAGCTGGAGGAGCAAGCCTTTGACCTGCGTGACTGTGTGGAGTCGGCGCTCTCACTCGTCGCCTTCGAGGCCGAGACCAAGGGGCTCGAGCTCGTCGCGCAGCTCGACGCCAGCTGTCCAGAGCTCGTGGTCGGCGACCTGACGCGATTCCGTCAAGTCGTGGTGAACCTGCTGAGCAACGCGGTCAAGTTCACTGCACAGGGCGAGGTCATCGTTGCCGTGAGCGCCCAGCAGCTGGCCGCCGCCAGCAAGGGATCCACGGGGCCGGTTCGACTGCATGTGTCGGTCAGCGACAGCGGGATCGGCATCCCTGCCGACCGAATGGACCGGTTGTTCGTCGCCTTCAGCCAGGTCGACAGCTCCACGACTCGCAGCTACGGCGGGACGGGGCTGGGGCTTGCGATCAGCCGGCGCCTCGCGCAGGCGATGGGCGGCGACCTTGAGGTCAGTAGCGACCCTGGGGTCGGCTCGACCTTCACCTTCACCGCCGTGCTCCGCGGCAGCAGCGAACGCCGCCTGACGCCTGACGCCACGTCGGCGGGCTCGCTCGAGGGTCTGTCGTGCCTGGTCGTGGACGACAACGCCACTAACCGTCGCGTGGTCCAACTGCTCCTGGAGGGGTGGGGGATGGTGTGCAGCGCCGTCGACACGGGCTCGGCGGCCCTCGACCTGGTTGCCGGCAGCACCTTCGACATCGCTGTGCTCGACAGGCAGATGCCGGGGATGGGCGGTGAGCAGCTCGCCAAGCAGATGCGGGTGCTGCCCGCCGGGCGGGACCTGCCGCTGGTCCTGCTCACCAGCCTTCAGTGGCAGCCGGAAGGGGAGTACCGCGAGCTGTTCGCCGCAATGCTGACCAAGCCGACCAAGAGCGCCGTCCTGCGCGAGGTGTTCCTCCGAGTTCTTGCGCCGGCTGCCGCGACGCTGTCCGCTCTCGAGACGGCGGGTGGACGTCGCGACAGCGACGGCCCCCACTGTGCCCCCCGAACGCTGCGTGTCCTCCTGGCTGAGGACAACGTCGTCAACCAGAAGGTCGCGCAGCAGATGCTAGCCAAGCTCGGTCACAGGGTCGACACGGTCAGCAACGGGCTGGAAGCGCTCCTCGCTGTCGAGCGGGCGACCTACGACGTCGTGCTGATGGACCTGCAGATGCCGCAGCTGGACGGGCTCGGGGCCGCTCGCCGGATAGGGGCCGAGCTGCCGCCGGAGCGCCGGCCCCCGATCGTGGCCGTCACTGCGAGCGTGCTGACCGAGGACCGGACGGCGTGCACCGCTGCTGGTATGCACGGCTTCCTCAGCAAGCCGCTGCGCGCGCACGAACTCAGCGACGTACTCGGCGCGTTGGCCGCAGGCCTGCCGCCGGTGCCTGCGCCTCAGGGCGAGATCAGTGTCGTGCTGCAGCAGGAGCCGGGCGGTGCGACCGCCCGCTCCGAGGCCATCGACCGCCGGCTCGCCGAGCTGGCAGGCCCGGATCCGGCCGACGACCGCGAGCTGTTCGCGCAACTGTTGCGGTCCTTCCTCAGCCGCAGCGGGGCCATGCTCGCCGCCCTGCAGGCAGCGGTGGAGGCGGGCGACCCAACCGAGGTCGAGCAGCGCGCGCACGCCCTCAAGGGCGCGGCCGCGAACCTTGGCGGCGAGCACCTCGCCGGGCTGCTGGCCGCCGTGGAGGCGCAGGCTCGGGCCGGCGGGCCGGCTGCCGACCTCTCGCCGGTGATCTGCGAGCTCGCAGCCTTCGACGCGGCTCTGAGCGCAGCCGCGGACGGCATGGAGCGCGCTACCCCCGGTGCCCCGCCGACGAACCAGGCTGCCCTCAGTACCTGGTAGCGAGGAACCGGGTCCGGGTCACTCGCGTCCGGCCGCGCTCAGGCCGGTGGACGCGCCTCAGGCGGGGACGGCGTCGACCGCGCGCTCCCAGTGCCGCATCTTCACGAGTGCGGGGACGAAGGCGCTGAGCAGAGCTTCCTGCTGCCCCGCGGACGCCGTGATGACGCCCTGGTCGGCGACGATGCCCTCGCCGCTGACCTGGTCGACCGGCAGACCGGCGCGCCGAACGATGTCGGTGCCGGCGCCGATCGCCGCGATGGTCTTGCCGTGCCGGAATGACTCCTGGATGAACTGGAGTACGTCGCCGGGGCACTCGAACGCATCCGGACCGCTGGCGTTGCCCAGCACGTAGACGGCGTCGTACATGGCGGACCCGGTCGTGAGGAACGTCTTGATGACCTCGTACATCGCCCCCGTCGAGCTCGGCATCGGCCCCCGGGCGAAGGAGATCACCTCCGGCAGCGCTCCCTGCGCCTGCAGCGGCGCGGCAATCTTCTGCAGGTCCTCGTTGTCGAAGCCGGGGAAGGCGATCACAGCGACCTTGCGGGTCGCGATGCCCGTCCCGGGACGGAATGCCAGGCTCAGCGAGGGCGAGGACATCCCGTGGTTGGGCGGATACGGCAGCAGACTGCCCGCGCCGCCGGTCGCCGCACGTGCGGAGCCGCCGGGATGCCAACCCCGGCGGCTCCGCACGCGACACGCTCTCGCATTACCCGGCTGCCCCGGGTCCACACGGTGGCATCCCGCCGGTCGCCGCCACCCGACGGACGCCAGGCGCACGCGTGACTTGCCGCGGCCGGGGAAGGGTCCGCACGTGAGCAACCCCTGGTTCGAGACTGTGGCAGAGGCCCAGCGGCGGGCGCGCAAGCGGTTGCCCAAGTCGGTGTACGGCGCACTCGTCGCCGGCTCCGAGAAGGGGCTGACTGTCGAGGACAACACCGCAGCGTTCAGCGAGCTGGGCTTTGCTCCCCACGTGGTCGGCCTGGCAACCGACCGCGACCTCGCGACGACAGTCATGGGTCAGTCCGTCTCCCTGCCGGTCCTCCTGTCACCGACGGGCGTGCAAGCAGTGCATCCCGACGGCGAGGTCGCGGTCGCCCGCGCTGCAGCCCAGCGCGGAACTGTCGTGGGGCTGAGCGCGTTCGCCAGCAAGCCGGTCGAGGACGTTGTCGCTGCCAACCCGCAGACCTTCTTCCAGACCTACTGGACCGGTTCGCGCGAGCAGATCCTGCGGCGGATCGAGCGGGCGCGCGCCGCCGGTGCCTGCGGGCTCATCTTGACCACGGACTGGTCGTTCTCCCAGGGACGGGACTGGGGCAGCCCCGTCATCCCGGAGAGCATGAACCTGAAGACAATGATCCGATTCGCTCCCGAGGGGCTGCTGCGCCCGCGCTGGCTGCTGGAGTACGCGAAGACCAAGCACATCCCGAACCTGACCGCGCCCAACCTCGCCGAGGCCGGCGAGCCCGCGCCGACCTTCTTCGGTGCCTACGGGCAGTGGATGCAGACCCCGCTGCCCTCGTGGGATGACGTGCGCTGGCTGCGGGAGCAGTGGGGCGGCCCGTTCATGCTCAAGGGCGTGATGCGGGTCGATGACGCCAAGCGCGCGGTCGACGCCGGGGTGACGGCCATCTCGGTGTCGAACCACGGCGGCAACAACCTCGACGGCACCCCGTCCCCGCTGCGTGCCCTGCCGTCCGTGGTCGAGGCTGTGGGCGGCCAGGTCGAGGTGCTGCTCGACGGCGGCGTCCGGCGGGGCAGCGACGTCGTCAAGGCGGTGGCTCTCGGGGCGCGGGCGGTGATGGTCGGCCGGGCCTACCTCTGGGGCCTCGCGGCCAACGGCCAGGCGGGGGTCGAGAACGTCCTCGACATCCTGCGTGCCGGCATCGACTCGGCGCTGCTCGGCCTGGGGCGTGCGTCGGTGCACGACCTCAGCCCCGACGACCTCATCGTCCCAGCGGGGTTCGACCGGCGGCTCGGAGCCGCCGTGGCGCCCGCCTGATGCCGGGGGCGAAGCGGCGCCGGGCAGACCCACCGGCGGCGCTTCCGCCAGGCTTTTCCGCCCTTGCCCCCAGGCGACCCCGGCGATTGGCTCGTTCCCGGCTGTGAAGGAGGAGCAGATGTCCAGCCCAGCAGACGCCCCAACGGGTGCGGTCAGCGCCTCGCCCGAGGAGCTGGGGCAGGCCGTGTACGCCGCGGCCGCACTGGCCACCCGGGCGCCCTCGATCCACAACACCCAACCCTGGCGCTTCGACGTCGGCCCCGACTGGATCGAGCTGCGAAGCGACCCCTCCCGGCGGCTGCACGTCCTCGATCCCGACGGCCGGCAGATGGTGCTGAGCTGCGGGGCGGCCCTGGTCACAGCTCGGCTGTCGCTGGAAGCGGCGGGACTGCAGGTGAGCACGACCCTCGTGCCGGATCCGGCGAACCCCGACTGGCTCGCCCGCCTCGAGGTGACGGCTTCGGATGCCGCCCCCGACGTGCACGTCCAGGCGCTGAGCGCGGCAGTCGAGCGCCGGCACACCAACCGCCGGACCTTCACCGACGAGCCGCTGCCGGAGCCGATCATCGCGACCCTGCGAAGTGCAGTCGAGAGCGAGGGGGCGTGGCTGCACGTGGTCTCCGGCTCCGACGACCATCTCGTCACCGCGGTGCTGTTGCAGATGGCGGACGAGGCGCAGAAGACTGATCCCGAATATCACGAAGAGCTGCGCCACTGGACCACGAGCGACCCGTCCCGGCGTGACGGCGTGCCTACCTCTGCCATCCCCCAGGTCGACACCGACAGGCCTCAGGAGATCCCGGTCCGCGACTTCGAGGCCGGAGCGACCGGCGCGCTGCCCGCGCTGGCTCCGGAGGGGCGCCGGCAGACGCTCGTCGTGGTCGGTACCGACGCCGATGACAGGACTGCCTGGCTGCAGGCCGGCCAGGCGCTGCAGCGACTGCTGCTCGAGACGACAATTGGCGGCCTGGTGGCATCACCGTTCACTCAGGTCACGGAGGTGCCGAAGGCCCGGCAGCGGCTGCGGGCCGAGCTGCGCCTCATCGGCCATCCCCAGGTGATGCTGCGCGTGGGACGAGCCGAGGACACCGGCGCGACGCCGCGCAGGCCTGTCCACGAGGTGATCTCCCGGCACGACACGACGCAGTCGGGGGACGGCGGCGCATAGCGGCTGCGGGTGCCGCGGCGAGTGAGCGGCTGGGCGCGGCGACAGGGCCTGCGGCTGTCGCTTCTCCGTACCAGTCAGTCGACAAAGCAGCGGTAGAGCTGGAAGATGACGTTGTGGCAGTGCGGTCGGCAGTGCAGTCGGAGGGGCTGGAGGTGACACCCGTGGTGCAGGAGGGCAAGGTACAGCAGGTCCTCGTCGACATGTCACACGAAGCTGACCTCGTGGTCGTAGGCGTCGCCTCTGGTGCCGCGTGCCCCGTAGCCGTCGTCCCGAGCGGAGCTGCTGCTCCTCCCGGCACCCTCTGACGTCGTGCCGCGATGAGTACCAACCGAGACAAGCAGCTGACCGAGGTGCTCGTCGAGTTCGCTCGCACGCTGGGTACCGACTTCTCCATCCAGAAGATCCTCGACCACCTGGTCCTGCGGATCGCCGACATCCTGCCCGTGACCGGTGCAGGCGTCATGCTGATGGGCGCGCGCAACGAGCTGCACTTCGTGGCAGCCAGCAACGACGTGGTGCAGCGGCTCGAGGGGTTGCAGAACGAGCTCGGCGAGGGGCCCTGCCTCGAGGCCTACCGAAGGGGGCAGGCGGTCGCGATCAGCGATCTGGGGGCGGACTCCCGCTTCCCGCGCTTCTCCCCCCGCGCCCGCGCCGAGGGGCTCGCGGCCGTATTCACCTTCCCGCTACGGCTCAACTCCGACCGGCTGGGAGCACTCGACCTCTACCGCAGCACGCCGGGCCCCTTGAACGAGCCGGACATGGAGGCCGCCCAGGTGCTGGCCGATGTCGCGGCGGCGTACCTGTTCAACGCGCAGGGCAGGATCAACGCCTCCGTGGCAGTCGCCCAGTCCAACCACCGCAGCCTGCACGACCCGCTCACGGGCTTGCCGAACCGCACGCTGATCGAGGAGCTGCTCGAGCAGGCAGTCGCTCGGTCGCGCCGGTCCCACAGCAGTGCAGCGGTCCTGTTCCTCGACCTCGACGGCTTCAAGGGCGTCAACGACCGCTACGGCCACTTCGTCGGCGACGAGCTGCTGTGCGCCGCCGCGAAGCGGCTGACCGCAGTCCTTCGGCCCGGTGACACCCTCGCTCGGCTCGGCGGCGATGAGTTCGTCGTGCTGTGCGAGGACCTCAGCAGCAGCAGTCAGGCCGAGACGGTGGCCGAGCGCATCACGAGTGCGCTGGGGAAGCCCTTCGAGGTCGGCAACCGAAGCGTCTCGGTCACCGCCAGCGTCGGCGTCGCTTTCTCGGGCCCGGGGCAGGACATCCCGCAGTCGCTGCTGCGTGATGCCGACCTCGCGATGTACCAGGCCAAGAGCAGCGGTGGAGGGCGTCACCACCTTGTCGACCGCGCTGCCGACGCGGTGGCGCACCGCAACGACACGCTGGAACGCGACCTGCAGCAGGCCAGCCGGCGAAACGAGCTGCGGCTGGTGTACCAGCCGATCGTCGATGTTGCCAGCCGCCGGCTGGCGGGCGTGGAGGCCCTCCTGCGGTGGATGCACCCCGCCCGCGGTGTCGTCCTGCCCGACGTCGTCATCCCGAGCGCCGAACGCAACGGGCTGATCCTGCCCCTCGGTGAATGGGTGCTGCAGCAGGCGTGCACCGACCTCGAGTCGTGGCGGGCGCTCGGCATCGACGTGCCCTGCGTGGCCGTCAACGTGTCGGCTCAGCAGGTGATGGGGCCTTCCTTCCCGATGACCCTGCAGAGCATCCTCAAGGCGACAGGGGCCGACCCTGCGGCCTTGTCCCTCGAGGTGACGGAGAGCGTGCTGCTGGCCGACGAGCCCCGGGTCCACGCCGTGCTCAACGGGGTCAAGGACCTCGGTGTCGCGCTCTCGCTCGACGACTTCGGGACCGGCTACTCATCGCTGAGCTACCTGCGGCGTTTCCCGTTCGATGCCGTCAAGATCGACCGCAGCTTCACAGCGAATCTCCCGACCGACCGGGCTACCCGGTCGATCACCAGCGCCATGATCGACCTCAGTCGCGTCCTCGACCTCACGGTTGTCGCCGAAGGCGTCGAGACGGCCCGTGAGCTCAGCGAGGTCGAGGGCCTGGGTGCCGACCAGGCCCAGGGGTTCCACTTCAGCCGTCCGCTCGCTTTCGACGAATTCGTCGACTACGCCTCAGCCGCTAGTTGAGCTGAGGCGCACACCAGCCAGTCAAGCGCCGCTCCGGGCCGTCCGATAACGAGGTCGTGACAGTCCCGTTGCCCGAAAGCGCCCGGGTCTCGCGCTGGCTGTGCGGGACGCACGCCGACCGGGCGCGCTTCCTCGACATGCAGACCCGGTTCCGAGACACCCGCCCGTTCGAGGCTGCGATCGGCGGGACGACGCTCGTGGCCGCCTTCTGGTACGGCTGGCACCTGACGGCGCTCGTAGTGCTCGCCTCCTTGACCATGGGTGCCGCCGGCCGCCTGGCGCGCGGTTCAGCCCGGCCGGAGCTGGTGGTCGCGCCGGTCTTCGCCCTGCTGCAGCTGAACCTGGCGGTATCGGTGCTGCTCAGTGGCGGCGGGCTCAGCCCGCTCCTGCCGCTAATGGCTGTCCCCGTGTTCAGCCAGGCGGTGTGCTTCCGTCCCCGCGTCACCATCGCCGGAGCGAGCCTCTCGATCGTTCTCGTCGTGTCAGCGGCGCTGGGAGCAGAGGCGCTGCCTGCCGTCGCGCCGAGCCCCGTCCTGCTGCACGTGCTCGCCTACCTAGCACTGGTGATGTGCCTCGGCATCGGGGGCTACCACCTCGCGGCCTCGGACCTGCGCTCGCGCGACGACGCTGTCATCGATCCGCTCACCGGGCTCTTCAACCGCAAAGCGCTCGACAACCGGTTCGAAGACATCAGGGTCCAGGCGTTGGTGCTCGGCCGCCCGGTGGCGCTGGTGATGTGCGACGTCGACAGGTTCAAGTCGGTCAACGACACCTACGGGCACGACCACGGCGACCGGGTGCTGCAAGAGCTGGCATACCGGATGCGCAAGTCGGTCCGAACGTTCGACCTGGTCTACCGCCTCGGCGGCGAGGAGTTCCTCGTCCTGCTGCCCGGGCATGATGCGGATGACGCCGCACGGGTGGCCGAGCGGATGCTCCTCGACATCTCGGCCGAGCCGCTGGCCGGCTTGAACGTCACCGTTTCGGCGGGCGTCTCGGGCGCCCGTGGCCACCAGATCGAGCTTCGCGCTCTGGTGAAGGCCGCTGACGTCGCTCTGTACGAGGCCAAGCGCGCCGGGCGAGCACGCGTGCACCAGGCAGCGCCGAGTGCGGCGCCCGTCGGCTGAGCTGCGGCAGCGTCGTCGTAGGGGCAGGAAGGTCAACTAGGGTTCCGGCATGGTCCGCACCCGCTGCTACCGCAACGGGGTCGTCTGCGCCGAGGGCTTCTCGCTCAGCGCGGTGTCCGACCACCTTGACCACGGCGACGCGCTGCTCTGGATCGACCTTTGCACGCCCGCGCCCGAGGACCTGGACCTGGTGGGCGAGGAGCTCGGGCTGCACGAGCTGGCGGTCGAGGATGCGCTCAGCCCGCACCAGCGTCCCAAGCTTGACAGGTACCGCGACCACTCGTTCCTCAACACCTATGCCGTGCGCTTCGACGCCGGCAGCGCGGCCATCTCGACGAGTGAGGTGTCGGCCTTCCTGCTTCCCAACGCGCTGCTGACGGTGCGCAAGTCCGACGACTTCGACATCGACGCCGTCGTCGGCCGCTGGGACTCCTCGGGTGACCTCGCCAAGTTCGGCGTGTCGTTCCTCGTCCACGGGCTGCTCGACTACGTGGTCGACGGGTACTTCGACGCGGTGCAGTCCCTCGACGACGAGATCGAGGAGCTCGAGGACCAGCTCTTCGCAACGGTTGACCAGGAGGAGATCCAGCGGCGCTCGTTCGACCTGCGCAAGAGCCTGGTCCTGCTGCGCCGCGTCGTCTTGCCGATGCGCGAGGTCGTCAACACGCTGCTGCGACGCGACATGCACATCGTCGAGGAGGCGATGGGCCCTTACTTCCAGGACGTCTACGACCACGTGCTCCGCGCGACGGAGTGGACCGAGAGCCTGCGTGACCTGGTCACCAGCATCCTCGAGACCAACCTGACCATCCAGGGCAACCGGCTCAACATCATCACCAAGAAGGTCACCAGCTACGCGGCGATCATCGCGGTGCCGACGGCGATCACCGGCTTCTACGGGCAGAACGTGCCCTACCCCGGCTTCAGTCAGCACTCCGGCTTCTACGCTTCGACCATCTTGATGATCGTGCTGTCAGGGCTGCTCTACGTCCTGTTCCGACGCAACGACTGGCTGTGAGCCAGGGTTGACGCCCGCGGGGGAGAAGGGTGAGCACATGGGGATGACCGAGCGGTTGGACCGGCTGCAACGGCGGCATCCGGCAGCGGGGTTCCCGATCGCAGTGGTCTACAAGTTCTTCGACGACCAGGGCAGCTACCTCGCCGCGCTCATCACCTACTACGGGTTCCTGGCGCTGTTCCCGCTACTGCTGTTGCTGACGAGCCTGCTCGGCTTCGTCCTGGGCAAATCGCCCCTGCAGCATGAGGTGCTGCGCTCGACGCTGAGCCAGTTCCCCGTCATCGGCAGCCAGATCGGCGACCCCCAAGGCCTGAAGGGAAGCGGCCTGGGCCTGGTGGCAGGTGTGCTCGGCACCCTGTACGGCGGCTTGGGCGTCGCTCAGGCCGCGCAGCACGCGATGAACACGGCGTGGTCCGTGCCGCGCAACAATCGCCCCAACCCGTTCAAGGCTCGGGGCGTCAGCCTGCTACTGCTCGGCACCGTCGGGCTGGGGGTGCTGGGCACGACGATCCTGTCCGGGCTGGGCAGCGCCGGTGCCTTCGGCGCCAGCATCGGTACGGGGCTGAAGGTGCTCGTGATCGTGGTGTCGGTCGCTGTCAACGCCGGCCTGTTCCTGCTCGCCTTCCGGCTGGCCACGGCGCGACGCATCACGGTGCGCGAGATTGCACCGGGGGCGCTGCTGGCGGCCGTCTGCTGGCAGCTGCTGCAGTCATTCGGCACCGCGTACGTCGGCCACGTGGTCAAGAACGCCAGCGCGACGAACGGTGTCTTCGCCCTGGTCCTCGGGCTTATCGCCTGGATCTACCTCGAGGCCGCCATCGTCGTGATGTGCACCGAGGTCAACGTCGTGCGCAGCCTGCACCTGTACCCGCGCGCCCTGCTGACCCCGTTCACCGACAATGTCGACCTCACCCGCGGCGACAAGCATGCGTACGCGGCCGTGGCAAAGGCACAGCGGTCGAAGGGTTTCCAGGAGATCGACGTGACCTTTCACCCGCCCGAGGATGGCGCGGGGACTCCCGCAGAGCCCGCTACCGAGGCCGCCACCGAGCGGGAGGGAGCCGAGCACCAGGCATCCGAGCACCAGGAGCCGGCTCGCGAGGGGCAGAGCTGACTCGACGCGCTAACGACACCGCCCGCCGGACGACACCGATGCGGTATGTCTGTGGGCGGACCTGCATCTCATATCGTGGGGGCGTGCAGGTGCCCGGCCGGTGACGGTGACAGTTCCCCGGCCTGGCGGGAGTCGGGGCACCCTCCCGACAGCTGACGCCCCGGCACCTGCGCGGCGCCCTGCCGGTACCACCCACCGCGCCCCCGCGCTCGACGGGTTGCGGGCGCTGGCGGTGCTCGCTGTCGTCGCGTTCCACAGCGGGGCGCCCTGGGCGCCCGGTGGCCTGCTCGGGGTCGACGTCTTCTTCGTCCTGTCCGGCTACCTGATCACCAGCCTGCTGCTGGCCGAGCACGTCTCCACGGGCCGGGTCAGCCTCGGTGCGTTCTGGGCCCGCCGCGCCCGGCGCCTGCTGCCGGCCCTGCTGCTTCTCGCGACCGCGGTCCTGGCGGTCTGGCTGTCGTTCGAGCTGCCCGGCGGGGGCTCGCTCCGGCAGGATGCGCTCGCCACGCTGGGCTACGTCGCCAACTGGCATCAGGCGCTGGCCGGGCAGGACTACTTCTCACGAAGCGCAGCGCCATCGCCACTGCTGCACATGTGGTCACTCGGCGTCGAGGAGCAGTTCTACCTCGTGTGGCCGCTGCTCGTGCTTGGGCTGCTCGCCATCTCGCGCCACAGCACGCCGAGTCTCACCCGGCGCCGGGTTGCGGCCCTGGCCGGGGCGGGAGCGCTGGCCTCTGCCATCGAGATGGCGCTGCTCGCCGGGTGGGGGACCGGTGCATCCCGGTTGTACTACGGCAGCGACACCCACGCGTCCGCGCTGCTGGTAGGGGCTGCGCTGGCTGCATTCGTGCCACTGGGGCGCGAGCCGGTAGCACAGCCGGCGGTCGAGCGGCGGGCCGGCGAGGGGGGCTGGCGGCGTGCGGGTGCATCGGTTGCTGCTGCGGTGGCGTTCGGCGTCCTGGCCGCCGCTGTGATGCTCGTGCCCGGGACAGCTGCTGGGCTCTACCGCGGCGGCTTCCTCGCTGTTGCCGTCGCCGTCGCGGTGCTCGTCGCCCACGTGGTGCGGCGCCCGCAGTCGGCGGCGGCCCGGCTGCTCGCCCTGGCTCCGTTGGCGGCGCTGGGACGAGCGTCCTATGGCGTCTACCTGTGGCACTGGCCGGCAGTCCTGCTCATCGATCATGGCCGCACCGGTCTGTCCGGCCCCGGGCTCTTGGCGACACGCGTCGCCGCGTCGGTCACGCTCGGGGCGCTGTCCTGGGTCTGCGTCGAGCAGCGAGTCCTGCGCGGCCGTTTCGGGCGCCGGCCCCGGCGCGTGCTGGTTCCTGCCGCCGCTGCTCTGGCGTCTGTCGTCGCGCTGGTGCTGGTCCTGCCCGCTCCGCACAGCACCAGTGGTCAGCAGCTGGCCGCGCTGGAGCGCGCGCAGGACGAGGTTCTGCCACCGCTCGCGACCACAGTGCCGGTGACTGAGCGGCGCCCGCGCGCGGTGCTCGTGGGCGACAGCGTGGCCGTCACGCTCGCGGAGGGGCTGATACCAGCAGCGCGGGCCCAGGGGCTCGACGTCGTCAGCCGCGCGGCGCTCGGCTGCGGCATCGCCAACGACGGCGAGACTTCGGACGGCGAGCACGACATCCCTCCCGCGGCGGCGTGCGCCATCTGGCCGAGAGCATGGGGGGCAGCGATCGACCAGCAGCACGCCGACCTCCTGGCCGTCCTCGTCGGCAGGTGGGAGCTGACCGACCGCTACCTGCACGGCCGGTGGCAGCACATCGGCGAGCCCGACCTGGATGCCTACCTCGCGCAGAGGCTCGACGCGGTTGTCGCCCTGGGCGTGCAGCACCACGTCAAGGTGGCGTTCCTGACCGCACCCTGCTTCGAGGGCGGCGAGCGGCCGGACGGATCGCTGGACATCATGGGCCAGCGCTCACGGGTGGACCGTTGGAACCAGCTGCTGGTCGAGGCTGTGGCGCGGCACCCCGGCGAATCAAGCCTGAACGACCTGCACGGGTCGCTGTGTCCGTCGGGCTCCTACACGGCCTCTGTCGACGGCGTGGTGGTGCGCTGGGACGACGGCATCCACATCACCCCGGAGGGCGGGCAGCTGGCCGCGCGCTCCCTCGTCCCCGAGCTGATCGCTGAAGCGCGACCCCGGGCGCCCCGCAGCGTGTCCTGACTCCTAGCGGGAGCGCTGACGACGGGTCCGATGCGCTGCCGCGCGGATGGCGGCGCCAGCGGCAACCAGTCCGCCGCCAAGGGCGAGGACGAGCCCGGCCTCGAACCCCGTGAACGGGAGACGGCCGCTGCTACGGCTGGCTACCGCTGTGGGCACGCCCGGGCTTGAGGTGGCAGAGGTGGCAGAGGTGCCCGACGTGCCCGACGTGCCCGATGTGCCAGAAGCCGTTTGAGACCCTGACGCTGCGGTGCTGGTACCACTGCCGGTGCCGCTCATCCCCGTACCGGCCGTACTGCCGCTCGTTCCGGTGCCGCTTGTCCCCGTGCCGCTTGTCCCCGTGCCGCTCGTCCCGCCACCGGGTGCGCTGAGGCCGGGGCTGAGGCTGGTACCGCCCGTGCTGGCACTGCTGCTGGCGAACGCGACCGGGCTGTTGGTCACCGGCAGAGCGAGGACGCCTGGATTCGTCTTGTCGTTCAGGATCTGCACGAGGTGCGCGACATCATTGCCGCCGTTCGTCTCAGCCCCGTAAGCGAAGTCGCTCCCGGCGATGACGAGCTGCAGGCCGTGGCCAGCGTCGAACCGGTGGACGATGCCGGGCATCGTGATGTGGACCCGATCGCCGACGCTGCTCAGCCGCACCGGGCTCACGAGCCCGTGAATGAGTGTCTGCCCCCCGCCCGGGGCTAGGTCGTAGATCTTGGCGAAGACGACGAGCTCGGTCGCCGGGTCTGCGGAAACGGTGCCGGGCGAAGCGATCTTCACGTCGAGCGTCGGGATGCCGACGACGTCAGCCGGCTTCGACAGAGGAGCGGTGGTGTAGGTCGCGACGGTGCCGGCAGTGTCGAAGGGCGACTGGACCGGCGACTTGTCCTGTACCCCGGAGGTCTCCGAGTAGCTGGCCGGGTTGACCGGCGCGATGAACGAGTAGGTGCCGCTCGTGCTGCGCGCCCGCGTGGGGGTGAGGGTTGCGGTCGTCCCCGGCGCGTTACCGCCGCTGAGATACAGCGGCACGGGCGTGCCGACCGGGTAGGTCGGTGCGGTGGCATAGGCGGCGTTGGCTCGTGCCCGTGGTGTAGCTCCCCGGTAGGCCCAGTCCCGGAAGTAGCGGAAGCCGACCTGCGGGTCGCCACCGAGCCCCTTGAGGTAGTGGTCGAACCAGCCCTTCACCAGGTCGCCCTGGTACGTGCCGAGCGGGGCGTCGGCGTTGTACTCGCCCGCTGCCGGCGTGCTCTGGCTGTGGCCCCACGACTGCCAGACCAGCCCCACCATTGTCCCCTGCTTGCGCAGCGCCTCGTAGGTGGCTACCGACTCCTGCAGGTTGAACAGGGTGTCGGCCTGCCCCTGCATCAGCAGGGTCGGGATAGTGATCTTGTCGAGGTACGAGGTCACCGACGCGGCACGGGTCAGGTCCAGGGCCCCGGTGTCGGGATAGCCGGTCGCGTCGAGATGTGCCTTGGCCGAGCAGGCCGCCGAGGCGAAGTTGACGCAGGTGGGAAACATCGACGTCGGATCGACGCTGCGCGAGGGCGGGTCCTCCGCAAAGAACTGCGTTCCAGCGGCAATGCCATCCGCGAAGAACAGCGACGTCCACTCCTTCTTGTGCACCCCCGGCGTCGTGTAGTTGACCCCCTTGGTGAAGGAGGTGTTGTTCGGTGCGAGCGAGTAGGCGAGGTTGTTCCAAGTGATCACCGGAACGATCGCGTCTATCCGGCCGTTCGACGCCGCTGTCGCGGCGTACTGGATCTCGCCGCCGTAGGAGCCGCCGACCATTCCGACCCGCGGGTCGTATTTCTTGCCCGTGTGGTCCAGCTGCACAAAGTTGATGTCGTACTTATCGCCGAGTGTGACCGGGCCAGGGGGGTCGGGCGACTTGTCGACAAAGCCGATCCGCTTCTCTCCCCCCAGGTAGTCGACGAGTTGCGCGGCGGCGGCGCCGTCGTGGTCTCTGTCATCGAGGAAGATGCGGCAGCTCGACCCACCGAAGCCCAGGCCCGAGTAGGACAGCACCGCATACCCGTGCGAGGCAAAGGCAGCGCCCAACCCCGCCTGGTCGTCCTTCGATCCACCGAAACCGTTGGTGGTCAAGATGGCCGGTACCCGGTGGGTCGCGTCGGCGAAGTTCGGCTTGTACAGGTCGGCGGCGATCGTCTCCTTGAGGGGCAGCGCGTTGCTTACTGGGTCGTCGTCGCAGTTGGGCACGCTGACCTTGATCCGCACGTGGATCACCGAGTACGTGAGGGCTTGCCCCTGGGCTGGGGTGGTCGACAGAGGAGCGACGAGTACGCCCGCTGCCAGGAGCGGCGCGGCGAGCAGACAACGACGATTCACAGCACGCTCCTGATCGGGATTCACACAGCGGCCTAGTAGACCGCGAAACGTGCCCGAAATGTACGGCTTTACCAATAGTCGGTCGACGGACTGTCAGCAGCGGCGGGCCGACGCGCCTCGGCATCGCTGCTCCGCAGCAGCAAACCGGCCTCTTGCTCAAGCAGGGCGACGGCGAGCAGCTCCCCGTCCTGCGGCCCGAACTCGGCCAGCGCCCGGGCGTGGATGCCGGTGACGAGTTTGCCGAGCTCGAACGGCACCGCGTACTCATCCGCCAGGGCGGTGATTCCCGCCAGCTCCTCGTGGCAGCGGTCGAGCCCGAAGGTGGTCAGGTAGTCGCCGGCCAGCAGCGCCGGGGCGTGCTGCCGGAGGAACTCGCTGCCGGCCGCGCTGGATGCCAGTGCCGCCCGCACTGCCTCGAGGTCCAGGCCGAAGCGTGCGGCCAGCAGCAGCGCCTCGCCCGTCGCGACGGCCTGCCCGAACCACAGCAGGTTCACCAACAGCTTCGTCAGGTAGCCGGCGCCGTGGCCGCCCATGTACGTGATGCGGTTGGCAAAGGCGGACAGCAGCTCGCGGTGGGCTTCGAGAACGGCGGCGTCGCCGCCCACGTAGAGCGAGAGCTCGCCCGACTCGGCGGCCGACACCCCGCCACCGACGGGCACATCGAGCACACCGACGCCGCCCCGCTCAGCCGCGGCTCCCACGAGCACGCCGACTGCCGGCGTGCTGCTGGTCAGGTCAATCCAGACGGCGCCAGCGGCCATCGCGTCGAGGACGCCACCTGTGCCCAGCATCGCGTCGGTGACCTCGGGCGGACCGGGCAGCATCGTGAACACGACATCTGCCCCCGCCGCGGCTGCCGCGGGCGTGTCGGCCCACCCGGCCCCCACGCCGCGCGCGGCAGCCTGTGCCTGTGGCCGAACGTCGGCGGCAGTGACGCTGAAGCCGGCCCGCACCAGGTTGGCGCACACCGGCAGGCCCATCCGGCCCACGCCGATGAAAGCAATCCGCGGTGAACTACCCGGCACCGTGCCTCATGTCCGGGGCTTGCGCTCCGTTCAGATGAGAGGGCGCCCCATCGCTGGCGGCGGCTCCTCGGTGCTGGGCCGGAACTCGGCCAGCACGTCGGGGGAGCCGATGGTGCCGGTGGGAGAAGGGGTGGCTGCCATCGGCGGCGGCGCGAACGCTGGGTCAGCAACGAACGGTGCCGGTGCTGCCGGGGGAGGGGTCACCGGCAGAACCGAGTTGACCTTGCTCTGCAACGGCTTGGGCAGCCGGCCCGCGGCCTGCTGCACCTTGGGGTTCTGGCCGAGGCCCTGCACCTTGGGGTGATGAATAAGCTTCTGACCCTGCTGGAGCAGGTTCTCGTACTGCTGCCGGCCCGCACGCGTGCCGAGCACGTACCCCAGCCCGATGCTTGCCCCGGTCCTGATCAGCCGCATGCCGTGTCTCCCGTCCTGCAACCGCGCGCTGCGAAGCTGCGGGCTGCTCCGTGTCCGTCCGTTCGCCCGTTGCTACCCAGGCGATGCCGCTTGTACCGCCCAGGTCTGGAACCGGCAGCGGTTGCCGGAGCTCGTCCGGCAGGATGAGTGCGGTGTCAGCCACCCCGCCGCTGGCGGCCCTGCAAGCCGCCCTGCCGGACCCGCTTCCCAACGCCGAGCTGCACATTCACGTGGAGGGCGCACTGCAGCCCGAGTTGCTGGTCCGACTCGCAGCCCGCAACGGCGTCGCCCTGCCCACGACCGACGTCGAGGCGCTACGGAGCCGGTACGTCTTCGCCGACCTGCAGTCCTTCCTCGACGTCCACTACGCCAACCTGCAGGTACTGCGTGCCGAGCAGGACTTCTACGACTTGGCGGCCTCCTACCTCGCCCACGCGCGCGCCGGTGGCGTCAGGCGCGCCGAGGTGTTCATCGACCCGCAGGTGCACATGGGCAACGGTGTTCCCCTCGAAGCCGTGATGAACGGCTACGGCGCAGCTTTTGACGAGGCAAGGGCGGCGGGCCAGTCGTGCGACATCATCATGTGCTTCTTGCGTGACCTCGGCCCCGAGGCCGCCGAGGAGATGTTCCGGGCCGCGATGCCGTTCCGTGACCGCATCATCGGTGTCGGCCTGGACTCCACCGAGGTCGGCTACCCACCCTCGCTGTTCCAACGGGTGTACGCGATGGCAGCAGCCGAGGGGCTGCACCGCGTCGCTCACGCCGGCGAGGAGGGCGGCCCCGAGTACGTGCGCGAGGCCGTCGACCTGCTGGGGGTCGAGCGCGTCGACCACGGGCTGCGCGCGCTCGAGGACCCCGAGCTCGTCCGGCGCCTGGCCGACGAACAGATCGCACTTACCGTCTGCCCGCTGTCGAACGTGGCCCTGCGCACGGTGGACACGATGGCCGAGCATCCAGTGCGAACGATGCTCGACGCCGGCCTGCGGGTCACAGTCAGCAGCGACGACCCGGCGTACTTCGGCGGCTACGTCGAGGCCAACTTCGCCGCCCTTCGTTCGGAGGCGGGCCTCGACGACGACCAGCTGCGCAAGCTGGCCCTGAATTCCTTCGACGCCTGCTTCGTCGACGACGTCGCGCGGGCAGGGTGGAAGGCCGAGCTCGACACCGGCGGCTGACTGTCCGGTTACAAGGGTGTCGGCCGGTCGCGTGTGACATGGCTTACAGTCCCCACATGTCACGCTCGGTCCTGCGGATTGCTACCGCGCTCTGCGGCGCCGCCCTGCTCGCCACGGCCCCGGCCTGCTCGAGCTCGTCGCACAAGGGCGGGGGAGCGGCTCCTGCAGCCGGCCGCGGACCAGACGCCGACTATGCGGCCTTCGCCCGCAACATCCTCCCGCACGGCCAGTACGGCTCGGTGCCGCCGCCAGCCGGGGCTAGCACACAGGCGTCGATGTACGACGCGCTCACTCCCAAGTTCGACGCAGTGTCTGAGCAGGACCTGCAGAGCGACTTCAAGTCCGAAGGGTTCGGGGTCGGGCCCGACGGACCCGCCACCCCCGAGAGCGTCCCGCTGACCGGCGTGCAAGTCGTGCGCGACCGCTTTCACGTCCCACACGTCACCGCCCAGACCTACGACGGCGGCATCTGGGCGACGGGGTGGATCGCCGCCGAGGACCGCGGGCTACTGCTCGAGCAGGGGCGCTACAACTCGCGGGTCGCGGCCATCGACGCTCCGGGCCTGGTCGCGCTGAACCTCATCTCGGGTCTGAAGAACTTCGTCCCGAGCGCGCAGACCGAGCAGGTCCTGGCGCGGCAGAGCGCTGTGCTGGAGCAGGCCGGCCCCACCGGCCGGCAGGTGCTGCACGACATCGACACCTTCGCCGCCGGCGTCAACGCCTACCGCGCCGCCACGAAGTCGTCCGCCAAGCCGTGGACGCGCAACGACACCTTCGCGCTGGAGGCACTCAAGGGTCAGTTCGTCGGCCAGGGCGGGGGTGACGAGGCGCGGCGCACCCAGTTCCTGGCGGGGCTGCAGAGCCGGCTGGGCGCGGCGCGGGGGATGAGCGTGTTCAACGACCTGCGCCAGCACGACGATCCCGAGCAGGTGACGTCCATCGACGGGCAGTTCCCGTACGAGCAGCTGCCGCAGCACCCCGCCGGCAACGTCGTCATCGACCCCGGCAGCTACCAGGCGGTGTCGCCCGGCGACCAGCCGGCGCAGGTCGTCCCGCCAGCCCGCGCCTCCAACGAGCTGATGGTCGACGCCAAGCACTCCGCGACGGGGCATCCGCTGCTGGTCGGAGGCCCGCAGATCGGCTACTACTACCCAGGGCTCACGTACGAGATCGACATGCACGCGCCGGGCCTGGTCTGGCGAGGGGCCACCTCGGCACCGTTCCCCGGCTACATGCTGATCGGCCGCGGCGCCGACTTCGCCACAACGCTCACCTCGGCCAGCGGCGACATCATCGACCAGTACGCCGAGACCCTGTGCGGCGGCAGCGACACGCAGTACCTCTATCAGGGCACGTGCCGACAGATGGGGCGCTTCGACGCGGGGGTGCTGAAGGGCTCCGGCGGCGCCAAGGACCAGCAGGTGTCGTTCCGGACGACAGTGCACGGGCCGGTCGCCGGGTACGCGACAGTCAAGGGACGCAAGGTCGCGATCTCGTCCAAGCGGTCCAGCGAGGGCAAGGACGCGCTCGACCTGCTGCTTTACCACGACTTGTCCACCGGGGTCGTCGACAGCCCGCAGTCGTTCTTCGCGGCGGCCGGCCGCTCGCCGCAGACCTTCAACTCCTTCTACATCGACTCCCAGCACATTGCGGAGTTCACCTCGGGGCTGCTGCCGATGCGGCCGCCCTCGGTCGACCCGGGGCTGCTGACCGACGGCCGCGGCGGGTTCGAGTGGAACGGCTTCCTCGGCCCTGAAGCCCACCCGCACGGGATGGACCCGCAGCGTGGACGCATCGTCAACTGGAACAACAACATCGCCCATGGCTTCGGGGCGGCTGACGACGAGTGGATGCGCACAGGGCCGGTGGCCCGCGTCGACCTGCTCAACAAGAACCTCGACCGGCTGGCCACGAACGGCACGTGGACGCTCGCCACCATGACGTCGGCGATGAACGCCGCCGGTACCCAGGACGTGCGAGCCGTCGACACCGTCCCGCTGCTCGGCCGCCTGCTCGCCGGGTCGACGCCACCCAGCAAGCGCGCCGGCCAGATGCTGGCGCTCCTGCAGACCTGGAGCAAGAACGGCGGCAGCCGCCTGGACCGCAACCTGGACGGCACGATCGACGACCCGGGAGCCGCCGTGATGGACGCCGCGTGGCCGGCAATTGCTGACGCCTTCATGGCACCCGTCCTCGGGCCCCAGCTGGACGAGCTGGCAACCCTCGCCCCGCGCTTCGACCTGCCGCCCAAGGGCCAGTACTCCGGCTGGTACCAGTACTTCGACACCGACATCCGCACCCTTCTCGGCGACACGGTGAGCGGAAAGCTCGCCAACCATTACTGCGGCAACGGCGACAAGGCCGCCTGCCAGGCCGCGGTGTGGAAGGCCATCGACGCGGCTGGCGCACGGCAGCAGGCCCAGCAGGGCCCGGACCCAACGGCCTGGCGCGCGGATGCCAAGCGGGAGCGGATCACCTTCACGCCCGGCCTGCTGCCGACGACCCTGCGCTACACCAACCGCCCGACCGGCATTCAGCAGGTCATCTCGTTCGACGGGCACCGCTAGCACGCTGCCGCTTGGCACCCCTGGGTCCCGGTGTCGACGCCGGCCGTGGCAGGTGGTGGGATAACACCCAATTGACCCGGAGGTGACGCTTTGTCCTTGGTGAGCATCGTGGCGCGGATGCGCCGCCTGCCGGTGACGATCGGTGTCACCATCGCCGCCACCCTGACCGTCTCTGCCACCACGGTCGCGGTCGGCCACGCGGCCCCGGTCCCCGCCGCTGGTGCCGCCACTGGTGCCGGTCAGGAGCCGGCAGCTGTGACCGCTGGACCCACCCGGCGACTGGTGCTGGAGTCAGCACCGCTCGTCGCCGCCCGGGCAGTGAGCCAGCCAACCGCGCTAGCGCCCGCGGCTGCTCCGCACGTCCAGGCGACCGGCTACACCCCGAGCGCGGCTGAGGCGCGCCTGCCGCTCCCACCGGTGACCCACGCACAGAACGACTCGCTCGGATCGACGATCTGTGCGCACGAGCAGTGCGCCCCGCCGGTCGATGCTGCTGCAGCCCAGGCCGTGGCCACGCTCGCACCGGCGCCGCGTGGGTCGCAGGCTCTGCCGGCCGCACCGGGAACGGCATCGAACGCCACCCCGCAACAGCAGGCGTCCGGGGCGGCGTCGTCGCCTCGCCAACAGGTGGCTGCGCCCCGGGCCGCCGACCCCGTGACTCCCACTGCCACGCCGGCGAAGCCGGCTCCTGCTGCGGTGACGCCCAAGCCCGCTCCCGTTCCGCTCCCGGTGCGGCCGGCTCCTGCGGCGACCACGCTGAAGCCCGCTTCCGCCCCGACTCCGGTGAAGCCGGCTCCTGCTGCGGCGACGCTGAAGCCCCCTCCCGCTCCCGCTCCAACGACGGTGAAGGCGCCCACTCCTGCTCCCGCTCCGCCCCCGCCCGCCCCGGCGCAGCCCGCTGGCAAGCCTCGGGGGATGGACGTTGCCTCCTACCAGGGCAACGTCGACTGGCCAGCGGCGTTCGCCCGCGGCGGACGGTTCGTCTACGTCAAGGCGACAGAGGGCACCGGCTACGTGAACCCGTACTTCGGGCAGCAGTACGGCGGGTCGCAGAGCGCTGGGCTGATCCGCGGCGCGTACCACTTCGCGCTGCCGGACCGCTCCAGCGGGGCCGCCCAGGCCGGCTACTTCGTGGCCCGCGGTGGCGGATGGTCGGCTGACGGCACGACTCTGCCGCCGATGCTCGACATCGAGTACAACCCCTATGGGCAGGTCTGCTACGGCATGAGTCAGCTGGTGATGAGCAGGTGGATCGCCGACTTCTCCGCATCCGTGCACCAGCGCACCGGTCGCTACCCCACGATCTACACCACTCGCGACTGGTGGCAAAGCTGCACCGGCAGCGCGAGCTTCGGTGCCACCAACCCCCTGTTCCTCGCCTGCTACTGCAGCGGCCCCGGCCGAATGCCGGCCGGGTGGGGCTATGAGTCGATCTGGCAGTACAACGACCGGGGTGACCTGCCTGGCGACCAGGACTTGTTCAACGGCACGTACGCGGAGCTGCGCCGGCTCGCGCTCTGATCCTGCGAGCTCCCGCAACCACGCTCGCCGGACTGCCTCTGCTGGACCTGTCAAGGGACGGCCAGACATGGTCGAGGTCATTGGTAGGTGTCACGCCGATGCTGCCTGCTGCGCGGAAGGACCACGACCTCGATGGCTGCTCACGCGGAGCCCAGCCTTGCCGGGCAGGCCGGCACGCCACCTCGCCCCGCCCGCTTCGGCGGGGGTGCCATGGCCCGCGTGCACCGCTTGTACCGGGTCGTCGCGGTGCTCGTGCTGCTCCTGGGGACGCTGGGCAGCGGGCTCTACGCGGCGCACTGGCGGGCCTCGCTCCAGCACGTGGCCGACCAGCGCGCCCAACGTCAGGTCGATGACATTGAGGCAAGGCTGCAGGCCGGGTTCGCTGGCTACGGGCGAGCGCTCGCAGCGGAGCGCGCGCTCTACGCCGGCTCGACCGGGCGGGTGTCCTATGCCCAGTTCCGGACTTTCGTCGCGGCAATGTCCCTCGGTCGGGACTACCCGGGCTTAGGCGGCTTGGCGTTCATCCAGCGTGTCACCGGCGCGGACTTGCCGGCCTTCGTCGCTGCGAACCAGGCGGACGGTCGGCCGGGCTTCACAGTCGAACCGGCGGGACGCCGGTCGGAGTACTGGCCGATCCGCTACAGCGAGCCGTTGGGGGTTCCACCGTGGGGGCACGACGCCATGACCAACCCTGGTGTGCGGCCCTACATGGAGCAGGCCGGGATCAGCGGGCAGCTCACGCTGAGTGGCAAGACTGTGCTCGCCAACGACCTGGCGCTGCCACAGGATGAGCGCCCAGCGGCCTTTGGGCTGTTCGAGCCGGTCTACCAGTCTGGCGCTGACACGGCCACGCCGGCCGGTCGCCGCGCAGGTCTACTGGGCTGGGCCACCGCCCCGTTTCGCACGCAGGATCTGCTTGCCGGCTACGTCGGCAACGCTGGCGGCCTCGGGGTGGAGGTCTTCGACGGCTCGGTGGCGCCTGACACCCTGCTCGCCGCGTCCCCGGGTGGGTTCCACGCCACCGGCGCAGATGTGCGGACTGCGACGCTGCAGGTAGCGGGCCGGCCGTGGGTGATGCGCTTCGCCCCGCTGGCCGGTGCGGCCGGTGCGGCGTTCACGACGTCCTGGCACGGGCCCTCGGCGGTACTCGCAGCCCGCATTGCGCTGAGCGCCCTGCTCGCCGCCCTGCTGTGGCTGTTCGGAGCGAAGGCGCAGCAGCGCACTGTCTCGGAGGAGGACCTGCGCCGCAGCGAGCGGGACTTTCGCAGCGCGTTCGACAACTCGCTGGTCGGTATGTGCCTGACCGACATCGACGGACGCTTCATCCGGGTCAACCCAGGCTTCGCGGCCATGCTGGGTCGCAGCGTCGAGGCTCTGGCCGGCACCGAGTTCCGTGAGGTGACCCACCCCGAGGACGTGGCATCCAACATCGATGGTGTCGAGCGCACGCTCGCCGGGGAGATCAACGGGTTCCAGACCGACAAGCGCTACATCAGGGCCGACGGCAGCATCGTCTATGTCGAGCTGTCAACCTCGCTCGTACGCGATGGTGTGGGACGCGCGCTGCACTTCTCGACCCAGACGATCGACGTCACCGCCAGACGTGAGGCTCAGCGCGAACGCGACACCCGCGACACGATGCTGCGGTCGGTGATCGCCAACAGCCAGTCGCTGGTCTACGTCAAGGACCTGGACGGGTGCTACCTGCTCGCCAACGAGCCTTTCCAGCATGCGTTCGGGGTCACTGAAGCTGAGCTGCTCGGCAAGGACGACACCTACCTCGATGCCGAGCTCGCGCCCGTGTGGCGGGTCAACGACGTGCGCGCGCAGACGGAGGAGTACCGAGTCGAGGAGTGGTCCGACGGGACGGACGGTCGCTGTTACTACGAGTCGGTGAAGTTCCCCCTGCTCGACGCGGACGGGCAGGTCTACGCCACCTGTGGTGTGTCACTCGACGTGACAGCCAGCCGGCTGGCCGCCCAGGAGATGGCCCGTGCCCGCGACGCCGCTCTCGCGGCGACGACTGCCAAGTCCTCCTTCCTCGCCACGATGAGCCACGAGATCCGGACACCGATGAACGCGGTGATCGGCATGACGGGACTGCTGCTCGACACCGACCTCGACGGTCAGCAACGGCAGTTCGTCGAGACGGTCCGCACCAGTGGCGACGCCCTGCTGTCGGTCATCAACGACATCCTCGACTTCTCCAAGCTCGAAGCCCGGCAGATCGAGCTGGAGGAGGCCCCGTTCGAGCTGACGAGCTGCCTGGACGAGGCAGTCACGCTGGTCGCCAGCTCCGTGGGCAGGCTGGACCTGATCAGCCACGTCGACAGCGCCTGTCCACGGAGTGTCGTCGGGGACATACATCGGCTCCGCCAGGTGCTGGTCAACTTGCTCTCCAACGCCCTCAAGTTCACTGCGGAGGGCGAGGTTCTGGTCACCATTACTCCCACCGAGGTAGCAGTCGGCGCCGAGCCGGCAGAGGGCACGGTGGCGTTGACGTTCTGCGTGCGGGACACCGGCATCGGCATACCCGCTGACCGGATGGACCGGCTGTTCGAGTCGTTCAGCCAGGTCGACGCCTCCACGACCCGCCTCTACGGCGGCTCCGGCCTCGGCCTGGCGATCAGTCGCGCCATCATCGAGGCGATGGGCGGCACGGTCTCGGTCACCAGCACTGTCGGTGTGGGGTCAACGTTCTGCTTCAGCCTCATGCTCGAGACCGCCGCGGACCACGTCGAGCCGCCCGCGGCAGGGGAAAGCGTTCGTCTCGCCGGCAGCAGGGCGCTGCTCGTGGACGACAACGAGACCAACCGTCGGATTCTTCGCCTGCAGCTCGAAGGCGCCGGGATGCAGTGCATCGACGTCAGTGGCGGCGCCGACGCACTGACCGTGCTCGCCGAGGGGGCCCGCTTCGACGTGGCCGTCCTGGACATGCACATGCCGGGGATGGATGGGCAGCAACTCGCCGCGCGCATCCGCGCCCTGCCCGGGACCCGGCTGCCGCTGGTCCTGCTGACCAGCCTGGGGTCTCGGCCAGCGACAGCCGGCCCGTTCGACGCCTTCCACACCAAGCCCATCCGTGCAGCCGCGCTGCGCGCCACGGTCGCCGACCTGCTGGCAGCTCCTGCCACGGCGGCCGCCGCTCCCAGCACCGCGGCTGCCGCCCCGGAGCCTGTCGTCGAGCGGGCGCTGCGGATCCTGCTTGCCGAGGACAACACGGTCAACCAGACGGTCGGGCGGCTGATGCTCGCCAGCCTCGGCCACACCACCGACATCGCCCGTAACGGCCAAGAGGCGCTCGACGCCGCCCTGAGCACGCCCTACGACGTCGTGCTGATGGACATTCACATGCCGCTGATGGACGGGTTGGAGGCCACCCGTGCGATCCGGGCCCGACTGCCCGCGCACCAGCGGCCGCAGATCATCGCGATGACTGCCAGCAGCTTGGCCGAGGACCGCCGAGCCTGCGCCGCCGCCGGGATGCAGGGCTACCTGCTCAAGCCGGTACGCCGCGAGCACCTGATCGTGGCTCTGCGCACCGCCGCACGCGGGGAGGACAGGGCACAGCCGCTTCTCCCTCGGCAGCCACCATCGGTACCGGTGCAGGCGGTCGACTCGTCCGCCCGGGTCCGGGCGCGCCTCGACGAGCTGTTCGGCGACGACCCGGCCAGTGCGCCCATCCGCCAGCAGGAGACGCCGCTCCACTTGGATGCGCTCAGCGAGGCGGTTGGGCGCGGGGACCCCGCCGGCCTGCGGGTAGCAGCGCACACCCTCAAGGGCATGGCGGCCAACCTCGGCGCCACCACTGTCGCCGAGTTGTGCGCGGAGCTGGAGGAGGCCGCACGGACCAGTGACTTCGATGCCGTCGCTGACGTGCTGACGCGCCTGGGCACCGAGCACGCTCACCTCAGCCGGGCGCTTGGCACGCCCGAGCTCGGCCACCAGCCGGTGCATGCGACGGCAGGGGACCGATGAGCGCGGTCCGGGCTGTGAAGCAGGCGGCCACACCGAGTCGTGCTTCCCGCTCCTTTCGGCGGTACGTGGCGCTGTTGACAGTGCTGGCGCTGCTTCCGGTTGCCCTGCTGGCGGCGAGCAGCATCGTCCTGGCCTCGCGCCAGGTGAACGGCGAGGTGAACCGCCGGGTGCAGGCGACTGCTGCTGTCAGTTCGGTGTTCGTAGGGGAGCAGACCAGCGGTCTGGCGGCGCTGGTGCACAGCTATGCCACCCGGCCTTCGCTCGTCGCCGCGCTCGGGCGAGGTCCGCAGGGCGCAGCTGCAGCTGCCTCCCAGCTGCGGGGCCTCGCGAACGCGGGCCTCGGCGTGAGCGGGGAGTTCGTCACGGACATGGCCGGCACGCTGACCAACGTCGACCCACCAGCCCCTCAGCTCATCGGCCGCTCCTTCGCCTTCCGGGACTGGTACCGGGGCCTGGCTGCGCGGGGTGGGCCGTACGTCTCGACCGCCTACCAGACGGCACTGCCCGGGCATCCACTGGTGGTGGCGGTCGCCGACTACATTCTGGGGCCGGCCGGTCGGCCGGTCGGCATCCTCGCCGCCATCTACAGCCTGGACGCGATCCGGTCGTTCGCCGCCGACATTGCCCGGGCGCAAGGAATCTCGCTGACGGTCACTGACCGGGCTGGGACACTGCTGAGCGCGGGAGGTCAGTACGGACTGAGGTCCCTGGCCGCCGACCCTCGTGTCAACCGTGCTCTCGCCGGTCGCAGCGGCCTGCTGCAGGATTCCCCGCTGCTCGCCTCCGGCGGGCGTGGACCGCGCGAGCTGTCCGCGTACACACCGGTTGCCAGTGTGGGATGGACGGTGAGCGCCTCGGTACCGCATCGGGCGGCGTTCGCGGGGTTGGTCCGGCTCCGTGACACCGTCCTCGCCATCACCGCTGTTCTGGTGTCGATGTTGCTGGCCGGCGCCCTCGCTGTCGCACGCGCACAGCGGCGGCGGGTCGAGTCCGAGCTTGCCGTCGGCCGCCAGGAGCGGGACCTGTCCAGAGTGCTGGAGTCCTCAGGCGACGCCTTCGTGTCCATCGACGCCACGGGCACGATCACGGCGTGGAACAGCCGGGCCGATGCGCTGTTCGGCTGGTCGGCCTCCGACGTGATCGGCCGCAGGCTGGCCGACACCTTGATCCCCGCCGCGCAGCGGGAGGCGCACCTGCAGGGGATGCAGCACTACGCCACTGCGGGGGGGCCATCGGCCGTGGTGGGACAGCGCATCGAGTTGACGGCGCTGCACCGCGACGGGAACGAGGTACCCGTCGAGCTCGCGGTCTGGGCGCACGAGGACGGCGGCGGGTTCAGCGCGTTCGCCCACGACATCACCGAGCGGATCAGCAGCCAGGCCGAGCTGGAGACGGCCCGTGACACCGCCATGACCGCATCCCGGCTCAAGAGCGAGTTCCTGGCCAACATGAGCCACGAGATTCGTACACCGATGAACGGCGTGATCGGGATGAGCAGCCTGCTGCTGCAGACCGAGCTCAGCGTCGTGCAGCGTGACTACGCCGAGACGGTGAGCTCCTCGGCGGAGGCCCTGCTGACAGTGATCGACGACATCCTGGACTTCTCCAAGATCGAAGCCGGCAAGCTCGA
>JAABUO010001697.1_pt1 | contig 28113 bp, 37 predicted proteins | sample 5559291 | NCBI WGS metagenome assembly JAABUO01 (sample SAMN10711878, study PRJNA513372) | rock metagenome | isolation source: Antarctica rocks | place: Antarctica: Victoria Land, Finger Mt sud | reverse complement strand
CTAGTGCTGTCAACTTGCATTTGTGTACATATGCAGCTCAGTCTGTTTACCCAGCTCGAAGTCCGTGTGCTTCATGCACACAGCTTTGCTTGTGCAGAGCCCACCAGAAATGAGTTGACGCAGATAGGTGCAGAGGGCATAGTTCAACCTGCTGACTGTGCACGCATAAAGAAATGAGGCTTACGATAGTCTACAAGGATGATTGCTTGCAGTTTCGCAGGCATTCCGTCAGCCTGAATGTTGACCTGATGCTAGCACACCTGGCGCGGCCTGACAGCATCGACTTGCCGGGTCTTGGCCTGACTGTTGTCACAAGCCTTGGCATTACAGGGTGGCCGCCTGTACACTGCGCAACACAAGTTTGATTTTTTTTGCAGACTTCGTTGCCTCCGACTTTTCTTTCGGTCGTACTCTTGCCGCTGATTTTGCACCCCTTGATTGCTCTGGCCGTCAGTTTGTGTCCACTGATTGGGTCGAGGTGCATGTGAAAACTTAGGTCTGCTATTGATCTGCTGGATCGTCAACTTCTTGCAACTGCGTCAGTCAGCCGACAAGGGACTCAGCCTAAAGGGACTCGGCACTGCCCGCCAACTCATCAGTTGAGAACACAAATATTGATCGGTCGTTGGGTCGCTTGTAAAGCAGCCGTTTGACGTGTTGACTTGCCATAACTGGTTAGCTGTACTATAGCCAAGACAAAGCTATTTCACATAAGAATGGCAACAGCACCAGATGGCATTCCAGCCAGTCCCAAAACCAAGGTGTTGAATGCAAATCACTTGAACAGCCTTCCTCGAGAGCATACACACTCCAAAATCAAGCTGAAGACAAGCGCTGATGTCGTTGTGGTGCCCAAAAACTTCCTGCCCAAGCAAGGCAAAAAGTTGTGTGATGGATACACTGTTGGCAAAGCCATTGGGGCTGGTCTTCAGGCAAGTTGAGGGGCTTCCATACTCCGCTTCCAGTATCAGTGTTGTATAGTATAAGCCTTAATACTTTCAGGCGTGCAGGCTGGTGTGTATGAGCTCATTCGTGATGATGGCTCTATTGACAAGGTCAAGGTTCTTAAGGCAAAGCACAGGTACGCGTTGATGACCAAAATGCAAAGAGAGTGGGAGGTGGGAAGGCGCATCAGCAGCCTGAAGAACCCTGAGCGTGCTATGCCTGGCTACATGAGTGTCGGTCCTGCCGTGTGTACAGAGGATGGCAACTTTAAAGGTAAGCTGTACTCACCTGCTAGTGATCATGCAAACAGGTGGCAAGAATTCTTGATTTCACTGAGTGTCTCACTGAGTGTGTGCTTTGCTGTAGGAATGATATTGGAGCGGCTTGATGGTAAAGACACAGCTAAACAGATAGAGAGGCCCTCCTTTCATGATATTCATTACATCAGAGAGATGTTGTTTTCAGTCTTCTGTGCCCTGGATGTGTCACAGAAGCAGTTGGGTTTCCACCACTCTGATTTGCGGTTGGCAAACATCATGGATATAGGGCCTGAGCCCCCAAACTCAGGGGCTGGCCCTAGCAAAGCTCGCGGTCAGCAACCCCTGACCTTTCCTGCGACCACTGTCCCAAGTGGAGAAGGCCCGGGTATTTACTATTTCGCTCGAAGCATATGGTTGAGTCACTTTGCGTCCAAGCTGGACCACTTATAGCTGACCAAGGATCATCCAATCAAGCTGGACCTCTGCATGTAGACCAGTAGTCGTCATGTTCTTGTGGTCAACATGTTGCTTTGCCATTGCAGGGCCTAATGTCAGCAGATTCAACAACAACAACCTGTCTTCAGGTCTGCGACACACTCTGGCTTGCTGCATTGTCTGCTGCACAGAAACCCCCACCCTCTTGCAAGACTGCAATGCAATGAGCTCAGATTTGTGTCATCACAGCCTGCCCATCAAAGCACTGTGTCCACCAATGCCACTCTGAGCACCATGTCCTGAAGCCAACACACACTCAAGTTTTTCGCTAGCACTGCACATTGATGGTGCTACCCGCTGATGGTGTTACTGTAACACCAATGGTGTTTGTGGATGTTGTTGCGCCTGGGCGCTTTTTTTGAGCCTAGTCCTCAGCCTGAACATTCCCTTTTTTGCAGGTCCTGCGGCTGTCGCCACGTCGCATGCCAATGCAATGATTCCAAATGGCACACACGCAGAGACTGCCGATGTGCCACAGCCACAGCCAGAAGCAGAACGCCCACCGATGCTGCCAGGGCAAATAGACTCATACCCCACTGGGCCTCAGATTGCTGCTCATCAAGTACATGCTAGTCCTTTTCAAGCTGTCAGTATGGACAGGAAAGACAGCTGGGACGAACCCAGGGCCTCCAGAGCAAACATTGCCCTGGACTCCATGGGCAACCAGCAAGCCCCAGGCGCCAATAGGCAGTTCAGCTTGGAGCTGACCACATATGCTAGCATACCTGTCAGAAGCTCCAAGTCAGGCTTCAGACCGCCTCATAGGTCAGATCCAGTCAGAACTGCATGTGTCATTCGGCCTAGCCTGTCTTGTGTCAAAGTCATCAGTTTGGCTCAGAGATTGACATCTGCAGATAAGTCTGCAAATCAGATTTGTCTCATGCACATGTGGGACGCCTGCCTGCATGTGACTGCAGAGGTTTGCCACCAAGAACAGTAGACATCAGCCCACAGGCTATCATGCTATGAAATGTACCTGTTACGGCGTCTCATCCTGAGTTAGGGTATCAGGCAAGTATGGCGCTGTGACTGAAAGTTGACATTCATCCAGGTACAAAGTAATAGACTATGGACTAGCAGACTTTGAAGCACGGTATGCAGCAGGCATGATTGGTGCTGCAGCTGATCAGGGCACACAACAAGCCCCTAAGGAGGAGACTTTCAGGTGATGCCGTCCCTTGTTGTGACACTTATCCATGTGTATGATGTGCTGTTGGTTAGCGATGTAATCCTGCCAGTATGTGATGTGATGCGCTGCTGTTGTAACACTTACTGAGCATGATGTGTGCATGTTGTCGAAAGGATGCACCTGATGTTGCAGCTGTAAGCCTTGCCTTGCTGTGGGGGCTGCAGCGTTGCGCCATAAATTCAAATGCATAAGCTGTACTGTTGATATAACAGCTGTATATGCATGCTCCACACAGCCTGCATCTTAAGTTTGGTGCGTCATTTTCAGGCAGAGGAGGAAGCGGGAGCGTGACCAGGAAGAGGATCCGGGCAAGACCACCAGGCTCACCCTGTCCCTGAAGAAGAATGTCATTCCTAGTGTATGTACAATGCTCATCCAACTTGTCCTTGTTATGCCCTGTGCATCTGTTGTGTCAGCCTTTGCTGTATCTCACACCGATTCATCAACAGAGCACCTTTCTCTATCATGTTGCCTTTGAAGATAAGCTGGAGGAGAAATAAAGTTTGTTGTCCACCTGTACTTTGTGATCTCGCTGTTGTCTGGCAAAGCTTTTATTGCAATGCACACTGCTGTAGGCTTACTGCCAGGCAATGACTCATTACCGCGCTATGCAGGTATCGATCCTAGAGCGCACATGGCGTTGGGCATGGCGGCGTAAAGGAGATGTGTATCATCTGTTGTTTGACATTTGTCGCTATGTTGATGGGCGTGTGTGGCCCTCCCAGGACAAGACAGACGTTTTGCTGTTCCTGTCTCTCATGCATCATGTCACAGGTCAGCCTCCAAAGTCATTGATCAAGACCAATGCCCTACATGCATGAATTGTGCAAGCAGGTTGTGACTTTGTCAAGGTAGCATGCTGACGCTGCTTCCAGAGACATCACACAAGCATGTCACCCCTTCATGTACCTCTTGATTTTGAGCTGTGTTCATTTCTCGAGGGTTATTGGAGTGTTTGTCAGACTTTTGACGTGCAGGTTTATTATCTCAATTTGCACCTCAGGCTTCAGGCCTAAGCAAGAGCAATCTGCTGTGTTCTTTGTGCTATGGGCAGTATATCACGTGATTTCATGGACTGATGGCTTCTGAGTGTAGGTACCCCTCTCAAGGCTTGGTTTGCAGAGATTTCTGGAGACCACCAGGATGACCAAGTGCTTGCTCTGCAGCAGACATGCATCCCGTGCGGCATCTTTGAGCGCAGCAATGGGCCATGCCACATGATCAGAGTGTTTGGCGTCAGGTGATGTGTACGCCCAGGACTTCTGTTTGCACCGCGCATGCTGTAACATGGCTTCCGTGCTCAAAGTGCAAGCAATATGCTACAAGGCAGAGCTCATGTCCTGTGTGTTGATGTGTGACTCCTTCTTCGCCACAAGATGGCTGCAACACTAATGACATGGGCACTTTGTTGAAGAGTCTGCTGCTGAATCATGGCATGCACAGCTGTCAGCTGCCTTGTGCATGTCAAGAAGTTTGGAACGAACTTGCAGGCTGCGAGGGTGGTTTCAAGCCAGGAATCCTGGGCTTACAGCTGCAGAGGTGCTGACGTCGCCATTCTTCAAGCCCTGCTATGAGCAGAACTGGGCAGAAGGTGTCCGCAATGGGCCATCACACCTAAGGGAAATAAGCGAAATCGAGCAGTGGGAGATCTAGTTGCTTTTGAATGGCTAGCTTTAGGATTTACAGATTGATTGCACGTGACTTTTGGGATTCCTTTATCTGTGTGTTGGTGCATTTTAGCGCAAGGCATGTATCTACACTCAGATTGTACACAGCCCAGTCTTTACCCTTATGTGTGTTCATCACAGTCAGGTGTGTCTCACTTTGTTGTTCAGCTAGCCATCCATGCTCCATGCACCATACACTTGATGATAGCAATGGAAGTCTGTCAATACTGAAGATACGGGTGGGTTCTGTCAGGCATATCTGACCGTTGAAGAAGTGCAGTGCTCTGAACTGTGGCTTGTTGGTATGTTCTCCGTTGGCCTGTTTCTGCCATAATACATATAGTTGTCTCACCTTTGGGTTCTGACAGCAGTTGAGAGCATTTTATACTAACGCAGTTCATTGTTTGACATACGATTGAATCAATTTCATAAGATGCCTGTAGTACCGATTAACATTAAGACCGCCCTCCCTGATCAATGATGCCAAATCACTTCCCAAAATCATTGCGCAAAGGTCTCCCGCCACCTTGAACGGCTACTACCCATGTTCACTCTGGGTGGATATGGAGGCCCTAGGGTACATGGATCATAAACAAGGCCACAACCGGGACGTACCGTAGAACTACATGCCTCTGCAATATGCTCATGAAAGGATGTAATTGATACTGCCCCAAGAAATGTAGATGTTAAAATCATTATGCTAATTAAGAAATGTACATATCTAAGCATCCGCTGATTCACTGTCCTCTAATACTTGCAAGATTGTCACAACACCGTGTCTATGGCACATTGCCACAAAATAGGTGTGCAAAATACTCATTAGTTTACATTCAAAGGCAATGTCAAGTTGTGCAAGCAAACAACAAAATCCTAGATGATCATGTCCGTAAAGCAACAAAGTTTCTGATCTGGTGTAGCACAGGGCCTCAAAGGGTGAGAAGCCTGGTACCATGTGAATGTTCTTGGATGAACATATCACCATGCAATCAACATAGCAGACTTACCCTGATGGAGCTTGCAAGATGTACATACTGTCACAAGCCAAGTTATTCCAACATTTGCCACATAATCCTGACACCAGAATCCAACACAGCAGACACTTACTCTAGAGGCAGCGGTTGCTTACGGTAGCACATATTGAATTGCCAATGCCCAATTGCTCATAATAGGTGGCATTAGTCATGCAACTGGCAATGCTGCTACAGGTGGGACAAGAGGACAGAGTTCTTGATCAAGCATCCAAGAAGAAGCCCCTATCTTGATCATAAGTAAAGAATGGTGCAGTCAATGCTTCTGCTGCAGTAACACCTGCATTGGCTGGCCGCAAAAAGCTCCGGATTCTGCAAAGACAAAAGCCAACACTTCAGGTATTGTGAACAAACATGACATTGCAGCTTGGCTGCCATACAATGCCAATATTGCCATACAGAAAGCATGTTGGCGTCACATGGCCTGACACTCATAAGTAGATGGACAGACAGCTACAAGTCACAGGCTAACAGGCAAGCTTACCTGAGACTGCGGATCCTCAGCCAATGGAAAGCACCTTCATTGCGGTAAAGTATGCCACAGACTGAAAAACTGCGCTCGTCCCTGAACAACAACAGACGTGACTGCTGCCGAGTGACAGTAAGGACCCAATGCAATTGAAAACCAGCGCTAGATTGATGTGGCAAAAGCTAAGGGATGTTACCTGAGGGCCAGGTTTCCACCCTTGTCATTCTCATCCAGAGCTGCGAACCAGGCCTTCACATGCACGCCTGCACGGTCATAAGCAGTTGAACAGGCATGCACAGCAGACTTATACCACAACCCATAGCTAATGCATCGCAAGTTCAGCTTCTGTGAATACATGCATGTGTGAAATCAGTCATGCCTGCATGCATACAGTGATCAGGCTTCTGCATCAGCAGCTGTAAATGGGCAAGTAGATGCATGCTGGCCGTAAGCATGGCCCTGTAGCAGCAAAATTCTGGTATCAAGCGAGTTGACTCGTTACCAGTGACATGGCGAATGAGGTCCATCATCAAACGCACTTCCAGCTCATCATGTTCAGGCCACACACGCCCATCAATATACCTGCACGTCGGGTGGACATGTCACCAACTACCTCTAACACTCACGTATCCTTTCCTCAAGAACAAGCCAAAGTGTTGTCCAACAGTGATAATTTCCCAAATTCATTGCAGCTTACATGCACAAGAGGGCCAAAGCAATCAGAGCATGACTGCCACATGCAAGAGAGGTCAAGCAGTGCGGGTGTCATGAATGCTGGCTTGCTCACCTCTGCATGTCCCACAGCAAGGCATACACATCCCCCTTGCGCCGCCAGAAGTAGCGGTACAATCGCTCCATGGGCGGCACCTACCACAACAACCAAACGTTTCAGGAAGGCACTTGCAAAAGAGAAGGCTGGCCGTGATGACACATATGCATTTGCTGGGAACATACATGAAGCTACTGCTTTGCAAAGGAGACAAGTGTTGGGGCCTGTGGGGAGAAGGCTAGGGGGAGGGGATTTGGGGGGAAGCACATGATGCAGGAGCTTGCAGGCAGAAGCTGACCTGAGGAATCAAGCCTGCTGGTGTGGGGAAGAACTTGGAGACACGGAGGCCTTTGGGCACTGCATCAGAGCGCTTGGATATGCCCTTGTTGCCCCGCAGGGTCGCTAGGTGACGGTGCTTGGGCTCCTCTTTTCCTGTGTCTTGCTCATTGCTACTGCCCTTGCTGTTTTGATGGCGAAGCGGTTGCACATGATGCGGCTCATTGTGAATGAGGCGGCGATTGTTGCCGATCACATACCCCGCACCAAACACTTCTCTGAAGTCTGCCAACCCAAAGTCGATTATCTGCATGCCAAACACAGCTGTTGAGTGCAAACAGGCTGCATAACATAGCTTTTGGAACATGGGAAGCAGCAAGAACTGGCCAGGATTGCTGTATTGCAAACCAACCATGCTCCACCAGTCACTGAATGACACCATTCACAAGTGCGCTTGGGGTGCATATGCACCTGCTTGTGACAATGCATAAACTGTATGAGGAAAGAGCAGAACAGCAACATCTTGGCGGAGCCTTGTTGCTGTGAGAGCCATTCACTCAGAAACGGGAATGGCCTTACCTTGAAGTGGCCATCTTGCAGGTCCCCTGTGCCTTCTGCTTCCATGGTAGCCATACTTGCTGATTTATGCGCTAAGACAGGGTCATGTGCCTGTGTCTGAACAGATGAATCCTGCAAATTGGAGGGATACTGGTCGCCGGAAGGCAATGCTGCTTGTGGCTGTCTTCCCACTTCACGCAGGTTGACTGCTGCTAGGTCATCAGGGTGAAGTACGCCTGAGACGTGCTGAGAGTCATGATGTGATGCATCCTGCATTCTACCACTCCTGGGGGTGCCTGTGCCGGTAGGGGTGCTTGGACTGCTGCCCTTGTGATCCTCCGGCATAAGCTCCATGATGTTTGCTAATCGCAGATCAGCATGATGGAACGCCAGCTTGCGCTGAGCCTGATGCAGGGACTTGAAGACGCAGTACAACATCTGGCGCAGGTAGTGAACATCATGGAACCCCTTTGCACTGACAGGCTTGGTGACGTCACGCCCAACAATACGCTCCAAAAACATTGCTGTAGAAACACACCAAGACCTCTTTCAGCCAGAAATCAACTGTGATATGTTTTTTTGAGACTTGTGGGCAATGGGCCATAGCTGAAGTAGACACTGTACCTCTGAATTTGCCACTTTTGGTCACAACACCCGCGCCTGTTCCCATGAAACCAGGTAAAGCCTCCCCAGGCTCTGTAAGCAGTGCTAGCTGCCTACCCACTCTCCACTCTCTTTCGAGGTTGGTCATGCCAAAAAGGCCTCCAATGCCGAATTTGAAGACAGCTTTCAAGACTTGGTTAGGATCAACCTTGCCATCGTTGTCTTGTAACAGGAAAACACCACCCTACATATGAACTAATTGTGACCGCAGCGCTGACTGTACACCTTGAGCAACAGCGATTCAAATTGACCAGCACCTGAAGGCCAACCCCAAGAGGCTTGCCCACAACCAAGTTTTCGGTCAGTCTCGCCCCTTCTTTGACTTTGAAGTTGTCCGGAACATAAATGTATTCCTTCTGCGCACTGCTTGGATGCTTTGCGTCTGTGTCGCTTGGTTGACCACTCTCGACAGATGTCAATTCCGAGGCAGGCGCCGGCATCGCTGGCCGGTGTGACAATCAGACTGCACGCTGGGATGTCGAGTTGCCAGAGCTCGATACGCTCCTGTCACATATGCAAACGGGCTCACCTCTGCACAAGCATGCGTGCTGCAGGGGGCAAAGTCATAAGTGTACGCCAACGGACGCTTTGCTTATGGACGTGTGTGTGTGCATCGATCAATTCGAAGCTGATTAGCTCATGCATCCCAAAAAGGATAATAATTGGCAGTCTTCGCGGGCCAAAGCTGGATTGTGATTCGTCATCTTATGCTTCGGGGACCGCAGATTGACGTAATTTCCTGCCAAATTTATAATGTCTCGGCCCTTGGGGCTTTGCGCTCTCTGTGATACATTGGTTCATACAAGTGATCAGCCTGGTTGGGCTGGCACACACAAACAATTTTTTGCAACTTGTTTGACATGGTGTGCTTGGACTGCTGCTATGGTTAGATGCATGTAGATTTTGTCTACAAACTTTGGCGTGGCCCAAAACAGCATTGAATGATTTGTTTCATTCTTACTCAGAATTCTCAGTCATTGTCTGTTGACTCCTCTGATGAGTCCTAAAGACAGGAAATACAAGTTGACTGAGCATGTGCATGGCAACCGAGACAGCCCAGAAACAGTGCTTGAGTATGCAAATGTTTGAAGCCGCTGAACTTGAAAACGCCAAAGAAAAAAAACTGTGGTGCGCAATACTGACTGCTGCTACAAAACCTAGCTCTATAGAAATGCATAAAGCAGAGCAGCATTTGTCTTTTTACAATGCTTGATATCACATTGATGTGGCAATCAAACAGCTTCAGGCGCAATTCGCCGCGCCTTCTTGGTGGTCTGGGTGCTGTCTGGTCTGCTGTTGCCTGCACAGGTACCTCACAGCTGCTGTGAAACACTGTTATAAACGTTGATCTACAAGACATAGCAAAGTAATCTATGCGCAGATAGCTCTTGGCACATGCCGGCAGACTTGATGGTAAAATGATCTCCCACTTGTAGGACATGATAATCAGCATGAATTGAGGGCAGCTATGGCAATACATGAGTAAGTCTTCTTCCAACATGTACCTGTAACAATTGGAGTGGGTGCGAGGCGTCTAATGCCAGACTTCTCGCCAGTTGCATTAGAAGCATTCATCTTCCTCATGGGAAGGGGGCTCATCATGCTGAAGTCCTCCTCTTGCTGCAGCCTGCTTGCCTGTACATGAGCTCTGCTGTGTCATGCATGGCAGTGTGACGACAACTTCACTGTGCCATTGTATTGATTGTGAGCGAGCACACACACACACACACACACACACACACACACACACACACACACACATGTGCATGGCAGATGGTGGTAAACCACAGAGAAGCAAGGCCTAGCAGGATGCACAATGTCATGCAAAACGCAAGTTTGCTGAGCAGACTGCTAGCACATCACACCAACTTGCTTGAACCCCATTTCTGCATGTCAGTACAGTGTACTTGTCACCTGGGAAGTGCTAGGTGGTGGCATATTGGCTGAGCCAGAAGCAGGCCCTGGGGTCTTATGTGGGTGAGGTGTGGATGCAGGAGGAGCTGCTTGCTTGGCAGCGCATGCAACACGCTCTCTGATGTGGGGGGGAAGGTCGGCTGCCAACACAAACTCGCCCAGTTCTCCCTTGTCAAAACTGACAATGCTGCATCACACACCACAGACCTGATGTATCATGTATCATCAGCTGCAAACAGCTTGCTCTGTATAGAAGCAGCTTTCCTGCCACTGTCGTGCCGCTCTGGCTGAACTCCTTTGGCATCACAAGCCAGCTAGCATTGCGCTTGTCATGCAGCATATGATACTACAGTCTTGGAGTTGCGAAACCCTCCTTGCCATTCAACACACTCATGACACTTTGACATGTTAGGCAGGATGACCAGCCTGGCAGGCTACAGCACTGTCAAGCCTGGGCATGATGCATGCGCCATGCAGTTTGTCAAGGCACACAGCAAGGGATGTGAGGTCAATTTACAAGACTCACCTGCAGTAGCCATCATAGGAGGAGATCGCCAAGAAGGTTCCATCGCAGGACCAGGCCAAGTCTGTGACTGCCTCAAAGTGCAGAGCACCCAACACAGCTATTGGAGTTGGTTGCTGCACCGATGCATCAAATCTGTCATGGCTAACAAACAGTGGAATACACACATGTCAGACTTGATGCATCCAGCTATGCATGAAAGTAGCTTGCATCAGCCGCATGCAAAAACATAAGCCGGGTCACAGGGCTGCGTGCAAACATTGCAAACAGGTGTAAGCCATAGATGGAAAAGCTTTGCAGCCAGCATTCAGGGCAATATGCTCCTGATGCAGCACAGTCAAAGCCCATGGGAGCTCAGACTGATTGGCTGTTGTTCCTTACCTGGGTGTCATAGATGATGATGCTGTCCAGGGTAGCAATGGCAAACACCATTCTGTAAGGCAGCTGGAAGGGCTGCTGCTGTTGAGTGTCAGACAGACCATTGTCCTGAGGTGGACAATCTCTCAAGCTGAAAAGCTGGGGACAGAACCTGATGGCCACAACTGCCTAAAAAACAACATCACAGCATTGCGCTCGGGCCACAGTGCACCGAAGACTTGCTGACTGGTGACTGTCGCTGTCCCCTGTTGTTAAACAAGGATTGAGATATGTTGCTGGTTTCTGTTGCAATCAGACGTACAAAAGACCTTGATTGCAATGATGCAATAAATCTGCTGGAATTGCAAGATTACGTTGCCAGCCTGCTTTCTGAAATTCTGTCTGTGTCAGGAGCCAGGATGTTAGTCCTTGCAATGGTACGAGCCACCACATCTGCATACATTGGTTGGAGTGGCAAAGGCTCGGACTGACTGCATGACACATCCAAAAAGCATGCGCACGATTCACCTTGTTGGTGGCTGGCAGGCGCAAGAAGGGCTGGGCCCAGTGGCCCCTGGCATACACGTACGCTGTGAAGAGAGTTGGGCTGTCTGCTGTCTGCTTGTACTGTCCACAAGGAACCACCAAGAAGGAGCCTGCGTGCAACACGTGCTCATGCATGTGTCAGAGTCTTATGCATGCATGACGTATGCTTTCCTTTCGGGGCGCATTGAGATTGAGTCTTGTCTGGGATGACTCTGCAAGGATCTTATGACAAGCAAACGTGGCTGTTACCACATTTGGCAGATTTGACAAGCTGATCATTCCATCTTCCTGACGGAAACAACTGTGGCAAATTGGGCAGCAAGCTCAACCAGCAATAAACCAGCCTTCGAGCATTACTTATTAAAACATCTGACTTCACATCACAGAGCATAACATATAGATGGATCTCAAGGTAGACAGGCATACCATCAGGCGACCAGGCCAGGCGGCGGAAGAAGCTGTTGAGCTGCTCATCTTGAAACAGACTCAAGCGCTGTGGCTTGCTGTCTTCCTGCTCTTGTTCAGATGGTCCTGTACCATCAACACAAGTACGCTTTCTCCGTAACTAATCATGATGAAGATCAGTCCCCATGACAGCTGGATCAGTGAAGTGCAGGTTGCTTACACGTTGAGAGTTCAGAACTTCTTCAAGAAGCCAATTTTTCCAGTGACAGGCTTGAGAGGTGCACGTTTCAAGGGTCAACTTATTGATTGAGGTGACAACATGGACATAAGGCATAGTGCATGGCATCATGACTGCTACTGAAGGCAAGCTGCCACCTGATGCTGGCATGGCCCGCTTGGAGAGCACGTGTAGACATTGCATGTCCAACACTGTGTTCACACTGCTGGCAGCCTGACTCTTCTTGGCCTTCTTCTTGCCCAGCACAGGACCTTTGGGACCGTACACTCTGTGTACAACCACAAGAAGAAATAATACGCAACAATAAACATTGCAACAGTGCATCTGATATGAGTGAGCATTTAGCATGCAATCAAGGAGTCAAACCACATACAGCGTGATTGAGGTGCAATCAAGGAATCAGCCAGCAAACAGTGTGGTTGGGTGATTCACAATCAAGTCTGACAACAGTTTAGTAAAGTCACCATCTGAGTGCCTTGTAGCATCACTGTGCCACGTCAAGGACAGCAAAGCAGTTGCAGCATACCTGCAGGTACGGTCTGCACTCTGAGAGATGACAAACTCGCTAGCAGGGTCCCAGGTCACCCCCTGCACATTGGCGCATGTACAGCTCAGCATCACAACTACTTTATTATGATTTGCTTGCCTGTGACACCTTGTACAGGCACACAACACATGAACTTGCTGTGAGGCCTGTCAGACTGGCTGGCTATTGCAACAGGGCTACAGTAGTAGAGTGAGGCATGTTGGTATACTGACCTGCCATCACAATCAGAGCGACAGCATGACAAGCCGATTGATGTTTAACAAGCAAGCTGCTGAATGTTACATGCTGAGTGAGGTGATGTGCAGATGAAGATGTACCTGAACATAGTGCCGGTGATCCTCCAGGCGGCACTTTCTTGCCCCAGCCTCTACATCCCAGATGATGCAAATGTTTTCAATGGAGCCAGATATGAGTGCAGATGAGTCAGGTGCCCAGGCCAAGTCTTGCACATCGTCTGTGTGGCCCCTGGTACATCAAATGCATTGAGGCGCTGAACAGAGTCGTCAATGCAGCAGGGCTCACATTGATGGGCTTGCAAGCAGTGCCAAGTCTCTCAGCACAGCCTGGTATTGATTTTAAGCTCTCTAACGCAGTATTGCCCAGCAGTGGCTGACCTTAACGCAGCGCTGGTCTTCCAGCCAGGGTCTGTCTCCTCTGAGCCAAACACTTTCTGGGTCTCTGTGCTTGGCTTCCAAAGGTACATTTCTCCGCCGACACCAGCAGAAGCCAGCAGCTGACCTGCACAGCCTCTACATGCATGCAGTGTTGCTTTGAGCTCCAATCAGCATATCACTTGTAGCTCTATGTGCACAACAGCCATACCAGATGGTGCAAATCTGACAGTATTGACATCTCTGGTGTGGCCCATCAAGTGTCCAAGGTGCGTCACGACAGGATTTTGCTCACTGTCGAGTTTGACCTGCCCAACTTGCACATATCAGGCATCTGCCGTTTGTGTATGAAATTGCAAGCATTATTCCCGCGCACTATACTGACTGTCTCGCTCACCTCCCACAACTGCAGCACAAGAAAGGATGTTTGTCTAAACACCAATAGAAACTTCAGAGCAACTTGTAGTGCACTGGCAAAACCAGATCGAGGCCACACCTTGACATCTTTGTCTCCGCCTCCCGTCGCCAAAACCCCAGAAGAGTGAAAATCGACTGAATACACCGGCTTTTTCTCGTGCCACACTATTTGGATGGTTTTCACCCGCATAGTGATCAGTATGATCAACGACCGTCACACTAAGAAATGAGGTTCATGAGGTTTGTGTGCTTTGCTGCGTGTGACGACAGTGCATTTGCGCTCTCACGCCGTGAACGGGTACGGCTGCCCTGGATCAAACGAGGAGTGAAGTTTGAGTACTGCAGTACAGCCGTATACGCACAACAGCTTGAACAATGTCATATATCATCGAAATGTCTTAGTGTCTAAATGTCTAAATGCCTAAATGTCTAAATGCCTAAATGTCTAAATGCTGTTATGTTATTTATGACATGCAATGCCAGCTCGTGTTGTACATGTACAGCTGTAATTGGGTTTAAGGCTTGGATTTGGGCTGTGATTGGGTCTAGGGTCTGTGGTTATAACATTAACTGTCTAGGGCACTTGCCAATAAAAAGTAAGCTGTGCAACCTGTCACCCACATTGGCCAGTCTAGCTAAACTTTCAGGGGAGCAGGACGTCCTGACGAAAAAAACAGCTAAAACAATGTAGCGGCGGCAGCAACAAGAGTCATACCGCCCGCAGCCGGCCCGCTGCTGACGATCGTTTGCTAGCTGAGGGGCATCCTAAACAACGTCCAGCTTTTGCATCTCATCAGTCCTTTCCAGGTGGAGAGACGCAAGCTTGCTGCAGTTGCTGCGACAGCCTGGATCGTCCGCTGTCGACGACAGACAGCGTAATCTGCCAAGTTGTGATCCCTGACTGCGTACTCCACGCCTGTGTTGCCGCGCGATTGGTACTACTGAGGGTGGAAGCCAGGTCTGATTTCTATTTCAGCACCTGATGGCCATCCAGGACATTAGACGTAAGTGTGCTGCAAGTGTGCTGCTGTGCAAGCTATACTGTGCAGGCACGCTGTGCTCTGCTTTTCCGGAATCTGCAGAGATAGATGTCTGACGGACCTTTGCCATGACTGCGTGCATAGGGGTTTGACGTTGATGCTTTTTGTTGCAGTGTGAGTAGCGGAGACTGTTTCAGCACAAATCTCCGCAGAAGTGCTTGTGCTTTGAGTGACATTTCACTTGCATATGTCACATCTTTGCTATACGAGACTTGCGGCAATGCTGGATATCGCAAATCAAGTCATACAAACGCCCAGATGCAACGAATGGTCTCTGAAAAGTCTATGATACTAGCCAATGGATGCAGACTGGCTGGGCTAGCATTCACCTTCAGTCTCGGTGTATTGCTGCAATTGCTGGTAAACCCTGGCGCACTTTCACTGCACAGTATGTTACATTTGCAACCAATCAGCAATGTGAGAGTTGTTTGATAGGCAATGCTTATGTATTGCTGCTTCACAGGGGTGCATACTATGGCACAACTGGTGGCCATTACTGACAGGTTTCTTCCTGCCAGCCGATGGCACAATTGTGCTGTTTGCTCTAGCATGTGGCTCTCACGAGCGACATGCAGCAAGTATGCATTTCTCACATATTTTCTCCTGCAGCTTTCATGTATGTCCTGGTCCCAATGCCCTACCTCTTCTTTGGGACAGGGTCCTCATCTTCAGCCTTAATCTATGGCGGCAGTAGTATGGCTAGTGGGTGCGTTCTTTGCAAAGATGATTGGCAGATGCTTTAACATACATTGTGAATGTGTGTATTTGTGCAAGAAGTCACTGGTGTTGTATCGACCTAGGTTTTTGCGCGCTATGATGCAGGTGGATAGATGCAGGCAAGTTCCTCACAGGTTTCTCAGCCATAGGCTCGATAGCAGTGCCAGCCATCTTGTATCATGCACAGGTATACAACTCAAAAGAGTTTGGTGGAATAGCTATACCTGTGACAAGCCGCTACTGATAGAATCTATCTGATCTGGTTGAACAGCACTCAAATTGTGTGAAGGTTGGGACATGCTCATGCTCAGTAAAGTGCATGTGCTTGAACAACATGCAGTCAGCTCTGCATGGTGGTGTGGCTCAACAAAGTCTATTTGTTGGCAATGCAGCAAGATTGTTGTGCACTCTGCAGAAAATAGAGCCTGGAGCTCTTTGGATGGAGGTGGCTGCTGTAGTAGTACTTGGAGGCACAGTGTTTGCATTTGACTACTTCAACAGCAGTGACAGTGGATACTACACCTATTGAGCATTCAGTGTGTGTTTCTGTTGCACCTGTACTATTTAGCGTCTTCATTTAGTCCTAAAGTTTCTTGAGACATCGCAAAGCTGCACCGTGCACATGGTGGCCAGTCATTGACATGACAGTAACACTCAGCCCAACACTGCACTGTATGCCCTTCAGCTGGCAATGTCAGTGCATGAATTGTATTGCAAGCTACTGCTGTCACTATGACTTTGTAGTCATAGGCTTACCATCTACACCCAGATGGATTGAGGACAGGGCAGGACTTTGCACAGCCTGCTCTGCATATTACGTATACCCTGATCAATTCTCTGAAGATATGTAGATGTAACTGCCTTACAATGCTGCTCATGGTGCGACCAAAAGTACAACCAGTATCATCGCCGTTTCATTGCATTGTTGGCTTTGGCAGCTAAACGTGCGCCACACGAGCTGGCAAGCGCATTCTGTAGGTCGGTTGCAGACATGCTGCCTGCTGCAGGGCCAAGCTTACTGCTTGATCCAGCCAGCCTGCCCAACAAGCTGGGTTTTCTACAGGCTTCTTTACTTTCATGATGTGTGGCAGAGATGCTGCCTGCTCTGCCAGAAGAGTCCCCCAGCATGCTCTCCAATCCACTGAAGGATGTAGGCCCAGTCACCTGCAGACATTGTGACGCATGCCTGAGCTGCTTAACTACATCTACAGCTTGGCACGCGACAATGCACATACAGCATAATGTCTTTCATTGTGAGCAAAGCATGCCAAATGATCGGATGGTCTGTACAAGCGTGTAAGTCAGCCGTATCAGCAGCATGCAATGATGGCATGCAAGCAGAGATGATACCGGTGCAGTGCCACCAGGACCATCTGTGAGTGGAGCACCACTGTTGCTATCATCTTTGCCAAACACGTATGAGCGGCTGGCCATCTGTGAAGCCCCCCGAGATGCAGTCAACGAAGGCACGCTTCTGCCCATGAAAGTGGTCTGCATAACACAAGGCTGCTACTCGTCTAGGCACAGACAGTTGCTTATAAAGTCGCCCAGCCATTACTCTGATGGCATCCTACACGTGGCTCTTTGTACACGCAAGGTTTTATATTGATTGCGCATTGTTCAGCTACTCAGAGTGGTCTTTGTCGAATGTATTGCTGCTGCTTTCAGAAAGCAGTTGTCAAAGCATTGCGAGGCAATGTTGTGTGCAGGCAAGTTTGCCACAGTCTTGAAGTATCTTTCAAAAGGTGCAAGGAGATTCATCACTGAGGGCAAATTCAAAATTTGGCGTGGAAATTCAACTTGTCAGATTCTGCCATCACTGTTGCATGTGACACATGCTTACTAAAAATGTGGACACACAGAGCTGCTTGTGTTACCTTTTGGACAAGGGGTGGCTGATGCTTGCTTGGCAGCTGTAGCAAGGTGGCTGGTGGTCTGCTATTATGGTGGCCTTGACCATGGCCTTGGGAGGCAGAGGATAGCAGAGCCAGGATCTCTTGTGAGCCAGCATCCAGATCAATACTGCCAACCTCTTCAATCTATGGCAGACAAACAGCCTTTTCAATCCCTCAAGGCACACGTAGCTCACCTGTGCTATGCATGTCACCGCATGCGGCAGTCGGCATTGTCTGCAGAATGAGCTGTGCATGGCTGCCCTCCTGCATATTGTGAGCGCACACACACACACACACACACACACACACTTCCAAACCTGTGTTATAGCCAAATATATACATGCATACATACATACATACATGCATACATACATACATACATACATACATACATACATACATACATACATACATACATACATACATACATATGTGTTTATATGTATGCATGGTTATATGGCTCATCCCCATGTACCTGCTGAGCCACTGTCAAGCTGTATGACCAGCATGGAGAACGGGGTCACCAGGACCCCCCTCTACGGGGCTTACGGTGTTACTCGCAATTCATGAGGGAACTTACATGACTGCCCTTGAGCACATGAGCGCGCCGCAGCTGCTCCTTCTCATGCTCATCCAAGCCAGCATCATCACTGTCATCCGCATCCCTGTGCAGCAAACCTGCCAGCCGGTCTTCCTCATCATCAGACAGCAGGCTCTCCTCATCATCATCTCTGCATGCTCTCCTCTTACGTGTGTCATAGTCTGTACCCACCTGATGCATACCAACGCTGTATGTCACACCTTGCAACATGTCGAAGATGCACTTCTGCAGCAGCGGACATGTACAAGCAGGCCCAGATGAACAAGTCCTTTGGTTTTCAATCAATCAATCAATCAATTTACATTTCCTGTCTGTGTGTTTAGGACTCATCAGGGGAATCAACAGACAATAACTGGAAATCAACGTACACTAAGCACTAAATGTTCAAGGCGTTCGACAATAAAGCACCAAAGCAGTTGCAGTAGTGATGCTGTAATGAAGGAGGGCGCTAGTACCGCAACGGCAGACGCTCTACACTCATCTAGTTCCATAAACTTCAGAAGCCAAGCTAAAAGCGGACTGGCCAACACAGATTTTTCTTGTGCAAAGGAAGTCTTGAGGTCACTGCCTAACACCTTGGATTGATCAGTAGCCAGCAAAGTTGCCACTAAAGATGAAGCCTGATGAAAAAGGTGGTTGCACTGTTGACGTGTGTGACTGTATGCGGGGCAGTCAAACAGAAAATGGTGTTCGTCTTCAACTGAGCCAGACATGCACACAGGACAAACCCTTTCCTCCCTGCTGCAATGTTCACTTCCTTTGCCAAAGCAGCCTGTGTCAACATGTAGGCCATGGCAACCACACCTGAGCCTACTGATCAGTCTCCTATGGGGATAGCATCTGACAGTAGACAAATAGTCACAACACTGGTAAACTGAATGATTGGCTTTGTAAACAGTCCTGTAGAGTTGCAAGCTGCTATGGTCTGTGTCAAAAAGAAAGTCCTCAAGGACTCTCTTTGATTTGGTGGTCTTCCACAGGCCTGTATGACATATGGCATGCACTACAAACAGCCATTGCAGTTTTCTGGGACACCTGGCACTATGTGTGTGTGTCAAGTAAGACCCAACAGCTGTGATGTGGGTGACTGCTGTCAGTGATTGCAGGAGCCAGGTGCTTACATCTTCATGAAGGAGGTCACCAGCTCGTTTGCGCCTGAAGCCATTTGTGAGGCCCGCCATGAGGTGGGCCACCTGCTGTGCGTCCTGCTGCTCCAGCCACTGCTGGTGCACCTTGGCTCGCCTGCTCTCATCCCCGACCCTCTCCTTCTCCTGCCCTATCAAGTCCTCCTACAACTCCACAGCCGCTTGATGACATCCACTCAGAGATGGTGTTCATGGTTGTATTGGCAAGATTATAACGATGCAGATGCAACTAGGCCTACTGACTTGCAATTCTTTCATTTTTCTGTCGCGTCAGACAAAATGTCATCCAGGCAAGGATAACACGTGCTCACAATTGCTAGACAGGCATTGCGTTCTGGGGTGAGCTGGCGCTCAGCAATGTGACAGCTCAACGTTTGTCTCATGGCGCTGACGATGCATGACTGTCCTGTCACACGATACTGCAAAATGCAGCAGGCTAATGTGCAAAACAAGCATACCATCATGTCATACATATGCTTTGATATGAATATTGCACACCCTGGTATTCTTGAGACACTCTTTGCCTTACCACTGCCAAACAATGTGGTGAAGGATGTCCAGAACAAATTTGCAGCATCCACACTAATGCGGTTATGGCCAAAAAGCTGAACGAGTACTGATTTCATCTGTTCATACCTAGGCAGGCTCAACAGCCCTGACCTAAAAAGCCTATAGCAATGATGATGATGATGATCAAGATGCACTCAAATTGCTGTTTGCACTGCATGCATGTGGCATTGACACTCACCAAATCGCCATCGTCATCAGCATCTGAATCTGCATCGCCTTGACTGTGACCTTCATCCTCACTCATTTCTGCCTGCACCCACACACTGGACACAGTCACCACATCCAGCAAAGTCGCAAATGCTGCAATATTGTGCAGGACCGCTGAGAGGTCACCAACTGCTCTGAGGCTGCATTGGAGTAAACAGCAGCGCACAACACGGCCGGTGCCGCTTGCTTCTGCCAGTATGTAACGACAATTTCAGGTCATACGGTTAGGTGTGCACACTGACTTATGCATACAGTCCACACGAGTCTGTCTGTGATTGCTTGACATGTCATACAGCAAGGCTGTGCAAAGGACATGCAGACAAAGATCTGTGAAGGGTGGGGGGGGGGGGGGTGGGCTGGTGGCCCCAGACTAAAAACGAGCTTGACCTAACAAAACCGTAACTCCTGATTTGACATGGCCATGCTTGTGTCATCAAGCAGAGCTCACTTCTTCATCCACAAACTCATTGTACATGGGCTTGGCTGCCTTCTTGTAGGCCTGCTGCTGATAACCACCCTTTTGCCACCAAGCTGACCCCTCTGCAACTAAAGCAACACCATCAGCATTGGAGATGCATCCAGATTTGAGCTGAACAGTGTGGTAACTAATGCCTACAGGCAGCCTGCTGCAGATTTCTTGTAGTTGTGTAACTGCCTGCTCATGTGTGTTGAGGCTCTCAACTGTGTGCGGTTGCAATGCCAAGTTACAGGGTGCAGACTTACATGCCCAGCAGGTGATGATGTAGACTCATACCAACTGACTCAGATCAGCATGTGCTGCGGCTGATGCAGCCAGCTTGAGTAGATCTCAGTAACTTTGCTACCTTCCACAGACGCTCAAGGGGCCAGTCCCACCTGGCTCAGGTTGTGAATCAGCATTGTCATCTTCACTCATTGACTCTGCCCCAGACTGTGATGCCGCATCAGCCTCCTCATCCTCTTCATCAGCTGCTGAGCTCTGTTCATCTTTGCTGCCATTGGGTGAAGGGGTCACATCATTGGGGTCACTGCCTTCCCTGACAGAAGGACTGTCTTCTGCATCAGATGAATTGCGCCCGCTACCAGACAGGCTGTCATCATCATCATCATCGGCTGCTTTGTCATCTTGATCAGCTTCACACTCACTGCCATCTGATTGCGCAGCACTGTCTGCAGCTTCACTTGCGTGAATGCTCCCACCGCCTGCTTGTGCAGCTGCATCATCAGTCATCTCATCACCCTGATCATGCAGACAGACCAGTTCTCAACAGCACTTTTCCCCCCGCCAACTTGTCTGCTTCCTCTGTATGTCATCATGCTGCAGCCATGCATTGTTTACAGCAAATTGTCAAAGGCGTCCTGACGCAGATTTTGTTTGTGAGTGACTACAAAAGCAGTGTCATGTGATTACCTGCAGAACAGGCATGAGTACATGCATGCAGGCAAAAAGGACGTCAGCTGCATGACATGCATGTATGATCGCATACCATTGCATGATGTCCGACTAGAAGCCAGACTGCGCTATGGCAGCACACAGCCTGTGGTAAGCCCTGGAGAATCAGCTTATATTAAACAGCTGAGAGCAAACAGCCTACTGCCTACATCTCAGAGCATGCAGTCTGCAGCAAGGTTACAGAGAGTGCACATCAGCAGGTTGGCAAAGCAAGCTTGCCTGCTGTGGGCTGCCATCCAGCATGTCTTGGCTGTCCAGCCTGAGATGCAGCCGGCTCTGTTCCTTGTCTGCAAGGCCGGGCAGCGCTGGGAAGTTGCTCCTCACCCTAAACAGCTCTGGCTCCTCAAAGGGGATGCTGTCAAAGCCCATCTCCTGCGCACACATCAGCTCTGCTGCATAAAGCACCCTAATCTGTGCTCAGGAGAGGATTGTGATGGATGGCTCAGGTCACAGCATTGCAAAACTTCTCAAGCAATATGTAAAACACCTGCCTGGGTCACAGCAGGCAGGCTGAGCTTGCGTCACTGGCAACAGCAAACGCTCTGAGGCTGACCAGCTGCAGATCTGCAACAATCTGCGAAACGAATGTCTTCACGACTTGCTTGCCATGTGTTGCAACACTCATGCACAGAATGTCCTGGATGGGAGGCAGTGTGCAGCATAAGATATGGCGTTGGCAGTGAGTGGCAAGCCATGCATGCCTGGTGTGGGAAAGACCCACTCACCTGAGTGTCATCTTGTGGTGCATTGACAGCAGATCCTACTGGTAGACCCAGCCTGTTCTGATGAGGAGGCTTTGTCTTGTGCTGAGCCACAAAATCCTTTGCTTGCTTCTGCAGTGGCCATCAACGATATCAACCTTGCAGCACACCAATGTTTGCACTATATTTGCTGTAGCACTGGCTGACTGTGGTCTGCACAGTATGACAAGAGGACAGGTCTTGACTAGTCATACAGCTCCAAGACACCCAACTACCCAACCATGTGATGTTTGACATGATTGGGGTCTTGTATTATAGTCCGTGGCAACAGGCAACCTGCCTTGCACCACTGTAGCAATTCAGACCCTCACAGTCTGATGCCAAGGCATACATGGCCAGCAACAGGTGCTTCGCATGCTCTAGCAAGCTGCTACTGATACTGCATCATACATCAACAGTCCCAGCTCTGCATGCTCTGGTCATGACAGACACCCACCAGTGACAGACTAGCATCTGCCAACACCGCATCTCTTTGTGATCCACCTTGCTCAGAGTCATCGTCAGACAGCACAAGCAGGTCCTGATCTTGTGCCTCCTCTGGGTGGCCAATCAGCTTGCCTGCTTGGCTGTGCAGCCTGGATTGCAGGCCGGCTGGCCTTGCTGCTGATTGCCTCACTGCTTTTGCTGGGCGGACTGGCACCACAGGAGCCCTGTGCAATGGGCATGCACAGTCAAGGTCAGAAGCAGAGACCCTGCCAAACAGCAATGGTGACTTTCTGAGCAAGCCTGATGGCATTCAGAATCCTGTTGTATCTGCCTGTCGGCAGGATGAGGCAAGAGAGCAAGTACTGATGGGCTGTTGTTGCATGTACAAGCATAGATACAATACAAGCTTGTGACAATCAGCCCTGTCTGATTTCAGGACAAATTGCATCTAGCTCATATGACAGCCTTTTTGGTGCAAGGAAAATGCTCAGTATCATAAAAGTCCAGTCCACATGACCAAGTGTGCTCGAGTTCAACTGTTGTGGTGCCTTGGAGCGCTAGCACAAAGCAGCTAACTAGGCACAGAATCAACATACCTCATGATAACTGCATCTTTTCTGGTGAGGATCTTTCCAAGCACGCTGCTCAGCGGCTGCCGTTGTATGGCATGCCCCTGCCCAATTACGTCCCGCGTTGCACTGTCTGTATCCATGAGATGCATAACACACTATGTGGGCATTGAAATACAGGTAGTGGCAGTTGCAAGTGATGAGATACGTCACCTCTGAGCACCCTCTGGGTTTGCGAATTGAGCTCTTCATAATTGTCAGGACTACAGCTCTTGCCAGGAGAGTCAACATCGCTGTCATTGTCTCCACCATCTGCTGGGGCTTTGCCTTCTGCAGTTGTACAAAGCAGCTTGCGGCCTGCCTTTCAATACCACCATGGTGTCCAGATCACAGATTAGCAACACAAGGAAAAGGAGTGACAAGCAGCTGCATTCAAACAGCAAAGTGGCATGTTGTCCAGCGGCAAATTTTGGTTTGACCTGATGATGTAGCAGACTCTGCATGAAAGCCTTCAGCACGCTCACGCCTTGTCAGCTCAGCCTCCAGCTCGTCCTCTGAATCCCAGTAATCAACCTCAGCAGCTGACTTTTCAGAAACTTTTGGACTGTTTGCTGAGCCCAGCAGACTCTGCGCAGGGCTGTTGGGAGGGCTAGCTGAAGGCTCAGGAGCTGTTGTTGTGGGTGACATGGGTGGTGAAAGGTGAGAGGCTTGCTCAGGACATGGGTCCAAATTGGTCCTGTCTGACAATGCACGGGGAGCAGCATCAAATGCAGCGAGTGCTGGGGAGTGCGGCTGTGCCGCTGTGACAGCCTCTGAAGGCACATGTGCTCGCTTCAACCTGCTCAGCTTCTTCCGTACAGGTTCAAGTTGAGCAGCAGGCACTGCATCAAATGTCATCTCCTCTTCCTCCATGGTGTGAAAGCGCTCGTGCCAGTTGTATTTCTACGTGCACCAATTCAGGTGGCAGATCCCTGCAGTGACTACAGCAAGCTCGATGGTGTGATGGTTGCGCGCGCAGGAGAGCAGAACAGGTGATTCTTGCGATGAGCCTCGGCAATTGCCTCTGCAATTGTCCACAACGCAGGTCAATGGCAGGCTTTCAAAAGATACTGTAGTCAATGCACCCGAGGAACTCTGACAATTGTCCGTGCAAATGTGCCCCACAACGTCCGCACTGCTGCATCTCTGCCCCCTCGGGGCTGTACAAACGTTTCAACAGTGCTCCATAATGTCAGGTTCACACGTGACACAGCGCACCAACAGCACCCGGCCGTTGGTAAGGCGTGATCACCGATCGCTGCTGCTGCAGTGATCACTCTCGTCCTTGGCATGAATTGGGCCTGACACTTAGCTTCACTGATCCCCAGCAGGGCAACGAAACACTAAGCAAGCCGCAGACAGTCCAAGACTCAGCTGACCTGTCAGAATTTGTAAGTCTGGCTTGTTACACACAGAATCAACACTTGACGCCAAAGCGTAGTGATGCAGTGCTGAGACTTGCGGTGCTGCTGTAGGTGCAGAACCTGCTGCAGCAAATGCAAGGAAGATTTCAGACCATGTCAGACTCGATCATCAGCAGGGTAGATGAGATGGGCAGCAAGATAGATGACCTTGAGAAGCAGATTGGGGAACTGGTACAGCAGTCTGGTGTTGAAGGTAAAGGTCAGAAGCAAGCCAGCAAAAGACAATCCAGCTGAGCCTTGGTTCCTATCAGGTGCACATGCAATTGAGTTGCAGCAAAATCCCACACAACTTTACGCTGTGCAAAGGCTAGGCTTAGCTTGCTAGGTGATCATCTTCAGCTGCTCCACATACAGCAGCCTGTTGTTCAAAACGTGACAGAACCCTGCTGACCAATGTGTCTTATAACTGTACGTGTCAGCTAAGACTTTTCCAGATCGCTCACACATTTACATGCACAAATTGTATGTCAGAGGCATGCGCTAGAAAAGACAATGCTTCACAGCGTCTTCCCATTGCTTTTTTGCAAGCTTCGAAAGCATTTCATGCTTTTGACACACCAAGAACTCCCCCTCCATCTGGTGACCGTGACTGCTGCTTCTGAGCAGGTGCAATGGTCATAGCATAGCTTGCAATCGCTCTTGCAGGTAATCTTGAGTCCCCTTGGATCAAAGCATGGTGTGGAGGTGACAACAGCAAAGCATCAAGCTGTTCCTGCAGACTAAGTCTTGTAAACACTACATGGGTCCCAATGGCACTTTTGGACAACGCATGCAATGACCCATGAGTGGTTTGCATTGCATTGATGGCTGGGCTGCTGCTCAGCTCTGCTAGGACCCATAAGAACTTCTGCATTTCTTGGTTGGTAGCATCCTCTCGTGCCTATATCAAGAACATGCATTGCTCAGGCAATGACATTTGCAAGAAATGTTGCATGATCTGTGCAGACATGTGTATCACAATATATTGAGCTCCTTTGAAAGCACGGTTTTTTGGACAGCTGCTTTCTGGCAACCAGAGCCCACCATATACCCCTGATGCAGCAGAGGCAGAGGTACAAGGGTTGATCTGGCCACAATTCTCACTGCCCACCTGCAATACCAAGATGTGATCCATACCCACATCCCAGTCTGAGCCCTTTCTGAAGATAGCTTCTATGTCCCGAGGGACTTTGCCTGCCACAACCATCTCCAGCACATGTCATCAGCCTCAGTCCTTACTTGCTGCAGCTTGGCATGTTGCCTGAACTGATCTACGTGCTGCAAGTAGGTACATGGCTGGGCTTCGCTGTGCTCTGCTGATACAGAACATGAACACAATGAGCAGATGAACAATTACCTCCTACCTGCATTGATCCAAATCTCAAGTGAACTGCATGGGTCATGCTAAGCCTGGGGTTCTCAGCATGCATAAGTTTTACAGGCCCAGCAAAACTATTCAGCACTCCAGCTGGTATCATGTACTGTAAAGACCAGAACTTTTCTAGGATACTTTCTGCAAGGTCTACTTCTACACCATCTTTCACCTGCAAAGATGCTTAAGGAATTAAAACGTGTGGATATGTGGTGCAGGCCAGGAGCAATGTGCAAAGTTTGATTCAAACCTATGAAATCAGGCCATGATGCATGTTGCCGCAGGGTTGCGCGCATGCACAGGGGCAGTAGGATCTGGATGTTTTACACACATGGTCCACAAGGCTGACATGTACATGATTCCATGCATTCGTGCAGTATGTTACCTTGAACAGCGTGATATATTCATACACCTCTTGTTGTGACGGTTGTTCAGCTGTAGCTCGCAGCTCGATATGTGTTAAAAAGCGAGACGGTCTAGAGTAATTGCGAGATATTTTTTTGCCTTTCACTGCAAGGAAAGGCTTGAAGTTGCCCTGAGGCAGCGGTGTACGGAGTGGCAAACGACAACAAGGAACGCCGCACAGAGTCTGTTTTGAGAGCGATTCTGTGCCTAGCTGTGTTGAACAAGCAAAGTGCATACTTACGCTAGGTTGATGAAAGGCGCATTGCAGGATCACCCGAGGGCCAGTTTGAGTGCAACCGCCATAGCAAACGAGGGGTGATTAGTCACAGCATTCTAGTTGCCTGGGCAGCGAAACAACCCGAACTTGTGTTGAGCGTCACGAGCAGAAGCTGTTTGTTGCTCGCCCGCAGCACGGCTGTACATTCATCGCGCAGTATTTGCATCGACCTGGTGGTTGATCGGGCAAGATACCACCGGAAAGCTGCGAGCGTCGAGCTTGTTTTGCCAAAGTTGGTCCGCAGAGAGGGCTGTCATGGTATTTGAGCATGACAAGGTAGTACTGGCAGGAGCCTAAGCATGCCCGAGTATTTTGTAGACATGGTTTGCTAACTGACTTGTTGGTGCTCACGCTGCAGAGAGTGATCCTATATCCAAACTACATCAACGCCAAGAAAACTATTGCTGAGGGCCGCAGAATTCCGAAAGACAAAGGCAAGGGTGGTTTCTGAGATCGTCGATATGCGTACCACTCTCTGTTCGTCAAGCCTAGCTGCAGCCCTGCCTGAGAATTGTGCATTTGCAAGGTCTTCCGCTTGCTAAACTGAAGCCCTTCTGTCGCTTGGCTGCAGCTTGTGAGAATCCTAATGTGGTAGAAATGGTTGATTGCTGCACGAAGGGCCTAAAGTTGCCAGCTCAAATCGAGGTAAGTTGGCTGTGTGCTGACAAGTAAGCGGAATTTGACATGACAACTGAAGAATTGACATCTACATTCAGGACAAGTCATACAGCAGAGACTGGCTGATTCGAGGGCGGATACGAGTGCAACTCAAAGATGATGGTGGCAAAGCCCTGATTGCAGATATACCTTCACGTGAGTCTTGCACACCTACTGCTTATGTCTTAAAAGTGTCTTGCTGCTTGTATCACTTAAAACATATTAGTGCAGGATTGCATGAACTGAGGCAATATCATTGTCAATACAGGTACTGCACTGATGCTCAGAATAGCAGAGCTTGTTCCCAAGCATCCCATGCGCAGCAAACGCGCACAAGCACAACAGCAGCAGCAGGAAAAAGAGGCTGCGCAAGCAGCAGCTGCAGCAGCAGCCTCAACAAGCAGCGCGAGTGGCAAACCCAAGGGCAAAGACAAGAAGAAGAACAGACGATGACACAATTTCTAAAAGACAATATCACCAAAACAAATGAGGCAATGGCTTACTTTTTACTGACTCAAAGCGCATCAACTTTCACATCAACAGCCAAGTGCATCAATGAAATGAATGAGAATATGATGAGCTGGCTTGTGTTAAAACAGTTCAGGGTCCAGAAGACATGTCTGACACTAGGGACTGCCACACTTTTGAGCTATCTGCTGCTAGCTGTGCTTGAGTGATGGCAAATTCACGCAATACTGCTGCCAACTCAACTGCACGCTC